>ENA-OOWK01001071-OOWK01001071.1-human-gut-metagenome-genome-assembly--contig:-NODE-1071-length-15107-cov-3.522588_pt1 | contig 15107 bp, 9 predicted proteins | sample MGYA00241405_ERZ501317 | MGnify/ENA primary metagenome ERZ501317 (study PRJEB25962, sample SAMEA1972440) | human gut metagenome | biome: human gut; feature: human-associated habitat; material: faeces... | reverse complement strand
ATCATCCAACGTCACACCGAACATGTCGCAAAGCATCAGCAGCTTGTCACAAACGTCGCGTTCCACGCCACCATCTTGCGGTTGCATTGCGATTCGCAACCAAATTTTGCGACGCAACCGACAGTTGCGCGACGCGAAGTTGGCTTCACGGGTCTTTTACGACAATAGAAAAACCCTTGAAATTCCAACGATTCCAAGGGTTTCGAATGGAGCGGATGACGGGAGTCGAACCCGCCTTTAAAGCTTGGGAAGCTTTCGTTCTACCGATGAACTACATCCGCAAGGTTGTGCCTTTTGGGCACAATCATTTAGTCTAGCATGCATTCGCAGAATTCACGGCCATCGACCGATATTCGATACCGTCACCCACTTGCCAAATCGCATATCAATCAACGCGCAACAACCACAACAGCATTAATGTCATTCATCAGATGACATCAAAATATTCTGCAATGCATCCCCACAGGAAACACACACAATTCGCGTCAGAATCAGCGGAATCCTATGCAATCACGCATGACTTGCGCAACCTGCGCACATTGCAATCGCCGCCGATCAGCGACCATACCCGCCTTGCACGGGATGCTGCGAATAATCTCGCGAATAGCCCCCACCGGAGTATCCCCCTGCACCCGCACCGGCGCCGGCACCAGAGACACCCCCATTCTGCCGACGAATATCCTCCGAAGCATACCCGCTCGTCGCATAACCGCCAGCCAAATAGCCGGACTGCACGCCCCGCGCCTTCATCTCCTGACTCATCTGCATCAACCGGGCAATACGATCCTCAGTCGCCGGATGCGTGGAAAACAAGCGAGAAAAACCTTCCGCAGAGAACGGATTCGCAATCATCATCGCAGCAACCGACTGCGTACCGGCAGTCTTCTGCATCGGCATCGTCTCAGCGCCGTTCGAGATCTTATTCAATGCGGACGCGAGCGCTTCCGGATCTTCCGTAAGTATGGAACCATCTTCGTCGGCATCATATTCTCGCGTACGCGAAATCGCCATCTGAATAAGCGAAGCGGCAATCGGCGCAAGAATCGCGCTCAACAGCACACCCAGCAATCCAAGACCATTAGAAGATGAACCACTGCGATCGTCACGCGAATTGCCGCCGCCGAAATACATGAGCGAATAGCCGAGATACGAAATGACCGTCGCCATTGCGGAAGCGATCGCAGACGTCAGGATATCGTGATTGTACACGTGCATAAGCTCGTGCCCAAGTACGCCGCGAATCTCGCGTTCGTTCAGCATCTGCAGAATACCCTGCGTGCAGCAGACCGCCGCATGACGTTCATTGCGTCCCGTTGCGAACGCATTGGGGCTCATGGTTGGGGCGATATAAATACGCGGCATCGGCTTGCCCGCCTTCGCCGATAGTTCGCGCACGATTTTGTACAGTACCGGCGCTTCCTGCTCGCTGACTTCCTGCGCATGCATGGATGCAATCGCAAGTTTGTCGGAAAACCAGTAGGATGCGAACGTTGAGCCAAGTCCGATGAGAATGTAGATACCAAGCGTACGCTGGCCGCCACCGGTCGCCCACCAAATGAGCATGATGACGCCCCACATCAACGCGAATAACAGCGTTGTCTTCAAGCCATTGCAATGGCCATGCACCCGCAATTTGCCGTTCATGGTCACTAGCGTAGAAACGGAGCCTGAGTTTTTGCTGGATATGTGCTGGAGACTGGACTGCGGAAAGGACTAGGGGGCAGTTGCGGAAGTTCGCATGCTCAGCTTCTCCCCGGATATCCGATTCTGCAGAAACGGACATCCGATGCATGCCAAGAGGCCTTTGGGTGACCGAATCGGGAGAATCGGACAAGTAGCAAGTCCTTCGTCCACATTACATGTCCGATTCACCAGAAACAGACGTACAGAACATGTTTCGGACACTCCAGATGTCCGATTCACCAGAAACGGACAAGCACAGGATAAAAACCGTCTGGGGTGACCGATTCTCCAGAATCGGACACCCAAGACGCATACAAGCAGCCTGAAACCTATCGGACCGGGTTTCAAACACCCACCTTAGGCGTGAGCCAGGGCGCGCATCTGCTCCGGATCGATGACCTTCTTGTGCTCACGGCCTTCCTTCGCACCCTCGGCACGTTCGAACGCATCGATCTTCTTCCAGCCAGCGAAGTCGATCGGCTTGACACCGCGCGATTCCAGCAGCCGGTCGATGGACTCCGGATCACGATCGGCAGCCACACGACCGCCCTCAGCAGCCTTCGACAAATCCTCCAGCATATTAGTCACGATCAGCAGTGCGTCGGACTTGGTGGAGCCGATCAGGCCAACCGGACCACGCTTCGCCCAACCGGTCGCATACAGACGCTCGCGCACTTCATCCGTGGCTTCAGCGGCCGTAGTGATACGACCGTCACCGTTCGCGTTCGCCAAGTGCGCATGACGCTCGTCGTACGCAATGCCCGGCGCGGTGGCCGGTTTGTAGCCGATCGCATGGTACACAGCCTGCACCGGATACTCTTCGAATTCGCCGGTACGGCTCATCTTGCCGTCCGCCGATGTCTCGGTCTTTTCCACACGGATGCCAACGACCTTGCCGTCCTCACCCAACACTTCGACCGGAGCGGAATTGAAGTGCACGTAATATTTGCGGTCAGCCGGATTACCCTCGTAATCCACGTCACCGTCATCTTCCATGTCTTCCGCCATCTCACGAATCGTGAACAGCTCTTCGACCATCTGACGGGTCAGCTTGTCTTTGCCGGCCTCTTCAATCGTGTCTTCATCCAAATCGAAATCGTCTTCGTTGATGATCAGCTGCACTCCCGGCAGCTTCTCCATCTCACGCAATTCCTGCACGGAGAACTTGGCCTGCGCCACACCGCGACGGATGAACAAGTGAAGCACACGCGCCTTGTTGGACTTGATGCCCTCATATACGTTGTCCGGAATGTCGGTGCGCTCCTTCAGATCGTCGGCATTGCGCATGAGCTCGCGAGCCACATCCATGGCCACGTTGCCGCCGCCGATCACGGCGACTTCCTCAGCTTCAAGCGGCCATTCGCGAGCGCCGGTCGGATAACCGTCGTACCATTCCACGAACTTGGCTGCGCCGTACACGCCGTCCAGATCGGCGCCCGGCAGTCCAAGCGGCTTGTCTTCGACGGCACCGGTGGCGAACAGCACGGCATCGTAACGCTCAAGCAGCTCGTCGAGCGTCACGTCCTTGCCGAATTCCACGTCGCAATACAGGTGGATGTCGGGGTTGTCGAGTGTCTTTTCGAGTGCCGACGCGATGAATTTGATGGACGGGTGGTCGGGGGCCACTCCGTAACGCACCAGGCCGAACGGCACAGGCAGCTTTTCGAACAGGTCGATGCGAGCGGCAGTGCCGAGGCCAAGCTCCTCGCCGAGCTTCTTCAACTGGCGCAGGAAAATGTCAGAGGAGTAGACGCCTGCAGGACCGGCGCCGATTACAGCAATACGAAGTTCATGAGTTTCAGTCACGCGCTCTAGCCTAATGCATTCCCTGCATTTGTAACAGGGGTGCTTATGCACTTTCTTACGACTTCTTCGCCGTGAATCCAACGTGTGTCTGCATTAATCGCACGCGACGAGCACGGCAGATGCACGTACAATCGCAAGTAGTCGCAGAATCGCGGAATGCAGGAATCCGAAATATCGGAATTCGCCCATCCCGCAATCGCAAGCAAGTACTTATTAAATACCAGGCAATCGTAAGAAGGTGGCAATGCGCATTCACATCACATATACCGGCGGCACTATCGGCATGATCGACTCGCCGAACGGCCTGATTCCGGGCGCCGACACTCGCGGATGGCTGTTCCGTCTGCTGGAGGACGCGCACATGGACGCGAGCCTGTTCACGTTCACCGAGCTTGATCCTCTTATCGACTCGTCGAATGCGACTCCCGACAATTGGCAGACGATGGTCGACGATTTGCGTGCGCACCGCGATGATGCCGACGCGTTCGTGGTATTGCATGGCACCGATACGATGAGCTATTCGAGCGCCGCGCTTTCGTATGCGTTGGCTGATTTTGGCAAGCCGGTGATTTTCACGGGTTCACAGCATCCGCTTGGCAAGATCGAGTCGGACGCCACTGCGAATGTCACGGGCGCGCTGAATGCCGCGATGAGCGGACGATTCCACGGTGTGGGACTGTTTTTTGGACATCACCTGTTTGCAGGCAATCGTGTGAGCAAGTCGTCGAGCTGGGCATTTGAAGGATTTTCAGCGCCTTCCGTCGGCCCGCTGGCACGCACTGGCACGCCATGGCATTGGTATGCGGGCGATTCCGCTGCGATTGGCTGCGGTTGGACGTCGCCTCAGCCTTACTCTCGCCATGATGTTGCGGTGATCGATATGGCACCCGGCATTTCCGCGGCACGGTTGGAAGCGATGCTTACGCCGCGGCCGGAAGCGGTTTTGTTGCGTGCGTACGGCGTCGGCAATGTGCCAAGCGACGAGCCTGGACTGACTGACGTGATTGCCGACGCGCTGCATGATGGCGTTCCCGTTGTGATTGCATCGCAGTGCCAGCAGGCGGAAGTACTGCTCGGCCATTACGAGACGGGCGATGCGATCGCACGCGCCGGCGCAATTGGATCTGGCGATATGACGCTGGAAGCCACGTATGCGAAAATCATGTTCCTGCTGTCTCAAGGCGTGACCGGAGCCGACTTCGGCAAGTGGATGCACACATCGATCGCTGGAGAAATCTCGCCAAGCTCGTTGTAAACGCTTCCCAAAACGCCTATCTGCCTTATATAGGGCAGATTTGGCAGTTCGTCCGGAGCTATCTGCGCTATATATGGCAGAACCATTTTGAAAAACCGGACTTAGAGGGTAAAAATATACCCTCTAAGTCTGGTTTTCTCATATGCATCTGCCATACATAAGCGAGATACCTGCGGACAGACCTCCTAATCTGCCATATATAGGCGAATTGTGGATCGCATCTGGGTTAAATGCACAAATTCAAACTTTGAAACGACCGCAAAATCACCCTACGACACATTTTCCAGGCTCCGACTTTTTAAGCACCTAGCACAAAGTGCCGCGTATGACACCACTCCCCGCAAATCAGGCTGATTCGCCACGGTCGAAAAGCACGGTGAGCGCCCACAGAATGCTGACAACATCAATCGCTTCCTGCATGAACGCGCCGACAACCACGGGAATCAGATTGAACGCGGCCGCGATCATGCCGATAATCGCAAGGCCGAGGCCGATCAGCACCGCCTGCAACATCACCTTTTTCGTGCGGCGCGCGATGGCGATGGCCCGCGGAACGGACGCAATGTCGTCATTCATGATGACCACTTGCGCAGATTCGGAAGCCGCGGTGGACGTGCCGTCGGTCATGGCCATGCCGATATCGGCAACCGCAAGTACGGGGGCGTCGTTGACGCCGTCACCGACCATCATGGTGATTTGACGATTCTTGGATTCGCCGGTTACGCGTTGCTTGATGCGATTCCACAACGACAGCTTCTGGTGCTTGGATTCAGTGGCGCTCTTGACGGCGGCAACCTTGTCTTCAGGGAACAGTTCGGACTGCACGTCGTCGATACCGACTTCGTTTGCGATGATGCGGGCGGACGCAGCCTTGTCGCCGGTAAGCATGGACAGTTCCTTGACACCCAACTCGTGCAGGCGAGCCAAAGAACGCTTCGCATTCTCGCGAGGCACGTCACGAAGTACGATGCGGGCGGCAAGACGGCCGTCAATCGCCACGTATGCAGCCATTTCGTCAGGAGCGAGCGGGGCAAACAGCGAGTTTGCGGTTTCAGGCTTGCGAGCGGCGGATTGGGTTGCGACGGACGCGGAAGTAGAGGGCGCGGCTGCAGGCTGCGCATCGTCAGGCACCCCGTTCCTCACTCCCATAGTGTCCGATTCTCCAGAATCGGACAAGTAAACACACGTTTTAGCCCTCTGGATGTCCGTTTCTGGTGAATCGGACATCCGCAGCGCATTCTGAGTCTCCCGTTTGTCCGATTCGGCAGAATCGGACACGTAATACGTCGCATCCGGCATATGCAGCACCGGCATGAATCCGGATTCGTCAGCCGTCACGTATGCGAACCGCCCCACGCGCACCTGATGCCCGTTCACTTCGCCGGATATACCCTTGCCGGACTCCTCTACAATGTTCTTCACCACCGGATAGTCGCGCCCGTGCCCCGGCAAATCGCGCTCGACGCACAGCCTCTGCCCCGCCGCATACCGCGCATACAAATCATCCATAGCCTTGCGTCCGGCCGCCGCGATGCCTTTCGACAGAATGTGCACCGAATAGCCTTCCACCACGCTAGCCATCATGAGAATATGGTCCTCATTGAACGGCGAACTCGTCTCAAACGGCTTCTCTACACGTACGACCTGCGGCTGCTTGACGGTGAGCGTGCCGGTTTTGTCGAAGAAAATATGCGATACGCGACCTAGATTTTCCAGCACATCCTGCGCTTTGATCAGGATTCCCGCTTTGGCAAGTCGCCCGGTTCCAGCCACATATGCGACCGGCGCGGCAATCAACAGCGGACACGGCGTAGCAAGCACCAATACTTGCGCAAATCGCAGCGGCAATCCGGAAATCGCCCATGCAATCCCAGCAATCGCAAGCGAAAGCACGGTAAACGGCACTGCAAGCATATCCGCGGTCTTCACGACAGCGGGGCGCGACTCTTGCGCCGACGAGACCAGCTCCAGGATCTTCTGGTATTGCGAATCGTGCGCAAGTTGCGTGGCGCGCATGGTCAATGTTGTGGAGCCGTTGACCGCACCGGACATCACGCGAGCGCCCGCATATACTTCGCGGGGAACGGGCTCGCCGTTGATGTTGCTTAGGTCCAACGTGGCCACGCCCGACAGCAGCTCACCGTCGACCGGCACCGTTTCGCCGGGCAGCACCAGGATCACGTCGCCGAGCTGTACCTGATCAACGGGGACCGTTTCGAAATGCTCCCCGGCCGCATCATACGTTTGCGAAGCACCTTTTGTGTCCGTTTCTGGAGATTCAGACGCAAAAGCACGCGTTTTGTCACCCTGGTTGTCCGATTCTCCAGAATCGGACATGTGCAGTCTCACTTCGCCACCATTTTTGTCCGATTCTGGAGATTCGGACACATAAGCATGCTTTTCACCGTCTTGGTTGTCCGTTTCTCCAGAATCGGACACTCTGACAGTACGAAATCCGTCGGCTGTCACGTCGGCCGTATGCTCGCTGCCCGACGCGTGCACATGCCCCCGCATGCCGGGCAGCACGACCACGTGCGCGGTTCGCGGTGCCGCGTCGATCAGCGCGGTCAGGTTGCTTTCGGCCTTTGACTGCGCGAATTCCTCGATCGCCTCGCCGGACGAGATCATCAGCACCACGGCCCATGCAGCCCAATATTCCTGCACTGCGACCGTCGACGCAATCGCGACGACCGCCAGCAGATCGACGCCAACATGCCCATGCCGCAGATCGTCGATCATGCCGCGTACCGTCACCACAATCGTGTACGCAACCAACGCGATCACAATCCACTGCCCAACGCCCGGATTGAACGCACTCAACCCGTCAACGCCGACTTGCGAAATCCACGAATCCCACGCAGCCTCGCCCCACGGCTTCCACTCCCCCAGCAATGCCAACGGAATCGCAGCAAGAATAGTAATCGGCAATAGCGGAACCTGCTTGCACAGTCGCCAGCAAATATCGATGATTCTACGCATGAGAATCTCCTTACGCTCGTATCGGACGCCTTGTTAACCCATCGGCGCCTCGCCTGCGCGAGCCATCGATACACGGCGTAAAAAGATATTTTCAGCATAGCAAATATTTGCGATTTTTGTGCCGCAATACAGCAATAAGGGCTGTGCGATTGCTCACACAGCCCTTATTGCATTCTTCTTTTGGCTTGCTTTTTGTTGATTTTCGCGGTTTTCGTTGTACTTGCGATTTCGTGGTGCCAGCCGCGTCTTCGCCGTCAGCCTATCGGGTGGCTTCCGTCCGTTCGCATGTCGCGAAACGTTTTAGCCAGCCCAACAGTCTTGACTTGCGCACCGCAACAACTTGCGTCCGTCAATTCACGCACCGCATCAACATCTCGCTTTACCACAGGCCGAACGGGTCGAACAGGCCGCCACCGTCACCGTAGCCGTTGCTACCGTTGCCGTCGCTCTGTCCATTTCCGTTACCGCCATTGCCGTCATTACCGCCGTTGCCATTGCCGTTCTGGCTCTGGCCATCATTGCCGTTGTTCTGCTGGTTCTGGCTGTTGGAGGAGTTCGTTTGGGATTCCTCCTGGTCGAGTGTCACGTCAAGCTCCATGGTGTTGCCGTCGCGCACGACCGTCAATGTCACCTTGTCGTTCATGGCGGAGGCACGCACGTAGCCGAGCAGTGAGTAGTTGTTGTTCACCGCCTTGCCGTTGAACGCCACGATGGAGTCGCCGGCCTTCACTCCGGCCTTGGCCGCCGGGCTGTTGTCGACCACGGACTGCACCTGCGTGCAACCGCGGGTCACGCCGTCCGCCTCGACCGTGCCGGTGGTGATTGTCACGCCGAGGGCCACGTGCTTGACCTTGCCGTCCTTGATGATTTCGTCGGCCACACGCTTGACGAGGTTGGACGGGATGGCGAAGCCGATGCCGATGGAGCCGGCGGAGTCGGAGGAGGTGGCGGTGGAGGCGATCGAGGAGTTGATGCCGATCACCTGGCCGGCCGCGTTGAAGGTCGGGCCGCCGGAGTTGCCGGGGTTGATGGCCGCGTCGATCTGGACGGCGTTGGTGACGATCTCGTTGTTGTTATCGTCGGTCACGGTCACCGGGCGGTTCAGGGCGGAGACGATGCCGGTGGTGGCGGTGTCGTCGTAGCCGAGCGGGTTGCCGATGGCCATCACGTTCTCGCCGACGGCGAGCTTGTCGGAATCGGCGAATTTCACGGCCTTGAGGTCGCTCGGCGGGTTGTCGAGCTTGATGACCGCAAGATCGGTGGTGGTGTCGGTGCCGACGAGCGTGGCGGAATACATGTTGCCGTTGGCAAGCGTCACCTGAATCTGCTGGGCGCCGGAGATCACGTGGTTGTTGGTGATGATGTGGCCTTCGGTGTCGATGATGGCGCCGGAGCCCTTGGCGGTGCCGTTGCTCAACGCGGTCTGGATGGAGACCACGGAGCCGGAGACATCGCTGGCGACGGTCTGCCAGTCGGGGGCTTCGCCGCTCTTGGCGGTGGCGGACCCGGAGCCGGACTTATTCGAGCTGACGTTGGACAGCGAATTGCTGGTCGGCAAGGTGATCAGGCCGCTGGTGAGGGCGCCGTAACCGAGGCCCAGGCAGAGGGCCGCAGCCAGAACGGCGGCGACCACGGCGATGAGGATGTTGCTCGCCGTCTTGGACATGCCCTGCTTGGCGGGGCCGGGCTGACCGGGCTGTCCCGGCTGGGCCGGGCCTTGACCGTTCGGCGTACCGGTACCGGGAGTGCCGAAACCGAACAGACCGCCCTGCTGGGGCTGCTGGCCATTCCGGCCATTCTGACCGGACTGGCTGGCAAACGGGTTGCCGTTGTTCTGCTGCGGCTGCGTGGGCGGATTGAACGGATTGCCGTTGCCCTGCGGCTGCGGGTTATTGGTGTAGTAGGGATTGCGGTTGCCCTGCTGGCCCTGTGGGGTTTGCTGTGCAGGCTGACCGAACGGGAATTGCTGCGTGGGCTGGGCATTGCTGCCGGCCTGGCCGCCCTGCTGGCCCTGTGCCTGAGTCGGGGTCGGACCATAAGCGCCATATTCCGGGGCCGGACGATACAGCGGAGTTGTGGCCGAGGTCTGGCCTGCGGCCGGCGCTGCCGGAGAAGCCGGCGAGGAGGAGACCACCGTGCTCTCGCCCTTGGCGGAGGCGTAGTCCGGGATGGGCTCGGTGGCGGCAGTGTCGGTAGCGGCTTGCGTAGGCTGCTGATCGGCAGCGAGGGCGGCCGAGGAAACCGGGGCTTGCTGCTCGCTGGAATCGCTGGCGTTGCCGGCATCAACCGAGTCGCCACCCACAAACGGGTTCTTCGGCTCGGCGTTGCCGGTATCGGCAGTACTATTGGGGTTTTCGTTATTCCGCGGGGTCTGGTCGACGCCCTGCGGGTTAAATTCGTCAGCCATTGCTGCTCCTTTTCCTAAATTCCTATCACGTCTGTTCGGCGGCTATTCGGGCACTTGCCCATTGCCACTTCTCGTGTGCTACCTCAGTAGTAAAGGCAGTCAATCTGGAGGTTTTCTGAACGTTGATTGAAAGTCTATGCGTAATCATCGCAGAGTCTTATGGGCATCTCGGCTTCGAGGGGCTGATTTCCTGTTTCGGGAACATCTACTTGCACTTCAAGGGGCTGTTCGCGCGGTCAATTCCGAGTATCAAGGGCCCTCATTTAACGCCATTCCGCCATTTTTGCAGCCGGCCTACTTGACCGGGAGCCCCTTGAAGCGGAAGTAGACGTTCGGGAGCGGCGAAATCCGCCCCTCGAAACCGAGTTCTTCACAATTTCCGGCCCTTTTCTGGCCCTTCTGCCTAAAGTGAACATATGACGATCAGCCTTCTTGAACATCCGTTGGGCGCACAGCCCGGACAGCCCGGCGACCGCAGCGCCTTCCACTTCGAGACAATCACCCGCCTGCCATCCACGGCCAGCGGACTTGGGCGCGACGGTGCTCGATACGGTCGCACCGGCATCATTCACACGCCCCACGGCGATATTCGCACGCCTGCCTTCGTGCCGGTGGGCACGCAAGCCGCGATGAAGGCCGTGTTGCCCGAGCAGATGAAGGATCTAGGCGCACAATGCCTGCTGGCCAACGCTTTCCACCTATTCGAGCGTCCCGGCGAGGACGTGCTGGACGCGGCCGGCGGCCTGGCGCGTTTCATGAACTGGGATGGGCCCACGTTCACCGATTCCGGCGGTTTCCAGGTCATGTCGCTGGGCGTCGGCTTCAAGAAGACGCTGGCGATGGACGTGACCGGCATGAAGTCGGACGACATCATCGCCAAGGGCAAGGAACGCATGGCCTGGGTGGACGAGGACGGCGTGACATTCAAGTCGCCTCTGAATGGTGACGCACATCGTTTCTCCGCTGAGATTTCGATGGGCATCCAGCACAAAATCGGCGCAGACATCATGTTCGCGTTCGACGAACTCACCACGCTGATGAACACCCGCTCCTACCAGGAGGACTCGGTGGAGCGCACCTTCCGCTGGGCCCGCCGATGCGTGGACGAGCACCAGCGGCTGACGGCTGAGCGGCTGGGCAAGCCCTATCAGGCCTTGTATGGCGTGGTGCAGGGCGCGAATTACGAGGATCTGCGCCGACGTGCGGCCTCGCAAATCGCCTCTCTGGACTTCGACGGCGTGGGAATCGGCGGCGCAATCGAGAAGCGCATCATTGGAGACACCTGCGCGTGGATCTGCGACGCGATGCCGGAGAACCGCCCGCGCCATGTGCTGGGCATCGCCTCCGTGGACGATATCTTCGCCTGCGTGGAGAACGGCGGCGACACCTTCGACTGCGTGGCCCCCGCACGTTGCGCCCGCAACGGCGCGATCTACACGAGGTCGGGCCGATACAACATCAAACGCGCCCAGCACAAGTTCGATTTCGGCCCGCTGGAGGAAGGATGCGACTGCTACACGTGCCGTCACTACTCGCGCGCATACGTCGACCACCTGCTTCGCGCACGCGAATTCAACGGCTTCACGTTGGCCACGATTCACAACGAGCATTTCTTCGTGAAGCTGCTGGACGACATCCGCGCCTCGATCGACGGCGGATACTTTGATGAGTTCCGCGACGAAGCGTTGGCCCACTTCTACGGCAACGGCGAGCGCCGGCCAGGGTTGTGAGTTTTTCTCCTTCGTTGCGGCTTGTGCCGAACTTCTCTCTGCTCCCCTCGCTGAGGCTGAGACGTTAAGCAAACAGCCCAGTGGGCTGTTTGTAGTCGAAGGTGAGACGATAGTCGAACCAGCAGGTTGCAGGCAAGGCCCGTCCTTAATTGCGGACGAGCTGTCACGAAGTGACTGAGGGGAGTGCCGCCACCCTCAAAGATCACGGCGCCCGCAGGAGACCCACAAGCGATATATCCCTGCCTCCCATGCGACACGCCGAAGATTGCATGATTACCCAGCCGGGTGTAAGTTAGGCGATTGTCTGCGAGTGTGGCGGAATGGTAGACGCGCTGTCTTCAGGTGGCAGTGAGTGTATGCTCGTGGGGGTTCAACTCCCCCCACTCGCACCAGCAACTAAAGGGCTGGAATCGGAAGGTTCCAGCCCTTTTGCTTTGTCCGGGCAAGCGCCGTTTTTCAGGGGGGCTTTAGGACTTGAGACTTATGGCCCAACTTTCGTGGCGGAAAATGTCCCGGTACCTGCATCAATCGTTTGACGTTCAAGCCAGGCCAGAATCCGCTGTCCCGGTTCGCGATTTCGGGCGATCTTTGCAAACCGGGACAATTTTTGTTGCCCCGGTATAAATGTCAATCGATTTATGCGAAAACCGGGACAACGTGCCAATTCCAGAATCGGCCTTATTCCGCCGATTCCGTCTGCCAGACGATATGAGTTGAGGAAACCGGAGTGTCCCGGTTCACGAAAACAAGCCGAAATCGCCGACCGGGACAGCGGATTCTGCCCCGGTCGACAGGTCAAACGATTGACATATGAACCGGGACAAATACAGATCAGAGAGAAGCCCATGAAGCAGATTTAACTTTCCTCAACTTTCCATCCGCCATAAACTAGCATTACATAACATCATGAACCGAGACGAAACCAACGAAGTATCTGGAGTCACCGACGACCAGCTCGGCCGAACGGCCGAGCCGTACGAATCCGGCAACTGGCGGGGCGGCGTCGGGAGCATCATTCGCAGCAATCCGAAATCAGGAACCGACACAAGTCGGACCCAGCAGACACGCATAATACGAGTTCACAGACTCGGCGATGTATTCCGCAACCGCACCACCGAATACCACACCACGGAAGAACTGTAAGCATTACGAAATCAACCTTGATTATTGCGCGGGCCTATACTAGGTTACGGTAGCGTAGGTTAGTGGTCGGGAGAGCGTCGCCGGCCATAGCGAGGTGATCAGTATGAGCGTTTCCATCAGCACGCCATCTGGACGAACCATGGCTTCCGCCGCAACAGTTGCGCCTTCCGCAACCGCGAGTCAAAAATCCAGCGCAAGCGCCAACCCCACCGCACTGGACCGTGCATCGGCCCGATACAGGGCCGCGCAATCGCGCTACCGCCAAGCCAAGGCCGCACTGAAGGCGATCAAGCGCCAGATCGTCCCCGTGGATGCATTCGGCAATCGCAAGCCGCGACTGCGCGGATGGCTTCACCTCGCCACCCTGCCGCTGTGCATCGCGGCGTCCATCGTACTCATCTGCATCGCGCCGGCCGGCTCGGTCAAAGCGGCCTGCGCAGTGTACGGTGCCTCGGCCATGCTGCTGTTCGGCAACAGCGCGCTGCTGCACGTCGTGCCGTGGCGCAGCGCGAAGGTGACTCGCGTACTGTGCGGCATCGATTATTCGAACATCTTCCTCATCATCGCCGGCACTAACACACCTGTGCTGTTCGCACTCAGCCCGGCGATTCGCCGGCCATATCTCACGGTGATTTGGGTGACCGCGGCGATCGGCACGATACTGCATATCGTCTGGCTGCGCACCCCGAACTGGGTGTTCACCACTGTGTATGTTGTGCTGGGATTGGCGCCGGTGACACTTATTCCGCAACTATGGACGGCTCCCGCAGTGGGCCCGGCTGCGACCATTCTTATCGCGTGCGGAGGTGCCGCGTATATCGCCGGCGCCGTGTGTTTTGCGCTGCGCAAGCCGAACCCCGTTCTCGGCTGGTTCGAGTTCCACGAGGTGTTTCACTTGGGCACGGTCATCGGGTACGCCTGCCACGTGGTGGCCATATATCTGGTCGTGTGCGCGCTGTAAAAGACACCGGACATGCCGTCACCGAACGTTCATCAAATCGTTCACAGGGATGGTTGCGCGGTCGATAATGTGCGGTATCCTTGGTCGAGCTGAGAACGAACCGCACATGACGGCCGTTCATATTCGACGCGGGGAACAGCGCGAATCATCAAATGGAAGGGTCGCGGCGCAACCGGCACCGCCGGCGCGGGCCGCAACGGAAGGAAGCTATGAACGCGGATTTGGTGATCGTCGGCGCGGGCCTGTTCGGTCTGACCATCGCACAGCAGGCGGCGGAGCGCGCGGGCGCCCGGGTCGAGATCATCGATGTGCGCAGCCACATCGGCGGCAACGTGTACAGCTATATCGACGAGGAGACCGGTGCCGAAATCCACCAATACGGTGCCCACCTGTTCCATACTTCCACCAAACGCGTCTGGGATTACGTCAACCGCTTCACCGCATTCACCGACTACGTGCATCGCGTGTACGCCACGCACGACGGCGAGGTCTACCCGCTGCCAATCAATCTCGGCACCATCAACCAGTTCTTCCGGGCGGCCTACACGCCCGCCGAGGCGAGGCAGCTCATCGCCGAACAGGCCGGTGAACTGGCCGGCACCGACCCGACAAACCTCAACGACAAGGGCATCCAGCTGATCGGACGGCCGCTGTATGAGGCGTTCATCAAGAACTACACCGCCAAGCAATGGCAGACCGATCCGGCCGAACTGCCGGCGAGCATCATCAAGCGGCTGCCCGTGCGGTTCAACTACGACAACCGCTACTTCAAAGACACATGGGAGGGGCTGCCGCGCGACGGCTACACCGCGTGGATGGAGCGCATGATCGACGACCCGCGCATCCATGTGACGCTCGGCACCGACTTCTTCGACGAGAGCCAGCCGCTCAACAAGAAGGCGCTGCGCGCCGCCGGCACGCCCGTGGTCTACACCGGGCCGATTGACCGGTATTTCGGCTATGAACTCGGCGACCTGAAATGGCGCACGGTGGACTTCAAGGAAGTGCGCTACGACGAGGACGATCACTTCGGCTGCCCGGTGATGAACTTCTCCGACGCGGACGTGCCGTACACCCGCGCGATCGAGTTCAAGAACTTCAACCCGGAGCGCCACGATGCCCAGAACCCGAACAAGACCGTGG
>ENA-OOWK01001056-OOWK01001056.1-human-gut-metagenome-genome-assembly--contig:-NODE-1056-length-15311-cov-2.315679_pt1 | contig 15311 bp, 12 predicted proteins | sample MGYA00241405_ERZ501317 | MGnify/ENA primary metagenome ERZ501317 (study PRJEB25962, sample SAMEA1972440) | human gut metagenome | biome: human gut; feature: human-associated habitat; material: faeces... | reverse complement strand
ACCCCGAAGGCTTGATGTGCGTGACGTTCATCTCCGCCCCTACGGTCGAAGAGCCTTCTGGCAGAGCCGCAGCAACGGCCGTCATAGCGGCATGCTCCATAAGCGCCACCATCGAAGGCGTGGCAAAAACCCCGAGGTCGCCCGACCCCATCGTCGCGGCGGTATTTGCGGCCGTAACCGTCGTCCGGCTCTGCGCCGACAATCCTTTTTCCAATATAATATCCATTTTGCGTAATACGTTTATCCGATAAATAATTACATTTGCAGTGGCCGTGCAGGCTGCGTACGGAGGAGAGCTCCGACCCGCCGCCGGATTTGTCCGCGGCAAAGATAATGCAAACCGGGCTCAAAGGCAAACCCGCGGGCAATGCACAAGGCACGGCCTGCCCCGCGAAAGTCCGCCGTTCGCAAAGATAACGATTTTCACCGAGATGAAAAAGTGGCTCCTGATTCTGGTAATGCTGACCGCCGTGTCCCCCGGGGTACGTGCGCAGGGAGGCCACGGTTTCTGGCACCAGGAATGGACGGTGGAAAAAGGAGACTCGGTACCGTTGGTACATATCCTGCCGGTCTACGTGTTCAGCCGCCCCGTCGACCTGCGCCGTTACCGCAAGCTGGTCGACGCCGTGAAGAAGGTCTACCCCATCGCCAAGATCGCGAAAGCCAGGATGGCCGACATGGAAGAGGAATTATGCCGCCTGCCGACCAAAAAGGCGCAGAAGGAGTACATCAGGCAGGTATACCACCAGATCAAGGACGAGTATACGCCCGTGCTGAAACACATGACCCGCACGCAGGGCAAGGTGTTGCTAAAGTTGATCGACCGCGAAACCGAATACACGGCCTACGAGGTGCTCAAGGAGTTCCGGGGCGGATTCGTGGCGGGGTTCTGGCAGGGCGTGTCGCGGATTTTCGGGCAGAATCTCAAATCGCAGTACGACAAGGACAACGAAGACAAGATGATCGAGCAGATCGTAATTTACTACGAAGCCGGGCTGCTGCGGTAGGCAAACCGGGATAAACTACGATCCGTTACTCGAATTTGTTGTAAAGGACGACGGGGCGTCCGCGGCGTACGCTCATCGCGGGAAACCAGATGTCGTCGGCCGTGAGTCCGCACTTCTCCACCGCCTCGAGCGAGTACTCCAGACGTCCGAAGTCGGCGTCGACGTTGTTGGTGCCGAACGTGAACTTTATTCCGCGCTGCTTGGCCCGGCGGATGATGCCGAAGCTCGGGATACGATAGCGGGCGTTGATCTCCAGGGCGATGCCGTAGCGTTCCAGCACATCCAGTACGCGGTCGACGCGCGCGTCAGTCCAATACCTGTCGTAATCGGCCTGCATGTCGTCGGGCAGGTAGGTCGGGTTGGCGTAGATGTCGGCCGGCTCGTTGGTGAGTATCTTCACCGTCTGGTCGACCAGATGATCCATGTACTGTTCTTTCGTCACGCCGTCGTAGTGCACCTCCTCGGGCCGGTAGATACGCGAGTTGCGCCCTTTGTGGTCTATGATGGTCATGGCGTCCGTAAACAGGTAGTCGAATACGCCGAGGGCCTCCTGCGAGAAGGTCGCCGTCCACTTGCGGCCCTCGCCCTGCACGCCGCACAGGAAGGGCATCCGCTCCACTTCGTCGAAATAGGCATAGACCTCCCCGTCGTCGGCCAGCATCCGGCCCACACCGCCTTCCCCGGCGTTGGGCGCCACGCCGTAATTGATGCCGTAGTTCATCGACATGGCGTGCGCCCGCTCCTTGGTCAGGCCGCCCTTCAGGTGTACGTGGTAGTCGATGACGGGGAAATCACGCTGCTGGAAGCGGATCACGCCGTCGGTGCGTTCGTCCACGGGCGGCAGTGTGTCGGCCTCGTTGCGGGCCTGCGCGCCGAGGCGCTCGATTGCAAGGTTGCGGAACGCAACTTCGCCCTGCACGCCGCGCAGCGCGATCGCGCCGTGTCCTAACAATTGCCGGGCGTGCGCCTGGGTGCGGTAGGGATGTTCGGGTTCGGTATAGCAGACCACTTCGGTGGTGTCGATGCGGACGACGATGTTACGGCCGCGCACAGTGACCTCGAAGCCGAACCACTCGCCGTCGTCGGCCAGCGAACGGTAGAGGTTGCGCACGGAGGCGAGCGAACCGCTCTTGCGTGTCCCGTCGATGGCGCCGTTGCGGAAAACCACCTCGTAGCCCGACTCGCCGTCGGTGTGGAAGAGCAGCGCCGCCTGGGCACCGGGCTGCGTGAGGGCTTCCCCCGTAAGGCGGAAGTTGCCGTAGTCGCCTGCTGCCAGGAGCGTACGGCCCGCCGTTACGGCCGGGGCCGTCGTGCGGATCTCCCGCTCGCCGTCGCGCCACCGGTCAAGCGGTTCGAGGGCTCCGGCCTCTCCGCAGGCCGTGAGTGCGGCCAGGGACAAGAGTGCCGCGGCGATCGTCGTCCCGATACGCGGAACAGGATTCGAATGGCAAAAGAGGTTCCTCATAACTTGGATTTTGTAATAATGCGGTTCCGATTCGGACAGGCCGCCCGGCCTATGTGTACGTCAAACTTATCTCAGTCGTTGCTTGCTATCAAATATGCCCATGCAAAAATACACACTTTGTTGGAAAAGTACGGAATGACGCACGCTGTTTTATTTCGGACAGCATGAATTTCGGGAATCCCGGCAGCAAATAGGCTCAGAAATTGAACGACAGGCCAACGCCCAGCTCCATGTAGGAACGCCCCGGGCGGTAATCCCCGAAGGCGAACCCGAAATTGTCGGTCAGGTAACAATGGTAGGTGAAATCGCCGTAGAGGTTGAACCGCCAGATGGGGATGATAAGCCGCACCCCGAGGTCATAGGTACAGCTGAAACGGTGCTTGACGAGGAAATTCCCGGAGGAGGGCTCGCGGCTGAGCGGGCCCAGCATCATGCCCGGCGTAAAACCCGTATGCGCTTCGAATTGCTTGGGAATGATCGAAAGCAATGCCGCGGCGACCCACGACCCGGCCTCGCCGTCGCCCGGGAAAACCAGCCCCCGGATACGTTCCGTGCGCCAGGTGAATTGCATCGGGATCGAATAGTAGTCGCAGACTTCGTCGTCGAAAAACAGGTTCAGCCCCGTGCGGAAACCTATATTATAATAGTTGTACCGGGCGTAGTCGATGCTGATCGCCTCGAATTCCGGGCCACGGCCGTCCCCCATGAAAAGTTGTGCGCCGTATCGCACTCCGATCTCGTTGCCGGAGGGCAGCCCCTTGGGGGTATGCCACTCGTTCGTATTCTGGGCTGCCCCGCTGACGCAATACAGAAGCGCGAGGAGTGCCGCAAAAACTGGTTTCTTCATAATTTACAGGTTGCTTCTGCCCGCAAAGGTAACAGAATAAGGCCGCCTTCCAAACATTTATGCGGAAAAATGCAGGGTGGGCAACCAGATGCCCTGAAAATCGCCGCAGCCCTTGCTCTTTGTGAATTATTCGTTATCTTTGTGGGCAAAATTTCGCTGAGCCATGTTTGAAAATTTAACGGATAAACTCGAACGGTCATTCAAAATCCTCAAGGGCGAGGGGCGCATCACCGAGATCAACGTAGCGGAGACGCTCAAGGAGATCCGTCGTGCGCTGATCGACGCCGACGTCAATTACAAGGTCGCTAAATCGTTTACCGACCAGGTAAAGCAGAAAGCGCTGGGACAGGACGTGCTCAAGGCGGTGAAGCCCGGACAGATGATGACCAAGATCGTACGCGACGAGCTGGCCGAACTGATGGGCGGCACGGCCACAGACATCAGGCTGGAGGGCAACCCGGCCGTGATCCTGATCGCGGGTCTGCAAGGCTCGGGTAAAACCACCTTCTCGGGCAAGCTCGCGGCATTCATCAAAAGCAAGAAAGGCCGCCAGGTACTGCTGGTGGCAGGCGACGTATACCGTCCCGCGGCCATCGACCAGCTGAAGGTGCTCGGCGGGCAGATCGGAGTGGAGGTCTACACCGAAGAGGGGAACAAAAACCCAGTACAGATCGCCGAAAACGCCATCAAATACGCCCGCCAAAACTCGTTCAACGTCGTAATCGTCGATACGGCGGGCCGTCTGGCCGTGGACGAGGCGATGATGCAGGAGATCACGGCCATCAAGGCGGCCGTGAAGCCTTCGGAGACACTCTTCGTGGTGGATGCCATGACGGGCCAGGACGCCGTAAACACGGCCAAGGAGTTCAACGACCGGCTCGACTTCGACGGCGTGGTACTCACCAAGCTCGACGGCGACACCCGCGGCGGTGCCGCGATCTCGATCCGCTCGGTGGTCAGCAAACCGCTGAAATTCATTTCGAGCGGCGAGAAGATGGACGCCCTGCAGGTGTTTCATCCCGAACGTATGGCCGACCGTATCCTCGGCATGGGTGACGTCGTATCGCTGGTGGAGCGTGCACAGGAGCAGTTCGACGAGGAGGAGGCGCGCCGCCTGAAGAAAAAACTGGTCAAGAACCAGTTCAACTTCAACGATTTCATCGGGCAGATCCAGCAGATCAAAAAGATGGGCAACCTGAAAGACCTCGCGGGAATGCTTCCCGGCGTAGGCAAGATGCTCAAGAACGTGGACATCCCGGACGACGTGTTCAAGCAGACCGAGGCGATCATTTCGTCGATGACCCCGGCCGAGCGCGAGCACCCCGAAATCATCAACGCACACCGCCGCGAACGCATCGCCAAGGGCAGCGGCACGACGATGGCCGACGTGAACCGCCTGATGAAACAGTTCGAGGATACCCGCAAGATGATGAAGGCCGTAGCCGGCGGCAACATGAAGATGCCGAACATGCCCGGAAGACGCCGATAGCCAACAGATTGCAAATAAACCACGATCCCTCATTCGGAATGGGGGATTTTTTATGCGGTAGTTTTTAGGGCCCGAAACGAATTTTTCATCACTTTTTCATAGCAGGACAGTTAAAAATTATTACCTTAGTACACGCAATACTTCAAATCTCACTTTTTCTAATTTAATCACAACCACATGATGCAATTATCATTTTGGAAAAGATTACTCTGCGCGGCGCTCACCCTCGCGCTGGGAGTAACACTGACAGCCTGTTCGGACGACGACACCAAGGACGACAAGCTGATCCCTGAAATCGAGGTTACCCAATCGTTGACGTTCGATTGCACGCAAACCCAGACGAAAAACCTCGAAATCGAGCTTAACGGAAAGCTCAACTGGCAGATCAAGGCCGACGCATGGATCGAGCTGTCGCAAACCAGCGGCAAAGGTTCTGCGACGGTAGCCGTAACCGTACCCGCGAACGTCACGTCGCGTACGGGTACCATCACCGTAACGGCAACCGGTTACATGGGCGCCACCGACACGGGCACATGCTCCGTAAGGCAGATCAAAGAAGGGGAGACGAATACGAACATTGCGGAAATCCGCGAGCTCGTCATGGCGACCAATCCCTCTGCCGATGGAAAAGAACTGACGGACGCGATCAGAGCCATGACGCTGTGCGGTATCGTAGTCTCGGACAAGGGGGGGGGGAAACCAGCAGCCCTTCATCGTAATCCTTGCCGACGATACGCAGGATGCCGGTGCCGGCCTCGCACTCTCGATCAGCCAGTCTAACAACACCTTCGAGCGCGGCGACATCGTCGAAGTATCGCTCAGCGACGCATCGGCACAGCTCTTCAGCGGACTGCTGCAGGTTTCGACCCACAACGAACCCATGCTCGTGGGGCAGACCGAACCGCTGGCCCCGATCGCCATCACCGCAGACAAAATCGCGCAGTACGAATCGCAATACGTAAAGATCGAAAACACGCAGCCCGAAGCGTCGGAATCGGGCACCTGGAACAGCGACTCGAACAAGGGCAATGTTTCCATGGAGACCAAGGACGGAAAGTCCTACAAAATCCGCACCCTGCAAACCGCATCCTATGCACAGGATGCCATCCCGACCGACAAGAGCGGTTCCATCGCAGGTATCGCGGGCATCTACAACGGCACACTGCAAATCCTGCCCTGCAACGGTGACGACATCCAGCTTGCCGAAGCTCGTTTCACGGTACAGGGCAACAAGGCTACGCTGGCCGAAGTGCTCGAAGCCGGCGCCGGCTCGGCATTCGAAGTCGAGGGCGTGAGCGTCATCGCCGCCAACGAGCAGGGCGTTCTCCTCCAGCAGGACGGTGCACGCATCTACGCATTCAAGGGCGAAGCCCACGACCTGGCCGTCGGCGACGTGTCACCGTGTCGGGCAAAACCGAGTCGCGCAACGGCCTGCTGCAATTCGGCAAGGGTTGCAGTTTCACCAAGACCGGCCACCAGGATATTACCCAGCCGCAGCCCGCGGCATTCTCGGCAACGGAAATCGAAGCCTACATGAAAAACCCCGAGGTGGAATACGTGACCTACAAGGGTACCGTCCTCGTATCGGGCAACTACGTCAACGTCGAGATCGACGGCACTTCGGTGCAGGGCAGCCTGGACTACATGAGCGACGATTTCAAGGAGAAGTACAACAGCCACAACGTGACCATCACCGGCTGGCTCTTCGGCTCGTACAAAACCTATATGTACACCATCCCCGTGGAGATCAAGGACGAGGGAGAATTCGAAGAGGAAGTTCCCGACGGAGCGATCTTCTACAGCACGTTCGACAAGGAGCTCGCCTCGCAAACCTTCGGCGACGGCGGCCAGTGGCCGTTCCTCGACCAGTTCGAAGGCTGGATCAACCACAAGGGCTCGGGCGTCGCCAACGTGGCTTATGACTTCAAGAGCATGTCCGCACGTACGAACCAGTCGTCTAAGGGTTCGCTTTCGCTTTACGACGGTTCAGGTAAAAACAACATCTTCTTCAGCACGGCGCCCAACTATTTCACGATCCAGAAGATCGCGGTAACGTCGCAGAACCTTCGCCTCTCGTTCGGCGCGCAGCGCTACGCACAGGGCGCCACCAACACGTTCATCAAGTCTGACTTTGTGGTACGCCTTTCGGCCGACGGGCAGCTTTGGTCGCAGGCGCTCGACTACGATTTCGGCAGCGTAGCGGACGAACCGGGGGAGTGGCGCCTCGCAACAGCAGACTTCACCCTGCCGGCAGGCACCGGCACGCTCTACATCAAGTTCGAAGCCAAGATGAGCAGCGTGAACCGTATCGACGACGTATTGCTGACCCCGGGCAACGGCGGGCAGGCAATCGAGTTCGGTAAGGAAGAGGAGACACCGCTTTCGACGATAGCCGAGGTGCTGGCGGCTCCCATCGACGAAGTTTACAAGGTCGAAGGACAGGTGATCGGCACCCACTCGAAGGGCTTCCTCGTAAAGGACGCCACGGGTACGATCCTCGTATTCAAGAAGAACCACGGCATGACCGTCGGCGACAAAGTCACCGTCGAAGGCGCAACGTCGGAATACGGAGGCATGAAGCAGTTCGGCGAAACGTCGGAACTCACCAAGAACGGCTCGGGAAGCTATACGCAGCCCACCCCGACGGATTTCGGGGCAGCGCAGTTCGACGCCTATGTCAACAACCCGACGATCCAGTATGTAAAATACGAAGGCAACCTCAGCTCGTACCGCGACCAGATTTATCAGTGGCACTATAATGTCGCCGTGGAGGGTACGAATGTAGTCGGCTCGATCGCCTACCCCAACAGCGACCTGAACATCGAAAATTTCGTCGACCGCAAAGTCATCATCACGGGCTACACCGTCGGTGTTTCGGGGACGGATACCAAATACCTCAATACGCTGACCACGTCGATCGAATTCGCAGAACAGGAGACCATGCCCGACGAGAGCCAGGCCATCACGGTGAAAGAACTCAACGCCAAACTCGCCACGATGAATGCGGGCGATGCGCTGGGCGAACTGATCGCCGTGAAGGGCTATGTGGCGGCCAACAACGAAGGAGGAAACTTCTACCAGCTCATTTCGCTGGTGGACAACACCGGCGAGGCCAACACGGGCATCATCATCAAGGGCAGCGACTACACCGAGAAAGACCTGCCTGTGGGCACGAAAGTGATCGTCAGCCTTAAATACGCCAAGTACGACATCAACAATGACCTGCCGCAGTTGAGGATGGCGACGATCTTCCCCACTCAGGAGAAGGTAACGATGAAAGTCCCCCAGATCACCGTTTCGCAGGCAGGAGATTACGTTGGCCAGTATGTGACGGTAAAGAACCTCACCCCGGCGGCAAATTCGACGACCTGGGTCGTGAATAAGAAGACCACTTCGGTCAACTTCACCGACGACGCCGAACTGCCGATGGTGGCACGTACGACCAATCACGCCGTATTCGCCAACGAAGCTATCGCAATAAAGAAGGCGGATCTGAGTGGTATCATGGAGATATACAAGGGGGGCTATCAGATCTTCCCCAACAGCATGGAGGACGTTGCAGGCTTCAAAGTCGAGTAACACGGCACAATCCATCCGTTTGTAAGAAAATCCCTGCGAGCAGCAACCCGCAGGGATTTTCCGTTTCAAAGAGGGGCCAAGGCCGGGGGGGGGGCTGAAGATTTAAGAGCGGTTTACAGCATGGAATTGAAAAATAATCGCTAAATTGTACCGGGAAACCCAACCCGGAAAACCACATGAAAAAATTACTCCTGCTGTTGCTGGGGATCGCTTCGATCCCGGCCGCCTTCTCCCAGGGCGGGAGCGGCATCGACTGGGCCGCCGACCTGGATTACCTGGCCAGCGAACTGCCCGCGAAACATTGCAACCTCTTTGCGAAATACGACAAAGCGCAGTTCGAGACCGCAATCGGCGCGATCAAGGCTTCGGCCGGGGAGGCCGGAGATTTTGCTACGGCGCTCAAAACCCAGCAGCTGATCGCCAGGCTGGGCGATTCGCACACCATGCTATATTTCAACCAGCTGATGAACCGGCAGCAGATACTGCCGCTCGGGCTGCTCTGGGTTTCCGACGGGCTGTACGTCATACAGACGGCCGAGGAAAACAAAGAGTTGCTGGGGCACCGGCTCACAGCGGTCGGCAAGGCACCGGTAGAAACCGTAATCGACAGCCTGAGCACCCTGTTCACGGTCGACAACGAAGCAATGGTAAAATCCATGATTCCCCAATTGTTCCCGTCGTTACAGCTCCTGGAATATTTCGGGTTCGCACACAACGGGCAGGCGGAACTCACGCTGGACGGAGACAAGACCTATACGCTCAAACCGTCCGATCCGCAGCGGGCGGGTCGGGCCGCCTTCCAGCCCGATTCCCTGCCCTTTGCGATCGCGGAAAGGAACGTGCTTTTCACGGATCGCTATTTCCCCGAGGAAAAAATATACTATATCCTCTACAACTCCTGCTGGGGGCGTGAAAGCGAGGCGGAGTTCAAGAGCCGCGAGAAAGCCGCGTCGCTGCCGTCGTTCACGGAATTCGGCCAAAAGGCGTTCGGCATATTGCAGGGCAACCCCGTCGGGAAGATCATTTTCGACATGAGGAACAACGGCGGAGGGAACTCGGCACAGGGGACGGCATTCATCGAAAGGCTGGCCCGGTTCCTGGAACAGCACCCCGGCATAAAAACCTATGTCGTCATCGGGCGAAGCACATTCTCCTCGGCCATCCTGAATACGATGGATTTCAAGCACCTGACCGATGCGGTCGTAGTCGGCGAACAGACCGCCGGCAAACCCAACCACTTCGGCGAGGTACGGAATTTCCAGCTCCCGGGATCGAAGCTGACAGTCGCCTATTCGACCAAATATTTCCGGCGTACGGACGAAGAGGCCGACACGATCACACCCGACGTAAGGATCGAAATGAGTTTTGCGGATTTCACGAAAGGCATCGACCCGGTGTACGAATGGATCAAGGCACAGTAGGCAGTGCAATTTGGTGAGAATACCATCCCGGCTCCCGGCCCGCAACCCGGCGCGGAGGCACGCACCCCCGGGACGAAGGCATCACACCCCCACCGCGCAACGCACGGACAATATACGACGAAAAGTCCCCGGTACGCAATCCGGGACGGAGCATCGCACTCCCGGCGCAGAGGCCCCGTCCCCCGATACGAAGGCATAGCCCCCCACCGCACAGTGCACGGACAATATACGACAGGAAAGCCCCCGAGCCCTGCGGGCCGGGGTGCCCCGTATCATCCGGGAGGGAGCTACTCCGCCCAGCCGTTATACCGGACGTTGGCCGGATTCCACTTCTGCTTGGGTGCCGGATTGTCCGCAGGATAGCCCACCGGAATCAGGTTCAGCGGGACGACATCGGCGGGAAGCCCCAGCACGCGCCGCACGGCCTCTACCCGTTCGCCGCGGGGATAAACCCCAGTCCATACGGCTCCCAACCCCAGGGCATGGGCCGCAAGGAGCAGGTTTTCCGAGGCCGCCGAGGCATCCATCACCCACCAGTCGCCGGAAGCCCCCGGATTGCGCGACAAGTCGCCGCAGACGACCACGGCCAGGGGTGCCCGGGCGGCCATCTTCGCAAAGGGCAGCGCCCCGGCGAGTTCGCGTAACAGCTCCCGGTCGTCCACGACAACGAAAGCCCACGGCTGACGGTTCACGGCCGAGGGCGCGGCCATCGCAGCCCGCAGCAGCAGTTCGACCGTATCGGCACCGACCGGGCAATCCCGGTAGGCCCGGATGCTCGTCCGGGTCATAATCACATCGAGGGGGCTCCGCTTGCCGGACTCCCCGGCCGGGGGGCGCTCCCCGGCCGACAGCCACCATACCAGCAACGCGGCCAGCACGGCACCGGCGCAGAAAAAGAGGATTTTCGTCCTGTTCATAATTTTCCGTTATATCGTGTCCCGGCAAATATACGGGAAAAATCGTAAAAAGCACCGCACACCGGTCAAACGACCGTATCGGCGGGTAAATTAATCGACCGGGCGTTTGCAGGGGTCTTTTTTTATCGCTACCTTTGTCCGGATCATATCCCAAAAGGAAAATGCACAAATCGGGCTTTGTAAATATCATCGGGAATCCCAACGTCGGCAAATCGACACTCATGAACGCATTGGTCGGCGAAAAGTTGTCGATCATCACGTCGAAGGCGCAGACCACGCGCCACAGGATCATGGGCATCGTCTCGAGCGAGGATTTCCAGATCGTCTATTCCGATACGCCGGGCATTCTGAAACCCAGCTACAAATTACAGGAGTCGATGATGAAATTCGTGACGGGCGCCGTAGCCGACGCCGACGTCATACTCTATGTCACCGACACCGTGGAGCGGGGGGAACGCTCGGCCGAAATCATCGACCGCATCCGCCAGAGCGGCGTCCCGGCCATCGTGGTCATCAACAAGATCGACCTCTCGACGCCCGAAGCGCTCGAAGCGCTGGTCGACAAATGGCAGGCCGAAATCCCCGGGGCGCAGGTCGTCCCCACGTCGGCCAAGGAGAATTTCAACATCGAAGGGTTGTTCAAGACCATCCTCGACCTGCTGCCCGAAGGCCCGGCCTTCTATCCGAAGGATACACTGACGGACAAGACGCTGCGGTTTTTCGCCTCGGAAATCATCCGCGAGAAAATCCTCAGGTTCTACGACAAGGAGATCCCCTACTGCTGCGAAATCGAGATCGAAAGCTACAAGGAGGAGCCGGCGATCGACCGCATCGCCGCAACGATCTATGTCGCCCGCGACTCGCAGAAAGGCATCCTGATCGGGCATAAGGGCGAGAAACTCAAACGGGTCGGGCAGGCCGCACGCGAGGACATGGAGCAGTTCCTCGGCAAAAAGGTTTTCCTGCAACTGTTCGTCAAAGTGAACGACGACTGGCGCAACAACGAACGCCAACTGCGCCGTTTCGGGTACGAATTGGAATAAACCGGAATAATAAACCGCCCGAAAAGGACGTTAATGGGACAAGTGAGTCGGAAATTGAAAAAATACATCCTCGGGATCGCACTGGGCATCGCACTGATGTGCGGGAAGGAATCGTATGCGCAGTACAACCGGGAATATTTCTTCTGGGTGGGACGTTCATGCATGATGAACAACGACTACCAGGAGGCCATCCGGACGCTCAACACCCTGCTGCGGTTCGACGAGGATGCCTTCGAAGGCTATTTCCTGCGCGGCATCGCCAAATACAACCTCGACGACCTGCTGGGTGCCGATACCGACTTTTCGGCTGCCATCGTCAAAAACCCCGTGTTCACGACCGCCTACATCTACCGGGCGCTGACCCGTACGCGCATGGGCAACTACGACGACGCGCTGCAGGATTTCCGCGAGGCGATCGACCTGAGGCCCGACCTGCCGGACGCCTATTACAGCCGGGGCTATACGCGCCTGCAGAACAAGCAATACGAGGAGGCGATCGAGGATTTCGACAAATTCATCTTCCAGGAAAACAAGGTAGCCGACGCCTACATCGGCCGCGGCACAGCCTACCTCTACCTGAAGGACACCGTACGGGCCCTGGAAAATTTCGACCAGGCGATCCGCACCAACCGCGAAAATCCCAACGGCTATTACCAACGCGGAACCTTGTTGCTGCAAAAAGAGGAGTATGCCCGAGCCGAAGCCGATTTCGACATGTCGATCCGCTGCGACTCGGCTTTCCTGCCGCCCTATTTCAACCGGGCGGTGGTCTATTCCAACACCAACCGTCCGATGCAGGCCCTCGCGGATTTCGACCGGGTGCTACAACTGGACTCGACCAACTCGTTCACCTATTTCAACCGGGCGATTCTCCGCACCCAGATCGGCGATTACAACCGCGCACTCGACGACTTCGACCGCGTGGCGCTCTACTCCCCCGGCAATGTCCAGGTCTATTACCTGCGTGCCATGCTCAAAACCCGCTTGGGCGATCTCGAAGGCGCCGAGCGCGACTACACCCGGGCCATCGAACTCTACCCCGACTTCGCCAACGCCTACCTGAACCGCAGCGCCCTGCGTTATGCGTTGCATAACCCCAAGGCTGCGAAACGGGACGAAGAGATCGCCCAGCGCAAGATCGCCGAATACAAATCCCACCTGAAGGACAGCACCTACTCGATCTATGCCGATACGACGCAACGGATGGACAAACTGCTGGCTTTCGACAACCAATTCACCAACAACTACTTCGACCGCATTTCGGAACAACCGAGCCTGGGCCGCAGCAACATGCGTCTGCTACCCCTGTTCCGCTTCACCCTGATGCAGCCCGACACCACCCGGATCGAGGCGTCGAACCGCTATACCCTGCAACGGGTCAAAGACTTCGAGAAAAAACTGGACAATCCCTACCTCGTCCTCTCCAACCGGCCTACGAACATCGGTGCGGACTCTTTGGCGATGCTCGACAGCCGCTATACCGAAATCCTGAGCCAGAATCCGCGCGACTGGCTCCTGCAAGTACAATATGCCATTTCGCAATCGCTGATCCGACAATTCACCAATTCGGTCGGCACCTATTCGTCGGCTATCGCAGACAATGCCGCCAATCCGTTCCTCTACTTCAACCGGGCCGTGACACGGGCCGAAATGATCGACTTCATTTCGGGCCTGGACAATCCCTATCAGCGAATTTCGATCGACTCCGACCCGGCGAACAAACTCACCAACCCCCATACACGCACCTACAATTACGACGAAGCCATCGCCGATCTGGACAAGACGCTCCGCCTCTTCCCGAACTTCGCCGAAGCCTACTACAACCGGGGAACGCTGCTGGCTCTTTCAGGCAAACTCCCCGAGGCCTTCGAAGATTTTTCGAGAGCCATCGAACTGAATCCCCTCTTCGCCGAAGCGTTCTACAACCGGGGCATGACCCAAATCTATATGAAAGACACGCGCAAGGGCTGCCTCGACCTCTCGAAAGCCGGAGAGCTGGGCATTACCTCGGCCTACGAAATCCTCAAACGTTACACGGGGGAGCATACAGAAGCTTTTTAACTAACAATAACCAATTCAATAAACTATGACACAAGCTATTCAAAAGAAACTGAACGACTCGGCGTGGGCTCGGTGGACCGCGCTGATTCTGGTGGCGCTCACCATGTTCTTCGGCTACATGTTCGTCGATGTCCTCTCGCCGTTGCAGAACATGCTCGAAAGCACCCGAGGCTGGAGCCCCACGATTTTCGGACTGTACGGCGGTTCGGAATTCATTCTGAACGTCTGCGGTTTCCTGCTCGTCGCAGGTATCATCCTCGACAAGATGGGCGTACGGTTTACGGGTATTCTTTCGGCCTCGCTGATGGTACTCGGTGCCGGTATCAAATTCTACGGGCTGAGCAACTACTTCTATGAAGGCGGATTCGGTTACGAGTTCCTCAATTCGTTCCTCACGGACATTCCGGCCAGCGCGAAGCTCGCCTGCCTGGGCTTCATGATCTTCGGCTGCGGTACGGAGATGGCCGGTGTGACAGTATCCCGTGCAATCGTCAAGTGGTTCACGGGGAAAGAACTGGCTCTGGCGATGGGCCTGGAAATGGCTATTGCCCGACTGGGCGTATTCGCCGTATTCAGCCTGTCGCCCTGGGTGGCTAACTGGGGCGGCGATCCGAGCGTAGCACGTCCGGTAGCCGTTGTCGGCCTGTTGCTCTGCATCGGCCTGCTGACCTACATCGCTTTCTCGGTCATGGACTTCAAACTCGACAGACAAACCGAGGCAGACACCCCGATAGGAGAAACCGAAGAGCCCTTCAAGGTCGCCGATCTGAAGAACCTTTTCAGCAGCAAAACCTTCCTGATCGTTTCGGCACTCTGCGTGCTCTACTATTCGGCGATTTTCCCGTTCCAGCGTTTCGCAACGGGTATGCTCGAAAGTAATCTGGGCATCACCAACCAGCAGGCTTCGGACATCTTCCGCTGGTTCCCGATGGGTGCAATGATTCTGACTCCGCTCCTCGGCTGGTTCCTCGACCACAAGGGCAAAGGCGCGACGATGCTGATGATCGGTGCGATCCTGATGTTCATCTGCCACATGACTTTCGCACTGGTTCCCCTCACCCCCGCTATCGCGTTCTCGGCGATCATCCTGCTCGGCCTCTCTTTCTCGCTGGTTCCCGCCGCCCTGTGGCCTTCGGTACCCAAGTTGGTCGATAACCGCTATATGGGTTCTGCCTATGCAACGATTTTCTGGATCCAGAACCTCGGACTGATGGCCTTCCCGATGATCATCGGCTGGGTTCTCAACAAGGTCAATCCCGGCGTGGGAGAAGCGATCAAAGCCGGTGAACACGTAAGCTACAACTACACGGTTCCGATGCTGATTTTCGCCAGCCTCGGCGTATTGGCTTTCCTGCTGGCTTTCTGGCTCAAGCTCGAAGACCGTAAAAAGCACTACGGCCTGGAACTGCCCAACATCAAGAAATAACGATAATCCGTATCCCCGGTCTGCCGGAAAAATGATGAGTAAACCCCCGCTGCAAA
>ENA-OOWK01001051-OOWK01001051.1-human-gut-metagenome-genome-assembly--contig:-NODE-1051-length-15438-cov-2.730352_pt1 | contig 15438 bp, 10 predicted proteins | sample MGYA00241405_ERZ501317 | MGnify/ENA primary metagenome ERZ501317 (study PRJEB25962, sample SAMEA1972440) | human gut metagenome | biome: human gut; feature: human-associated habitat; material: faeces... | reverse complement strand
CCGCCACCATCTCGGCGACGCGCTCCGTGTTCCCACAGGACAGCGAATAGTAGACGACGAGGGTGCTCATGACGGCCTCCTGAGTATGTGTTGGATGCGGCAAGAGGCCATTCAACTCCTTGAAGTTGGGTCGAAGTCAAGGGAAAATGAGACTCAACGTTGCCGACAGAACGACCATCTACTCGTCGACATACCCATTAAACACGTCCGTGTCTACGGCCTTAATTGCGTACACCCGCTTTGTACTCACACCAAAATCATGCTCGATCATGAGTCGAGATAGCCTCTCCCCATCGATTAGGATGACATGCTGTTGAGCAGCGTATTCGGTTGCCTGACGAGAGAACCTTGACGTTGTAACGAACAACCCGTTTCCACCACGCCCCGCAATCGCGCCGACAAAGCCCTGAACCTCCGGCCTACCAACAACATGATCAGACGAATAAAGCTTTGCCTGGATGAAAATAAGGTCAAACCCGAGCTTATCTTGCATAATGACGCCGTCGATACCCTCATCTCCCGTTGTCGGCGTTGCCCTCGCAGCAGAATCAAAAGCACCGTACCCCATCGCGGACATGAGGTCTAAAACCATGCGCTCAAATGCGACAGGAGAGAGTTTCATGACTTCATCCAGCAGCTCATCAGCAAGTTGGGCAACGATTTCGCCGTATGCTCGCCCAAAAGCCTCGTCCGGCGTTTCCTGTTCTTCGTTCACATCGAGGGTTTCATCCGGCTGTCCATATCGAACCTCCTGGTTTGCCCCCGCCTTTTTGAAATCTCTAAATGCCTCATATCTGTCAAGGTACTCGTTTGTAACCGCCTCACCACTTGCGAGCGCGTCTAAGCCAAGCCGCTCGATACGATACACCCCGCGACGAGGCGCACTCATCAAGCCCGCCTTCTTGAGATACGTGCGGGCCCATCCAATCCGATTATCTATGACTCGTTGCCGCTTACTCGGCAGCCATTCGTTACGCTCCTCATCATTCAACCCAAGCTGCCCGACAAGCACCTCAATCATTTCCTTTGACGTATGCTCTTTGCCATCCGCCAGAAACCGAAGGACCGGCTCGAACAGCTCATCATATTTCGGAATCGCCATATGACGCCCTTTCACCCACGCGTGCTCGCTACCACCCTGTTGCTAGTCAAAATCGCTCGTGCCAAGGATGAACGCTCTTAGAGCGGCATCAAGGCGCGCGCTAACGCGAAACGCAGGCACTGATGCCCCGTCGCATTCCTCAAAATAAGACCGAGCAAGAGTCATATCGACCGACTCCTTTAAGCGGTCTAGCCTGCCGAACTCGTTGATGTTCGCTTCGGTCACCCGCTGCGCCAGTATCTCACGCAGCAAGACACCATCAAGCCCAAATGTGGCAGCAAATCTGCTCACACGGTCGCTTTGCGCATGCTCGCGATATTCCTCGATATACTCTCTGAACGTCCGGCCCGGCTCAACCAAAACCTCGCCCGACTGCACATCAGTCAAGAACATCTCGGCGTAGCGCTGATCTTCCTGAGAGAGCGTAGCAAACGAGCGATGCAGCTCCTCAAGCGCCCGCTGGGCGTCCTCGCCATCATCGAGTGCTTTAAGCCACTTCTCAAATCGTGAGTTCATGTAATCGGTGTCGATGCGCCCTGTGTCGACTTCGGTAAGGTGCGGATCGATGTCATAGGGAACGTCGTCTCCCCCATCGCCACCGCCACCGTGGCTCAGGTCTTCATAACGCTGCGCAAGGATGGCATACGTCCTCTGATCAAGGGGTAATGCTTTCTGCACATCAAGCCCATACTCGCTGTAATCGAGCTGCTCCCATGTAAACCCTTGGATCTTGGCTGCCTTGAGATGGATGCTCAGCTCACGGTAGAGTTTAGCGAACTGTGCCCGCGCCGCCGTGCTCTCGGGTAGCTTGACGAAGCCCTCGATACCTTCTGCCTCGAATACCGCAGCAATCCTCGAGAATGCAAACGCCATGGCATCGAGATTCTCCTCGAGTTTGCTCGCAAACAGCCCTTGCGGCTTATCGCCTGAATACAGGTTGAAAGCATCCTCGACGTTACGGCGCATTGTATGTGGATATCGGTAATAGCGCACTGTGCCCGTCGTCTTATCGCCGCTGTTGTTGAATACACGGTTGGTGCGCGAAAATGCCTGAATCAGGCCCTCGTAGCGAAGCACCTTATCGAGATAGAGCGTATTCACCCATTTTGAATCGAACCCGGTGAGCATTTGATCCACGACGATCAGCAGGTCAATACGCTCCTCTGGCTTAGCGGGAATGCCGCCATATCCGTCCTTGTGAGCAAGCCTCGAAGCAATATCCCGCTTGAGCAGACCGTATGTCGCCATGGTGAAGGTTTGACCGTAGCGCGCGTTGTAGTCGGTGAGAATCTCTTCGAGACCCTCCTCCTTGAACGCCGTGCCCTCGGTGTTGTCGATGTTGGGATCCACCTGTGCCGTTACTTGCAAGTGCGAAGCCAACTCCTTGAACAGCCGATAGTACTCGATAGCCTCCGCGATGCTGCTAGTAGCGAGCATGGCATGAAACCGTCCGCCAACACTGCGTGCCGTCCATCCCTCAACGATGTCTTGTACGACGGCCCTGCGGTGTCCATCGTTGTCGTATTGACTCCTGGACACGTAGTCCTCAATACCCCGCACGTAGGCGCCGTCCGCCCCAACATACCCGGCCATGGGGACATCTTTGAGATACCGCAGATACACTGTTTTCTTGGCTGGGTCAGCAAACGCCTCTTCCTCACTTTGGGCCTTTGCCCGCTCGAGCCCCACCATGCGGCGAAGGTCGGCATCCTTGAACGTCATGACCATGTACGGATCGAAACCCAGTACGTTGCCGTCGCGGATACCGTCGGCAATGCTGTAGCGATGCAGCTCGTCACCGAACACCATGGCCGTAGTCGAGAGGCTCTTATTGTTCTCCTCGTAAATCGGCGTGCCGGTGAACCCGAAGAACATCGCACCGGGAAACGTTCGCTTAATCTCTGCGAGCATATCCCCAAACGTCGACCGATGGCACTCGTCGATGATGAACACGATGCGCTTGCCCTGCATGGCGGCAAGGTCCTTCTCCGACAGAATGTCGTCTTCGTTCACCATGCTCATCTTTTGGATAGATGTCACGATGAGCGCGTGTGCCGGGTCATCGCTCTTGAGCTTCTTCCTGAGCACCGCGGTGTTCTCGGTGTCCTGAACCGCCTGTTTTCTCTGTTCATCGGTCAGACCGGCACCGGCAAATCCCCGGTATTCACGTACGGACTGCGTGCCGAGCTCGATGCGGTCCATGAGGAACACGACTTTATCGGCATTGCCCGAATCAGCAATGAGCTGAGCGGACTTGAAGCTCGTCATGGTCTTGCCCGAGCCCGTGGTGTGCCAGATGTAGCCGCCGAGCTGGTCGCGCTTGGACCAGTCGTGCTGCGCGACCCGGTTGGAGATAGCGCTTGCCGCGTAATACTGGTAGCTGCGCATGACCTTAAGAGCGCCATCTCCGGCATCAGCAACCGTATAGAACCCGATGAGCTGGTGTGCCATGGGGATCGAGAGCAGGTCATGTACCACATCGCGATAATCGTTTTTAGGCTCGTTGTTAAAGTCCGCCCAATGGAACCGAAACGCTCGGTTAAACTCTCCGCTGGGACCAGGGTTGGCGAAATAGAACGATTCGTCGGGATTCATGGCGACAAACACCTGCACGAGCGAAAACAGCCCCGTGAATACGCCCTCGCGCGCATACTTCTCGATTTGGTTATAGGCCTCGCTTGCCCGCACGCCACTCTTTTTAAGCTCGATATGGATAACCGGCATGCCATTGATGAGCAGCATCAGGTCCCCGCGGCGCTTGGGCAACACCTCGGAACGCACGTTGAACTTCGGTTGCCGCACAATCTGGTAACGACTTCTGCCACCCGCGATTTCTCGACGGTCGTAGATGCGCATGCTCACCGACTTGCCCAGGTGAAGCTTGTCATCAGGATTGTCGCGTATGATGGAAACTGTTTTGCCGTTGATGAATGCATTGAGCCGCAGCGGCGTGCGCAGGTCGGCGATCTGCTCCATAATCTGGCGCATCTCACCGGAGGTTAGCGGGCAGTCATTCAAGCGATCGCGCTCACGGTTGTTGTTGAAGAGAATGCGCGCCCAGTTACCGATGAGGTCCTGCTCGGTGGGATATTTGATAACCCCCTCGGCATCATCCCAGCCGCAACGCTTGAGATTATCGATGACCGATTTCTCGAAGGATGCCTCGTCGGTAAAAGTCACCGGCTCCATTGTCGTCTCCTAACGTGCTTCCCACCGACCATTGCGCTTTGCGCCCAGTCTGACAAGTCTGCCCTCTGCTTTAAGCGATGCCACAAGACGCTCTGCCTGGCGCTTCCCCACGCCCAGCTCATCAGCCATCTGCGCAATCGTTATCGTCGGGCTCGTGCGCACGAGCGAGAGAAGCTGCTCGCGCATCTCCTCCGACTTGCTACTGTTATTATCAGTTATACCGTCGTTTATACCGTCGTTTATACCGTCGTGCTGCTGAGATTCGACGACCTCATCAAGCGCGGCGGAAATCATGGAAAGCATGAACTGCACGAAGGCGGTCGAATCTGCATTGACATCTGCCACACCAAGCGACGCGTAGTATTCCTCCTGGTGCTCTTTGACAAGCGACTCGACCGGAAGCCACGCAAACAGTTCATTCCACTCACTCAGAATGAGCGTCTGCCACAACCTTCCCGTTCTTCCGTTTCCATCTTGGAAGGGATGTATGAACTCGAGCTCATAATGAAAGACGCATGATGCGACGAGCGGGTGAATCGTCGTTTCCGATAACCACGAAAACAGATTCGCCATCACCTCTGGAACATATGCAGCAGGAGTTCCCGCATGCACCAAGTTCTCACCGTTGAAAATGCCAACGTCCCCGTGCCGATACATACCCGCCTCCGAGGTAAGCCCCGCCATAAGCAGACGGTGAGCTCGAAGAAGGTCGTCGGGCGAGGTTGATGAAAATGAGTCGAGCGCCTCGTACGCAGCCAGGGCATTCTGCACCTCAAGCAAATCCCTTGGCGGGGCAACAACGTGCTTACCCTCAACAACGGCAGTCACCTGCTCGAGCGAGAGCGTGTTGTTTTCGATAGCAAGCGAAGAATGGATTGTGCGGATGCGGTTGTCCTTACGCAACTGGGGGCTTGGATTCAAGTTGCCGTGCCCCTCGATGCGCCCCACGTTCTGAGCGATGCCTGCAATCAACTCGATTATCTCGTTGTTTAGCTCAAAAGGCGGCTGATAAGTCATGAGCTCTCCTTTGGCCGGCGACGCCACAAGGTCACCTCTCACACGAACATGCCCTCAAGGAGCGATTTCTTGACGTTTTTGAGCACATTCAGCTTACGCTGGTGAAGGGCGATGAGGTCGTCGAGGCAGGAGAAGAGGGCGCCGATCTTGCGCTGCTCGACTGAATTTGGAGGCAGGGCGAAGTTAGCATCTCCCACGAGATGCCAGTCAGCACGAGGCATCTTCGATCCCGCAGATATGTTTGCCAGTTCGTCAAAGGCACTGCTTTGAACCAGTCTGTAGAGATAGCTGGGGTCAACCGCCTTCGGCCTCAGAACCCAGAAATCTCCTAGGGCTATGCCTTCGAACTGCGGAAACAGCCAGTTGTGCAGGTATGGACGGAGCTTGCCGTAGAGAACGTCACCCCGCAAGAACGCGACACCCGCTCTGCTATGCCCAAGGTTGCCGATGGGCTTGTTAAGCGTTCCTTCTCCGGAGTCGATGTCCTCATACTCGACCCTAGGAAGCTTTGCGTCGTCACATGCAGCGGTAACGCGTTCCGTGATATCCCTCAGCCTACGCTGTTCCCAAGCGTCGGTGAAACCGGCGAAGCGGAGCTCGGGTGTGGTCTCACCCTCGCGGGGGAACATCTTTTCGAGAAGCGACTTCTTGACCGTTTTCATGCCGTCGCACTTACGCTGGTGAAGGGCGATGAGGTCGTCGAGCCGGGAGAGGAGGGTGCCAATTGCGCGTTGCTCTCCGGCTTGGGGCGCGGGCACCAAAAGCTCCATGACCTTGTTCTTCGAAATGTTGAATCGGGAGATGCCCTGTGCGAGAAGCGTCAGGTCCCGCCTCACTCCTTGCGATCTTAGCACGTAGGCAAGGTACAGAGAATCGAAGGAACCGTCCTGCCTATAGCCGAAACAGAAGCTGTTAAGGTAGACATTGCGCTGGTCAGCCAGCCATAGGGAAGACATGCCGACCTCTTCGGGCGTTTCCGACGACACGGTGAATAAGACGTCCCCGCAGCGGACCTCGTGCTGGCGCGGATCAATTTCGACTGCCTCGAGCCTATCGATGTCCGTGACGGGGTTGTCAAAAACGTTGGTATACGGGACGAACCTCGCGGCACCGTGCCCGAAATCCGCCTTTGTCTTGCCCGACAAACCACCATAAGTTGTTCCGAAGTCCCCCAGCCTACGCTGTTCCCAAGCGTCGGTGAAACCTGAGAAGCGGATGCGCGGGGCAAGCGCCTTTTCCTCTGGGCTATGCATCGAAATCACCCATCAAAAGCCTCTGCAGCTCGTGAATACCTGCCATATCGTTGTCATTGCCCGTCAGATCACCCAGCATGTCACACAGCTCGCGCTCAGTATCGCGAATCTGATGGTCCAGATTGGGCAACGTTGTGGCATATTTGTCGCACAGAGCCTGCACACGCTTGACTAACCCGTCAACAACCTCACCCGGAAGCTGCTGCAAGCGCTCGACAAGCGGCGTGACCCATTTACGATGCAGCAAGTCGAGTGCCTGCTCATCCGTCACGCCCTCAATCACCGCCTTGGTGCGCTTAACCAGCTCCATCCGCGCCGCCTTCTCCTCCTTCTTGAGGCGCGCTTCCTCCACGTAAAGCGCAAGGGCCTTCTCGAGCGTCTCCGCAAATGAGCCCTCCGGCACGCTAACACGCGCGCGCACTTCGTTGATACGGGCAGCAATCACACGTTTTGTATAGCTTCCATCGCGAGCGGACTTCATAGCATTCCAGGCAACCTCTGAATGAGCAGCGATGAAGTCGAGCTGTTCCTGCATCGGGCTCTTCTCATCCACCAGCTTCCGGTAGACAAGCAGACCCGCAAGCTCGGCATCAAGCGATCCCAGCTCTTCCTCTAACGCAACAGGAAGAGCCTTAAAGTCGAACTCCTCGCCGCCATCCTTCATGAACGAAGCACCCTCGAGGTCCTCATCACTCAGCTCGGAGATAAGCTCACCGTATGAGTTGGCAATTTGGCTCAAGCGATCGCCCATTGCATTAACCGCCGCGAGCTCATCGGCAAGCAAACACTCCTGCACGAGGCCAAATGGAAGCACGCGCCCTTTCCAAGGATCGTTTTTGTCCTGCTCTTCGACCTCGGTATCTCCCTTTTTCTTGGTGACCATGTTTTGGTCGACCTGGCGCACAGCGCCGAAGCCCTCGCTCTGGATGGTCTCCAAATCGGCTGCGATACCCTCCCACTGGTCGTCGAGCACCTGGTATGCAACATATTTGTCCACGAGGGACACAATCGACAAGCGCTCGAATACATCATCGGCAATGCGATCCTCCTCGCTGGCAATGTGCACAGTCGAAGGCTCGTCAATCAGTTCCTCATAGAGATAAGCATCAAAACCGTCTAGGGCTTCGACGCACCGACGCTGGTATTCCCGGATCGACTCATGCGATGCAACCGCCTCTGTCACGTCGTCCACCGTAAGCGTTGCGGTTCGGCCGTTCTCGTTGAACAGACACTCGCGCAGACCTGGCAAAACTTCCCAGTAGGCATGAAGCTTGTCGAGCTCGGCAGTAGGCACGCCGCCGAACATCGTGGCATAGATGTCCCATGTCTCCGGATCCTCTGACGAATCGACGTAACGGGGGATGTTCAGGTTGTAGTCGTTCGCCCGCACCTCGTCGATAGATACGACACGCGCGAACTTCTCGGCATCTTTGCGTGCCCGCACCACATCGACGACACGCTTGATGTCCGAAGAGCGCAGCTTGTTGTTCTTGCCATCCTTCTCAAAGCCCTTTGAAGCGTCAACGATCAGAATGCTGCCGTCGTCCCCTGTTTGCGGCTTGCGCAGCACCATGATGATGGTGGGAATGCCCGTACCGTAGAAAATATTAGCCGGCAGACCGATAATCGCCTCGATGTTGCGATGCTCCACGAGATTACGCCTGATGACGCCCTCCTGATCCCCGCGGAACAGCACGCCGTGCGGCAAGATGATGGTCATGACGCCGTCGGGCTTGAGGTGGAACAAACAATGGAGCAAGAATGCGTAATCCGCTTTGGACTTGGGGGCGATGCCGTAGCTCGAGAAGCGCGGGTCGGTCTCCTTGCCGTCAGGGTCCCAGTTCTGCGAATACGGCGGATTTGAAACCACGGCATCAACAAAAAGCGGCTCGTAAGTGCCGTCCGGATCCTTCTCGTCAAACCAGGGCCAGTCGCGCGCCAGCGTATCGTCGTTGCGCGTCTCGATGTTGTCGACACGGATGCCGCGCATGATGAGGTTCATGCGCGTAAGGTTGTACGTAGCCTGCACGAGCTCCTGTGCGTAATACTTGATCGATTCTGCGGGCACCCCATGCTTTGCAACCGTCTTACCGATGTTTATCAGCAGCGAACCCGACCCGCTGGTAGGGTCATAAATCTCGATATGGTTACGATGGGAAAGATGATCGGCAACGATTTCCGACATGAGCAACGAGACCTCGTGCGGCGTATAGAACTCCCCTGCTTTCTTGCCGGCGTTGGAAGCGAACTGGCTGATGAGGTACTCGTAGATATAGCCAAGAACGTCGTAGTCCTGCTTGCCGTCCATGGGAATCTCATCGATGAGATGGATGAGGTCGCTTACTGCCTTGGTCTGTGAGGCCGTGCTGTTTCCGAGCTTCGAGATACCCGTCTGCAACGTATTGAAGATGCCGTCGAATACCTTGCTGTGGCTATCGTCCACAAGGCGGTCGAACGCCGAGAGAGCCGTAAGCACGTTATCGACGCTGAAATCGTGCCCCAGCTTGAGCCATGTGGAAAACAGATCTTTGCAGCCAATAAAGTATCCGAGGTTATTGCGCATCATGCCGAGAACCTCGGCGTCCTCTTCAGTGAGCGCGGGGAGATCTTCCTCGGTAGCTCCCTGCGAATAGAAGTATTTCTCCTCTTGCTCAGAAAGGTACTTGTAGAAGATAAAACCGAGGATGTAGTCCTTGTATTCGTTCGCCTCGATTTTTGAACGCATCTTGTTCGCTGATGCCCAAATTTTAGCTGCGAGCTGCTGTTTGTTCATGAATCCTCCTGGGTGTATGTGCGCTTGTTATTGTATCAACCCGTGAGGACGAGCACGTCTTCAAAGACGTTCGCTTGGGAACAGCGTAAGCTGGGGGACTGCGGAACTACATACTCTGGCTTAAGCGGGAAATCCAAGGAAGACTTTGGGCATGGTGACGCCCGCTTTGTGCCCTACACCAACGTGTTTGACAATCCCGTCACTGATCCACTGCGGCTTGAGCCGATTGAGATTGACAGCAAACAATCGGAGGTCAGGTGCGGAGATGCCCTGTTCACGGTTTCTTCCGAAACGCCTCAAGAGGTGGGGATGTCCTCGGTATGGCTCTCTGACCAGCATAATGTCTATCTGAACAGCTTTTGCTTTGGGTACCGACAGGACGGTTCCTTCGACAACCTTTATCTTGCCTACATGCTGAGGGCGAGGGTTTTTCGCAAACAGATTGAGATGCTCGCACAGGGCATCTCACGCTTCAACATTTCGAAGCGTAAAGTCATGGAGCTCGCTGTCCCTGTTCCTGGAGCGGCCGAGCAGCGCGCGATCGGTGCGTTCTTCTCGTCTGTCGACGAGCTCATCACCCTTCACCAGCGTAAGCCCATCCTGTGTTTCTTCCTAGCAAAGACCGGATAAAGACCTCATGACCAAATCAATGTCCTGGTTTTCTAGCTCCTGAATCACATGTAGATAAACCTTCTGCGTTGTGGTCATGCTCGAATGGCCGAGGCGCTTGGCTACGCTGGCGATGGAGACACCTGCGAACAGCAGCAGGGAAGCATGCGTGTGACGCAATCCATGGATTGTTATCTCAGGAACTCCAGCTTCTCGACAACGTCGACCTAGTACTCCGTTAACGGTGGAGTTGTACACCTTGCCATGGACGAAAATCGGCTCATGCGGAGGCATGTTCTTGATAAGCTCGGAAAACTGAATTATCAACTGCCAGTCAATCTGAACTTTTCTAATAGAAGAGCGATTTTTCGTTGGTAGGAAGCCGCCATTCTCTTTGTAATCCCATGTTTTATCAATAGAAAGCACTTGCCTTGAAAAGATGAAGTCGTCTGGCGTAACTGCAAGCGCCTCCGAAAACCTCAGCCCTGTCTTTGCGATAAGCAGGATCAGCCAATCCCAGCTAATGCCACCTTCAAGATTCAGCACATCAAGCAACTTGTGAAGTTCAAACTGGTTGAGATATTTGGGCTTCTTGACCCGCGGCGGTTTCCCCTTGATTACGGCTTTGCGCGTCGGGTCCCTGTTTATTAGCCCCTCGTCTACGGCGTCCAAAATCGCAGATTTCAACTGATGGTGGAAGTCCATCGTCGTCTGCCGCTCGTGATATTCCGCATAGCGGTTCAACAGCTGTTGATATGTTCCTCTATCAAGCTCGGAAACGCTGAGCGATGGGACTATCCGTTCCAGCCATGAGGCGGTAAGCAGGTATTTGTCCATGGTTACCTTCCGGATTGCCCCCTCTTTATAGGTTGCAATCCAGTCACGGTAATAATCACAGAACAAACTTGTGGGCAGCATTTGAACAGCCATCTTCTTTCCCTCCTTTCTGCGGACAGGCTTACGCTGAGCTCCGTTCAGCTTACGCTGGTGAAGGGCGATGAGGTCGTCTAGGCTGGAGAAGAGGGCGCCGATCTTGCGCTGCTCTATTGAAATCGCTGGAAGATAGACGCTAAAATTGGCGAACTTGGATATCCAATGTCGCTCATGGTTCACAGGCTCATAGTTGATCTCCTGCAAGGCATTGAACGCCACCGTAATGTCGTCGCCCGTGCTTTTCAAGGTGAGTAGCTTCATGGCTGAGCTCTTCACTTTGAAGGGAAAGTCCACATAATGGGACGCAGTCGTAAAATCATCAAAGATGACAATCGGATCACCTGGACTAGCGTTCTTGATTCCGAACTGCTCGCCTGTGTATCCAAGGATAAAGCTCTTCCCAGCCGTCAGAACCGGCGTCTGCTTGGAATCGTCATATTCTGTACTTTCAACGATATATGGACCAGGTTGCTCATAGGTGAACACGTCTCCCAGCCTACGCTGTTCCCAAGCGGAAGGGCTGAATTGGCTGAATCAAACATCGGATTCGGGTTGTCTCAATCCAGCCAACACCTTCCCTCAATAGCTGGATATCTTATCCATCAAACAAAATAATGTCCGCATGGCACGATAAACTCATCCATATTGAATGAAGGAGGCCTCAATGAAATCTTTCGACATAAGCATTATGAGCGACAATCCTGAAGCGTTTTACGATATGTGCCTAGCGGCGCGTGAGCCCATCGCCCTTACGGAAAACGGAGAGCGAAAGCTTGTTGCCATGTCGGCAAGCGTCTTCAAAGAGTTCGATAAAGCGATGCACCGTGAGGAGCAGCGTCTCGCCGACGCCACTCGAGTGCATGACAAGTCACCCACACGCGATTAGCCGCGATGCCGCCAGCTTAAAGACTCTGGCAGCCCAAGCGGCACTCCCCTACGCCCCCGTGTACGCGTCCTCCACGCTGTTGGAGAAATCCTGTTCGGCGAGCCAGACACGCTCGGCGTCCGTTTCGGGGATATCGATGCGCTCGATCTTGAACACCACGGGGCGCGTGCCGTCGTTGCAACAGGCAATCATCATGCGGTCGTCCGCGGTCCAGCCATGCATGATGGAGCCGCCCTGCAGGGCCGTGTAGATATAGCGGCTGATGCAGTCCCATGCCTCCGCACAGGGGAACTTCGGGTCCAAATCGCGCCCGAAGTGCCAGAAGTCATCCTTGCCGTCCTCGCGCTCGAACAGATACTCCTGCCCCGCCGCGAAGCACGGGCACGGCCCGCTCGCCGGGTCCGCCAGATAGCGCGCCTGCAGCTCGGGAAAGCACTTGGTCTCGAGTACCGTCACCCTGCACTGATGTTTCACAATCGGCTCCTTCTTCAGAACGCATCATGATCACGCCTACCGTGTACCCCAGCACAGGCAATCCTTACGCGCGAGAGGCACATGCCCTACAGCTCAAGCCGCCCCTGCCCAGGCGCGACAGCCTGACGCGCCGCCCGCACCCCTGCCGCAAGATAGCTCCGCTGCGTCGCCCGCGTCACCACGTCGCCCGGCCTCAAGTTCCCCAGCATGAGCGGGGACGCCGGGTCATGCTGCTCACGAAAGGTCCGCGCCGCTCCGCGGGCGTCGGCATTCGCATAGCAGTACCGGCACCCGTTAGGGCAGCTGTTATACGCCCCGATATCGCGCATCTCCATGCAAGCACAGCCTTCGCGCATGCCGCGATGCGCAAGCTTCATGAACGTGACACCATTCGCCGTACCGAGCGCTTCCAAGGTCACGCAGCCCGCCCGCTCAACCCCGTAGGCAGAAAAGTCTTCCCGCGTCGCGCACGCCTGCAGGCGCAGCCCGTGCTCGCGCGCGACGCCGCCTAAGAGCTCCGCCATATAGACGCGCTCCTCCTCCATGAGGGGCAAAAGCTCCGGCATGTTCCGGTCGAGCTTGCGGTACGGCTCCACGAAGCTGAACACGCACCGGCTCACATGCAGCGCCAGGCGGCGCGCCATGTCATCAAAGGTGCGCCGATGCACCTCCGTGGTGTAGCGCTCGCTCAGAAGCACCGGGTCGTACCGCCAGACGATCCGCTCACGCCCCACGATACGCTCGAGCTCGATGAGCGTCTCGATGCTCACATCGATATCCGGAACCCCGGGCTCCACATCGTGCCCGTACGCGGTGACGGTATAGAAGAAGTACGTGTTAAAGCGGTCCGTGATCTCGTGCAAGCGCGGCAAGATAGGCGCGTAGTTCTTAGAGCAGAACACGACGCAGTCCACTACCGAGGGGTCGAGCTCATAGCGGGTGACCTTCTCTGGGAAGCGCGGGTTCCGCACCAGGACATAGCCCTCGGCAAACCGTCTGAGCAGCCAGTCCGTGTAATACTGCACGGTATCCGTCCGTCCGCCTGTGTTGATGATCATGCGCGTTCACCTCCCGTCACGGTGCCCGCACCTTACGCGCCCAGCTGTCAAAAAAATGAGACAACTGAGCCGTCCGTCCGGCATGAGTACTATGCAAAAATGCATATTACTAGCCGCTACCAGCAGAAACGACACAGAGAGCAATTTGCACAATATGCAAATTACCCCATACTCCCAGGCATTTTGCACTTGCCCTCACGCCACTCACTCCATATTCCACGTCAAGTATAGCAAGCATTTGGAACATTTGTTCGTAAAAAAAATCAGCGCGCAACCTTCGCCTGACGAACACATCGCCGTGCTACCATGGCACTCGGCCATACAATAACGTAAGAAAGGACCCCCATGGAACGTCCGAACGCATGGAAGGCATACGATGACGCAGCGCTTGCCGAGCTCGAACAGCTCTGCGGCGACTACCGCGCCTTCATCAGCCAGAACAAAACCGAGCGCGAGTGCGTGACCGCATCCGTCGCCCTCGCCGAGGCAGCCGGTTACGTAAACCTCGAGGATGCTGTGGCCGAGGGACGTGCCCTCAAGCCCGGCGACAAGGTTTACGCCGTGAACCACAAGAAGACCCTCATGCTCGTGAACCTGGGCACCGCGCCGCTCGAAGAAGGCGTGAACATCCTGGGCGCGCATATCGACAGCCCGCGACTCGATATCAAGCAGAACCCGCTGTACGAGGCCGGCGATATGGCCTACCTCGACACCCACTACTACGGCGGCGTGAAGGCCTACCACTGGGTAGCCACCCCGCTCGCCATCCATGGCGTCGTGTGCAAGAAGGACGGCACCACGGTCGATGTCTGCGTGGGCGAGGATGCCACCGACCCCGTGTTCTGCATCTCCGACCTGCTCATCCATCTCGCGAGCGACCAGATGAAGAAACCCGCTTCCGAAGCCGTCGACCATGAGAACCTCGATGTGATCGTGGGCGGTCGCCCCGTCGTGATCTCGAGCGAGGGCGACGAGGACGCCGAGGCCCCCAAGGAGCCCGTGAAGCAGATGCTGCTCGATGTCCTCACCAAGAAGTACGGCATCGACGAAGAGGACTTCCTCTCCGCCGAGCTCGAGGTCGTGCCCGCTGGCGCTGCGCGCGAGATGGGGCTCGACCGCTCCATGATCTTGGGCTATGGCCAGGACGACCGCGTCTGCGCCTACACCTCCCTTGCCGCGCAGCTCGCGGTGCCCGTGGTCGAGCGCACGAGCGTATGCCTGCTCTGCGACAAGGAAGAGATCGGCTCCGTGGGCGCAACCGGCATGACGAGCCGTTTCTTTGAGAACGCCATGGCCGAGGTGCTCGCCCTCGCGGGCCTCGAGAGCTCGCTGGCGCTCCGCCGTTGCCTCGCCGCGAGCCGCATGCTCTCCTCCGACGTTTCCGCCGGGTTCGATCAACTCTACGCCGACCGCTTTGAGAAGAAGAATGCCGCCATCATGGGCCACGGCCTCTGCTTCAACAAGTTCACGGGCGCGCGCGGCAAGAGCGGTTCCAACGACGCCGACGCCGAGTACCTCGCGCTCATCCGCGACATCATGGACGAGGCCGGCGTGGCCTTCCAGACCTGCGAGCTCGGCCGCATCGGCGCGGGCGGCGGCGGTACGATCGCCTATATCCTCGCTGAATACGGCATGCAGGTGATCGACTGCGGAGGCAGGACGCTGATCCCGGGCCTGAACGATTCCCATCTTCACTTTATGCAGTTTGGGGAGACGCTGAATCAGGCGCAGATCGACGGAGTATCTTCTATCGACGAGATGATCAGGATATGCAGAGAATTCGCCGAAAAGCATCCGGAAAGGGTTCGTGACGGACTCCATGCCATCGGCTGGAATCAGGATCTGTTCATCGACGACAAACGGATTCCCGACCGCCACGATTTGGACAAGATCAGTACGGAATTTCCGATCGTATTAGAGCGGGTATGCGGTCACATTGTTTCAACGAACACCAAGCTGATCGAAATGCTGGGGATAGACGGAGACTCGCCGCAGTTCCCCGATGGAGATTTTCTGATCGGGGAGGACGGATATCCCAACGGAATATTCACGGCAAACGCCTGCAATATCGCCAAGGCGATAATTCCTGATTTTACGCTGCAGGAGAGACGGGAAATTCTTCTTGATACCATGAAGTATGCCGT
>ENA-OOWK01001044-OOWK01001044.1-human-gut-metagenome-genome-assembly--contig:-NODE-1044-length-15493-cov-3.414173_pt1 | contig 15493 bp, 10 predicted proteins | sample MGYA00241405_ERZ501317 | MGnify/ENA primary metagenome ERZ501317 (study PRJEB25962, sample SAMEA1972440) | human gut metagenome | biome: human gut; feature: human-associated habitat; material: faeces... | reverse complement strand
GCTTATTTAAAATTAAAAGCCAATTATCTTCATATAGAATATCAAGAGGAATAGATGTAGAGACAATATTAGAATTATCTTCAGGCAAATCTAAATTGACAGTTATGACATCGTTTTTATTCACTTTTGTTCTAGTATCTATATTTTTTTTATTTAAGAAAACCATATTAGAATTAATTAATTTTACAAATAATCTATTAGAAATATTGAACTCTTCTTTTAGAATGTCGTTTATATTATTATAAGTATTATCAGTTACAATATATGTTAAAATCATTTCATTTTGCATAAATTATTCCCTTGCATAAAATATATTTAGGTTTTTTATAAAGGATTTACCTATAAACCAATAAAAATTCAATTATAAATTTTTTTTAAACTTTATGTATTAATCTTTAATTTTAGCTTAAATAAAGTATATATAAATTTGATATAAAAAGCAATATATTGATAAAAAATCTAATATATAGTATAATGCTTAAGTAAACAAAAAAATAGGAGTGATAAGTTTGAGAATAAGGTTTAAGAAATGGGCAAGACCAGAATTAGAAGCCAGTAAATTTTATATAGATAATCCAGAAGAACTAAAAGGTAAATGGAAAGAAAAATTCGAAAATGATAATCCAATTCATTTAGAACTAGGATGTGGAAAAGGTCAATTTATATCTAAATTAGCAGTAGAAAATCAAAATATAAATTACATAGCTATTGATTTAATAGATGCAATGTTAGGATTAGCAAAAAGAAATGTAGAAAAAGAATATAATGAAAAAAATATAGAACCTGAAAATATATTAATAACTAGATTTGATATTGAAAGAATAGGTTTAATATTAGATAAAAAAGATGGGATAGAGAGAATATATATCAATTTCTGTAATCCATGGCCAAAGGGAAAACATAGAAAAAAGAGATTAACGCATTCTAAACAATTAGAAAAATATAAAGAATTTTTAAAAGAAAACGGTGAAGTGTTTTTTAAAACTGATGATGACGATTTATTTAATTCTAGCTTAATCTATTTTGAAGAAAGTGGATTTAAAATTATCAAAAAGACTTATGATTTACATTCAGATGAGATATTTGAAAAAAATATCGAAACAGAACATGAAAAAATGTTTTCAGAGCAAGGAATAAAGATAAAAGCTCTTATAGCTTGCAAAATAGATTAATAAAGATATAAAAAATAAATATATTGATTGACAATGTTCAAAAAAATAAGTATAATAATAATGTAAATAAAAAAAAGGAGATAATTATGCTTAAAAAATATTGGAAAAAAATTGGATTATTAATATTGATAATAGCCTGTGTATTTAATGTTATGTCAAAATTAGTCAACAAACTTTCTTTAGATAAAGAGATGTTATCTTCTGCACAATATATGTATGAACAACAACAAAATGAAAATAAAACAAAATAGGTATTGAAAAATAAAATAAAATATGTTATTATTAAACATAGTCATATTATTTTAACATTAAGAAAGAGGTGAACTAGTAATGAAAGAAGGAATACATCCAAATTATAACCAAACAACAATCACATGTGCATGTGGAAATGTTTTAGAAGTAGGTTCAACAAAAAAAGATATAAAAGTAGATATATGTTCTAAATGTCATCCATTCTGGACAGGTAACTTAAGACAAGAAACAGCTGGTGGTAGAGCAGATAGATTTAAGAAAAAATATGGACTTGCATAGAAACAAAAGAGTAGCAAATAAATGCTACTTTATTTTTTTGCCTAAATTTTCTATTGCAAAATTTGTCAAAATATAATAAAATAAGCAAGTAATGGAGGTTATGTAAGTGAATACAAAAAATGAGGTAAAAGAACAAGAAAAATATATAGAAAAAATAAAAAAGCTTAATAGAGACAAAAGTTTAAAATATAGTATTTTAACAATGGGGTGCCAACTAAATGAAAATGATTCTGAAAAATTATGTGGAATGTTAGAAAAAATGGGATATACAAAAACAGAAGATCCAAAAGAATCAGATTTAAGTTTATTTAATACTTGTTGTGTAAGAGAAAATGCAGAGGATAAATTATTTGGAAAATTAGGTGAGTTAAAAAAAGTAAAAGAAGAAAAACTTTTGGAAACATTGCGGCAGGAACTTTTAAACTGGAAAAAGTGACAGATTCGGATCATGCCGGATGAAGAGAGCTAAAAAAAATACGTATTACTGTTATCAGTGTAAAAGAATATATAGGAGCTGTTGATTTGGAACAGGTAAAAGACGATAAAAAATTTTTTCATGTATTTCCGACGTTGAGAGCAGACGATGATGTCCGTTTGCTGTTTTCAGATGTGGAAGTTAAGAAGATCACGACGAACTCGCGACGTGATTTTCTTAACATATATATTTTCAGCAGACATCTCATTCAGAAGAAGCAGATTTTTCAGATGGAACAATGTATCAAAGATCAGTTATTTGCCAAAACGGCTGTTGCGGTGCATATTGTGGAGGAATATATGCTCTCGGGACAGTATACTGCAGAAGCGCTTATGAATGAATACAGGGAGAGTATCATCCTTGAATTGAAAGAAAAAAGTATGCTTGCATCTAATATGTTTGCACAGGCAGATATCCGTTATGAAGCGGAAAATGTAGTCTGCCTGGAACTGCTCGATACGATTGTTTCGGCAGGGCGAAAAGAAGAGATCGTGGATCTGTTAAAGGAAGTGTATTCAGAAAGATTTCATATTCCGGCAGAGATCCGTGTAGATTATAAAGAGCCTGACAGAACAGGAAGCAGGGAATATGATGAACAGAGAATCCAACAGGAGATCAATGCGATCTTTGAGAGACGGGCAAGACAGCGCGGGGAAACGCCTTTGGCAGAAGGAGAAGAGAAGAAAGATCAGATAAAAAGAACTTCATCTGAAAATGCGGCGGATAAAGCATCGGTATCATCCCGAGACGGGAAAGGAACATCGGCGGCAATATCAGGAGGAGCGAAAAAGGGAGAATTTAAAAAAGGTGAATTCCGAAAGAAAGATTTTTACCGTCCTGTTAAGATCGGTGACGATCCGAATCTGATTTACGGGCGTAATTTTGAAGATGAGCCTATTTCTTTAGAGCAGGTGATCACAGAAATGGGAGAGATCACAGTACACGGTAAGATTATCAGTTTTGATACAAGAGAAATCCGGAATGAAAAGACGATCATTATATTTTCTGTGACAGACTTTACAGACACGATCACAGTGAAAATGTTTGCGAAAAACGAACAACTTCCTGAAATCTTAGGGGAATTAAAAAAAGGAGCGTTCGTAAAAGTCAAAGGAGTTACGACGATTGATAAATTTGACGGAGAACTTACGATAGCTTCTGTAACAGGAATTAAAAAGATCGGTGATTTTACGGTTCAAAGGGAAGATTTAAGTCCAATCAAGAGGGTAGAACTTCATTGTCATACGAAAATGAGCGATATGGACGGTGTGTCGGAAGTAAAAGATATCGTAAAACGTGCGCATGACTGGGGACATCCTGCGATCGCGATCACAGATCACGGTGTGGCTCAGGCGTTTCCGGACGCCAATCATTATATTGAAACGCTTGATAAAGACGACCCGTTTAAAGTTCTTTACGGTGTGGAAGGATATGTTGTGGACGATCTGACGGAGATTGCAGTAAACGCAGGCGATCAGACGCTTGACGATACTTATATTGTCTTTGACATCGAGACTACAGGGTTTAGTTCGATCAAAGATGCGATCATAGAGATCGGAGCCGTAAAAGTGACGGACGGAAAGATCACGGATCGTTTTAGTACGTTTGTGAATCCGAAACGGCCGATTCCGTTTGAGATCACAAATCTGACAAGCATCACAGACGAAATGGTGATGGATTCACCGACAATAGACGTTGTTTTACCTCAGTTTCTTGAGTTTGCAGGAGACGGTGTGCTTGTCGCTCACAATGCCGGGTTTGATGTTGGATTTATCGAACAGAATTGCCGGTCGCTCGGACTTTCGGATGAGTTTGTATATCTGGATACAGTAGCGCTGGCACGTGTACTTTTGCCGACGTTGTCAAAATATAAATTAAATATCGTGGCGAAAGCGTTGAATATTTCCCTTGAGAATCATCACCGTGCAGTGGATGATGCAGAGGCAACTGCGGAAATATTTGTTAAATTTACAGAAATGCTGAAAAAGGACCAGGTCGGAACTTTAAAAGAAGTGAATCGTTACGGAGACCGGAATGTCAATGCGATTCGGAAAATGCCGACACATCATATTATTATTTTGGCGAAAAATGATATCGGCCGATATAATCTGTACCGGTTGATCTCTCAATCGCATATGACTTACTACGCAAGAAGACCGAGAATACCGAAAAGTCTTTTGAACGAGCATAGGGAAGGGCTGCTGATCGGAAGCGCCTGCGAGGCGGGAGAATTATATCAGGCAGTGCATGAAAAGCGCTCTGCCCAACAGATTGCGAGGCTGGCGGAATTCTATGATTATTATGAGATACAGCCTGTCGGAAATAATCAGTTTATGATCGAGAGCGAACGTATATCGGATGTAAATTCAATAGAAGATCTGCAAAATATCAACAGGGAGATCGTGGAGCTCGGAGAAAAATTCGGAAAGCCGGTAGTGGCAACATGCGACGTACATTTTTTGAATCCTGACGATGAAGTGTACCGAAGGATTATTATGGCGGGAAAAGGCTTTGACGACGCGGATCGTCAGCCTCCGTTGTTTCTTCGCACGACAGATGAGATGCTGGAAGAGTTTTCCTACCTCGGCGCGGTGAAAGCGAGAGAGATTGTTATAGATAATCCGGTGAAGATCGCGGGTATGATTGAAAAGATCTCTCCGGTCAATCCGAACAAATGTCCTCCGGTTATCGAAAATTCAGATCAGGAACTAAGGGATATCTGTTACAGGAAAGCTCATGAGATGTATGGAGAAGATCTTCCGAAGCAAGTTTCCGCACGTCTGGAAAAAGAACTGAATTCCATTATTTCAAATGGGTATGCGGTTATGTATATCATTGCGCAAAAGCTTGTTTGGAAGTCAAATGCGGACGGATATCTTGTAGGTTCGCGAGGATCGGTCGGATCTTCCTTTGTTGCGACAATGGCGGGAATTACAGAGGTAAATCCGTTAAGTCCGCATTATTATTGTTCCAAATGCCATTATAGTGATTTTGAGTCGGATGAAGTGCGTTCATTTGCCGGCGGATGCGGGTATGATATGCCGGATAAGAAGTGTCCGGTATGCGGAGAACAGCTTGTGAAAGCGGGATTCGATATTCCGTTTGAGACATTCCTCGGATTCAAAGGAGACAAAGAACCGGATATCGACTTGAACTTTTCCGGAGATTATCAGGCAAAGGCTCATAAATATACAGAAGTTCTTTTCGGTGAAGGACATACGTTTAAGGCCGGAACGATCGGTACTTTGGCAGATAAGACAGCGTATGGATTTGTCCGGAACTACTATGAGGAGCATGAACAAAGAAAACGAAAATGTGAGATAGAAAGAGTGACCGAAGGGTGTACGGGAATCCGAAGAAGCACAGGTCAGCATCCGGGAGGTATCGTCGTTCTTCCTCACGGGCATGATATCAATGAATTTACTCCGGTTCAACATCCGGCAAATGATATGGAATGTGGAATTACAACGACACATTTTGATTATCATTCCATCGATCATAACTTGTTGAAGTTAGATATTCTGGGACATGACGATCCGACGATGATCCGTACACTGGAGGACTATATTACATCGGATGCTATGGAAAATGAATACAATGCAGATCATCCGTTTATTGCGACCGAAATTCCTCTTGATGATAAGGATGTGATCGAACTGTTTCATGGAACAGAAGTGTTGGGGATTAAGCCGGAAGATATTGACGGATGTAAGATCGGAAGTCTCGGAATACCGGAATTCGGAACGGACTTTGTTATTCAAATGGTTCAGGATACGAAACCGCAGACACTTTCGGATCTGATCCGTATTTCCGGATTATCGCACGGAACGAATGTGTGGCTTGGAAATGCACAGGTTCTGATCGAATCGGGAAAGGCAACGATTTCCACTGCAATCTGTACCCGAGACGATATTATGATCTATCTGATCAGTATGGGAGTGGAGAGCAGCCTTGCATTTACGATCATGGAGAGCGTGCGAAAAGGAAAGGGGCTCCGGGACGAGTGGGAGGCTACTATGCGGGAGCATAATGTTCCGGAATGGTATATCTGGTCCTGCAAAAAGATCAAGTACATGTTCCCCAAAGCTCATGCGGCAGCCTATGTTATGATGGCATGGCGTATTGCCTGGTTTAAGGTGTTTATTCCCCTGGCATACTATGCTGCGTTTTTCAGTATCCGCGCAACTGCTTTTTCCTATGAGACTATGTGTATGGGACGGGACAGGCTGGAATACTATCTGGCAGAGCTTCGCAAAAAAGGCGACGAGGCATCAAAAAAGGAACAGGATTCTATCAGAGATATGCGTATCGTCCAGGAGATGTACGCCAGAGGCTTCGAGTTTCTTCCTATTGATATTTACCGTTCCCATGCAAACCGCTTCCAGATCATTGACGGCAAGCTGCTTCCTCCTCTGAACAGCATTGACGGAATGGGAGACAAGGCTGCGGAGGCGGTGGTGGAGGCTGCAAAGCAGGGAAAATTCCTGTCCAAGGATGATTTCCGTGACCGCACCAAGGTCAGTAAGACAGTCATTGATCTTATGGACGATCTGGGGCTGTTCGGAGATATTCCCCAGTCCAATCAGTTCTCCCTGTTTGATGTGGTGTGACTGCCTGACGCTGCTGTTTACACGGTATTGTCCTGTCAGGCTACTGTGATCACCTGACGGATACTGTTTACAGGTCGCTGTCCTGGGAGGTGTTTTGGCATGTATATGCCATCTCGAGAAAGAACCTTAAGATATCCGGAATTACAGGAAGTTTCTGCAGCATGTTATAATATATTACGGAAATATTACAAAATAATTTTCCAACAGGAGACAATTATGAAAAAAGATGAACTTCGCTATTTACAGCGTCTGGCAGAACTGTACCCCACTATTGGGAGAGCTTCTACAGAGATCATTAATCTTCAGTCTATTTTAAATCTTCCAAAAGGAACAGAACATTTTATGTCGGATCTTCATGGAGAGTACGAGGCATTTTCTCATGTTCTCAGGAACGGTTCCGGCGCTGTGCGAAAAAAAATAGACGATGTATTCGGCCATACCTTAAGCAATCATGACAAAAGAGACCTTGCCACCCTGATCTATTATCCAAGAGAAAAAATCCGCCTGGTGAAAAAAACAGAGGAGGATATGGAAAACTGGTACAAGATCACTCTGTACCGTCTGATCGAGGTGTGCAAGACAACCGCATCCAAATATACCAGATCCAAGGTGAGAAAGGCCCTTCCGCCGGATTACGCCTATGTGATAGAGGAGCTGATCACAGAGAAAGCGGAGGTTCTTGACAAGGAAGCTTATTATAATTCCATTGTCAATACTATCATAGAGATCCGCAGGGCAGAAAATTTTATCGTTGCCCTGGCTGAACTGATCCAGCGGCTGGTTGTGGATCATCTTCACATTCTGGGAGATATTTTTGACAGAGGCCCGGGGCCGCATTTTATTATGGACCGGCTGATGGAATACCATTCTCTTGATATTCAGTGGGGAAACCATGATGTTGTGTGGATGGGGGCGGCAGTGGGACAGAGAGCCTGCATTGCCACAGTAGTAAGAAACAGTATCCGCTATGGAAACCTGGATATTCTGGAGGACGGCTATGGGATCAACATGCTTCCGCTGGCCACCTATGCCATGGAAACCTATAAGGATGACCCATGCACAGTGTTCGGGATCAAGGGTGTTTCTGACTACCATTCTCTGGAACAGGAGCTTGGGCGCAAAATGCACAAGGCCATTGCCATGATCCAGTTTAAGCTGGAGGGTCAGCTTTTAAGGGAACGCAGGGAATTTCATATGGAGGATCGCTGCCTTCTTCACAGAATTGATCCGGAAAAGGGAAGCATTGTCATGCCGGACGGAAAGGAATATGCGCTCAGGGACAATCTGTTTCCCACCATTGACTGGGAACATCCCTATGAGCTTACTGCAGGAGAACTGGAAGTTATGGAACGGCTGGAAGCAGCCTTCCGGAACTGTGAAAAGCTTCAGAATCATATGCGCCTTCTTCTTGACGTGGGAGGCCTGTACAAGATCTATAACGGAAATCTGCTTTTTCATGGCTGCATTCCTCTTAATGAGGACGGAAGCATGAAAGAAGTAGAGGTTTACGGGGAAACTTATAGTGGCAGGGCTCTTTACGATATTCTGGAAAGCTATGTGCGCAGGGCGTTCTTTTCCGTGGATGCAGAGGAACAGAAAAAGGGAAAGGATATCCTGTGGTATATCTGGGCGGGACCAAATTCCCCTCTGTTCGGCAAGGACAAAATGACAACCTTTGAACGGTATTTTATAGAAGATAAAGATATTGCAAAAGAGAAAAAGGGCGCTTACTATCAGCTTCTGGAAAAGGAGGAGGTAGTGGAGCGCATGCTTTTGGAGTTTGGGCTGGATCCGGCAAAAAGCCACATTATCAACGGCCATGTTCCTGTACATCAGATCGAGGGGGAAAGTCCGGTGAAATGCGGAGGCAAGGTGATCGTCATTGACGGCGGTCTGTGCAAGGCGTATCAGAAGGTCACCGGAATCGCAGGCTACACTCTGATCTATAACTCTTACGGCCTGTTTCTTGCAGCCCATGAGCCGTTTACCTCTGCGGAGGAGGCGGTTTCCAAAGGGAATGACATTGTATCCAGCCAGATGGCTGTGCATTATTCTTCAAAAAGGCGTCTTGTAGGGGATACAGACAACGGGAAAGCTTTGCGGGAAAGGATACAGGAACTTACCCGTCTTCTTGAAGCCTACAGGAAAGGTATTATAAAAGAAACAAAATAAAGGCTTTACTTATTTTTCCTGTTTTTATATAATGATGCTTGCAGTAAATACGGAAGATCAAACTAGGGATTGCCGGTCTGAGACAGACTGTCGATTACTCAGCTTCACGTAGCGAAAAAACATAATAAGGAGAGAACAGAATTATGGGCGGAATTTTTGGAGTAGCTTCAAAGTCCAGCTGTGTGCTGGATCTGTTTTTCGGAATTGACTATCATTCTCATTTGGGAACAAGAAGGGGAGGAATGGCTGTATATGATCCGGCAAAGGGATTTGACAGAGCCATTCATAATATTGAGAATTCCCCGTTCCGTACAAAGTTTGACAGAGACGTATCAGAGCTTCAGGGCAATCTTGGAATTGGATGCATTTCTGACAATGAGCCTCAGCCTCTGCTGGTACGTTCTCATCTTGGGAATTTTGCCATTACAACAGTAGGTAAGATCAATAATATGGAAGAGCTTGTGGAGCATTCTTTTAAAAACGGCAGCACACATTTTCTGGAAATGAGCGGCGGAAATGTGAATCCTACAGAAATGGTTGCATCTCTGATCAATCAGAAGTCAACTATGGTAGAGGGAATCCGCTATGCACAGGAAATGATAGACGGATCTATGACCATGCTGATCCTGACTCCAAAGGCACTTTTTGCAGCCAGAGATCGTCTTGGAAGAACTCCTCTTATTATTGGAAAAAAAGACGGTGCTCGGTGTGTTTCCTTTGAAAGCCATGCGTACATCAACCTGGGCTATGAAGATGAAAAGTCTCTGGGACCGGGCGAGATCGTGGCAGTGACTCCGGAAGGAATTGAAACTCTGCAGAAGCCTGGAGACAAAATGCGTATCTGTTCTTTCCTCTGGGTATACTATGGATATCCTACTTCCACCTATGAGGGGGTAAATGTAGAGGAAATGCGCTATAAATGCGGCGATATGCTGGCAGAGCGTGATTTTGGAGAGGTAAAACCTGATATTGTGGCAGGTGTTCCGGATTCCGGAATTGCCCATGCCATTGGTTATGCAAACCGCTCCGGAGTGCCGTTTGCCCGCCCGTTTATTAAATACACCCCTACCTGGCCGCGTTCCTTTATGCCAACCCAGCAGAGCCAGAGAAATCTGATCGCCAGAATGAAGCTGATCCCTGTTCACAGACTGATCAAGGATAAAAGCCTTCTGATGATCGATGATTCCATTGTAAGGGGAACCCAGCTTCGCGAAACTTCAGATTTCCTTTACAGCAACGGAGCTAAAGAGGTACATATCCGTCCGGCCTGCCCGCCGCTTTTGTACGGATGTAAATATCTGAATTTTTCCCGCTCAAAATCCGAGATGGATCTGATCACAAGAAGAGTGATCGCAAAGCGGGAAGGTGACAATGTGGATGAAAAAATTCTTGCGGACTATGCAAATCCGGATTCTGAGAATTATAAGGGAATGCTGGAGGATATCCGCAAAGAGCTGAACTTTACGACCCTGAAATACCATCGTCTTGACGATCTTGTGGCTTCTATTGATATTGAGCCGTGCAAGCTTTGTACTTATTGCTGGAGCGGCAAGGAATAAAGAACTGCCATAAGAAATCAGTTATGAAGGGTACGTGCAGAACAGAGGTGAAACAGAATGAGAAGAAAACGAGAGATACTGAAAATACTGCTCTGTGTACTGACTGCGGTTTTTATAATGGTAAGCGCCGCAGCGCTGCTTCTTGTAGGCCTTCGGACCAGCGCACAGAAGGAGCAGAAAAAACAGGAGGCGCTGGAAGCACTGGAAAACAGGCCTACCGTTGCCCCTACCCTTGCGGTATCCGTAACGCCTTCTCCCACACCGAGACCCACGGCAACGCCTACACCGATTCCGACAGTGGTGGCTGCCTTTAATCCGGATGATTTCTGGAATGAATGGTACAGTACAGACGGAACTGTGACAATGAATATTTATAATATCAGTCTGGATACCGTATCCTTCAGTTTTTCTCAGATGGACCGCAATCAGACCCAGACAGTGACGGCAGATGTAACCGCTGAGGTTGCCGGCAATGCGGCGAAATTTTATTTTTCCGATTCAGCCGGAAACAGTTCATCAGGGAATCTGATTTTTGACAATGGACAGCTTTATGTAAAGATCGTAACCAGCGAACCGGTATCTGCTGTTTTCCCAAGTGTGGACTGTATTATGAGCCGGAATCAGGTTCAGCTTGTACCGGATCCTACGGCAACGCCAACGCCGATGCCTCAGAATCAGCAGATCAGCCAGACTGGAGAATATTTCTTTCCGGAAAGCAACAGCAGGTATCTGACAGATGATGAGGTATCTGTGTATTCGTCGGCTCAGCTTGAGCTTGCAAAAAATGAGATCTATGCCCGCCACGGAAGGATCTTTGTGACCCAGAGTATTGTAGATTATTTTAACAGCAAATCCTGGTATCAGGGAACTGTTGATCCGGATACCTTTGACGCTCAGCAGGGCTCCATTTTTAATGAATATGAGATTGCAAATATCCAGAAAATTGAGGAATGGGAAATGCTGAAAAGGGCAGCAGGAAACTGATCATAAATCATATCATGAAACAAAAAGGCATGTATGGAAAACCATAGGTGCCTTTTTTTGCTATCAGGCGGGATTTGGAATATCGCCACATTTCCGTGGCTGGGGCTTGTGTTTCCAGGGCTTCAGCCCTATAATAAAAGAACAGACAAATCATCTTTTCAATTTCTATTTCTTAGACAGCAGTTCTGCTGGAATTTCCATTTATAGTTATTCTTTAAAAGTACAGCTTTATTTTTTCGTGAAAAACAGGATCGGGGACTGATTTTCGCAGAAAGGAGTGTTATGTTTGCAGCAGTATTATCTGCAGTGATCCTCGGTATGGAAGTACATCCGGTACAGGTGGAGGCCGATGTAAGCGATGGACTGCCGTCCTTTACTATGGTAGGTTTTCCCTCTGCTCAGGTGAAGGAGGCTCAGGACAGAGTGAGAACAGCTTTTAAAAACAATGAGATCGCGCTTCCGCCAAAAAGGATCACAGTTAATTTTGCCCCGGCTGACATAAAAAAAGAAGGAGCAGGATTTGATGTTCCGGTAGCGGCAGCCGTACTGGCTGCTTCCGGCATTCTGGAGCCGGAAGTTTTAAAGGGAGTCATGTTTGCGGGAGAATTAAGCCTCAATGGGGAAATTCATGCGATTCCCGGAATTCTTCCTATTGTTATAAGGGCAAGAGAAGAAAAGTGCCGGCTGTGCATTGTTCCCTGGGGGAATATGAGAGAAGCCTGTCTGGTGCCGGATATGAAAATCATAGGGGTAAAAAATTTAAAAGAGCTGATCATTTTTCTGAAAGCTCCCGGAAAGTACAGACAGCCCTGTATCAGACAGGAAACAGAGCAGCTGGGACAGGAACTGGATTTCAGTGAGATCCGGGGACAGGAATCTTTAAGAAGAGCAGTGGAAATTTCTGTAAGCGGATTCCATAATCTTCTGATGATCGGACCGCCGGGAGCAGGAAAAACCATGGTGGCAAGACGGATACCGGGAATCATGCCTCCTCTGACCTTTGATGAAAGCCTGGAGCTGACTAAAATCTACAGTATTGCAGGGCTTCTTTCTCCCACAGATCCTCTGGTAAGGCAGCGGCCTTTCCGAAGTCCTCATCACTCCAGTCCTGCTCCTGCCCTTGCCGGCGGCGGGCGTAATCCAAGACCGGGGGAGATCACGCTGGCTCACAGGGGCGTTCTGTTTCTGGATGAGATGCCGGAATTTTCCAGAAGAACCCTGGAGATCCTGCGGCAGCCTCTGGAGGACCGGGTAATACGGATTTCAAGAGTATACGGAACCTATACCTTTCCTGCTGATTTTATCCTGTGCGTAGCTATGAATCCCTGTCCCTGCGGGTATTATCCGGATATGAACCGATGCCGGTGCACGTCCGGGCAGGTAAGCCGGTATCTGAATAAGATCAGTCAGCCGCTTCTTGACCGTCTGGATCTCTGTGCAGAAGCAGAACCGGTAAGCTTTTCCAGTCTGAATGGAAGACAGGGGGAAGCATCGGACCGGATCAGGAAACGAGTGGAAAAGGTTCATGAAATCCAGAGAAATCGCTATCAGAAAGAAAACATTCAGTTCAACGGGGAACTGAAAGGAAACATGATTGAAGCTTATTGCCGGACGGATGCTCAGGGGAAAGCGCTTCTGGAAGCAGCCTTTGACAGAATGGATTTCAGCGCCAGAGCATACCACAGGATACTGAAGGTTTCCCGAACCATTGCCGACATGGAAGGCTCGGAGCTGATAAAAAAAGAGCATATAGGAGAAGCGCTGTCCTACCGTGCCTTTGACAAAAAATACTGGTCGTGAACAGAAAAATAAAAAGTCATAAAAAAACGGGAGAAGGGGTATTTTATATGGAAAGAAATCACTCAGACAATATCAGATGTATCGAAAAAGGTCAGCCGGAATATCCGGAAAAACTGAAAGCCTATGACCACATGCCGGAAAAGCTTTATATAAAAGGAAGGCTGCCGGATCCGGAAAGACCCTGTGCCGCAGTTGTGGGGGCAAGAATGTGCAGTCCCTACGGAAGAATCCAGGCGTTTCAGTATGCAAAGACGCTGGCAGAAGCAGGAGTGCAGATCATAAGCGGAATGGCAACAGGAATCGACTCGGAAGGACACAGAGGAGCGCTTGCAGGAGGGATGCCCACCTGGGCAGTTCTGGGAAGCGGACCGGATGTCTGTTATCCGGCAACCAACCGGAATCTTTATGAAAGGATTTTGAGAGAAAAGGGAGGAATCATCAGTGAATATCCTCCGGGCACTCAGCCGAGAAATTATCATTTTCCTGCAAGGAACAGAATTTTAAGTGCGCTGTCAGATCTTGTTCTTGTAGTGGAGGCAAAAGAAAAGAGCGGTTCCCTTATTACAGCCCAGTGGGCGCTGGAACAGGGAAAGGCGGTTTTTGCCCTTCCGGGTCCTGTAAATGAAGAACTGAGCAGGGGCTGTCACAGGCTGATCTATGACGGCGCAGGGCTGGCATACAAGCCGGAAGTGCTTCTGGAAGAACTTGGGATAAATTGTAAAAATACCGTAAAATCATCTGAAAAAAAGAACTTAGGACTTGCAAGTGATTTGAATATGGTGTATAGTTGTCTCGATTTACGACCAAAATCCAGGGACAGTATTATGCAGGAAACAGGGCTTTCTGCTGAAAAAACAGGGAGTATTCTTGTAGAATTAAGTATCCTGGGACTGATCAGAGAAATCAGCAGACATTATTATGTGAAAATTCAGACATAAGTGATTTTGATAAATAGGAGAGGTAGCATGGCAAAATATCTGGTGATCGTGGAGTCACCTGCAAAGGTAAAAACAATTAAGAAGTTTCTGGGGAGTAATTATGACGTACAGGCATCTAACGGACATGTAAGAGATTTTCCGAAAAGTCAGTTTGGAATTGATGTGGAAAATGACTTTGAGCCCAAATATATAACCATCCGCGGAAAGGGAGAGCTTCTGGCAGGGCTGCGCAAGGCGGCAAAAAAGGCTGACAAAATTTTTCTGGCAACTGACCCTGACCGTGAGGGAGAAGCTATTTCCTGGCATCTGATGCAGGCGTTAAAGGAAGATCCGAAAAAAATGCGCAGGATCACCTTTAATGAGATCACCAAAACAGCAGTCAAAAATTCAATCAAACAGCCAAGAGAGCTGGACATGAATCTTGTGGATGCACAGCAGGCCAGAAGAATGCTGGACCGTATGGTAGGCTACAGCATCAGTCCGCTGCTCTGGGCAAAGGTAAAAAGAGGCCTGAGCGCAGGGCGCGTGCAGTCTGTGGCGCTTCGGATCATATGCGACAGAGAGGAAGAGATCAATTCCTTTATTCCGGAAGAATACTGGAGCCTTGACGGCGCATTTAAGATCCATGGGGAAAAGAAGCCTCTTCAGGCAAAATTCTATGGAACAGACAAAAAGCTTCCGATTCACAATAAGGCAGAAATGGACGAGATCCTGAAAAAGCTGGAAATTCTGACGATTGGAGACCTGGCACAGGCAGATCCCAGACTGATCACGCTGCATTTGAAGAGCCATGGACAGATGCTCTGGGAGTTTGCAAACGGAATCGATCATTCCAGTGTACAGTCACAGCAGGCAGAAGCAAAAGGGGTTGGAAATTCTACGACATTGTCAAAGGATGCAGAAACACTGGAAGAAATCCGTCCGGTCTTTGCACATCTGGCAGCGAGTGTTGGTGAAAGGCTCAAAAAAGCCGGTCAGAAAGCATCCATGGTCAGTATGGAAATCAAATATTATGATTTCCGAAAGATTTCTCATCAGAAACAGCTGATGCAGCCGACATCGGATCAGAATGTTCTTTATGAGAGTGCCTGTGAACTGTTTGAAGAAGTATGGACAGGTGAACCGGTCCGCCTGCTTGGAATCCGGACGGCAAAACTGGTGGATGAAAAAGAGCCCATGCAGCTATCCATTTTTGATATTGAAATCCCAAAACCTTTGGATGAGAAGCATCAGAAATTAAAAGATGCGATGG
>ENA-OOWK01001043-OOWK01001043.1-human-gut-metagenome-genome-assembly--contig:-NODE-1043-length-15519-cov-4.554966_pt1 | contig 15519 bp, 12 predicted proteins | sample MGYA00241405_ERZ501317 | MGnify/ENA primary metagenome ERZ501317 (study PRJEB25962, sample SAMEA1972440) | human gut metagenome | biome: human gut; feature: human-associated habitat; material: faeces... | reverse complement strand
AGAGAGATCACCGTGCTCATCAGGGTCAGCGCCAGGGTCACCGGAAAGCGGGAGGCCAGAAGCTCGGACACCGGCATCTGGTAGGTGAAGGAGTTGCCGAAGTCCAGAGTGAAAATCTGCTTCAAGAACAGGAGGTACTGGGTGAGCAGGGGCTCATTCAGGCCCAGCTTCTCCGTCAGGGCGGCCACAGCCTCCTCTGTGGCCTTCTCGCCCAGAATCAGGCGGGCTGGCTCACCGGGGATGAAGCGGATGATGGAAAACACCAGGATGGTGACCACAAACAGAACCGGAATCATCTGAAGGATCCGTTTGAGGATGTAGTTGAGTCGATTCAAGAAGTTACACCTGCCTCTGTCAGTTCGTGGGATCGCGCGTCCCGTTCCCGGGGAACTGCGGAACGCCTTGTCCACGGGGAAGCCGCGCCTTCCCCATGGACAGAGCGTCCCGCAAAAAGAGCCGGGGGATGGAGCCGTATGCTCCACCCCCCGCGGCTGGGGCCTCGCCGTCCGGGCGAACGGGAGGGCGCGGCTCAGTTGGCCTTGGTCCAGTACATGGCCTGGTACACGTAGAAGGGGTTGACCTGCAGGCCGTCTACCTTGGCGGAGCGGGCGAAGGCGAAGTCATTCCGGTACAGGGGGATGACGTTGGCGTTGTCATACACCTGCTGCTGAATGTCGCGGTACATCTCCACGCGCTTGTCGTGGTCCATCTCCGTCTGGGCGGCCATGTAGAGGGCGTCCAGCTCCTCGTCGTTCAGGCCGGTGTAGAAGCACTGGGCCTGATCGTAGTCCACGGTCCAGCCCACCACGCCGGAGGGATCCTGGTAGTCGTCCACCCACTGGAGAATGGTGGCCTGGTGGCTCTGAGAGCTGTACTTGTCGGTCAGGGTGGCGGACTCCAGAAGCTCGATGTTGCAGGAGAAGCCGGCCTGGTCCACCTCGGACTTGATGAGGGTGGCAATCTGCTCATAGAAGGTGGAGCCGGTGCGGATGGACAGGGTAAACTCCACGGGCTCGGTGTAGCCGGCATCGGCCAGCATCTGCTTGGCGGTGTCGGGAGCGTACTCGGTCACCTGCAGATCGGTGTTGCACCAGTCGCCCTGGGTCTCGGAGACAATGGCGGCCACAGGGGTGCCGTACTCGCCGGCGATGGCGCTGGCCAGCTCGTCGTAATCGGCGTCGCCGGGGCGGGCGCCCACCGCGAATCCCGGCACTTCGCGCATCAACGCGGGCGCGGTGCCAAGCGGCTCGTAGACCACCTGCACGGGGAAGGTGCGGCCGGAAACCTCGATTACCGGCACCTTCTCATGCAAGGCGTGCTCGAAATGCTCCTGGAACTTGACCGAATCGATGGTCGCGGAGGTAATGATGAGCTTCAGATCGCGGCGCTGAGGCAGCAGTGCCGTCAGATAGCCGAGCAGAAAGTCGATGTTAAGACTGCGCTCATGCGCCTCGTCGATGATGATCGTATCGTATCGGGTGAGTTTCGGATCGCGCTGGATCTGGGCGAGCAGAATACCGTCGGTCACGACCCTCAATCGTGTGCTGGGCGAGCTTTCGTCGGTGAAACGCACCTGATAGCCGACCTCGTCACCGAGCTTCACGCCCATCTCCGAGGCGATACGTTCGGCCACCGTGCGTGCGGCGATACGGCGAGGCTGGGTGTGCACGATCTGCTTGCCGTGCGTGCCACGGCCAAGCTCAAGCAGGATTTTCGGCAGCTGTGTGGTTTTGCCCGAACCGGTCTGGCCGGACACAATAACGACTTGGGAACGTTTGACCGCGCTGGCTATCTCATCACGCGCGGCAGATACGGGAAGTTCTGCGGGATACTCATATTTCATGACGAACTTCAATGATACGGAAGCCCTTGGAGCTCGCGTATTTGCTCGCAGTGAACCCCTCGCCGAGCGCATCGTCCAGCCAGGGGATCAGCGAATCGGAACCGAGATTCTTCTGCACTACGAGATAGGCGGCACCGCCCACCTTGAGCTTCGGCAGCCAAGCCATAAGCAATGTATGCAGCGCTTCCTTGCCGACTCGGATCGGTGGGTTCGACCAAATCACATCAAACGTGAGGTCGCTCGGCACCGTCTCGCAGAACGCCGGCTGGTTCTCGGCAGGCAGGGGAGTGCTGGACTCGTCCACCTGAGCCGTATGAATGTTCGTGTGGCCGTTCGCCTGTGCGTTGGCATGGGTCAGGTCCACCGCGCGCTCGTTGACATCCACCGCCCACACGTTCGCTTCGGGCGACTCAAACGCCAATGTCAGGGCGATAGGGCCCCAGCCGCAGCCCAAATCCAGAAAATCGCCGGTAAGCGGCGGCTCGGGCGCATGCTTCAGCAATACCGACGTACCGAGGTCCACGCGCGAGCCGGAGAACACGCCGTTCGACACCTGAGCGGTCGCCTCATGGCCGCGCAACGTTACGTTCAATGTGCGGCGCACATCCTTCGATGCGGGTTCCGCAGAGAAATACTGTTCTGCCATGGTCGCTCCATTTCTGCGGGATTCGCCGCTCTCGTATGCCGACCTGTATCAGCCGGCCTATGCCGGTACGTGCCGATCTATGCCAGCATGTCACCTCATGTGATGATAATAAAGGACCATAGAAGAATCGTGAACCATTCCAACCAAACGAGGCGCACTTGACCGACAACACCCAGTACACCGACATCAACCGCGGCAACAACGACGTTACCCCTGAAGGTGTGCTGGCCGAGCAGTCCGAAGTGCTGCTCGACGACAGCCAGCGCGCGACCGGCTGGCATGAGGACGCCAACCAGGAATGGGAGGAGCGCGAGGCCCGCAACGAGCTCAAGCATGTCGCCGGTCTCGGCGAGCTGCAGGACGTCACCGAAGTCGAATACCGCAAGGTGCGTCTGGAACGTGTGGTGCTCGTCGGCGTCTGGTCGTCCGCCGTCACCACGCAAGCCAAGGCCGAGGAATCATTGAGAGAGTTGGCGGCGCTCGCCGAAACCGCCGGTGCGGTGGTATGCGATGGTTTGCTGCAGCATCGCTCCAAGCCGGATGCAGCCACGTACGTTGGTTCCGGCAAAGCCAAGGAGATTGCCGGCATCGTGGCGCGTGAGGAAGCCGATACGATTATCGTGGACGACGACCTGCCGCCGTCACAGCGCCGTGCATTGGAGGACGCCGCCAAAGTCAAGGTGGTGGATCGCACCGCGGTGATTCTGGACATCTTCGCCCAGCACGCCACCTCGCGTGAAGGTAAGGCGCAGGTGGAGTTGGCGCAGCTCGAATACATGCTGCCCCGACTGCGTGGTTGGGGTGGTTCGCTGTCCCGTCAGGCCGGCGGTCGCGCGGCCGGCGCGGATGCGGGCATCGGATCGCGAGGCCCGGGCGAGACCAAAATCGAAATGGACCGTCGTGTAATTCGCACGCGTATCGCCAGACTGCGCCGTCAGATTCGTGAGATGGCCCCGGCACGTGAGGTCAAGCGCGGTTCACGCCGTCGCTTCGGCCTGCCCACAGTGGCCGTGGTCGGCTACACGAACGCCGGCAAATCCTCGTTGACCAACCGTCTGACCGGTTCGGCCGAACTGGTGGAAAACGCGCTGTTCGCCACATTGGACACGGCCGTGCGCCGCGCCAAAACCCGCGACGGACGCGCTTACGCCTACGTGGACACGGTCGGCTTCGTGCGCCGCCTGCCCACCCAGCTGGTCGAGGCGTTCAAATCCACCCTGGAAGAGGTGGCCGAGGCCGACGTGATCCTGCATGTGGTCGATGGCTCCCACCCTGACCCGTTCTCTCAGGTCGACGCGGTCAATGACGTGTTGGCGGACATCGAAGGCACGGCCTCGATTCCGCGTATTCTCGTATTCAACAAGGCCGATCAGGCGGACGAGGCGACTCGTGAACGACTCGCCGCGCTGCAGCCAGATGCGTTCATCGTCTCCGCCTATACCGGTGAGGGATTGGACGAGCTGCGTACCGCGGTCGAAAGTCTGCTGCCGGTCCCGCATGTGCATGTCAACGCTCTGCTGCCGTATACCGCTGGCTCCCTGATCTCTCGTGTACGCGAATACGGCAAGGTAGACAAGGTGGAGTACCGCGATGATGGCATACAGCTTGAAGCGGACGTTGATGCCCATCTTGCCGCTCAGGTGGTCGAACAGTCCATTGACTAACGTGATAAACATCACAGTATATTCGTGAGCGCTAACAACCGTTGAAAACATTACCATACGGTTGTCAAACAGGGTGGTGTGCCGGTAGCAAAACGTCTTAGCGGGTTTATAGAGTGAAGACGTTAGTTACAAGGCCTGCCATTCATCAGCAGACCGCCTTTGAAGAGAGGTTCATCCATCATGGCGGAAACTACCGTTAAGCCCACGAAGCTTGCTGTTATTGGTGCCGGTGCCGTTGGCTCCACCCTCGCCTTCGCCGCTGCCCAGCGTGGCATCGCTCGCGAGATCGTGCTTGAAGACATCGCCAAGGAGCGCGTGGAAGCCGAAGTGCTCGACATGCAGCATGGCTCCAGCTTCTACCCGACCGTGTCCATCGACGGTTCCGACGATCCTGAGATCTGCCGCGACGCCGACATGGTCGTCATCACCGCTGGTCCGCGTCAGAAGCCGGGTCAGTCTCGTCTTGAGCTCGTTGGCGCTACCGTCAACATCCTCAAGGCCATCATGCCGAACCTGGTCAAGGTGGCTCCGAACGCCATCTACATGCTCATCACCAACCCGGTCGACATCGCTACCCACGTGGCTCAGAAGCTCACCGGTCTGCCCGAGAACCAGATCTTCGGTTCCGGCACCAACCTGGACTCCGCTCGCCTGCGCTTCCTGATTGCCCAGCAGACCGGCGTCAACGTCAAGAACGTGCACGCCTACATCGCCGGCGAGCACGGCGACTCCGAAGTCCCGCTGTGGGAGTCCGCCACCATCGGTGGCGTCCCCATGTGCGACTGGACCCCGCTGCCCGGCCACGATCCGCTCGACGCCGACAAGCGCGAGGAGATCCACCAGGAAGTCAAGAACGCCGCTTACAAGATCATCAACGGTAAGGGTGCCACCAACTACGCCATCGGCATGTCCGGCGTCGACATCATCGAAGCCGTCCTGCACGACACCAACCGCATTCTGCCCGTGAGCTCCATGCTCAAGGACTTCCACGGCATCTCCGACATCTGCATGTCCGTGCCGACCCTCCTCAACCGTCAGGGCGTCAACAACACCATCAACACCCCGGTCTCCGACAAGGAGCTCGCCGCTCTGAAGCGCTCTGCCGAGACGCTGAAGGAAACCGCCGCCCAGTTCGGCTTCTGATAAAAAATCGCTGTACGGAGCGCCTTTCGCACCGCACAAGACTCGACCTACCTTTGTAGGCCTTCACCTTGTGCGGCACGAAAATCGCACACGTACAGCGATTTTTTATACCCTGCTGAATGCTCCCGTTGGGAGCATTTTTTATTCGTGGAGTTCGTTGGAGGAGGGGGAGCTATAGCCCTCGGGCTCGAGCTGGAAGGTGGTGTGGGGGACCGAGACCGGGAAGTGCTCGCGCAGGCAATCCTGCAGTTGGGTGAGGATTGTGGCGGCATCTTCCATGGGGAGGGCTTTGTCGACTACCACGTGGGCCATCAGAATCGGCATGCCGGTGGACACCGTGCTGGCGTGGAGGTCATGCACGGCAAGCACATGCGGCACGTCTTCCAGATGTTCGCGTACCTTATCGAGGTCAAGTCCATCCGGTGTTTCCTCCAGCAGCACCTTGACCGCGTTGTGCAGCAACTTGATGGCGCGCGGAATCATCATCAGTGCGATGACGGCACCGGCCACGGCGTCGAAGCCATTCCATCCGGTGGGGATCATTACCAGGGCAGAGGCCACCACGGCCACCGAGCCAAGTGCGTCATTCATCACCTCGAGGAACGCGGCCTTCATATTCATGTTGTCTTCGCGCTGCGAGGCAAGGATGAAAATCGAGATGATATTTGCGGCAAGACCCAGAATGCCCGCGAACAGCAGCAAGCCGATATCGTCGATTTCCGCTTTGGAACTGCCGAACAGACGCATGCCGGCCTCCACCAACGCATAGATGCCAACGATGAGCAGCACCACGGCACCTGCGGCAGCGGTGAGCACCTCAAGCCTGGCCCAGCCCCAAGTACGAGTGTTGTTGGGCTTGCGGCGCATCAGTATGGCGGTGATTGTGGATGCCGCCAGCACGGACATGTCGGTGAGCATATGACCGGCATCCACCAGCAGGGCCAATGAGCCGGTTAAGACAGCCGACACCACTTCGATGAGGAAGACCGAACCGGTTACGGTCAACGTGGCAATCAGCCTACGCTGGTGCGCGGCAGGGTTTACGGATGTGGATGATGCGGGTGCATGGGTATGAGCCATATGTACTCCTTCGCTCTATCGAGTTGAAACCGCTTCTCAATACCATTTGCGATATGGTCTGAATACGACGAAACCCCGGCGCGAGGCCGGGGTTTCGTAAGCTGTGCGTGACTATAGCACGACCAGCGCGATTCGGTGCACGCTGATCAGCTGGTGGCGAACAGGCTACAATTTGCGCAGCACGGTGACCACCTTGCCCATAATCGTGGCATGTGTGCCGTCGATGGGCGAGTATGCGGGGTTGTGCGGCATCAGCCAGACATGGCCGTTTTCCTTGCGGAAGGTCTTCACCGTGGCCTCGTCGTCCAGCAGAGCGGCGACGATATCTCCGTTGACGGCGGAATTCTGTTCGCGCACCACCACATAGTCGCCATCGCAGATAGCGGCATCCACCATGGAATCGCCGTGGACTTCCAGCATGAACAGGGTGCCGGAGCCGGTCAGCCGTTCCGGCAGACGCATGACGTCGTCCACATGCTGTTCGGCGGTAATTGGCACACCGGCGGCAATACGGCCAACGAGCGGCACATCGTGTGATTCGGCAATGGCTTCGGCGGAGAATTGGTATATCTCCGCCACATTACTGGTGCTGGTTGCCTCTTCGCTGGCTTGGGAGGGCTTTTCGGCATTCGGGGCGGATCCTGCCACCACCTCGATGGCGCGACCCTTGTTCGCGTTCATGCGGATGAAGCCCTTGTCTTCCAAAACTTGTAGCTGATGCTTGACCGAAGACGGACTTTTGAGCCCGGCGGCATTTCCGATTTCCCGGAAAGAGGGAGCGAAGCCTTGTTCGTCGATATGCGTGCGAATGGCGTCCAACACTTTGCGCTGGCGGTCGGTCAGGGTGGACTCGTCCGGCTTCTGCTTGGGGGAGAAGGGAATGGTGCTCACGTCAGGGCTCCTTTCGTTATGTCACCAGCATAACGTGTTGTTCGTGTGAAATCAAACATCTGTTCGAGTTTCGACTTGACCGTGTCGAACGTTTGTGCCATTATAAGAACAGTTGTTCGATAGAACATCTGTTCGAGAGAGGTGGTCGTGATGACTGGTTCAATGGTGATGGCCCCGGCCCGTAGCGCACGTGTAGCTATGCAGCATGCTGGAACGTCCCGCCGGAATGTGCGTGGGAAGATTATCGCAGTGATGGTCGCCTTGGCGCTGGCCTGGTGTGGTTTCGGCGCGCTTACCGCTCAGCGGGCCCAATCGGATACGGGGGCCACGCAGGTGACCAGTTATATCGTGCGGCCGGGGGATACGCTTTGGTCATATGCTTCGGCTATCACGCCTGCTGGTCATGATGTATCGGAAACGGTGGATGAGCTGATTGCGTTGAACAATCTTGAGTCCGGATCATTGCAGGCCGGGCAGCGCATTATTGTTCCGGTTGAGTAAATGAAACCCGAGCGGCATGGTTTTTCCGCCCGTACACGTTATTCTGGGGAGCATGCATTGTCCTTTTTGCCAGAACCCCGACACCAAAGTCATTGATACGCGCATTAGCGATGACGGTCATTCCATCCGTCGGCGTCGCGTATGCCCGAAATGCAGTAAGCGTTTTACCACGGTGGAAACCAGTATGCTGCTGGTCACTAAACGTTCGGGTGGCGTGGAGCCATTCAGTAGAGACAAAGTGATTTCCGGCGTACGCAAAGCTTGTCAGGGGCGGCCGGTCAGAGAAGAGGATCTGAAGCTGCTGGGACAGAAAGTCGAAGAGGATCTTCGCTCCCGAGGCCTTGCTGAAGTCACCTCAGATGAAGTGGGCAAAGCCATCCTGAAACCGTTGCGTGACTTGGATGTGGTGGCGTACCTTCGATTCGCGAGTGTGTACCAGAACTTTGCAGGTCTGGAGGATTTCCAAAGCGCCATTGATGGTTTGCGTGAATAATATGCGAATGCCATGCACCGTGATATGCGAGTGATTCGCAAACCATGGTGCGAGCCAATCATGAAGCCCAGCACTTATGAAAGAGACCCGTCATGATGACGGGTCTCTTTCATATCAATCGAGGATGAGCTGCGTCAGCTGATGACACGCATGCGAATGGTGCCTTCGATGTTGCGCAGTGCTTCAAGCGTGGCGGCGCTGGGCTTCTGAGCCACGTCGGTGACCACATAGCCAAGTTCGCCTTCGGTTGCCAGCGACTGGAAGGAAACGTTGATGTTCTCCTCGCCGAGCACATGATTGACATGAGCCAGCACACCAGGAAGATTGTCGTGCAGATGGGCGATACGGCACACACCCTTGCACTCACCGAGGTTGATCTGTGGTAGGTTCACGGACAAGGAGGTAGAACCCTTGAACCAGTAATCCTCAAGACGCTGAGAGACGAAATGGCCGATGGATTCCTGAGCTTCCAAGGTGGAGCCGCCAATATGAGGAGTCAGAATCATATTGTCTTCATTGGCCAGTGAGGTCTCGAACGGATCTCCGCTCTTCTTCGGTTCAACGGGGAACACGTCGACCGCCGCGCCAGACAGATGGCCGGAATCGAGGTGCTGCTTCAGAGCTCCCAGATCGGCGACGAAACCGCGCGAAAGGTTAATGAAAATCGCGTCCTGCTTCATGTGGGCGAATTGGTCTTCGCCGAAGAATCCGGTGTTCGACTTGCGGCCATCCACGTGCAGGGTCACGGCATCGGACTGTTCCAGCAGTTCGTTGATGGTGTCGCAACGGTGGGCATTGCCCAGTGCCAGTTTCTCCTCAATGTCGTAGAACACCACGCGCATGCCGAGGGCCTCGGCCAGTACCGACAGCTGGGAGCCGATGTTGCCGTAGCCGATGATGCCGAGGGTCTTGCCTCGCACTTCATGCGAGCCGGAAGCGGACTTGTCCCAAAGGCCATGCTTGATGTGATGCGTGTGTGCGGGAATGCGGCGCATCAAGCAGATGATGTCGCAGATCACCAATTCCACCACGGAACGGGTGTTGGAGTAGGGAGCGTTGAACACGGCGATGCCACGCTTGCCGGCATGTGCCAGATCGACCTGATTGGTGCCGATGCAGAAGCAGCCGATGGCGCTTAGCGTAGGACGCGCATCCAGCACGCGGGCTGTGACGTTGGTCTTGGAGCGTACGCCCACCAAGTCCACGCCATCCAGCGCATCGATGAGTTCGTCCTCGCTCAGGGCTCCCTTCATGGTCTCGACTTCGAAACCGTGATCACGCAGCGATTTGGCCGCATCGGGGTGAATGTTTTCCAATAACAGTGCTTTGGGCATGCTTCATACCTTAGATGTTCAGGGACTTTTCGTCCGCTTTTGTCCGAACTATAACCAGTTTCTGGGTCGGCCTGGTCATTGCCACGTACAGGTCCGAGGCGGCGACCAGGCGGCTCGGCGCGTCATCCTCGATGAGACCGGGCTCGACCACCACGACGGCATCGAACTCCAGACCCTTGACCGTTTCAGTGCCGCAGACGCTGATTTGCTCATCCCATTCGGGCTGCTCGATGAGCCTTGCGTATTCGGCCGGGTCAAGAATGACAGCCAGTTTGCGGCGCACGGCATCGCGCACCGGGGCGATGAGATTATCCGGACAGATGACGGCGATGCGGCCGGTGCCGTCTGCCGAAACGAATTGTTCGGCAAGCTGCGCCGCCTGCTCGGCCGTCGTTTCCAGCAAGGACGACATGTCGGGCACCACATTGCGGGACACCGAATCGGGGATGGTGCGCACCGCATTGACCGTGGAGATGTAGAGGCCTTCCTCCTCGGCAAATCGTGAGGCAAGTTCGGAAACTTCCTGCGGATTACGGTAGTTGATGGTCAACTCGTTCAAATCCCAGTGGCTTTCGCCGAACAGGCGGTTCATCGATTTGCTCCAGCGTCGGGTGCCACCCAGCGCCGAAGTCTGCGCCACATCGCCCACGATGGTGAACGAGCGGGAGGGGCAACGGCGGATCAACATACGCCAGTCCATGGCGGTCAATTCCTGCGCTTCATCGACCACGATGTGCCCGTAGGTCCATTCACGGTCGGCCGCGGCCCGCTGCGCGGTCAGCTCAGCGTCGTCCCCGTTCATCTGGTCGAGCAGCATCTGACTGGAGACGATGCCTCCACCCAGACCGGTCGCGGCCAGAGTGTCTTTGGCATACTGCTCTTCGGCGGCACGACGTGCGTCGGCGGCGGACTGGCGGGCCACCGCCTTGGGATCGGGGCCCAGCATATCCATTGCTTCGTCGAGCAGCGGAATATCGGAGCGGGTCAACGGGGAGCCTTTGGGGCGGGCAAGTGCCGCGATGTCGTTGTCGGTCAGCCAACCAGCCAGAGACTTCAGACGTTCGGGATGGGCGAACAGCTGATCGATGAGCCATGGGGCGGTCATCGGCAGCCAGCACAGGTTCAGGGTCTTGCGAACCTGCTCGTTCATACGTAGCAGCGACATCGCGCGGTTCAGCTCCGCCTGATCCGGCGTGTAATCAAGCTGTTCGGCATAACGGTTCTGCATGCTGGTCAGCATCGAACGGATAAAGGTCTCGCGGGCCTTGTTATGAGGTTGTCGGGTGCGCTTCGCGTCCGCCTGCGCCTGCTCGATATCAGTGGCCAGCATTGGTACCTGAATGCCGCTAATGGTTACTGTCGGCAGAGCAGCGGGAACACGCACGCGTGCGGCGATGGCATTGGCCACTACGGAGGTCATGCGTCGATCGCCCTTGAGCTTGGCTGCATAAGGGGAGTCGACCGCCGTGGCGGTGATGCCGGGAATCAGATCGCTGATGGTGCGTGAGACCACGCCGGTCTCGCCCAAGGAAGGTAGCACCTGATCGATGTAGTGCAGGAACGCCGAGCTGGGGCCAACAACCAGCACGCCGGAACGTTCCAGCGTGCGCCGGTGCGTGTACAGCAGGTAGGCGGCGCGATGGAGCGCCACGGCCGTCTTGCCGGTGCCGGGGCCGCCCTGCACCACCACGGCGCGATTCATGTCGGAGCGGATGATGCGGTCCTGCTCGGCCTGAATGGTGGCCACGATATCGGTCATCTTGCCGGTGCGGCGTGAGCTCAACGAAGCCAGCAGCGCACCCTCGCCGGTCAATGTGCCGGCGGAAGACGCCTGGCCGACCTGGTCTGAATGCACGTCGAGCACCTCATCCTCAACGCCCACGACTTCGCGGAAACTCAAGGTGATATGCCTGCGCATCACGATGTCGCCGTGATTAGAAGGGGTCGCCTCATAGAAAGGACGTGCGGCTTCGGCACGCCAGTCGGTCAGAATCGGCTCATGGTCCGGGCTCGACAGGCCGATGCGGCCGATGTAATGACGGTCGCCGTTCTTGGCATCGAGGCGGCCAAACACCAGCCGATCCTCAACGCTGCGCAATTGCGTGAGGCGATTTTCGTACATTGTGGCAAAGGAGTCTCGTTCGCTGCGTTGCGTGGGGGATCCGTGGGAGCCGGCGGCGCGTACGGTGTCCAGTCGTTGCCACATTTCGGCTCGCAGATCATCCAATCGTCCATAGGCGCGATCGACGGCCTGCTGCTCCTCATGCAGCTGGGAGGCGTAACTCGACATGCTGTTCTCTTCGTTCCATTTCCGTGGGGCAGAAAAACTTAAGGCATTCAAATTTACCGCACACCCCCTACGTCAGTGATGCGGACAACCCGGAATAGGTGAATTCAGCGTGAATTCACCATGCTGCTCGGTCGGTGGGGTGCGCGACGTGGATTGGATGTGCGGAGCGTCCATTCATGCGACAGTCGTGGCCGACACGCGCAATCCATCGGTAATTGCCCTAAAAGGGTGAGCAAATCGTGCATGAGTGGGGAGAAATGGGGAATCGTGGGGTAGAGTGGTGAGCCAGTTGGCCGAAGTGTATCCCACGTAACGATGAAGGAGGTGGAGCCATGGTTGCCGATCAGACGATTCGCGACGCTGATGCCAACGCACAAGGCTCCACCACTATGGCCGATCTCATGGCTGGTCTGCCGCCATTGCTTCTCGGCACATATACGCCGAAGATCGATGCCAAGGGCCGTATGGCGCTTCCGGCCAAATTCCGCTCCCAGCTGGGGCAGGGCCTGGTCATGGCCCGAGGCCAGGAACGGTGCGTGTACCTGCTGCCGTTCGACGAATTTCGACGTATCGCCTCGCAGATTCAGCGTGTGTCGGTGGGAAACAAAGCCGCCCGCGAATACCTGCGTGTGTTCCTTTCCGGTGCCGTCGACCAGCAGCCGGACAAGCAGGGCCGCGTGCTGGTGCCGCAGATGCTGCGCGATTACGCCAATCTGGGTTCCGACGTCGTGGTGATCGGCGTTGGCACCCGTGCCGAACTGTGGAATAAGGACACGTGGGAGTCCTACCTCGCCGAGAAGGAAGAGGGATATTCCGATATTGCTGACGATGTGTTGCCGGAGGTGGAATTCTGATGGTTGATGTGGCGAATATTCATCTGCCGGTATTGCTTGACGATTGCGTGAACCTGATGGCACCTGCCCTGGAACATGAGAACGCCATCGCAGTGGATTGCACCCTGGGCCTTGCCGGCCATTCCATCGCCTTCCTCAAGGCCGCGCCTCAGGCTCGGCTCATCGGCATTGACCGTGACAGTGAAGCGCTGGGGCTGGCCACCGAACGTATGGAACGGGAGGGGCTCGCCGATCGATTCATTCCGGTGCATGCCGCCTTCGATCAGCTCGATCAGGTGTTGGCGGACCAAGACATCGAACGCGTGGACGCCGTATTCATGGATCTGGGATTATCCAGCCTGCAGATCGACGAAACCGATCGTGGCTTCTCCTATTCGCATGATGCGCCGCTGGATATGCGTATGAGCAAAACCGGGCCCAGTGCGGCTGATCTGGTGAATACCTGTCCGGAAGAGGAGCTGACACGTATCTTCCGGGAATATGGAGAAGAAAAATTTGCTTACAGCATTGCAAAACATATTGTGAAAAAAAGGGCTGAAAAGCCGGTCGAGACAACCTTTGAACTTGCGGAAATTATCAAGGCGTCCATGCCTGCCAAGGCAAAACGCGAGAAAAACCCGTGTAAGCGCACCTTTCAAGCGCTCCGTATTGCGGTGAACAGTGAGTTGGATAGTTTGTCTGAAGGCTTGGATGAAGCTTTTTTGCTTTTGAATCCGGGCGGCCGGTTTGTTATCATCAGTTTTCATTCTTTGGAAGATCGTATGGTCAAACAGAGATTTGCCGCATGGTGCAAAGGATGCACCTGCCCGCCGGAGTTCCCGGTTTGTGTCTGCGGGAAAAAGCCGCAGGCAAAATTGGTTGAAAAAAAACCGGTCCTGCCTTCTGCGCAGGAGCTGGAGGAAAACCCCAGAAGCCAAAGCGCAAAGCTGAGGGTAATTGAAAAACTATAAAGGCAATATGATTTCCGCCCCGGCGGTTTGATTACAGGAAAGGACGTGGCCAGTTTGGCAAGAAACAATTTAGCATACGATTTATCCAGGTTTGAATCCGGGGCATCACAGGCCAAAGAACAGGTACAGGCACGTCCTGAAATAAAAAAGGTTGCCAAAACCAAACCGGCGGCGCATATCAGTACGGTAAAAGCGGTCGCGTGTATGCTTCTTGTAGTAGCGGTCGCATCCGCGCTGCTTTATACCAGGGTGCAGCTGACGGAAAGCATTCAGGCTGTTGCAGATGCTACGGAAACTTACGCGGAATTAGAAGCGGAAGGAACCCGCATGAATTTGGAACTCGAAAGCAAAGTTTCTCTGAAAAACGCGGAAGAGTATGCAACGCAAACGCTCGGTATGACAAAGATGGATGGAAAAAGCGTGGAATATCTTCGCCTTACACAAGATGATAAAATTGAAGTCCCGAACGAAGGCGGAACGGATTTCTGGAGCTCTGTGAAGAACTTTTTTGCGAATCTGTTGTCATAGTGTCGGGCGTGTCATGATATAATACATTGAAGCGTCTAAACGGGTTAGGATGTGAATCTTAACCCCTTTTCGCTATAAACGAGTAGTCCCGGGAGGTAGTTTGATGGCGGCAAAAGGACCAACAAGAAAAATGCGGCGGCGCATTTTTATGATCGTTGTTCCAGTGGTAGCACTTGTATTTGTTGTATTACTGGCGCGTGTTTTTGTGATTTCGGTGGTTGACGGTGATTATTATCAGAAGGAAGCGTCGTCTCAGCAGTTGAGCGATATTACAGTCAATCCAAAGCGCGGCACAATCTACGACCGGAATATGACGATTCTTGCCCAAAGCGCGCAAGTTTGGACGGTTATCATCTCGCCTTTGGATATTGAAGAAGATGACCGCGAGTTGATTGCTCAGGGCCTTTCCGACATTTTGGGACTGGATTATGACACCGTATACCAGAAGACGCTCAAGGAAAACTATTATGAAATCATTGAGAAAAAAATAGAAGAGGATAAGCGGGATGAGATTCGGGAATTTGTTTCGGAAAACGATGTTTCCTGTATTTATCTCGTTGAAGACAGCAAACGTTATTATCCGTACAATGATTTCGCGGCTTCGGTCATTGGGTTTACCGGGTCGGATAATCAGGGCCTTTACGGGATTGAAGCGTATTATGATGAATATCTCAAAGGGGAACCCGGCCGCATTGTAGTGGCGAAGAATGCTGTTGGAACGGAAATGCCGTTCCAGTATGAAAAATATTATGAACCGGAAGACGGTTACAATCTGGTGCTGACGATTGATGAGGTCATCCAGCATTTTCTGGAAAGTGCGTTGGAGGAAGCCATTTCTGTTCATAAAGTAGAAAACCGTGCTGCGGGCATCGTCATGGATGTGAACACCGGTGAGATTCTTGCAATGGCCACCAAGCCTGATTTTGATCTGAATGAACCGTTCGAGATTGCGGATGCAGCAACAGCAACGGAAATTGCGGGACTGACGGGAGACGCAAAAGATCAGGCGATTTCAGACGCCCGTGAACTTCAGTGGAAAAACAAAGCCATCACGGAGTTGTATGAGCCGGGTTCGGTATTTAAAGTTGTGACCGGTTCCGCGGCGCTTGAGGAAAAAACGGTTTCACTTGATACCACCTTTAACTGTACCGGTTCCATGACTATTCCCGGTTATGAAAAACCAATCCACTGCTGGCGCCTTTCCGGTCATGGCACACAAAATTTTGTTCAGGCGATGACCAACTCCTGCAACCCGGCGTTTGTTGCCATCGGAAGTTCGCTTGGCGCAAATAAGTTCTGCGA
>ENA-OOWK01001035-OOWK01001035.1-human-gut-metagenome-genome-assembly--contig:-NODE-1035-length-15591-cov-3.069323_pt1 | contig 15591 bp, 13 predicted proteins | sample MGYA00241405_ERZ501317 | MGnify/ENA primary metagenome ERZ501317 (study PRJEB25962, sample SAMEA1972440) | human gut metagenome | biome: human gut; feature: human-associated habitat; material: faeces... | reverse complement strand
GCGCGCCTGCGGCGCCGAGCTCGTGCTCACCCCGGGGGCCAAAGGCATGGCGGGAGCCATCGAGCGCGCAAACGAGCTCCAGAGCGCCACGCCGAAGAGCATCATCGCGGGCCAGTTCGTGAACCCCGCGAACCCCGCCATCCACCGCGCCACCACCGGCCCCGAAATCTGGGACGACACCGACGGCAATGTCGACATCTTCGTCGCCGGCGTGGGCACGGGAGGCGCCATCACGGGCGCGGGTGGCTACCTTAAGGAGCAGAATCCTGCAATCGAGCTCGTCGCCGTGGAGCCCGCCGACTCCCCCGTGCTCTCGGGCGGCAAGCCCGGCCCCCACGGTATCCAGGGCATCGGCGCGGGGTTTGTGCCCGAGGTTCTCGACACGCACGTTTATGACAAGGTGATGACCGTTACCACCGAGGATTCCTACGCCGTGGGCCGCCGCCTCGGCGCTGAGGAGGGGCTGCTCGTGGGCATCTCGTCTGGCGCCGCCACCTGGGCCGCGCTCGAACTTGCCCGCCGCCCGGAAAACGAGGGCAAGACCATCGTGGCGTTCCTTGTAGATACGGGCGAGCGCTACCTCTCGACCCCTATGTTTGCGTAGGCCGCCGTGGGCACGCGCGTTCTCATCGCCATGAGCGGCGGGGTCGATTCAAGCGTTACCGCCTACCTGCTGTCTTCGGCCGGCTACGACTGCATCGGCGTCACGATGCGGCTCTACGACGCCGAGACTTCGGGGCGCGACCCCGCGCGCGCATGCGGCAACCTCGCCGATATCGAGGACGCGCGTGCCGTGGCGCGCCGGCTCGGCATACCGTTCACGGTGCTCGACTGCCGCGATGCTTTCGAGCGCGACGTGATCGAGGCGTTTTGCCGCGCCTACGAGCGGGGCACCACGCCCAACCCCTGCGCCATCTGCAACCAGCGCATCAAGTTCGGCGCCCTGCTCGCCCATGCCCGCGAACTCGGGTGCGAGTATCTGGCAACGGGGCATTATGCGCGCGTTGCGCAGCTGGAAAGCGGCTCCTTCGCCCTTATGAAGGCCGTCGACCGAACCAAGGACCAGAGCTACTTCCTCTATGGGCTCACGCAGGAGGAGCTTGCCCATGTGCTGTTCCCCCTGGGCGGGCTCACGAAACAGGGCGACGTGCGCCGCATCGCCGGACGGCATTACGGCTTTATCCTGGCCAATATCAACCGCAATATCCTCACGGCCGATATGCCGGCCTATGCCGCAGCGCTGGAGCCGGGCGGCGACCTGGTGATGAGCGGCTTCCTGGAACAGGACGTCCCGGCGATTGTCGCCTGTGCCGGGGAACTGGGCCTGCGCCCGGTGGCGACCGCTGCCAGGGACGGGTGGATGATGGTTCACATGCGCAAAGGGTAGGTGAAGACGTACAAAGGGCGCGGAGTCGTTCTCCATACGCTCAAATACGGCGACTCGTCGATGGTCGTCTATCTGCTGACCGACACCGGGGGGCGCCGCAGCTACATGGTACAGGGCGTCCGCAGCCGCAACGGGCGGGGCTCGAAGCTGGCACTTTTCCAGCCGATGTTCCCGGTCGAGTTCGAAGGGCTCGAATCGTCGCGTCAGCAGATGCACCGTTTCAAGGAGGTGCAGGGCGGCTTCGTACTGCAAAGCCTGCCGTTCGACGTGCGCAAATCGACCATGGCGCTCTTCATGGCAGAGGTTTTGTACCGCCTCGTCAGGGAATACGACGAACCCAACCAGGCGCTTTTCGATTTTGTATGGAACAGCGTCGGGGCGCTCGATTCGATGGACGAGGGGGTGGCCAATTTCCACCTCTGGTTCCTGGCCAACCTGAGCCGTTTCCTGGGTTTTTGCCCGGGCAACGACTACTCGGCCGACGATTGGTTCGATATCCGTGAGGGACTTTATACCAAAACGCGGCCGCAGCACGTTAGTTTTATGACACAGGAATGCACACGTATCCTGCGCGATATGATGGAGTGCGACGTACGTTGCCTGGCCGAAATCGGTCTCAACCGTACGCAGCGCGTCGAGTTCCTCAATGCCGTGCTGGTCTATTTCGGCTACCATCTCGACGCCATCAGCGCGGTGCAGTCGGTGCGGATTCTGCGGGAAGTGTTCTGAGGGAATTGTAATTTTGGAGAGACCAAATAAAAGATAGGAGGGATAGTTATGAAAAGGATGTTTATTCTGGCGGCCGCCCTGCTTGCGGCCCTTGCGATTTCGGCGCAGGAACCCAATAAGTTCGGGCTGAAAAAGCCCGATTCGCCCCGTTCGGGGAAGTATGAGCTTCCCGATTCGCTTCGTAATAAGTTCGAGCTTCCCGACTCGCTGGCGCATTTGTCGCCCTGGAAACCCGATTACCGTGCCGAGGGCCGGATGAAGGTCAAACCCTCGGTTACGATGACTTCGGTGGTGGTGATCCATAAGGAGAACCTGCCCTCACGTGTCACTGTGATCGACAACAATACATTGCGGCTGGGACGGCATTTCACCATCTCGAACGGCCAGGCCTGGAACAACGGTTCCTTCCCCGATGCGTTCCTCGATGCGCGGACGATCTCGGTGCCACTGCCGCGGTAGGGTATTGCTGTCCCGTTCCTGTGGGGTGCCGTTCCCGGCCAGGCATTGTTTTGGCGGGGCTGTCCCCGCTGGATTCCGTGACCCGGAAGTTCGCCGGGACGGAATACGGCGCATTACGGGCGTCTATCCGAACAGGAGCGTGAAGGTCACCCGGTTGTCCGTGTTGGCCGTCAGGCGCAGCGAGCCGTTGTGCAGCTGCATGATGCGGCGCGAGACGCTCAGGCCGATGCCCGATCCGTCGGGTTTGGTCGTGAAGAAAGGCGTAAAGATATTTTCGGTCACTTCGACGGGGATCGCCCCGCCGTTGTTGCTTATTTCGATGACCACGTTTTCCTGCGGGTCTATGCGCGACGTGATTTCGATGCAGGCGTCCCGCCGTGTCCCTACCGCTTCGCGGGCATTCTTGAGCAGGTTCACCACCACTTGTCCGACCAACATCTGGTCGGCATAGATCATCGTGTCGGCCGGTTCGACGTCGAGCCGGATGCGGATGCCTTCCGCAGCGATCAGCGTCATGGCGTGCTCCAGCAGTTCCCGCACCTCGAAGGGTGCCTTCTGTGGCACCGGGATCTTCGTGAATCGGCGGAAATTCTCGACGAAGGCCATCAGCCGCCGGCTCGTGGCCGAGATCGTATCCAGCCCGTGCGCCACATCGGCATTCATCGTCCGGTCGATATGCAGCAGCGTATCGCTCAGGGAGGTGATCGGCGCGAGCGAGTTCATGATTTCATGCGTCAGGATGCGCGTCAGCTTGCTCCACGATTCGATCTGCATCTCGCTCAGCTCGCTGTTGATGTCGCTCACGACCACCACGCGCAGCCGGCGTTTTTCGAGTACGATCTGCGAACATCCCAGCGACAGGCCCATTTCGCCCGTTTCGGTCACGCACGACACATGGTGCTTTTCGCCCGGGCGGATCGTCGTCAGTACCCGGTATGCTTCGGGAGCGGGCAGTTCCAGTTGCTGGATGTGGGTCAAGCGCGGCAGCCCGAAGATGCGCAGCGCCTCGCCGTTGGCCTGGTAGACGCTTCCCGCGTCGTTGATGGTGATTAGCCCCGTGCGTGCATACTCCATGATCAGCTGGTAGTAGCGTTCCCGCTCTTCGGCGCGTACCTTGGCGCGCACCAGGATCTCCTTGATACGGTTCAGGGCGGCGTTGAGCATGCCGTTGTCCACTTTCGACGGGTCTTCATGGAAGCGGAACGTGAAGTCGTCGTTGTCGATGGCGTTGAACATGAAGGTTACACGGCGTATCGAATCGCTGTAAAGCCCTATGAGGCGGTATGCCGCGATCCCGATCACCGGGACGAGCAGGATCGCCAGCGGGTACCATGACCCTGTTACCACCCATCCGAGTGCTCCCGAAGCGGCGATGAGCAACGCCGTGTACCCGATTACGGGGCCGTAGGCTATTCCTTCGCGTTTCATAACCCGTAGCGTTTGATCTTGTTGTAGAGTGTCTGGCGCGTGATGCCCAGCTGCCGCGCCACCTCGGTAAGGTTGCCTGCGTAACGCGCCATCGCCTGACCGATCATGCCGCGCTCCATCTCTTCGAGCGTCGAGAATGCCAGGGCCTGCACTGCGGCCGGAGCCGGCCGCAGCAGCAGTGTCGCGGGGGTGATTCGCCTCCCGTCGCTCATGATGACGGCTTTTTCGACGGTATGCTGCAATTCGCGGATGTTACCCGCCCAAGGGTATTCGTCCATTTCGCGCACCGCTGCCTGGTCGAAACCCTCGATCGGTTTGTTGTACTTCGTGGCGTAGCGTTTGAGGAACATTTCCGCCAGCGGCAGGATGTCTTCGCGGCGCTGCCGCAGGGGCGGCAGGTCTATATGGATCGTGTTGATGCGGTAGAGCAGATCTTCGCGAAACTCCCCCCCCCGCGCTACCATTCCGAACAGGTCGCGGTTCGTGGCGCAGATGAGGCGGATGTCCACCGCTACGGGCGTGTTGCTGCCCACGCGGAAGATACGCCCGCCCTGGATGGCCGTCAGCAGCTTCGATTGCAGGTGGGGCGGCAGGTTGCCGATCTCGTCGAGGAAAAGCGTCCCCTTGTCGGCCTCCTCGAACAACCCTTTCTTATCCTTGGTGGCACCCGTGAAGCTGCCGGCACGGTGGCCGAACAATTCGCTTTCGAGCAGTTCCTTGGAGAAAGCCGAACAGTTGACGGCGACGAACGCCCCCTTCGCGCGCGGGCTGGCGTGGTGGATGGCCTGCGCAAAGACCTCCTTGCCGGTTCCGGTTTCACCCGTGAGCAGCACCGAGGTATCCGTGACGGCGACCTTGCGCGCCAGCGCGACCGCACTGCGGAGGGATTCCGACGAACCGATGATGCGGTCGAACGAATGCTCTTCGGAGAGTTTGTCCTCGAGACGAGCCAGCCGGCGCTGCATCTGTGCCTTCTCGGTGGCACGGCTCAGCAGCGGCAGTATCTTGTTGTTGTCGTCGCCCTTGGTTATGTAATCGAATGCCCCGTTCTTGATGGCCTGCACGCCGTCGGGGATATTGCCGTAGGCCGTCAGCAGGATGACCTCGGCCGACGGCATGGCCTGCTTGATCCGTTCGACCATCTCGACACCGTTGCCGTCGGGCAGCTTGACGTCGCACAGCACGACATCGGGTTCATAGCGGCGGAGCATCCTGAGCCCCCCGGCACAATCGGCGGCCTCGGCCACCTCGTAACCTTCCAGAGCGATGATGCGGGCCAGCAGCTTGCGCAACTGTTCTTCGTCGTCGATAATAAGAATCTTTGCCATTCGGTTCGTTCATTCTTTTCGGCAAAGGTAACACAATAATTCCACATATCGTTCCGGCAGCCCCATACAACACGGAGCCCCCGCGATGCAGGGGCTCCGTGCGAACCGGCAATACCGGGTCTATTTCACGGAGTTCTTATACCACTCCTTGTGTTTTTCGCCACGGCTCTTCACCCAGTCGGCGAAATAGGGATAGAAGACGTCGATTTTCACCATCTCGTCCGGGATCCGGTAATCGGTAACGGGCAGGTCGATGGCAAAAGGATACAACTCGGAAGTCGCATAATAATAGGGCCCGATGGGGTTCCCCGCCTTGTCCAGCGAGCTCTTGTCATCGTTGCGGCCGAAAGGATAGGGGTCGGCCAGCGACGTGGGCGGATAGTTGGTCAGGTGTATTTCCTTGCGGACGGCCCCGGGAACAAACCCTTTGTCGCTCACGCAGATGAACGGGTTGTAGAGCGACTTGCGGGTCACCTTGTCCATCGACAGGCTCCCGTCCAGTTTGATCTCGACGCTAACGGGCCCCCGGGCCACGGCCTGCTCGATGTCGTCGAAGAGTATCACCACGGCTTTATCCTGGTTCTTTTCGAGTCCGGCCGTCGAAGACCCGTTTTCGATCTTCACGCCTTTGACGGCGGTTACGGGAATGTCGAGCTGGTAACCGAAGGCGCTCCGGAGTTTACCGCCGCTGTGCAACGGAGTGACGACATCCCGGATCGCCACGATCCGGTTGTCTTTGTCGACCGTGAAGGTCGTGCTGTACCCGACCACCACGTCATTCATGTCGTAATCGCCCTGGCTCGGCCACAGATCCTCGAAAGCCAGCGTGCCGACCACAGGGTCGCCCGCCACGTCGGGATACTTCTCGTCACCGGGGTCGGTCGTCGGGCGGTCGGGGTCGTAAATGGCATCGGCAGGATCGGAGTCCACATAGAAAAGCACGTCCTTATAGTCGTTGTCGCCGCCATCCTCGAAGCCGAGCACGGTTTTGCCGCTCACTTTGTCGTAAAGGCTGACCATATAGCGGCCGTTCCCCGCATTGAACTCATTGTTCGAATAGCGCGCCGGGTGTTTCGAACCGGTGATATCGAGTTTTCCGGTATAGTCATAAGCCGAAATTTCATACGCATCGGGCAGCATGAACCAGCCCACAGTCGTACCGGCTGGGAAAATGTCGGTAGCCTTGCCTCCCCTGAAACAGGTCAGCCGCAGCTGTTCGCCGAAAAACAGGGGTGCCGTCCAATCGCCGCCACCCGACCCCAAATCGTCCGGGTCGTCGAAATTGGTCGTAAAAGAAGAGCAGTTGGGGAAGGCCACGTACTTGGGCAGCGCATCGAACTCGGCTTGCGTCCGGGGAGGGTTCTGCGTATCATAATAATAATAACCGATGGCATTGCGCCATGCTGCCAGTTCTGCGGCGAACACCAGCGTCAGATGGGCATCCTTCGTCACATTGAGGTTGACCACCCCGGTCGGCATGGCGTATTTCGAATTGTCGACGCCCGGCATCAGTACGTTCTGAATGCGGTTCATCATCCCCGCAGGTGTCTGTGCGTAATCAGGTGCGATATTCAGGTAGGGTTTCTGACCATACACTGTACCGAGGATGTAGAGCGGTTTGCCTTCCCAAGTCCAGTCGCCGAGCTGCTGCACGTTATAAGGATTGGCCGCATCGGCACGGGTCGCCGCAACCCGGTCGGCAACCGCGGCGCCGGAGACCTTCCCGGCCGCCTTTTCGTAGAACTGCCGCACGTTGCACGAAATACCGCCGGCAGTCACGTCGGCCTCGATACAGGCGGGGAAACCGTAGGATTCGCTATACACGTACACCTTGCCTACGGCAGTCGGGAGGTTGACCACTCCCGAATATTTACCGTCGTTATCGGTATAGGCCCTGAGCAGGGCTTTTACGCCGGGTTTCAGAGTAAACGCACCGTCCACGGCATTCACAGGGTTCTGGGCATAAATTTCAAACAGCGCCTTGCTGCCCCTGCGGGCATAGTCCAGATTAAGAGGAATATCCCGCGTCGTGGCGTAATCGTATTTATTTCCGCCTTGGGCCGTGTCATCCGGGCCGGGAACTTCATCCGGCCGTTCGATACAGCCGGTCGGTAACATGGTGCATACTGCGAGGGCACACAGCAGGCACAGGTATCGTAAATTTTTCATATGAGAAAAAATTGGTTTATCACATCCTTTTCCGACAGCCATCCGCACCTACCGTTCTGCCCTGCGAAAGCAAATTCCGCAGAAGCCCGCATTTCTATCTTGACAAATGTAAAAAAATAAACCCAATTTCGCCAAACTTTGGGCGAAAATCGCATATTATTAGTGAAATACACACCAAAAGCACAACAAATACGGCTACCATTTAAAACATTTCAGCCCTACATTCTACAAAAAAGGAAGCCGGGCTTCCGCCCGGCTTAAAGCTCAGAAATGAATATTCTTCCGATACCGGGACGGGGACATGCCCGTGTACCTGCGGAAAAAGCGGCTCAGGGTAGACTGGTCGGGAAAATTGACACGCGCCACGATCGTCTTCAAGTCCATCGCCGATTCCCGGAGCAGCGCCTTGATCTCGAAAATCGTGAAGCAGACGATCCAGTCCCGTGCCGACTGCCCGCTGATCTCGTTCATCAGGTTGGTCAGGTACTTCGGAGTGATCCCGAGCCTCTCGGCGAAATACGCCACGTCCCTGTTGGGAGAATGTTCCTCGACGACCGTCCGCATGAACCGGAATGCCAGTTCTTCCTTATGGGTATAAGCAGTCTTTTCAGCCTGCGGATCATTGAGATAGATGGTGTAGACGTCCCAATAGAACACCCGCAAAAGTTGCATTACCGACTCACGGCGACAGATGACGGGAGCATTTTCGGCACGGTAAGCCAGCAAGTCGCAGAAATTCAGGAACCGCCCGACATACTCTTCCCGCGGCTCCGAGGCGATATGCGTGCGCATGTAAAAAAAGAAACCGGGCCTGGCCCTCCACAGGGAACTGAGGGTATCGGTAAACATATCGTGCGATATGCGGAAAAACCTGATCCCGAAATCGTCGCTTACCTCCTTGATGGAAATCAACTGCCAGGGAAACAGGGCAAGCACCATCCCGCGCACGATCCGGAAGCGATGGCTGAAAACCTGTACCGTAGCCGTACCCGACAGGCAGATGCCTCCGACCCCTTCCATAAGGTATACCGGACAATCGGATACCGGTAATTCGTCAGACTGTGTGTAGATACCGAACTCCCCGGGCTCGAGCAACCTGAAAAGTTTCGTATCGTCTTCATCTATATTCATTGTTACAAATTTAGATATTTGTCCGTTCTGAAAGCACCTCGCTTTTCACCAATAACATGCAAAAATTGCCGCACATGAAAATTCGTACTTTCATCCGCATTTCTCGGATCACAGCGGGTGAAGCTTCCTTGCCCGAACCTTTTTCCGCACGCAAAAGATCCCGGAAAACTTTGCCGGTTCGGAATTAATGCCTACCTTCGCGCAAAACATCAGATGATATGATGAAACCCGGTTCGAACATGCAACTCAGCAAGAAATCGCTGGCCGAAGAGCTGGCCGGCCGGTTGCAGGGGCAATTCATGTCCGGAAAATTCGAGGTGGGCGAAAAACTACCGCCCGAACCGGAGTTGATGCAGATTTTCGGGGTCGGCCGCTCGACCGTGCGCGAAGCGGTCAGAATCCTGTCCAACATGGGGTTCCTGAAGGTACGGCAAGGTGCCGGGACATTTGTCGAACGCCTCACGCCCCCGGACGAACCGATGGAGCGGCGCCTCGGGCGCGCCGACCTGCACGACCTGGACGAAGTGCGGAAAATACTGGAAGTCGCGATCGCCGAAAAAGCCGCCGAACGGCGAACGGCACACGACGCCGCAGTCCTCGAAAAGCACCTCGCGGAGCGGGGAGCGACCGCAGCTGCCGGGGCATTGCAGGCCTGTATCGAAGCCGACGTCAACTTCCACATCGCCCTGGCCGAGGCCACGCACAACGAAATCCTGTGCGAGCTGTACCGCTCGACGGCCGCCCATCTGAAAAAGAGGTTCAGCAATATATACAGGGACACGGAGTGCCTGCTCGCCACCCAGCCCACGCACGGGCAGTTACTCGGATACATCCTTGCCGGGGACGTGCGGAATGCCCGGGAGGCGATCACGCGGATACTCGAAGAACCATAGCCCGCAGCAATGGAGACGCTTACAAAACCCACGGACACACGCCTGCGGCGCTTCACGGAGACCGGAACAGTCTACCCGATACTGTTCATGATCAGCATCACCCACCTGCTGAACGACATGATGCAGTCGGTGATCCCGGCCGTCTACCCGCTCCTGAAGGAGAAATTCGGCTTCACGTTCGCCCAGATCGGAATCATCACGCTGGTTTTCCAGATGACCTCGTCGCTGCTGCAACCCTTCATCGGACTCTATGCAGACCGCCATCCGCGCCCCTACTCGCTCGCCGCGGGGATGTGCTTCACGCTGCTCGGGCTGTTCACCCTCTCCGTCGCCCCGGGCTTCGTACCCATCCTGCTGGCGGTAGGACTGATCGGCTGCGGCTCTTCGGTCTTCCACCCCGAATCCTCCCGGGTGGCGCAACTCGCTTCGGGAGGCCGGAAAGGACTGGCACAGTCGATATTCCAGGTCGGCGGCAACGCCGGGGGCGCCATGGGGCCGCTGCTGGCCGCGCTGGTCGTCATCCCCTTCGGGCAGGCCTCGATCGGCTGGTTCGCTTTGGCCGCAATCCTCGCCATCCTCATCCTCTCGAGAATCGGGAGGTGGTATAAACTTCGCCTCACCGTCACCGCAAACCGCCCCGCGGCAGCCGCAGCGGCCCCGGCACACCACCTGGGGAAACGCAAAATCCGCCTCGCACTGGGCATCCTGGGCGTACTGGTATTCTCGAAATACTTTTACATCGCCAGCATGACCAACTACTTCACATTCTTCCTGATGGATAAATTCGAAATCTCGGTGCAGGGGGCGCAGTACTGCCTCTTCACATTCCTCGGGGCATCGGCTGTCGGCACGGTCGCCGGCGGGCCGCTGGGCGACCGTTTCGGGCGTAAATACGTGATCTGGGGCTCCATCCTCGGGGCTGCGCCCTTCACCCTGCTGCTGCCCTATGCGAACCTGACCTGCACGATCGTGCTCGCCGTCATCATCGGACTCGTCATCTCCTCGGCATTCTCCGCCATCCTGGTCTACGCCACCGACCTGATGCCCGGCAAGGTCGGCATGATCGCCGGGGTCTTCTTCGGGCTGATGTTCGGACTGGGCGGCCTCGGCTCGGCCTTCTTCGGCTGGCTGGCCGACAAGACCAGCATCGAATTCATCTTTCGGATCAGCACCCTGCTGCCCCTGTTGGGGATAATCACGGGTTTCCTGCCGAATATCGAAGGCAAAACGACAAACACATAACCGATGAAAGCATGCCAAATGTAATCGTACTACGCCCCCGGGCTGTTGCACGATAGCTTCGAGAGAAGAAGCCCCGGAAGATTCCAACCTTTACTTTAACCGATAACACCATGCAGTACATTTGTAAATACCAGTCGCCCCTCGGCGGGATAACGGTCTCCGCCGACGGCAACAGCCTGACCGGGCTTTGGTTCGACGGGCAAAAATACTTTGCCGCCACACTGCCGGCAGCACACGAAGAGAAGCAGCTCCCCGTATTCGACCAGACACAGCGGTGGCTGGACTGCTACTTCAGCGGGAAAAACCCGGGATTTACACCCCCGCTGGGCCCCGAAGGGTCGCCCTTCCGGCAGGCCGTATGGGAAATATTACTACAAATACCGTACGGGGAAACAATCACCTATAAGGATATTGCGGAAGAAATCGCACGGCAGCAGGGAAAGCAAACCATGTCGGCGCAGGCCATAGGCGGTGCCGTAGGGCACAATCCGATCAGCATTATCATCCCCTGCCACCGGGTCGTGGGCAGCGACGGCAGCCTGACGGGATATGCCGGCGGCATTCCTAAAAAAGTCGGGCTCCTCACCCTCGAACAGGCGAACATGTCCGGACTGTTCATCCCGGAAAAGTAATTCCCCCTGCGGAAGCAAAAGATCCGCCGACGGGTATAAAAGAAAAATCCTTACGACTTGCCGAAACTTGTCGTAAGGATTCTATTTTTGTTTTGGAGCGGGAAACCGGAAACCGATCCTGCAGTTTCTTTCCGTTATGTATCAGAATGTTATGGCGACCTTTCGGTTTTCAGCTCACCTTTTGCTCCTCGCTGCATTTCTATGTGTCAATACGAAGACAGACAGTCTTTTAGACAAAAACAAATCTTTTATTCTATCTATTTTGGCGGAGCATTTTATCATATTCGTCGAAATCCATCAGGTCGAACGATTCCACCCGCTCCCCCGCTTCCCGCCGGGCGGCTATGATCTCCAACAGTTGCCGGAATTGCCGGAACCGCCTTATCGCGTCGACCCCCGACGGGGTTTCCCGGCCTCCCGCCCACATATCATGCCTTACGGCATAGGCGTATGCGAACACTTTGAGCGAAAGATGATCGTGGCGCGGCGTTTCCCGCAGGCGGAATATCATGTCCGTATCGTCCGGGGTCGTCAGGTAATGATACCACCCCGGCGGCGCGGACTGCCATTTGCGCACGAAGATCATCGGAAGGTGTTCCGCCCGGATCACGAAATTATTGCGCCGCAGGTAGGCGACGCTCTGCCGAATCTCCTGATAGGGATCGTAGTAAGGGCCTCCGTATATTCGGTACTGCTTCCGGTCGGCCGGATAATGCAGGCTCGCATAGCCGGGATGGAGAAGTTCGTACTGCACGGGCAGCGGCACGGCCATATCCGTCAGCAGTTCGCGCATCAGTCCGACCATTTGTGCCCCGGCATGGTGTTCTTGAAAAACGAGCAGGTCGCAACGCTCGATAAACAGCCGGAACAGCTCCGGAGGCGAAAAACGCTCCGCGCACCGTTCCATCACCTCCCGACGATCCGCCGCGTCGATAATCGGGTTGCATTCGGCGGCTTTGCCGTGCGAAATGTTTTGCAGATATTCCCGCCATTGCCGGGCCGTCAGCACGACGGCGACCTCCAGCCCGGAGTGCTTCGCTCGTTGTTCCAAAAGACAGGCCGCAACCGACCGCTCGGCTTTGCCCGTCAGAGCGATCAGCACCCGGACGCGCGACATGGATTTCAGATAGTATGCGGCGAGTTGTTCGAAATACTGCGCCGTGCGGAAACCGCAGCCGCAGCCGTACAGGATGCCGAGGGTAAAGGCTGGTTCCATAGTTTGTGGTTGTCGGATTAAAAAGCGGATGCGGGGCCGAAACAATCAAGTGACGCAACTTCACAGATTGAAGAATTCGTTTCGGCCGCCCGCATCCGCATAATAAAAAGGACGGCCGGGCACGGGATTACTTGCGTGTTACTACCAGATTTCAGGGCCATGTCCGCCGTCCTTGTGAAGCCCCCGGCAGACACGGCAATGCCCGCCGACCAAGGGCCGACGGATGCCAAAAACGCCTCTTTTCGATTGATTTGCCGTGACATAATACCGGGGTTGAGATTGTGGGAGTGCGCCCCGGATAGAAATAAAAAAGGGGCGCATTTGCAGCCCCGTTAAGCAGGTCGTGGAAAACCCGAATCAGTAAGCTGTCCTGCGCCCTTGCCTGCCCCGCCCGTAAAGGGCAGGACATAACAAGGACTGACAACTATTATACCTGATTCAAACCCTCTCGAAAGAGGTTTCCACGTTTGCTTAACGGTATAAAGAGTTGTTTACCCTTTATATGTTATGTCCGTCGGCTATGCCGAATCGAGATAATTCCTTGAAGTTTGCATAGTAGTTGCTTGCCAGTTTGTTCCCGGACGGCTTCTGCCGCCCCTATACAACGAAACTGCTTCAAGGAATCGTGAAACAAATATACGAACAATTTCGAATCTAATACCAACGGGCCGTGTGTTTTTGGAAAAATCTTGCTAATTTTGTAGGTATGAAGAACTCCATCGACTTTCTGCCCGAACGCAAACAGCGGGATTTACACGAATTGGCCGCACTGATCCGCGACGAGGTGAAAGATGTCGTTATGATTATCCTATACGGGAGTTATGCGGCGAATACCTATGTCGAACGCGACGAACGGCGCGACTACGGCGTGCGGACAATCTACATGAGCGACTACGATCTGCTGGTCGTTACCAAGCGTCGGCTGGGAGAACGGGAAAGCACGGTAGAGGCCCGCGTTAGGGAGCGGTTTGCAGCCGGGAAGAACGACGAGAACCTGCCCCGACCCCAGATTATCAACGAAAGCATCTCCAAGCTGAACGACGCCCTGACGATGGGACGTTATTTCTACGTCGAGATCGTCGCAAAGGGAATCATGCTCTACGATTCGGGCGAATGTCTGTTAACCACACCAAAAGAATTGGACTATGCGGAGATTAAGGCAATGGCGGAAGAGTATTATACAAGCAAATATATTCGCGCTACATATTTCTTTGATGACGCTATTACTAACATCCACAAAAACAGATTTGTCCAAGCATCTTTTTATCTTCACCAAGCTGCCGAGTATTTTCTAAAAGCTATCCCGTTGGTTTATATTCTTTACGGGTATAAAGAACATGATCTTGAATTTCTGATCGGGAAATGTAAACCCTATACGCTGGAATTGGCAAAAGTATTCCCCTGCGACACGGATGAAGAAAAACGCCTGTTCGACCTGCTGCGCCGCGCCTATCTGGAAGCCCGCTACAATGACAAATTCGTTGTAACAAAAGCCGACATCGACGCCCTCGTCCCCAAGATCGAACTACTCCGCGACATTGTGGAAAAGGTCTGCGAAGAACAGATTGTAGAATATAAACGTTTGAGTGGGAGATAATCTCCACTCTGTTATTGTTATTAATTCTGCAATGGCGTTGTTTCTCCATTAATTTGCAAAATGAAAACTACTATATTTGAAACAATTGACACGACAAATTCTACATATTGAGGCTCTAATCTTTTGAAAGATGCCTCTTTGCCATGGCCAGATCCATACCCATTACGCAATTCTGAAACTCCTTGAATAACACTATTTAAACCGCTCAAAATTTGGCGTATTGAGCGGTCTGCTTGTTCTTTATTACTGGCCGAAGATGATTCTAATATTCCTACTGAATTGATAGTTTCCTTAAAAAGTTTTGAAAGGGTCATATCGTCTGTATATGAGATTTTTTTCTCCGATAAAATACTTTTACATACGATTTCCAATAATTCTTTTGCGCTGCCTAAAGCCAAATCAGTATTTGTTTTGACCATAGATTTCATCAAATTTACTTTTGACAGGACATATTCAGAATCTAAATATTGCTGTATTGATTTTTCTTGAATATCAATGCCTGTTTCTATTTTTCTCACACCATATATAGGCATTGAGGAAATATTATATCGAATATATAATTCATATCCATCACCTCGTAAATATCTACTATATATAGCTTTGAGCTTATCTAAATCTTCCTGTTTGTGCATTACAGCCGGATTTAGTGTTTCACATATAAAACGAATAAATAATTCATCGTTACAGTGTAACAAATTAAAACGGCTGTCGTTAAACATCCAAGTAATAGTTTCGTAGTCGCCAAATCGAGAATGACAACTAATATCTCCAAATGCGGTTTTGTATCGTTTGTCTTGAGATGGCAATTGTTCTAAATCAAATATTCTATTTAGAAATTCGGCGTCATTCAACTTTCCGCAAATAGATATTTTAGAAGTTTCTATTTCATCTGCGATTAACTGTCGCGTGATAGACGTTATATTATTTGACATATTTCAGATTTTTTTCCAAAAATAGCATTTTATAAAGTATACAAGAAATTATATGTATTAAATCAAAGATGCCTTCCCCGTTTTCTCGGCGAGTAAGTTCTAACACGCGGCCTCGGTTTCTGTTGCTGTTCCGGTTTGACCTGCGGCTTTGTGTCGGGCTTCATCTCTTGCGGCTGTTGCACGGATAATACGCTCTCGGTCAGCATATCTTTCTGTCCGGGCTTTGATTCCACCCCGAACCGGGATCGGCAAACAGTTCCGCCCTATTTGCGGTATCCACCCCATCGCTCTTTAGCAGGCAGGCTTTTTTTACAACTTCAACCCAAAAACGAAAAAACCTTACATATCATTGATACATAAGGTTTTTGCTCTTTATTGCCGCCTCTTTTCAAAGGCTCCGGGAGCGGAAAACGAGACTCGAACTCGCGACCCCAACCTTGGCAAGGTT
>ENA-OOWK01001034-OOWK01001034.1-human-gut-metagenome-genome-assembly--contig:-NODE-1034-length-15593-cov-3.639207_pt1 | contig 15593 bp, 13 predicted proteins | sample MGYA00241405_ERZ501317 | MGnify/ENA primary metagenome ERZ501317 (study PRJEB25962, sample SAMEA1972440) | human gut metagenome | biome: human gut; feature: human-associated habitat; material: faeces... | reverse complement strand
CTGCTTCTGCACGAAGGATAGCTGCCTGTTTCTCTGCCTCTGCATCCAAAATAGCAGACTCTTTCTTACCTTCTGCTACAAGAATGGTGGATTTCTTTTCACCTTCTGCCTTCAGAATAGCTTCACGACGTTCACGCTCTGCCTTCATCTGTTTTTCCATGGCTTCCTGAATCGCAGATGGAGGAATAATATTTTTCAGTTCTACACGGTTTACCTTGATACCCCATGGGTCTGTAGCCACGTCCAGAGACGCGCGCATTTTTGTATTAATAATTTCCCTGGAAGTTAATGTTGCATCCAGTTCCATCTCACCGATAATATTACGGAGTGTCGTTGCTGTTAAGTTCTCAATAGCCATAATGGGATTTTCCACACCATAGGTAAATAATCTTGGGTCTGTAATCTAGAAAAAGACAACGGTATCAATCCGCATGGTAACGTTATCTTTTGTAATAACCGGCTGTGGAGCAAAATCCACCACCTGTTCTTTCAGGTTCACGCGTTTTGCAATACGCTCGATAAAAGGCATTTTAATATGAGGTCCTGTTCCCCATGTTGCCTTGTACATACCAAGACGTTCTACAATCAAAGCCTGTGCCTGTGGCACGATTTTAATACAAGATGCCGCAATAATTAATATAAGGATAAAAAATACAACAATAATAATACCCATACTACATTTCCTCCTCTACAATCAGCTTTACGCCTTCTACTGCTGCTACTTTGACTACTTTTCCCTCTTCAATGACCGTCCCTTCCTTAGAGCGTGCGCTCCAGTCCATCCCCTGTATCATCACCTGTCCCTCTGCCTTCAGATTATCAATGGTGTGTGTTACAATACCGGTCTGTCCCGGGATACTGTCTACATTGGTTTTTGAAGCGCCCTTCTTCATGTATTTCAGGGCAATCGGCCTGGTAAAAATTAACAGCAACACCGATACTGCAATAAAGACAGCAATCTGACTCCACAAAGGCGCTCCCGTCAGAGAAACTAAAAAGGCAATAAGCGCTCCTCCTGCAAACCAGATTGTCGTAAGTCCCAGCGTGGCAATCTCAATTCCTAAAAGGACTGCCAAAATCACAAGCCACATAATTGTTATTGTTTCCGCCGCCATAACCCCACCTTCTTTTTCATATTTTTCTTCTTTTGTGGATGCTGATTTGTTACCTTATTATAGCCTAATATTCTGAAAATAACAATGTTTTTTTGTGTATTTACAAAAAGAAGCTGTCTTGCCAAGATTCCTTGCAAAACAGCTTCCTGTCTGTATTTTTTAATAAAACGTCTGATTTCCAATGGTTAAACCGTTACCGCTTCCTGCGTGGAAAAACAAACGGTCTCCAATGGTATTGGCTCCTGCAAACACATCTCTTGCAGCATCATAGCATGCCTGACTTGCACCTCTTGATAAAACGGAAGCCAGTTTTCCGGTTGCTGCCGGAGTAAACTGTCCGCTCTGGTAAATAACTTCGGAAAGTGTATTGGGGAATTTATTACTTCTGATACGGTTCATAATTACTGCCCCAACGCCAATCTTTCCTTCATAAGATTCTCCGCCGGCTTCACACTCAATAATAGCTGCCATAAGCGCCAGGTCACTGTCTGACACAGAAACAGGTGCAGATGCTGTCTGCTGCTGAACCTGCGGCTCTGCTTTAAGAGGCTGTGCCCCTACAATCTCACTTCCTCCATGCACGGATTCAAACAATGCTTTTGCTTCCTCTGCATGTACCAGCAAATCTTCCCGGATATATCCTGAAATCTCTCCGGAAGAAACCTGGAACCATCCGTTTTCTTCTCCTTCTACAGTTACTACTGCACCAGCGGGAAGCATTCCCACTCTTTCTGTGTTAATGTCAGCACCGCTACGAATGTTGGCATATGTATTTACATCGGCCGCCGCCTTGTCCGACCAGTCGTAATCCTCTTTTGTATCTGCCAAAACCGGAACACTGAGCATCATAGTCAATGCGCCTACTGCTCCTACACAGGTCAAAAGTTTCTTGATTTTTTGTTTCATGAAATGTAACCTCCTACATAAGTCTGTTTCATTTTGTTACAGATTTGTTAATTTTGTTACCGGCTTATTGTATCAAGATTACATTTCATTGTCAACCGGGTATTTTTTGTAAGATTTTGCAGATTTTTCCATCACTTCCACAGAAAATCTTACTCTTTTACTGCACCAGCAGTAACACCTGCAAGAATATATTTCTGGAAGAATAAGTACAATATAATTGTAGGAATCATAATAATAATAATTCCTGCTGCCAGTGTCTGCCATGAACCCTGCTGTGCATTTGCATAATTCATAAGGAATGTGGTAAGTGTACGCAGCTTGTTATTTGGCATATACAAATATGGAACATACATATCGTTAATAATTGTAATTGCCTTAATAATACAAACAGTTGCAGATGCCGGAAGCAGCAACGGGAAGATAACTTTTCTAAACAGCCCAAAATAGGAACATCCGTCCAGCAGTGCTGCCTCATCCAATGCCACAGGCAAACCGGAAATAAACTGTCTGTAGATATACAACTGCATCAAATCTGATGCAACATAAATTACAATGGGCGCACCCAGTGTATTATACAGCCCTATTCCATTAATAATCTTAAATCTTGCAATCTCTGTAACAAAACTTGGAATCAACATTCCAAGAAAGAACAATGAGATAACCAGCTTTTTACCTCTAAAATTAAAACGTTCCAGAATATATGCTGTTACTGTTCCGAACAATACATTGAAAAGCAGGGATACTGCCAAAATAATCAATGTATTTTTGAAACCAATCCAGAGGTATTTATCTGTAAGTACCCTTTCAAAGTTCTCAAATGTCATCTCGTCCATCCCCGGAAATGCCAACGGAGATGTGGTATTGATTGCGGTCTTTGTTTTCAATGCCGCAAACAGTGTCAACAGAATCGGAAGGACTACGATGATTACCATACAAATACATATAATCTGCTTCATAACCTGCGAAGCTGTTCTTTTAATCATGTTTCTTGCCCTCCTTTAAGATAACTCCATGAATTATCTTGTTCTGAATTATGTAGATCAAAACAATCATAAACATAATCGCCATTGCCATCGTAGCGGCGAGACCAAAGTCAGAGAATGTAAACGCTGTTTGAATTGTGTACAAAGTAAATGTGGAAGATGCATATCCCGGTCCACCTGCTGTCATAACAAATGGGATATCGAATACCTGCAATGCGCCACGAATGTTATCAAACAATACAAAATCTACCATCAGCATAATGGATGGAATCTGAATGTGCTTAAACAACTGCCATGTATTGGCTCCGTCCACTCTTGCAGCTTCTTCAATATCCTGTGGCAGTGACTGCAGTGCAGCCATAAACAAAATAATATGATATCCGCTGAATCGCCATAAGGATACAAACGCCAGTACATAGTTTACAATTTTCGGATCTGACAGCCAGCTTCGAATCAGGCTTTCCAGATTCAATGTTGTCAAAATTGCATCAAACGCACCGTTAATTGGTGAAAAGAAATAAGAAAACGCATACGCGATTGCCACACCATTGATAATGTATGGCATAAATACCATTGTCTTATAGAACTTTGCAGCGCGAAGTTTACTTGTCAGAAGGACTGCAAATGCAAGCTCTACAAAAATCATACACAAGTGGATTACAAAGTAAACCGCATTGTTTTTCAAGGACATCCAAAGGTCTTTATTGTGAAACATATCAATATAATTCTCAAATCCTACAAAATTGCTTGTTGCAGAATATCCATCCCAGTCTGTAAAACTCATCCGAAGAAGGTCAAAGGCCGGAACCATAACAAACCCAATCAGTAATAACAGTGGAACCACCAGAGATATTACAATAAATTGTTTTCTCTTTTTATTTAAACTTCCCATACTCTCTCCTTAAAATCGGAAGGACCGCTGTTGCAGTCCCTCCATAACCTGTATTATTCAAGTTCAAGTTTCTCTCTTGCTGCTGCCCATTTCTCATTCAGCTCTGCAAACTTCGCATCCAGATCAAAACCTTCTGTCATCATTTCTGCACCCAGTTTTTTGTAGTCGAATGTTGTTTCGTTCTGCAGTTCTGTAAATGTGTCTCCACTTCCTGCATACAGTACAACTTGTGCATCTTTGGCAATTTCATCTGCTTCTGCATGAACAGCATCCTTCTCTTTCGGGAAGTTTGTCATAGAAGATGCGGATGTAACATAATTCAGGTAATCCGGATACCATGCGTCAGAATAGAACCACTCAACAAATGCTTTTGCTGCTTCCGGATTCTCACTGTGTGTTGTAACACCCATGAAGGAGTCTCCCTGTACGATTACGTTAAATGGATCTTCTGCTGTATTTCTTGTAGGCAGATAGAAACTTCCCAGTTCAGCAGTATCTTCTGTTTTATTGCGGATATCCTGCAGTCCCCAGTCACCAAGCGCAATCATTGCGGAATTTTTTCCACAGAACAACTGCACTGCCTGATCGTTACCGATTCCCAGAGGATCTTTTCCAAGTACACCTGATGTAAACAGATTGTTTACTTTATTATATGCTTTGTTCAAATCTGTTCCTTCTGCAAAAGGTTCGTCCATGGTTGCCATATCATTCCAGATTTGTCCGTTTCCTGTTTCCAGAGCCGGCATGAATTCCATGTACGGATAATCCGGCCATTCATCTTTCAGGCCACAGGAGATTGCTGCAAAGTCTGCATTATCTTTTCCATAGAAATCCTGAAGTTTCTTACTTACTTCTTCAAACTCAGCCCATGTTGTAGGAACCTCAACGCCTGCTTCTTTGAACATGTCCTTCCAATAGTAAACATATTCATAACCTGCTGTCATTGGTACGCCCAATACTTTTCCGTCGATTGCATATCCTTCCGCCAGTTCATTATTCTTAGCCGCTTCTGTATCAGAAAGGTCAAGCAGGTAATCCTGAAATCTGGATAATGTAAATGGTTTGTTAAACATAATGTCAGGAAGCTGGTCTGCAGATGCTCTCATCTTCATTGTCTTCCAGTATTCACTGTCATCTTTAATCTTTTCTACTTCAATTTCAATATCCGGATACTCTTCCTGGAATTTTCCTATCATATCGTTAGATTCAATAAAGTTATTTAAGTTGTTATCCCAGATAGCAAATGTAAGAGTTCCTGATAAACCACCTTCACCATCTTTACTTTCTTTACTGTCTCCAGCGCCACATCCTGTTGCAAATAATGATGTAGCAAGTGCTATTGCTGTCATCAGCGCTACTAATTTTCTTTTTTTCATTTTGAGTTTTCCTCCTTGCTTTTGATGCCCCCACTTTACCATCCGATACAAAACTTGACTATCTCTTTTCGTTATATTTCTTGATATTTTGTTCTGTCTTCTTTTTTGACATTTTGATTTTTAGTCAGAAAAATTGGCAGGAAGTTAGATTTCCTGCCAATTTTGTAAATTACTCTGACTTTCGATATTGTGTTGGGCTAATCTCAAACATTTTCTTAAACACTCGATTAAAATGTTCTACATTATGATAACCAACCATCTCTGCAATTTCATATACTTTGAAATTTGTCGTCTTTAACAACTCTTTTGCCTTCTGCATACGGATTCCAGTCAGATAAGAAGATACGTTTTCTCCCGCTTCCTTTGTAAAGCGGTTAGAGAAATACTTTTCGTTCAATTCTACATGTGCTGCCACATCATTCAACGTCAGATTCGGATTGTCATAATTGTCCTGCATATATCTCTTTGCCAGAACAATCATATCATTTTCCTTCACATCCAGCTTACTTGCAGAATAATCCAGAATCCAATTTAGAAAATTTATAATCCACATGCGGATGCTTCGTTCCTCTTTCATCCGCATGATTTTATCAATATAATTATATTGTTTTCCAAATATCTTCACGATGCTGTCATTACTCTGTTCTGCTCTTCTTCCTGCTGCAACAATAATCCCCAATGCCGCATACCGAACATCCTCAAGGGTGTACGTCCGCATTTTTTCAAACATCTGCTCCCGTTTGATATTGAGATTCTTCTCATCTGCCAGAAATGCCGGTCCAACAACAGCATCCATTGCATCTGCCAGCTTCAACACTTCTCTTCCCCGATTCTTCCAGAGCGCCTCCGCCTCCACACAAGCATCCTCCGGAACCAGATAGCGAACCTGCATTCCCTGCTTCACATCTTCTACTTCCTCCATAAATTCTGCTGGGGATTCACAACGCTTTCCTTCACAGAAGAATAAAATTCTTCCGGTTTTTCGCGCTGCTATTCTCTGCAATTCCAAAATCATTTGATGCAATCCACTCTTATAATCCTGCTCGGCAATCCGGTAAGACAGATAAATCACCCTTGCATTTTCTATATAAGAGCAGCACCGGGATGCATATCTGGAATTCTTTCTAAATTCCTGTATCAACATTTCTGTCTGTTCCCGCTCACCGCCATCTGCACTGTAATCATAAATATATCCTGCAAGAATCGTATAGGAATCTCTGAAAAACGGTTCATATTCCCGTTCCACCTCTTCCGGAATCATTCGTCCAGACATCATTTCCCTAAAATAGAATGAAGCATTTCTTCCTGACTTCAATTTGTCTTCATATTCCTGGAAAAATGTTTGAAGCTGTCTCACCATTGCATTGAACTGATGAATCATACTACGAATCTCAAACTGTCCGCTGGCTTTAATATGTACGTCCAGTTTCCCTCTTTCTACTTCTTTCAATCCTTCATTCATTTCTTCTATAGGCTTTACAATGCTCTTTACAAAATAAGAGGAATAGTATGTCAAAAGCCCAAACAAAAACAATGTAATCACAAACAAACAGAAGCCTACCTGCCGAAATTCCTCGGTCAGCTCTGCCGGCTTCACATAATTTTCTATATACCATACTGTATCATACATCCGGATTGGAGATTTTACACACATATATCCGGATTTCCATTTTTTATTCTCTTCATCGACTGTAGTAAACAGACATTCCCCATCCTCGTCAGTAATTCTGGAAAGTCCCAGTCGATTCTCTCCTGCTAAATATTCTTTATTGTTCTCTTTAATTCGATCCGCCACTTTAGAAGACTGATACAATTCAATCATCTTAATCTGACCACTTCGGTCTGTCATAGAACTTGGCGAAAGCGCTGCCGTTAGAATCAGCATATCCTTCTTCCCTCCGACAAACACTTCACCGCTTGATTTTGTATCAAAACTCCCCACATATACCTTATCTTTATTCTCCAGAGCGCTCCGATACCACCGTGTTTTTTCTACTTGCATCTTTTCACGCTCAACATAGCTTTTCAAAAATGTATCTGTTCCATCCTCCATTATGAAATACATGGAAATCACTTCTTTATTCGGCACAAGATACAAATTCTCTACGCGATCCAGATTTCCCCGATTTTCCGCTTTCTTGCCCGCGTCCTTCGTATTGGTTCCCACAGCATATCCCAACACTTCATAATCATTGGCATAGACCATGGTTGTCATACGCATGGCCATCTCATCAATATCTGAAGTAAGATCTGCAATCACTGTCTGCTGCATCTGTTTAATATTCTCAATTGCCTGTTCCTTGTACTGCTGATTCAGTATATAGAATGCCCCCATTATAATCAGGAATATGGGCAGCCCAATCAAACCTCCCAGCATAAGATAGTATGTTTTCTTTAATGGCATATAGCTCCAGTTCTTTTTCCCCAACTTCATCGTATAATTTACTCCTCATCGTAACTTTGCGCTTTTTCCATCATAATCTTACGTTTGGTTTCCGTCAAGAATTTTGAGAACTATAGTACAACAAACGCATGAATCTACGCCATTATTAGTATGCTTAAACGCCATAACATTACCTGCTGCAGAACCCGATGTGTTACTCTTTTCATAGGCTAATTACCCATCTCCTTCGGGATAATCGACTCATCAGCCCTCTGGTAAAAAAGGGCAATCCCTTCATCAGATCTATCAGCTCATGTCGATGAACTGACACAGCAGGATATTTTTCTGATTATAATTTCATATCTTTTTTGTATTCTCTGTAAATTCCCATTTTCTTAAATGCATCTTCAATGATTTCCAAAATTCCTTCGCCGTCTGCACTGATTGTATGACAGTGATGACCCTCTGTAATATTCGTAAGCGGACGTGATTTTCCCGTGCGAATATCCTCCACAAACTGTTTTACCTGTCTTCTGGAAGTGATTTGCAGGGGAGCTCTTAATTCTCCGTAAATATGATGCTGCACAAAAACATCTATGACTGTGCCTCCGCAGTCTACCACTGCGTTTAATTCTTCTTCTATCTTATCATCGGTATGGCATACCTGAAAAACCCGAACAAATTTTTTTGCACTCTGACAAATATATCCTCTGTTGGTAGACAAAATTTCACAATCTGCAGCCCGCAGCAATGCAATGTCCTGTACAATTACCTGTCTGCTTACATGAAAAATTTCTGCCAGCTTTGTTCCAGATACCGGTTTCTCGCTTTCTGAAATATACTTTAAAATTTCTTTTCTGCGTGTTTCTCCAACCATTCTGCAAACTCCCCTTCCTTCGCAGTTTTATACCTCGTGAAGATTTTTTAAGGACAAATCTAAAATAGGAGAGGAATGTGTCAAAGCTCCGCTGGAAATATAATCCACACCAATATCTACCAGACGTTCAATATTCTCTTTTGTAACATTACCGGAACATTCTGTTTCTGCTCTGCCGTCAATCATTTTTACTGCTTCTTTCATTACTTCCGGTGTCATATTATCCAGCATAATAATATCTGCACCAGCTTCTACAGCTTCCTTTACCATTTCCAGATTTTCTGTTTCAACTTCAATTTTACGAACAAAAGGTGCATATTCCTTTGCCATTTCCACCGCTTTTTTTACACTTCCCGCTGCTCCGATATGATTATCTTTTAACAAAATTCCGTCAGAAAGATTATATCTATGATTATATCCACCTCCTACTTTTACCGCATATTTTTCAAAAATACGCATATTCGGTGTTGTCTTTCTGGTGTCTAAAAGTTTGATTTTTGTTTCTTTTAAGAGTTCTGCAATCTGGTGTGTATAAGTTGCAATTCCACTCATTCTCTGCAAATAATTTAACGCAGTACGTTCTCCTGAAAGAAGCACACGGATATCTCCACGAATAACTCCCAGAAGTTGTTTATTCTTTACTTTTTCTCCGTCTTCCGCATAAAATTCCACTTCTGTTGTCTCATCCAAAAGTTTGAACACACGTTCAAATACACCCAGTCCGGCAACAATTCCATCCTGCTTACAAATCAACTGTACTTCTCCCTGTTTTCTGCTTCGCATCACCGCATTTGTAGTAACGTCCTCGCTGCTGATATCTTCCTGTAACGCCATTTTTATCAAATTATCTGCATTTAATTTCATTGTAATATCGTTCATTTTGCCTGTCTCTCTCTTTCTATTTCTTTCAGAATTTCGTTTTTATACACCTCTGCCAGACATTTCTTCTGACTTACAATACATTCTTGTACCTCTTGATACACTTTATCAAAATCTGCATCTTTTGCCTTACCTTTTTCTTTATTTTTTTGAATATTTTTTGCCGCACGCTCTGCAAAAACCAGACTTTCCAATAAAGAATTACTTGCCAGACGGTTGGCTCCGTGTACCCCGTTGCAGCTTGTCTCACCTACAGCATACAGTCGGTTCATGGTCGTTTTGCTGTCCGCATCTACATGAATGCCACCCATAAAATAATGCTGGGCAGGAACTACCGGTATCCATTCTTTTGTGACATCGTATCCTTCTTCCAAACATCTTTCATAGATATGAGGAAAATGATTTAAAATCACTTTTTCTCCTAAAACAGTCATATCCAGCCATACATAAGGTTTCTTGTCCAGTTCCATCTGCTTATGAATTTCTTTTGTCATAAGATCTCTGGGCAGTACCTCATTTGCAAAACGCTCCCCTTTTGCATTATATAATTTTGCCCCTTCTCCCCGTACAGACTCTGAAATCAGAAATCTTCTCCCAGGTTTTAAAGAATATAAGGTTGTAGGGTGAATTTGAATATAATCAATATTCTCTAACTCTACTTTATGGCGCATAGCGATCGCCAAAGCATCTCCTGTCAAATGAGGATAGTTGGTAGAATGCTGATATAAACCGCCAATTCCACCGCTTGCCAGTATGGTGTGTTCTGCCTGAATACCCATATATTCCTGCTCTGTTTCCGCAAGAATGCCAAAACAAAAGTTATCCTTTTCAATCAAGTCCAGCATTGTGGTATGCTCCATAATTTTTACATTGGGAAGCTTTTTTACTGCTGTTAAAAGCTTACTGGTAATTTCCTCACCTGTAATATCTTCATGGAATAAAATTCTGGGTTTGGAATGACAGCCTTCTCTTGTATAATCCAATTCTCCATCACGTTTTGCAAAGTCTACACCATAGGAAATCAGTTCATCAATAACATTTCTGGAAGAACGTATCATGATATCCACAGACTCTTTTCGATTCTCATAATGTCCTGCTTTTAACGTATCTTCCATAAAACTTTCATAATCTTCTTCATCCCTTAAAACACAAATCCCCCCCTGTGCCAAATAAGAATCACTGCTTTTAATTTCATCTTTCGTAATCAAAATCACCTGCAAATCTGATGGAATATGAAGAGCCGCAAAGAGACCGCTTGCTCCCGTTCCCACAATCAGCACATCTGTTTTTATCTTATTCATGAATATCTCCTACTTTGCCAATTCCAGCATTCTATCCAATGCTTTCTGGGCTTTTTCTCTGGTGTCCTCTGTGATTTCCACCTCATATTTTTCTTCTTTTAAACAGTCTCTCACTTTCGCAAGAGTAACCTTTTTCATATCTGCACAGCACTGCCCCTGCATAACAGAATAGAAATTTTTGTCGGGACATTTTTTCATCAATTCTGCGAAAACTCCGTCTTCTGTACCGATTAAAAATTCCTTTTTAGAAGATTTCTCTGCATAATGAATGATATCAGAAGTACTTCCTATAAAATCTGCCTCTGACAAAATTTCTTCCGTACATTCCGGATGTGCCAGAAATCCTGCCTGCGGATATTTGACCTTCGCCTGTCTTACAGTTTCCACTGTAATTTGTTTATGTACAGGGCAATATCCGTCATTCAGAATAATATTCTTTTCCGGTATCTGTTTTGCCACATAACTTCCCAGATTTTCATCGGGAATGAAGAAAATATTTTTATTTGGCAATGCTTTTACAATTTTTACTGCATTGGATGAAGTCACACATACATCAGAAACTGTCTTCAGCGCCGCCGTTGAGTTAATATAACACACCACTGCCAAATCCTCATATTTTTCTCTCATTTCCTGAACTTTTTTTGCTGATGCCATATGTGCCATAGCACAATCTGCATCTGCATCTGGCAATAGAACTTTCTTCTTTGGATTTAAAATTTTTGCACTCTCTCCCATAAAAGAAACGCCTGCAAAAACAATCACCTCTGCCTCTGTTTCTCTTGCTTTTTTCGCTAAATAATAGGAATCGCCCACAAAATCTGCAATGGCCTGAACTTCCTTTGGAACATAGTAATGAGCTAAAATCACTGCATTTTTTTCTCTTTTAAGCTGTTGGATTTCTTCTTTCATGGCTTTCATTTTCTCTTTCCTCCTGCCAAGCATTTGACAGCTATTATACACCATGTTTTTACAAGTGACAAGACAGTTGTTGTTTTATCTTTGATTCGCTTTTTTCTGCTATCTCCTCTGCCTTGCTACCTCATACATCAAAATCCCTGATGCCATAGCAGCATTTAGGGATTCCACCTGTCCCGCCATAGGAATTTTAATCAGCGTATCCGCACAGGCTGTCAATTCATCACTGAGACCATTTCCCTCATTCCCAATGAAAAACGCTGTCCCTTTGCCATAATCCTCCTGATCGTAATTATTCTCCCCTTTTAAGTGAGCCGCATAGGTTGTAATCCCATGAGTTTTCAACATTGGCAGCACTTCTTCCTCTATAGAATCCACATAAAGCACAGGAACTCTGTACACAGAGCCCATGGTAGAGCGAATCACCTTGGGATTAAACACATCCACAGAAGTTTTGCTGAGAATCACGCCGGTAACACCTGCCCCTTCCCCGGTGCGGATAATGGTTCCCAGATTTCCCGGATCCTGTAAATCTTCCAAAATCATAAATAAAGGCTTGTCTGCACCCTCCAGCATTTCACTAAGGCTCCAGTTTTTCATGGAAATGAGACACAAAACCCCTTGTGGGGTTACCGTATCAGACAAATTTTTAAACACCTTATCATCCACGATTTCCACCTTATCTGAATGGCTGTCCATACCTTTTTCTTCTAAAATCCTCTGAAATTCTTCTTTTTCTGCAAAAGAAGTTGCTGCATAAACCTTTCTGATACGGTCTGACGGAGCTTCTCCAAACATTTTAATTCCCTCTGCTGCAAAAAGCCCCTCTTCCCGTCTTGTTTTTGCTTTTTTCAGAAGCTGCTGCACTTTTTTCATCTGGGGATTTGACATACTTGTAATCATTTTTTTCCTCCTCACAGTTTTTGCTAAAAAAAGATGCCGCACTAAGCGCAATTAGAAATATAATCCTTCATGATTGCTGTTTAATGCGACATTTTATAAAACTTTTTATTTTGGATTTTTACTGTAATTATGGGACAGTGAATAGCTAACCTCAAACTGGTACTCTGAAATTGTCTTCTTCATAGCCAGCGCTTCGTTGATATCCATATCAATGTACTCACCATCTCTATAGCAGATAACTCTCTTGGTTTTGCCTTCCAGCAGTACGTCCACAGCCTTAGCGCCCATAATAGAAGCATATACACGGTCTTTACAGGTAGGTGTTCCGCCACGCTGCATGTGTCCTAAGATTGTAGCTCTGGTCTCAATTCCTGTTGCAGCCTCAATACGTTTTGCCATTGCTTCAGAATGACCGATACCTTCTGCATTGATGATGATGTGATGCTTTTTGCCTTTCTTACGACTCTCGATAATGTTATTGATCAGCTTCTGCTCATCATAGTCATATTTTTCAGGAAGAAGAACATCCTCGGCGCCATTGGCAATACCACACCACAAAGCAAGATATCCCGCGTCACGACCCATAACTTCGATGATGCTGCATCTTTCATGAGACGTCGAAGTATCACGTACTTTGTCGATTGCTTCCATCGCCGTATTTACAGCAGTATCAAATCCGATCGTGTAATCTGTGCATGCAATATCAAGATCGATCGTTCCCGGAATGCCGATCGTATTTACGCCGAGGTTCGCAAGTTTCTGAGCTCCGGCAAAAGAACCGTCTCCTCCGATAACTACAAGTCCGTCGATACCGTATTTTTTACAGATTGCAGCCGCTTTCTGCTGTCCTTCTTCCGTACGCATAGATTTACAACGCGCCGTCTGAAGGAACGTACCTCCGCGCTGGATCTTCTCAGACACATCGCGCGCTGAAAGATCAATGATCTCCTCCTTCAAAAGTCCGTGGAATCCTCTTCTGATACCACGCACTTTCAATCCTCTTGAAAGCGCTGTTCTTACGACTGCACGAATAGCCGCGTTCATACCCGGCGCATCACCGCCGCTTGTAAGAACTCCGATTGTACGGATCTGATCTTCAATCTCCTCTAAGTACTTTTCTTTTTGATTCTCTGCCATGATTTTTCCACCTTTCTGCAAAGTGTCGCTATTAATAATATTTATTCATTGTAATTTTTTTAACAATAGTCGAAAATTATTCTACATTATTTAGAAGTGGTTTTCAATAGCTTTTTCAACCACTTTTACCCGACTTTCACCAAAATGGTTCATTAACCTGCTTAAAACCTGCTCATTGATCTGAATATTCCGATTTTTCGGCAGTCGTTTCACTGCCCGTTCTTTTGCGCAATATATAATAACCTCGTCTTCGCCTTCCGAATCTGCCAGATATCCGTAAACAATCTGTTCTTCATCAAGAAACGTCTCTTTATCCGGAAATTGAATCCACAATTCTCGTTTTGTCCTCTCAAACGGGATCACTTTCTCACAGATCAGCTTACTTGCCTTCTCGTCTTCTTCCGAAACCCTTCCGCTGATAAACACTTTCTCGTTTATTTCAAGCCATTGACGATTTTTCTCGTAATCTCTCGGAAAAATAACAACTTCCACAGTGCCGAGCAAATCTTCCAGCGTAAGGAACGCCATCACCTGATTCGTCTTTGTGTACTTGACCGTCTTGTCAATGATCATTCCTCCGACAACCGACTTTTCTCCGTCATGCACCTTCGTTCTGTTCAGTTCCTCGTCAAACTGAAAATCTGCCGTTGTAGCCGAAATCATCCGCCGCCATCTCTCCTCGTGCTCCTCAAGCGGATGACCGCTTATATAAACGCCGAGCACCTCTTTTTCAAACGCAAGCTTATTTTCTTTTGAATACTCGCCTACATCAGGCATTCTGATCTGAAAATCCGCCTTTTCTTCTTCTCCCACAAGATCAAACAAACTCATTTGACCGGACATGGAATATTTTTTCTCCTGATTCACATGATCCATGATCTGAATATAAATACTCATGAATTGTTTTCGAGTTCCGCCTAAAGTATCCAACGCCCCTGCTTTGATCAGATTTTCAATAGTTCGCTTGTTCAGTCCTTCTTTCGATGAAACACGGGTAATAAAATCTTCAAGATTTTTATATGGGCCAAATGTCCTGCGTTCTTCGAGCATCGCCCTAACAACCGGTCTTCCGACACTTTTGATCGCAGCCAGCCCGTATCTTATATTCCCTGCGTCAACCGAAAAATCTGCTTTATTAATATCAGGAGGAAGGATCTGAATGCCCATCTGCCGGCTTGCATAAATATATTCAGCTACTTTCGACGGATTGTCGATCACCGATGTCATAAGAGCCGCCATATATTCAACAGGATAATAATATTTCAGCCACGCAGTCTGATATGCCACAACCGCATATGCGGCCGCATGCGACTTATTAAACGCATAGTTTGCAAAGTCAAGCATCTCATCATAAATCTTATTCGCAACCTGCTCGTCAATTCCGTTTTTTACACATCCCGGAATACCGGAAGCCTCGTCACCGTACAGGAAAATCTGCCGTTCCCGTTTCATCTCTTCGCCTTTTTTCTTTGACATGGCACGGCGTACAATGTCTGCTCTGCCAAGGGAATAACCTGCCAAGGTACGGAAAATCTGCATTACTTGCTCTTGATAAACAATACAGCCATATGTAACATCCAAAATATCTTTCAAAAGCGGATGTTTATATCGTACTTTAGATGGATTGTGTCTGTTTTCTATATATTTTGGAATAGAATCCATCGGACCCGGACGGTAGAGGGATATTCCCGCAACCACATCTTCAAAGCACGTAGGCTTCAGATTCTTCATAAACTGGGTCATACCGCCGCTTTCAAGCTGAAAAACGCCGTCTGTATTGCCGCTGGCGATCATTTCATAGACAGCCGGATCATCGTATCCCATCCTGGCAAAATCGATAGTAACACCGTAATCCTTTTCGATCAGCTCCAGCGCGTCCCGGATTACCGTCAAGTTCCGCAGGCCCAGAAAATCCATCTTCAAAAG
>ENA-OOWK01001021-OOWK01001021.1-human-gut-metagenome-genome-assembly--contig:-NODE-1021-length-15760-cov-2.243426_pt1 | contig 15760 bp, 9 predicted proteins | sample MGYA00241405_ERZ501317 | MGnify/ENA primary metagenome ERZ501317 (study PRJEB25962, sample SAMEA1972440) | human gut metagenome | biome: human gut; feature: human-associated habitat; material: faeces... | reverse complement strand
ACAGCCAGTTGGGCATCTTCCTGCCGCTGATCGCCGTGAACTGCGCCATCATGGGCGGCTCGCTTTTCATGCAGCAGAAGGTCGATGCGCTGGAGCTGACGTCGCTGTGGCAGTCGATCGTCTACGGCCTTGGCTCCGGCCTGGGCTGGTGGCTCGCCATCGTCATGATGGCCGCCATCCGCGAGAAGACGACCTACTCGCAGATCCCCGCGGCGCTCAAGGGCCCCGGTATCGCGTTTATCATCACCGGCCTGATGGGTATCGCCTTCATGATCTTCTCGGGTATTCAGTTCTAACCTTAAAAGAGATTCGGAAAAAATGGAATTGACTATTATAGTTGCAATCATTGCCTTTCTGGTGGTGACCCTTGTCCTCGTGGGGCTGCTTCTCTTTGCAAAGGCCAAACTGACCTCGTCGGGTGAAGTTACGATCGACATCAACGGCGGCGAGAAGGTCATCACGACCGAAAGCGGCTCGACGCTGCTCGCAACGCTGGCCAACAACAAGGTCTTCCTGCCTTCGGCCTGCGGCGGCGGCGGTTCGTGCGGCATGTGCAAATGCCAGGTGATCGAGGGCGGCGGCGACATCCTGCCCACCGAGACCGGTTTCATCACGCGCAAGATGGCCAAGGAGCACTGGCGCCTGGGATGCCAGGTCAAGGTGAAGGAGAACCTCAAGATACAGGTTCCCGAAGCCGTGCTCGGCGTCAAGAAGTGGGAGTGCACCGTGGTCTCGAACCGCAATATCTCGACCTTCCTCAAGGAGTTCGTGGTGAAATTGCCCGAAGGCGAGAACCTCAAGTTCCGCAGCGGCGGCTACATCCAGATCGACATCCCGAAATACGACGCCATCAAGTTCTCGGACATGGACATCGACGAGGCCTACCGTGCCGACTGGGACAAGTTCAAGATGTGGGATCTGGTTACGACCAACCCCGAGGCTACGTTCCGTGCCTACTCGATGGCCAACCACCCGGCCGAGGGCAATATCATCATGCTCAACATCCGTATCGCCACGCCTCCGTTCGACAAGGCCACGGGCGGTTTTATGAAGGTCAACCCGGGTATCTGCTCGTCGTATGTCTTCTCGCGCAAGCCGGGTGACAAGATCACGATTTCGGGTCCTTACGGCGAGTTCTTCCTGCCTGACAACCTGCCCGCGACGCAGGAGCTGGTATTCATCGGCGGCGGTGCAGGTATGGCGCCGATGCGCAGCCACATTATGCACCTGTTCAAAACCGAGAAGACCTCGCGTCCCGTATCGTTCTGGTACGGCGCCCGCGCGCTCAAGGAGGTGCCGTATATGGATGAGTTCCTCGAAATCCAGCGGGAGTTCCCGAATTTCAAGTTCCATCTGGCGCTCGACCGTCCGGATCCCCAGGCGGATGCCGCCGGAGTGAAATATACGCCCGGATTCGTGCACAACGTGCTGTATGAGAATTACCTGAAGAACCATCAGGCTCCCGAGGACAATATTTACCTCATGTGCGGTCCTCCGATGATGATTTCGTCGGTGGTGAAGATGCTCGACAGCCTGGGCGTGCCCTCCGAGAATATTCTTTACGATAATTTCGGCAGCTGATAGAGGTCTATATTCTGATGTAAAAAGAGGTTACGGTGTAAACCGTAACCTCTTTTTTGTCGGTAGAAGCTGCTTGACAAGGGTATGGATCGGAAAATTCCCGGCCAATTCAGGGATTCTTGTCCTGCGGGGGTTGTAAAGAGTCCTGTTAATTTCCCGAAGGCTTTTCTGCGGTCATTCGGAAATCGACGGGAATGACGAGACTGACCTTTACGGCGTCACCTTTTTCGTCGCGGCCCGGTGTCCATTTCGGCGAGGATTCCAGTATCCGGGTCACTTCATCGCTGAAGCATTTATCCGGGGACTGCAAAATCTTTATGTCGCCGACGCTGCCGGCTTGATCGACAGTGAATTGTGCTACGACTTTCCCGCCGAGGTTATTTTTGAAAGCCTCCGCCGGATAACGGATCTGACTGTTTACCCAGTTGTGGAAAGCCTTCATATCTCCGCTCTGGAATGAGGGCATCTGCTCTGTCTGTTCGAGTGCGAGCGTGGCATTGCAGACGGCGGTCTGGGAGTAAGCGGTTTCATCCCGTATTTGGACTTTCGAAGCTTTCCCTGTCGTGTCTTTTTTGTAAAAAAAGACGGCGGCCTTTCCGGGGAGATAGGCGGCGTATTTCTCGCGCATTTTGGGCGTGAGATCCTCTGTTCCTACGATGCTATAGGTACCACTGGGAAGTGTAAGAGAGCGCAGGCCGGTGACGGGATCCGTCTTGAAATCGGTGACTTCCCCATCGACTACCAGCAGTAGGTCGTAGTCTTCGTTTTCCGGGGAGGCGGTTTTTTTGGCGGTTTCCGCTGGCGGGTCGGTCGGGGTGTAAGCTGACGGCAATTTGTCCTGGATGCGGATTTCTGCCGCTTTGGAGGTGAATCCGAAAGCTGCCAGCAGGCCGGTGACGATGGGGAGCATTGCGATCAGGCGGAGCAGAGCGTATCTGCTCTTCATAGGCGTTGTCATCATTTGGATTCGTTTTTTTGTTAATGAATTGGTTAATGAATTGGACAGACTGTCGGCTACGTCCGGACTGTAACCGAACTGCTGCGTGAAGATGGTTTTCAGATAATTTCCTGTGTCGTGCCCCTCGGCGAGTACGTCGCGGTCGGCTTCGAACTCTTCCACTTCGGTAAGTGCGCGTGCTGCGAGCCACGCGAAAGGATTCCACCACAGCAGGGCTTTCAGGCTCTCCATAACGATCCGTTCGAGCGAATGGCGGTGGATGACGTGACTCTTTTCGTGGGCGAAGATCGCCGCAATGTCTTTTTCTGCGACGGAGCGGCTGATATAAATCGTGCGGAAGAAGGAGAACGATGCGATTTGAGCGGTAGGGCGTACCAATACGATACGTCCGATTCGTTCCTGTGTACTGTGTCGTCGCAGGCGTCGGATCAGAAGCGCTTGCCGGAACATGGAAGAGAGTAGAAGGAGTACTCCGCAACCGTACACGATCCATATCGCTGCCTCGTAATCGAACGCGGCGGCGGAAACGGAGGGGGCGGTGAAGGTGGTTTCGGCGGGAGTGCCTGCGGTGGCGTAAATCACCTTGCCCGGCCAGACCGGAATTCGGAGCAAGGGAATGAGAGCCGCCGCGAGGAGCGACCCCGTGAGGCAGAGCCGTGCTGCGAGGTACCCTGTGCGATTGCGCAGAAACAGCAGGTATGCGCCGTACAGTATGCCGCTGCAAACGACTGTTTCGAGGATGTATCGGACGATCTCTTTCATGACTTGTCGGTTTTATGTCGGGCTTGCCGGATGATGGCGAGGATTTGTTCGGTTTCTTGTATCGAAAGGTCTTCTCGCCGGGAGAAGAAAGAAACCATTTGGGCCAACGACCCGTCGAAGTAGGAGTTCAATATCGAAGAAACAACTGTCTTGGCGTACTCTTCTTTGGGAACGAGCGGGTAGTATTCGTAACTTTTGCCCCGTTCCGTACGTCCGACGTAGCCTTTGTTCTCGAGTATTTTGACGAAAGTGGCGATGGTCGTATATTTCGGTTTGGGCTCCTGCATTGCGGCGATGAGATCATTGATGGAACCTGCGCCCAGTTGCCAGAGGATCTGCATGACCTCTTCTTCGCCGCGTGTCAGTTTTTTGAGGGTGGTATTGTCTGTTTTCATTGTGTTTTTATTGGTTTACTACAAATTTAGTACTAAAATTTTAGATGTGCAAATAAATCTACTAAAAAATTAGATGAAAAGGTTGTTTTGTTCGGAAGCGATATTTTAATTTGCCCGTGCCTTGTACGATTTTACGTAGGTTGCGCCTCGGAAAACTGTAAACAAGTTCCCGTTTTCTCTCGGTTTTCACTATCTTTGCAGAAGATAGGAGGCGGTTCGGCAATCTGTACGTGCCAATTCGTGCGATTGCCATCATCTTATTATCTTTGCAAAAACGATTCCGTCCGGTCGATCTGTCGATAAAATGCCAGAGAGCGACTGAACGCGATAACGAAAAAATCGAGCTATATGATCTGGTTTCTGCTTCTCCTCTCCCTGCTTTTTGCCGGGGTGGACTTTCTCTTCTACCGGGTGCGGATGCGTCGGCATTCCGAGCGCCTTCGCCGCGCCTTCGTCTGGTTCGCGGTGTTTTCGGATGCGCTTCCGATCGTCGTGGTGCTGCTGCTCAAGGCCGTACCGGACAATACGACGGGCTGGATGCAGGCAGCCCAATGGTTTACCTTCGTCTTCCTGTTGCTGATCGGCTGTCGTTACGGCTATTATTTCGGTTTGTTGTTCGATCGGCATCGGAGTTTCAGTCGGGTAGGGGCGCTCTTCGCTGTCGGATGTGCCGTATGGCTCGTATGGGGAGCGGCTTGGGGCAGACAAGCCCTGCGGGTGAACGAAGTCGAAATCCGGACCGCAGCACTGCCCGCCGCATTCGACGGATTCCGGATCGTGCAATTCTCGGATCTGCACATCGGCACGCTCGTGCGGCCGGAACGGGAGATGAACCGGCTCGTGGATACGATCAATGCGCTGCGACCCGACCTCGTCGTCTTCAGCGGCGATTTGGTCAATGTCCGCTCCACGGAACTCACATCGGACGTATTGGCTATTCTGGGAAGGCTTCGCGCCCCGTACGGTGTCATCTCGACCCTGGGCAATCACGACGTGGGACTTTATATCAAAGATACCGTCGCCCTGCCGCGTGCTGAAAACAACCGGCAGGTAATCGACCGGCAGCGGAAGATCGGGTGGCGGATGCTGCTGGATTCGACCCTCTACCTGCGCCGGGGCAGCGATTCGATTTCGGTGACGGGCATCTCGTTCGATCCCACGCTGCAAAAATTCCGACATTCGTTCGATCTTCCCGAAATATCCCTCGCAACCGCTTACGAAGGCATGCCGGAGGGTATGTTCAACCTGACGGTTTCGCATCTGCCGCAACTGTGGCCCAATATCACCGCCCTCGGTCGCGGAAACCTCACGCTGGCAGGGCACGTGCACAGTATGCAGATCAAGGGACATCTCTTCGGACGGGCGTTCTCTCCGGCACAACTGATGTACGACCGTTGGAGCGGGCGCTACGACGATGCGGCCGGCAATACGCTCTACATCAACGACGGAATCGGATACGTCGGTTTTCCGATGCGGCTCGGCGCCGATCCTGAAATCACCCTTTTTACGCTGAAAAAATGAAAGTGACCGTTTCCACCGCCGTTTCTGCGGACGGATATCTGGACGACCGTTCGCCCGACCGCCTGATCCTCTCCACGCCCGAAGACTGGGCCGAAGTGCATCGCCTCCGGGCTGCTTGCGACGCTATTCTGGTCGGGGCCGAAACCATCCGGCGGGACAATCCCTCGCTGTTGGTAGGCGACGAAGTTCTTCGTCGGGAACGAATCGACCGGGGGCTTTCACCCGATCCGGTCAAGGTAACGCTGACCGCTTCGTGCCGGCTCTCGCCGGAGGCCAATTTCTTCACCCGGGGAGATCAGGAAAAGATCGTCTTCACCTCCTGCTCCGACCCCGGTCCCCTGCGGCAGGTGGCCCGCCGCAGAGATCACGGCTGCTCTGATCGTTACCGAACTTGAAAAACGGGGACTTCGCTCCCTGCTGGTCGAAGGAGGAGCTGCGACGCTCCGGATGTTCTTCGCCGAAAATCTGGTCGATACCTTCCGGCTGGCTGTCAATCCGGCCGTAAAAGTGGGGGATCCCCGGGCACCCCGTTTGGAGATCGGTTCCAATTATCTGCAAACGTCGCATTCGACCGAATCGTTGGGAGGAATGCGGGTCACGACCTATGCGATCAAACCCGACCGGACCGCCGAAGACCGCCGCTACCTGCAAATGGCGATCGACGAAAGCCGCAAATGCACCCCATCGACCTCTTCCTATTGTGTAGGTGCAGTGATTTTAACGACTGACCGAAAGATATTTACGGGTTATACTCACGAAACCTCCCCGACCCACCATGCCGAACAGGAAGCGATTCTGAAAGCGCTTGCAGCGGGTGTCGAACTGCGGGGTGCGACCATCTATTCTTCGATGGAACCGTGCTCCGAACGAAAAAGTGAACCGGAAAGTTGTTCGGAATTGATAATTCGGCACGAATTTCGCCGGGTAGTTTTTGCTCTATATGAGCCGGACTGTTTCGTTTGTTGCCAGGGCGCCCTGAACCTCCGTCGCCACAGGATCGAAGTCAGCGTCGATGACACGCTGTCCGATCAGGTCCGAACGATAAACGCACATATCGGCCATCGATAGGCTTGGCTATTTTTTGTTCTGTTTTACGCCGAATATTGGCCTAAATAGCCACAACAAATTATACGTACGAATATTCGCACTATCTTCGCATAAAAATTTAGAAGACCATTTTATGAACCGTATAATCGTTTCATTTTTCGCTCTGTTAGCTGCCGCACCTCTGGCGGCTCAGGAGCAAACACCCCGGGTACTTTCCCTGGATGAAGCCCTGGAGATCACCCTCTCCGGAAGTCCGGTCATCGAAGCCTCGCGTTACGAAGAAAAAGCCGCCCAGCAGGAACGGCGGGCAGCGATCGGCTTGCGTATGCCGCAAATCAGCGTAGGCGGAACCTACACCTATTTGGGCAAGGACATCGGATTCGACTTCAACGATTTGAAAGGGCCTGTCGGAAACATCACCCACGACATTCTCGGCAGCGGGCTGATCCCGACCGAATTGATCCCCCAGATTCAGCAACTTCTCACCCCGGTCATGGGAGCGGATTGGTTCCTGACATTGCAGGACCGCAGTCTCGGATTCGTCGGAGGGCAGGTAACCCTGCCGATCTATATGGGCGGCAAGATCAACACGGCCAACCGTGCCGCGAAAATCAACGAAAAGACTGCAGTCGAGCAGGGAAACCAAAACCGCAACGCGCTGGTTTCGGAGCTCGTGGAGCGATACTACGGTCTGGCGCTGGCCCGACAGGTCGTCGAAGTACGCCAGCAGGTAGTGGATGGAGTAGGCCAACATCTGAAGGATGCGATCGCCCTCGAACAGAACGGTATGATCCCCCACAGCGAACGTCTTTACGTCGAATTCAAGATGGCCGAGGCGGAGCGGGAGCTTCAAAACGCCCGGTTGCAGGTCGAAACCATCGCCAGTGCACTGAATAATACGCTCGGACAGCAGGCAGAGGTTCTGCCCGTAACGACGATGTTCGTACTCGGCAACCTGGAAGACGTAGCCTATTACAAAGACCTGGCGGCCAAGTTCAATCCGCTGCTCAGCCAGGTAGCCCTCAAGCGCCAGTTGGCCAAGGAAGGAGTTCGGTTGCAACGGGCCAATTTCCTGCCGCAGGTCGCGGCGATGGGCGGAGCCTCGTTCTACAACTACCAGGTAACTAAAATAATGCCCCGCTGGGCAGTAGGTGTCGGCGTTAATCTCAAGATTTTCGACGGCCTGAACCGCGAATACAAATATTCGGCGGCAAAACAGACGGTCAAGCAAGTGGAAGTGCTGGAAATGAAAGCCGGCAAGGACATTGCAGTACTGATCGAAAAACTCTACAACCAAATGAACAACTATGCCAACCAGATGAAGTCGATCGACGCTTCGCTCGCATTTGCGGAGGAGTATCTCAAAGCCAAGAATGCGGCATTCCTGGAAGGTATGAGTTCCTCCTCCGACCTGGTGGATGCCGAACTGAATCTCGCCAAGGTGCGCACCGAGCGTATGCAGACCGCCTACAATTACGATGTCGCACTGGCCAAGTTGCTCGAAGCCGCCGGCATCAGCGATGAGTTCATCAGCTACCTGCACCGTACCGACGCCCGTCCCATTCATTTCGACAAAGAGTAAATATAGATAATCTCATGAAAAAAAGTACCATTGTCACGATCATTCTGATTGCCGCCGCTGTCGTGCTGGGCGTCATCTTCATCAGTTGGTATTTACGCAAGGCCACGCCCCTGTACATCCAGGGAACGGTGGAATGTACTACATACAAAGCTTCGTCGAAAGTTCCCGGCCGTATCGAGGAGATGAAAGTAGAGGAGGGACAGCACGTCACCAAGGGCGAACTGCTCTACACGCTCTCGACCCCCGAACTGAATGCCAAGTTGCAACAGGCCGAAGCCGTGAAGAGCGCCGCATCGGCCATGGACCAGAAAGCCCTCACCGGTGCCCGTATCCAACAGAAGGAAGCCGCACTGAATCTCTGGGAAAAAGCCCAGGCAGGACTGTTGTTGGCCCAGAAAACCTTCGACCGCGTGAACAACCTCTATGAACAAGGCGTCGTTCCGGCCCAGAAGCTGGATGAAGCCCGCGCCAACCTGCAGGCGATGCAGGCGACCGAGCGTGCGGCCAAAGCGCAATGCGAACTGGTATTCGACGGAGCCAGCAAGGAGGAGAAAGAGGCGGCAGCCGCCCAGGTACGGCAGGCCGAAGGCGCCGTTTCGGAAGTGGAGTCCTATCTTTCGGATGCCTTGGTTTACGCCCCTGTAACGGGCGAGGTTTCGACGATCATCGCCGAAGCCGGCGAACTGGTCGGAACGGGTTATCCCGTAGTGGCGATTCTCGATATGAGCGACGTATGGGTGACCTTCAACATCAAGGAGGATCTGATGCCCGACATCCATATCGGAACCCGTATGACAGGCTATATCCCGGCCTTGGACCGCAGCGTGGAGTTCGAGGTGACCTATATCGCTGTGCAGGCCGATTTCGCCACCTGGTCCGCAACACGCACGCAGGGCGGCTTCGACATCCGCACCTTTGCCGTCAAAGCCAAACCCACGCAAGACGTGGAATACATCCGGCCGGGTATGAGCGTACTGGTGAACTGGAAAGACATCGCCAAATAATTCAGAAAGGGTAGCGTATGCCGGGCTTTTTCAGCAATACGCTCGCCGTCCTGCGGCGAGAGATCTACCGGGTCGCACGTCAGCCGATGTATTGGCTGCTGACGGTGATTCTGCCGATCGTCGCGTTCGCATTCTTCGCGGTGTTGTTATACAAGGGAGTGGCACGCGACATTCCGATCGCCGTCGTGGACCAGGACAACAGCACCCTCTCCCGCAAAGTGACGCAGATGATCGACGCGACGCCTACGGCTTGGGTCGCTTACGGCGTACAGGGAATGGAAGAGGCCGAACGACTGATGCTTCAGGGCAAGGTCATGGGAATCGTTCTGATTCCCGATTTCTTCGAAAAGAACATTCTCAACAACAGCCAGACCCATCTGGAAAGCTACCTGACCGGCACGAACATTACGGTAAACGGTCTGCTGGCGAAGGATTTGCAAACGACTGTCACCACTTTTACCGCCGGTATCCAGCTGCAACTGCTGATGAAACAAGGGCTGACCGAAAAACAGGCTATGGCGCAACTGATGCCCGTACGGTTCGACAAACATGTGCTATTCAACCCGCATATCAACTACGGCTATTACCTTTCGCCGAGTTTTATGCCGATGATGCTTCTGATCTTCACGATCATGGCGACGATTTTCGTCATCGGAACCGAACTCAAGAACGGCACGGCCAGGGAGTGGTACGACACGGCCGGAGGCTCGGTCTTCGCGGCCTACGCGGGCAAAATCCTGCCGATTACGGTCATTATGTTCCTGATGTCGGAATTGATGCTCCTGGTCATCTTCAAGGTGGTCGGCGTACCGCTGAACGGCAGCCTGACGGTCATCACCATCAGCAATCTGCTCTTCATCCTGAGTTACCAGTCCCTCGGTGCGATGATCGTCACCGTGTTGAGCAATTTGCGCCTGTCGCTTTCGATCGGCGGCGGTTACTCGGTACTGGCCTTCACGTTTTCGGGCCTTACGTTCCCGATTATGGCTATGAGCAAACCCATGCAATGGTTCTGCTGCATCTTTCCGTTCACATTCTACACCGACATCATGGTCGATCAGGCCCTGCGCGGTGCTCCGGCGATATACTCGTTGCCCGACATGGGCATCATCGCCCTGTTCATCATTCTTCCGCTGCTGTGTCTGCCGCGCCTGCGCACCATCTGCACGAATAAAAAATACTGGGGGAGATTATAGCGATGAGTCGATTTACCAAACAGATAACCTCTTACTGGCAGCAGTTCCGCACCGTCGTCCGCAACGAATACGGCTCGATCTTCACGGATGCCGGCGTGATTCTCGTGCTGGTGCTCGCCCTGCTGATCTATTCCACGCTCTATTCGCTGGCTTACGGGACGCAGGTACTTCGTAACGTGCCGATCGGAGTAATCGACATGAGCAACACTTCGACCAGCCGTCAGTTGATCAATACCTTCAATGCCGGACCGAACGTCTATGTGGCCTACGAACCCGGCGACATGGACGAGGCCAAACACCTTTTCTACGACCGGGAGATATACGGCGTGGTTTACATCCCCTCCGATTACGAGGAAAAACTGCTCGGCGGACAGCAGGCGGTCGTTTCGCTCTATGTCGATGCCAGCTATTTTCTGATGTACCGCCAGGCGTTCCAGGAGCTCGTGTCGGGCATCGGCACCACAGGAGCTATGGTGGAATTCCAGCGGTTGATCGCAAAAGGAGCCAACATCCCGCAGGCTACGGCCACGACGCAACCCGTGATTTACCAAAGCCACAACTTGTTCAATCCCTATCTGGGATACGGATCGTTCGTGATGCCGGCTATCATCATGGTCATCATTCAGCAGACGATGCTGATCGGTATCGGTATGATCGGAGGCACCTGGAGCGAATTCGGACTTTACAAGAAACTCATTCCTCCGGGACGCCGGAGAATGTCCACGCTGCCCGTCGTGGCAGGCAAAGCGTTCGTTTATGCGTCGATCTACGCCGTCACCCTGTTTTATATTCTGGGACTGCACTACAAATTGTTTCATTTCCCGACCAACGGTCACACGGCGGACATCATCGCCTTTCTCATCCCGTATCTGCTGTCCTGTATTTTCCTGGGCATCGCCGTCTCGACGCTGTTCCAGCGGCGCGAACAGTCGATCATGCTGTTGCTCTGGTGTTCGATCCCGGCTCTGATGCTCAGCGGAGCTTCCGTACCCCGCGAAGCGATGCCTGAATGGCTCTACCTGTTCGGCCAGATTCTGCCGAGCAGCAGCGGGGTAGAAGGATTCATCCGAATCCAAAGTATGGGGGCTTCGTTCAGCGACGTGCTGCACGAGGTACGTATCCTGTGGATTCTCACGATAGTTTACGGCGGATTCGCCGCTGTCGGCATACACCTCCGCCTCAAGCAGGCCGCAGGTAAATAGCCCGATTAAAATATGATTTTCTTTCCAAACATCGAATCAGGCTATGAAACGGCTTGTTTTTACTCTTTTTACCGTATTTGCGGCAACAGCGCTTTGCAGCGCTCAAAATCCGAATGAAACGCGCGTTGTCAAAGACGCTGCCGGACGCGTGAAGTACACCGTCCACAAAACAGGGAATCGGGAAATAATCAAGGATTCGAAGGGAAGGATCACAGGCACGACACGCGAAACAAAGGAACGCAAATATTATTACAATTCAAACGGCTCGTCGGCAGGTACAGAAACAAAATGGGAACCGGCAAGCAGACAGCGGAAAAGTCATCATACGGCAAGTCCTGAATCGAATGACCGGAAGTAATTGGATCCGGGAGTGCCATTTCCATCCCGAAAGGTTGTAGCGACTCGGGCAGGCATATTCCGCAACGTTATGGGCCTGATCGCAAAGGTGCTGAAACAAAAAGAGGGGGCAATACCCCTCTTTTTAATCATATCGTGCAACCGGGACTCATATCGCTTTACCGGTGCGGTGGACGGAACCCGCCTCCGGGAGCGGTGCTGCGTCCCATACCGACGGCTCCCGACGGGCGGTCCGAAACGCCTTGATAATCCTTGATGTTCTTCGAACCCTTCTTGCCGAAGAACCGCAGGTTATAGACGAACTGCACACAGTAATAACGTCCCACTACGCTGTTCCAAGAATTTTGTGTCCAACCCGAACCGGTCGTGCGCACGAACGCTTTATTCTGATTGAAAATGTCGTTTACGCCGATGTTGATTTCCCCCAGCTGGTTGCGAAAGACCTTCTTGCCCACGAACAGGTTGCAGAGCAGATAGCTGTCGTCGTAATCGTTCGTGAAACCCAGATACTGGATATAAGAAGCGCTGCCCGAGAGGGAGAATCCCCGGCCGAAGATGAACTTGAACGACGCCGCAGCCTGATGGTTGAAATAACGGTTCTTTCCTCCGGTAGCGGCGAGGGAATTGACGGCTTCGTTGTACGTGCCGTCCCACGAAAGGGTGAAGTCCACATTCTCGGAGATGTTGCTGCCCAACACTACGCCCGCTTCGTAACCGAGGTTGCCCGTATTGTTCCGCTCGCCGTCCACAAGGCTCGGAATACGCGAATAGCTTACGCCGCCCCGCAGATTCAGGTTACTCTTGATGAAATTCACCGGAAACCCGTAACTTGCCCGCGCCCGCACATCCCAGTAGCCGTCCATATTCGTCCATTCGGTGAACTGCAACGGACGGTAAACCGTATTGTCGATCTCCAAAGTAGGACGGTAGCGGGTGCTGGTCGTAATATAGTCCTGGGTCGTTTCGGCCCGGAACATCAGCATAAAAGTACGACCCTTCTCCGCATTGGAATTGACGTAGTGCATACTCAAATTATGGCTGTACGAAGGCCGTAAGTCGGGATTACCCCGCGTGATGTATTGCGCATCCGATACGTCATAGACATTTTGCAACTGGGTAACCTCCGGGTTGTCCGTATAGGAGCGCAGGAACATTCGCAGCGTATTCTCCCGGTTCAGGTTGAACTGTCCCACCATAAAATAGGTCACATTGTTGTAGGCGTGCTTGATCTCTTCGGAGCCGGTACGGATCACCTCACCCGAAAGGCTCGAACGCTGATAATAGACGTTCGCAGCGAAAGTATTGCGGTCCTTGGAGTAGTTGAAGCCGGGGCCGAGAGAGTGCACCGTATAGCTGCTCTTGTAAGCGTTCGACAGCAAGGGATCGGGAAGCAATCCCGTAATATCGTAATCCTCGCCGGTCCGGTAGGTTTTCTTGTCGCTCTGCTGGTAATTGTACGACGTCCGATACCCGAGGCTCACCTGCGAATATTTGGATACGGGCTCCGTATAGGTCAGGCGGCCGTTCAGCCGATAACGGTACGAAGGATTCATCATGCGCTGGTAAATCAGCTTTTTCAGATCGTTCTCGTCCGGATCGGGATCGAGGTCGGGGTAATCCTCGTAAATACCGAAATCGTTGGTATGGGAGTTTTGCTTATTCTGGGAGTCGAAATAGTTGAAAAAGCCGTCCACCGTAAGCGTACGTCCCGGCTTACCCAACCGCACGCGGTAAATGGCCGAAGTATTGACGCTGTAACCGTTTCGGAAGGCATCCTCGAAATTGTCGATGATGCTGTAACCGCTTTCGCCGAACTGTCGCCCGTAAGTCGTACTGAACGGATCGTTCGACTGGAAACTCAAGCCCGGGCGGATCATCAGCGACTGGTTGTCCGCGATTTTCCATTCGATGCGGGCATTCAGGCGGTTGTTGAAATTCTGTATCCGGGAATAACCGTCGGTGAAAAGCGTATCGATCGGTGCCGGCTCCTCGTACCAACGCTCGGTACGCGCCCGATTGACCGTACGGGTTCCGTTGAAGAAGTAGCTGCCCTGGAAAGTCACCTGATCCCGACTGCCCCAGGTATCCGAATAATTGACACCCACTGCATTTACCGAAGCCACGCCGTCCTGGTGACGAACCATATATTGTCCCACGCCACGGCCGAAGCGACCGCCGCCATGTCCTCCGCCGGAATTGCCCGTAACACCCAGAATATCCTCGAACGAAAAGTTCTGCTGATTGACGTTGTTAAAAAGACCGATCAGCGACAGACGGCTGGAGCCGCTGAAAAAATTGACGTTGCCGCCGACCATATACTTGTTTTTGGCTTCGGTTTCCGTGTCGGCGTCGTAACCGTAACCGGCATATGCCTTACCGAATATGCCCTGACGCATATTTTCGCGTGTGACGATGTTGATCGCCTTATAGCTTTCGCCGTCGTCCATACCCGAAAACTCGGCCTGGTCGCTCAGCTTGTTGTAAACCTCGATCCGTTCGACCGCTTCGGCCGGCAGCGACTTGATCGCCGATGTCACGTCCTCGCCGAAAAACTCCTTGCCATCGACGAATACTTTCTGGATCGTTTCGCCCTGCGCCTCGACAGCGCCGTTATTGACCGTAATGCCGGGCATCTTCTTCAACAGCCCCTCGACGTCGGCATCGGCAGTCACCTTGAACGCATTGGCATTATAGCTTACCGTATCGCCCTTTTGAGAAGTGCGGAGTGCCTGCACCTCCTTCACTACGGTCTCGATGGCGATGGCCGCCTCCCGCAGTGCGATCTTTCCCAGGTTTTCGGACGGCTGCGTCACCCGAAACTCCTTTTCGGCCTTTTCATATCCCATGAAAGTCACGGCCAGGGTATATGAACCATAAGCGAGGCCGCGCACTTGCAATGCGCCTTTGTAACCCGATGTATAATATTTCTTCTGATCGGGGTGGGCTTTGGGTACGATTTCTATCACGGCACCCGGTACCTCTTCTCCCGTTTCGGCATCTACCACGGTGAGCGTAATCACACCGCTCTGGGCCTGCGCCCGAGCCAAACCTATCGTACACAAAAATACAAGTAAACAAATTGCTCTAATCATCTCCCATCATTGTCGTCACACGGCAAATATACGATAAAAATCGACTTTTTTCACTGTCCAGAACATGAAAAAAGGATGAAACAGGTCGGCCTGTTTCATCCCTATAAACGGAAATATCGGCGAATTATTTCGACTTTCCGCCTACTTTTTATCCACACACGGAGCACCGTTACAGGGTCTGCGGTGATGTCCGGGATTCGCATCGCCTTTTCGACATGCCGGTCCGGCGCAATCGACCTTTCGGGCGGGACACTCTCGGCATTCGATCCATTGGGCATACTGTTCGGGCGTCAGAACCGCCTTCATCCGGCCGGCCATCTGTTCACGCTGCTGTGCCATCGCTTCACGCGATTTTTCAGCCATCTCCCGGCGTTCGGCCCGGTGCTCCCTCATGGCTTGAGCCTGTTCCAGGCAAATAGGGTAAACCTGTTTTACCTGTTCGTCAGAGAGCGACAGGTTTTCTTTCATCCGGTCGGTCATCTTTTTCGCAACCTGCTCCGTAGTAAGTTCTTTGTGTTCGGCACGACGATTATGGTGTCCCTTCTGGGCCCATACCGTACCCGTTGCCAGCACCAGCGCTGCCAGTACGACGATCAAGAATTTCGCTTTCATATCAACTACCATTTTAATTGTTACCGGTCTTTATAACCGAATGTACTCTTGCAAACCAAGCGCCAATCTCTTCCGACAAATGGAAAAAACGACTTATTCCTCCTTAAACCACGAAGCATACAGTTGGTAATCACGGGCTGTACGCAGTACGATCTCGTCCCGTTGTTCCGGGGTTATTTCCTTGACTTTTTTAGCCGGAATACCCGCATAGACCGAATTGGGTTCGAGCTTGCTGCCTGAAAGCACCAGTGCGTTGGCCGCTACGATGCACCCGGACGCTACTACGGCATTGTCCAACACCGTGGCGCCCATACCGATCAGGCAGTTGTCTTCGATGATCGCGCCGTGAATTACGGCGTTATGTCCCACCGACACGTCGTTGCCGATATGGGTCTGCGACGGGTGCTTCGAGCCGTCGAACAGGGTGTGGATCACCACGCCGTCCTGGATG
>ENA-OOWK01001018-OOWK01001018.1-human-gut-metagenome-genome-assembly--contig:-NODE-1018-length-15814-cov-2.752142_pt1 | contig 15814 bp, 17 predicted proteins | sample MGYA00241405_ERZ501317 | MGnify/ENA primary metagenome ERZ501317 (study PRJEB25962, sample SAMEA1972440) | human gut metagenome | biome: human gut; feature: human-associated habitat; material: faeces... | reverse complement strand
TGGGAGATTTCGCCTGAATGAGGGCGGCGTAGCGGGCTACGTCAACTGAATGAAGGCAAAATATACCGCAAATTGGGATGTGCAGATTGCAGGAATGATTTTTCAAACATGCTCTAGGCTATAAAAACAAATCAGACGGAACAACTGCTAGTTAAACAGATATAATTAATTCTCAATTTCCTTAATAAGGTTAATCATCTCGATTGCACTTACAGCACAGTCATAACCTTTGTTTCCTGCTTTTGTTCCTGCACGCTCGATTGCCTGCTCAATATTTTCTGTTGTAAGGATTCCGAACATTACTGGAACGCCTGCCTGTAAGCCAACCTGTGCAACACCTTTAGATACTTCGTTACATACATAATCATAGTGGCTTGTTGAACCTCTGATTACTGTTCCAAGAGCGATTACTGCATCGTATTTTCCTGTTTTAACCATTTTCTCGCAGATTAATGGAATTTCGAATGCTCCTGGTACCCATGCTACGTCGATATTTTCTTCGGAGATTCCGTGACGTACAAGACCATCGACTGCTCCGCCTAATAATTTAGATACGATAAATTCGTTGAAACGTGCACATACGATTCCGATTTTCTCTTTTTTACCTACTACTTTTCCTTCGATTACATGATAAGCCATCTTTTTATCCTCCATTTATTTTAAATATTTAACAAGTTGTTCTTTATAAAGTCTGATCGGGTCAAGCTGCTTTATTTAGTATTTTGTATAATGTCCCATCTTCTCCTGTTTTGTCTTCAGGTAGAATAAGTCATCTGAGTTTGGCTCGATGATAATTGGAACACGTTCTACGATTTCGATGCCGTATCCGGATAATCCAACTACTTTGGCCGGATTATTTGTCATAAGACGAAGTTCTTTGATTCCTAAGTCCGCAAGAATCTGTGCGCCGATTCCGTAATCTCTTAAGTCTTCTGGGAATCCTAATGCAAGGTTTGCTTCTACGGTATCCATTCCTGTATCCTGAAGCTGGTATGCTTTTAACTTATTGATAAGACCGATTCCACGACCTTCCTGACGCATGTATAAAAGAACGCCCCTGCCCTCTTTTTCAATCATCTGGATGGCTGCGCGGTACTGCTGACCACAGTCACAGCGGCGAGAACCTAATGCATCACCTGTAAGACATTCAGAATGAACTCGGCATAATACTGGCTTACCGTCTGATACGTCACCTTTTACGATGGCCACATGATGCTCACCATTTAACTTATTGATGTATCCGAAAATACGGAAATGTCCATAATGTGTTGGGAAATCTGCCTCTGCTTCACGGCTTACGAAACATTCTGTCTTTCTTCTGTACTGAATCATATCAGCGATTGTGATAAGCTTTAAGTCGTATTTCTTTGCAAATTCTACAAGATCTGGAAGCTTGCCTACGAATCCGTCTTCGTCGAGGATATCACAACAAAGACCTACTGGACGAAGACCGGCCATTACTGCTAAATCTACAGCTGCTTCTGTAAAACCAGTTCTCTTTAACACGCCTCCCTGTCTTGCTACCTTAGGGAACATATGACCTGGCATACGGAAATCTTCTGGCTTAGCATCTGCTTTTGTCGCAGCGATAACTGTTGCAGAACGATCCTGTGCGGAAATTCCAGTAGGAGCATCTGCCTTGTCAAAAGATACTGTAGATACAGATGGTTCTCCATCAGAACCCTGCCAGATTAAGGCTTCTAAGCCAAGCTGTCTTGCCACTTCTTCAGAAATTGGCATAGTGATCAAACCTTTGGCATTGGTTGCCATAAAGTTGATAACTTCTGGTGTGGCAAATTCGCCGGCTACCAGAAGGGAACCTTCATTCTCTAAATCATCGTCATCTACTGCGATAACCATTTTGCCTGCTTTAAAATCAGCAATTGCTTCTTCGATTGTGTTAAACTTAATGTCGCTCATTTATCTTAGGTCCTCCCTTAATTAGAATCCATTTTGTATGAGAAAATCCATTGTAATGCCTGTTTTCTCAGTCGTGCCTTCTTCTTCCTCAGCAGGAATACTTCCGTACTGAAGAAGCTTCTCAACATACTTGCCTACCATATCATTCTCAAGATTTACGGTATCTCCCGGCTTTTTATCAAGAAGGGTCGTATTCTGTCCCGTATGTGGAATGACAGAAACCGCAAAGCTCTTATTATCTACCTTTGCTACGGTAAGACTTACTCCATCAATAGTGATAGAGCCTTTACTTATGATATATTTTAATATTGCTGCGGATGTATCAATCGTAATCCATACAGCATTATCATCCTTTTTCATGGAAGAAATAGTTCCGGTTCCATCGACATGACCTGCCACAATATGTCCGCCAAAGCGTCCATTTGCCGCCATCGCTCTCTCTAAATTAACCTTACTTCCACTCTTCAACTCGCCAAGATTGGTTCGCCTTAATGTCTCATGCATGACATCTACAGAATAATTATTTTTTCCGATGGATGTTGCGGTGAGACAGACACCGTTAAGTGCCACACTGTCACCAAGATGCAGATCTCCTAAAACAGTATTTGCCTTAATTGTAATGACAGCGGAATTCGCACCTTTTTTGATGCTCTGGATTTCTCCAACTTCCTCAATAATTCCTGTAAACATACAACCTGCCTTTCTATTAATTTTCTTTTGTTCTTTCATATTCTAAAAGAATATCCTGCCCAAATTCCTGCATTCCTATTCTTGTAAAATGCCATGCATCGGCAGCTTTCGCAAGTCCCTGACCTTCTACCGGAGTCTTTGCCTGTGCACCTCCAAAAATCTTAGGAGCAATGTAGCAATATACTCTCTGTACGATTCCTGCCTGCAATGCACTCTCGTTAAGCTGTCCGCCGCCTTCTAAAAGAATACCGTCAATCTTACGGCTTCCAAGTTCCTTCATGAGAACTGGCAGAGAAATTACTTCTTTTTGCTTCTCTTCTATAATATCACTATCGACTTCTCTGCTAATATTATTATCTGCTAAATTATCTGCCAAAAGTCTGTCCTTATATTTTAAAACTGAATCTGAACTGCTTCCTGAAAAGTCATTCACCGCAATTCCCGGAATCCTTAACACTTCCACACCCTTTTCTTCAAGCTGCACCGCCTTTGTCTCATCGGCATCTGGCAGGCAGGCTACGATAAGAGGCTGTTGCTTCGCTGTTCGTACAAGCTGAGAATCCATCGGAATCCGCAAATGGCTGTCTGCAATAATACGAACCGGGTCTCTTCCACCTTCGATACGACAGCTGAGCATCGGGTCATCAGCAAGAACTGTTCCGATTCCAGCCATAATTCCTTTATAATGATTGCGAAGTGTCTGGACATGTGCTCTGGACTCTTCTCCAGTTACCCACTTGGAATCTCCAGTATAGCAGGCAATCTTACCGTCCATAGTCATCGCATACTTCATTGCAACATAAGGCGTTCCTGTACTGATATAATGGAAAAACACATGATTCATGGCATCACATTCTTCCTTGAGGAAATGTGGGATAACTTCGATTCCTTTTTCACGAAGAAGCTTAAATCCCTTACCGGATACCAGCGGATTCGGATCATCAGAACCAACGACAACTCTTGCAATCTTCTCCTCAATAATTGCTTCTGTACAAGGAGGTGTCTTTCCGTAATGGCAGCAAGGCTCTAACGTTACATAAATGGTACTTCCCTCAATATTATTGCCTCTCTTCCTGGCATTCGCTATCGCATTACGTTCTGCATGAAGCTGTCCGTAACATTCGTGATAACCCTCTCCTATAATCTCTCCATCCTTCACAATAACGGCTCCGACTAATGGATTCGGGTTCACATGACCGCTTCCTTTTTTCGCCAGCTCTATGGCTCTTCTCATATACTTCTCTTCTGGCATATCTAAAACCTCCTGCAAGTAAAATCAGATCAGAAAGAAGCCAGTAAAAATTCGTCCATCTAAATATCAGACAGCTATATAAGCGATTCCTCTTTCTATAAGAAAATGCTTTTTACATTATATAAAAATACTTCCTGGAAATTATATAAGCTTATATAAAAGCACTTTCTTAGAAATAAAAAACGCCCTGAAATCTACGTTTATAAATTCCAGGGCTTTAATTATCTTAATCGTTCATATACTTACATAGTCTCTTTCTTCTTCTTACATCCGGACTGTACCGTCGGCTCCGGAATCACACCGGATCATGCTATCGCTCGCGGGCTTACGCTTCCTCCTAAAACTTCAAAACGCTTACCGCCGGTCGGGAATTACACCCTGCCCTGAAGAATATTTTATTTCCATCGGTATTATATCGCATTATGCTATATTATTCAACTGTTTTTTATACATTTTCCACAATGAGATATGTACAAAAGTTCCAATCCAACCTTAAATAATGCTACTTTTTTGCAAATGTAACCCTTATTATAAATCTTGTTCAAAGTTTGTTACAAATCAAACTATTATGTTTTCAAACACTCTCTAGTTTCCGCCTGCCTGCTGTTCATATGTACTGATAAGCTGTATATTGTACTTCTCCACTTCATTCAGGCAAGAATCATCAAAGTCATTCGATGCTGTCTGTGGCACATACCAGTTCTGTCTCTGGAAATACTCCTGTAACTCCTGATCATTAAAAATTCTTCCGTGTCGCGCATAGATTTCATTCCTCGTAATCTTCAGGCCATAGGAATCAAGTACAGAAAGATTCTGTATAGTATACTTAACCGTTGTCGTATAAGACAAATGCTGTGCCTTCTCATATCGGTTTGAGCTCTTATCATCCCCTGGAATAAGGTAAATCCTGTCTTCTGTCTCACCATCTGCTTCTTCATCAGATGAAGCGTTTTCATTCTCATCAGCACTAAAGACTTCTTCCTTATTATCCGTCTCAGAGTCTGAAGCTGCCTCTTCGGATTCTCCCTTCGTTTCTGTTTCTGTGTTCGCTTCCTGCGTACCATCAGACTCCAGGTGATCTTCTATCTCCTGCCTTTTCTCTTTATCCTTATTATATTCTGTATCCGCAGCAGAAATCAGCCTGGCATCCTCATTCTTCTTAATCATACGAAAGCCTGCAATTACAATTCCAACTACAGAAAAAATGATGATCACTGTTAGAATCATCAAACCTATCGTTCCATATTTCTTTTCGTTACGTCCCATTATTCAGCCTCCTTTGGGCATTAGCCATGTCCTGTCTGAATCGCTTTTGTTAATATTATAAAAGAATTTCCATTTCTATACAAGCCCAAACGTCAATAGTTAAAACTAATTTAATATCTTACAAAATTTAATACAATTTTTCTGTCAGTTTATGCTTGATATTAATGAGAATCTAGTATAGAATAATGAATACAGAACATAAAGTTCAATTTTATCTAATCTAAAGGAGGATACTATAATGGCATATGTAATTTCTGACGATTGTATTAGTTGTGGAACTTGTGAAGGTGAATGCCCAGCAGGAGCAATCAGCGAAGGTGATGGAAAATACGAAATCGATGCTGATACATGCATGGATTGCGGTTCTTGTGCAGGTGCTTGCCCAGCAGGTGCTATCAGCCAGGAATAATTCGTTAATTTTACGGCGAACTATTATAAGAGGACATCGTGTTTGCGGTGTCTTCTTTTTCTGTTCGTAGAAAACAGGAAAAGGATTTTACCGCATAAAAGAACTGATTTTGTGACTTTTGCGTTGCGGCGTTCTGACTGTAGCCTCGCGGGCTCGTTTTTGAGCGAGACTGTTTTATCAGGCAGAACAGAGCGTTTAACGCAAGGGAACAAAACAGTTCTTTTATGCGGTAAAATCCCTTTCCTGTTTTCGTCTGTTTGTCAAATACCCTTCCGTTTATTCTTTCGGAAGAACCGACTCTTTTTCTTGAAGATTCCATCTTTGGAAACTGCGATTTCCTGTCTTGCTTTTTGGGTACTTCGTATGGCTTCATCGAGTTTTTTGTAGCGTTCTTCTTCCCGCTGTTCCTGTTCTACCATTAGCTCGTCCACTTCGCGGAGCATTTTATTGCAAAGATGGTTTCCCATAGCATCTCCGAGGTTTTCTGCCTGTTCACGGAGGGCTTTGCCTACGATTCGTCCCATGATTTCTTCAAATTGCTGCATTTTTTCTTCGTGCTCAGCGAGGGCGGATTTTTCATTTTGGTGGATGGTTACGACTTTGCAGTTTCGGTCTTCTTTTACAGTTCCATTGCTGTTGGTACTGTTGTGATTTCTGTCAGAATTTCTATTGTTTGTCCTGCCTTTTTTGTTGTTGCCTGAACGGTTTTCAAAAGTATCTCTGTCATTTTCTTCGGAAAAATATACTTTGGAATTTCTTTGTTGTTCATTTTCTTTTCCATTCTGTCTCTCTTTTCCCCGCTGCATTTCCCGTTCTGTTTGAGAATCCCTTTGCTGCTCTGCTTCTTTTTGTGCTTCTTCTAATTCCTGATTTTCAAGTTCTTCCTGTGTTGTCAGTAGTTTATGTATATCAATCAGCTTTTTTTGTTCTAAATCTGGCAGTACTTCTTTTACTGCTTTTAGCTGAAATCCTTTATTCTTTAATTCTTTAATACAGTGTAATAGCTGTATTTCCTCTTCGCGGTAATAGCGGTGTCCCAATTCATTTCTTGGTATGTTGAGTTCGAGTTCTTCTTCCCAGTAACGAAGAACATGGTTTTCCACCGATAGAAGCCTGGCCGCTTCCGAGATGGTATATTTGTTTTCTTTCATAATATAATCCGCTCCTGTTCCACAAATATTTTACCGGAATCTCATTGTAAATCACATGATGAATTTACGTGCAAAATACACTCAAACACAGTATTATGTAACAATTCAGAAACATACAAATTCTCAATTGATATACGATTGAGCCTAAATAGTTACAGCATTATGTGAATGCGTCCGGATGGTTACAGTATTATTATAACAACTTTAAGAAAACAGTCTCAACGCTATTCGTATTCTAAATTCTTCTCAATTCTTTCAAATAAAGATAAATAATGACAAAATTATTCGTATTCCATTTAAACGAAGATGGCTGCTGGCAAAATTATTCGTATTCCATTCAAACGAAGATGGCTGCTGGCAAAATTATTTGTATTTCATTTGAGCAAAAGCATATATCGGTAAAACAAAAAAGAAAAGAGCGAGCCACTCTACATAACCCGCTCTTTGTTTGCAAATTTCGTGTATTGTCCGAGCCATACCAGCTCGACGCTTCCGGTCGCACCATTTCTTTGTTTGGCTACAATAACTTCCGCCAGATTCTTTTTCTCTGAATCCGGATTATAATATTCATCTCTGTACAGGAACATAACAACGTCGGCATCCTGCTCGATTGCTCCTGATTCTCGAAGGTCAGAAAGCATTGGTTTGTGGTCCTGTCTTGCCTCAACCGCTCGGGAGAGCTGGGAGAGTGCAATGATCGGAACATCTAATTCTCTCGCTAAAACTTTAAGTGCTCGGGAAATTTCTGAAATTTCCTGCTGTCTTGATTCGTTTCGTCTTGATTCACTTCCACTCATAAGCTGAAGGTAATCGATTACAACAAGCTCAATTCCATAAGTTTGTTTGTACTTTCGGCATTTAGAACGAATCTCTGCCAAAGTCGTTGCTGTATCATCAATTATAAGCTTGGAGTTACCAATGAGGGCCGCTCCTTCTAAGAGCTTCTCCCAGTCGGAATCTCTTAAATCACCAGTACGCATCTGCTGGGAATCTACCATAGATTCTGATGCCATAAGTCTTGTTACGAGCTGTTCCTTTGACATCTCGAGACTGAACATCGCTACGGCATGATTATCTTTAAATGCTGCATACTGTGCAATGTTAAGGACGAATGCTGTCTTTCCCATCGCTGGTCTGGCCGCTACTAATATAAGTTCTGCCGGATGCAGTCCGGTAAGCTTGTAATCAAGTTCGGTAAAGCCGGTAGCAACTCCTGTGACTCTTCCCTTGGTCTTTGATGCTTCTTCTATGGCACTTAAAGAATTTAAAACAATCTGCTGAATCGGAACAAAGTCGGACATACGGTTTCTGTTTTGAAGAAGCCCGAAAATGTCTTTCTCTGTCTTTTCAAGAATTGTCTCTGTGTCTTCCTTGCCAAGATAACATTCATTTCCAATGTTCTCCGTCACTTTGATCAAAGCGCGGAGTGTTGCCTTATCGTGAACAATCTTTGCATACTGTCCGATATTGGCCGCCGTTGGTACAACTTCTACTAAATCACGGAAAAAGTCAAGACTCATTAGTTCTTCTGGAACTTCTTTTTCTTTTAATTTGTTTTGAAGAGTAATCAGGTCAACTGCTTTACCCTCCCGGTAAAGTTCTACCATAGCCTCAAATACGATTCCGTACTGGCGCTGGTAAAAGTCCTCTTTAGTGAGGATGTCTTCTGCCTCAACGATTGCGTCTCTGTCCATCAATGGCAACTGGATCAAAACCGATGATTATGAGCGGGCCATCATCCTGACAGGCGCGGCATGGGGCCTTGACCCGAAAAGCGCCGCGGAACGGCTGGAACTGATTGTGCGGGAAAGAGCGGTGGTTCAAAACGCGACAGACCTGGAAGCGGTCCAACACGTCCTGCCGGAGAGCAGCCTGCCCATAAACGCCAGCGGTATGGAAACGCTGGACACCATCTGGGATCTGTTCGAGACCGCCGTGCAGCTGGACGACCGGGAACAGCGGGAGGCCCTCTTCCGCCTCGCCTCTGAACTGGCGGAAACCCAGAACCTGCTGGACTGGATCCTGAAGACTCCAGAGGAGCAGGAGCTGCCGGAAACTGCTGAGAGCTGAAGAGATGGCCGGCACGGCAGCCGCTCCGCAACGGAGCGGCTGTGTTGTTCCCTCTGCATTGGCCGCGCCCGGTACCCCTTGACTGGTTATCGGGATACCGATATAATCAGAGGTGGGTGATGCGTATGACGATCCAACAAGTCCTGCGGGAAAAGGGCCTCTCCCGCTATCAGCTCTCCAAGCGCAGCGGGATCCCCTGGGCCACGCTGGCGGACATCTGCTCGGGCAAAACATCGCTGACGAGGTGCAGCGCCGGGACGCTGGGCAAGCTCTCCGCCGCGCTGGACATCCCTATGGAAGAACTCCTGACCATGACGGTGGAGCAAAGGCTGGCCCAGGACGGGAAGCCTAAAGACCGCTCCTACCTGGAAAAAGATCTGCCGGCCAGCTTGCAAAAAGCCCTGGACGAATATATCCAGGGAGAGAAAGACCATGTGTCCTACATGGACTGCCTGTGGGGAGAGCTGTATGGAGCCATCAACTCCAACCAGTGGAGCAACGCTATCACGCTGGAGCAGGCGGACTACCTGAGAGCAAAATACCTGTAGTGGGGAGGAAGGATCTGTGATCGATTTTACCAACTGCCCTGTCAACCGTTTTCGCGCCTATGGCGGCGCGAATGGGAACAAGATCAATATCTCCTATGAGGGCTCCAGCTACATGCTGAAGTTTCCCCCGCGCCCCAGCCGGAACAAAGAGATGAGCTACACCAACGGCTGTATCAGCGAATATGTGGCCTGTCACATTTTTGAGATGCTGGGCTTTCGGGTACAGGATACCCTGCTGGGCAATTACACGGACAACCGCGGCAAGAGCAAGCTGGTGGTTGCCTGCCGTGATTTCACAGAGGGCGGAAAACGGCTGATTGAGTTCGCCCAGCTGAAGAACACCTGCATCGACAGTGAGCAGAACGGCTATGGCAAGGAGCTGGACTCCATTCTGGAGGCTGTCAATGAGCAGACGCTGTATCCCGCGGATGAGCTCCGCGCCTTCTTCTGGGACATGTTTGTCGCGGATGCGTTTCTGGGCAACTTCGACCGGCACAACGGCAACTGGGGCCTGCTGGTAAACGAGGAGGAGCAGAGCGTGGAGATCGCGCCGGTCTATGACTGCGGTTCCTGCCTCTACCCGCAGTTGGATCTGCCGCACATGGCGGAGGTGCTGAATTCGCAGGAAGAGATTGACCGGCGCATCTATGTGTTCCCAGCCTCTGCCGTTGAAGAACACGGTGTGAAGATCCCATATTTTGATTTTATCTCCTCCCTGCGCTGTCCGGAGTGTAACGAGGCGCTCAGGCGGGTCACCGCACGAATTGATCTGGACAGGATTCAGAAGTTCCTGGATGGAGTCCCGGAGCTCCAGCCGATCCAGCGGGAGTTCTACCTCACCATGCTGACGGAGCGCAAGGAGAAGATACTGGACTATAGCTTGGACCTCCTGCTGCGGGAGGAACAGCAGCCGGGGGTTCCCGAGTTGACAATGTGACCAGCGGAGTATTCAGGGGATCGCGTCTCATTGATGCGGTTCCCTTTTTCCGTTCCGCTGATTATCCGCAAAGCCGCACGGTATCATCCTGCTGTGGAATCAGGCTGAGGCGGAAAAGGGAGGCTACAAGGAAATACAACAAAATGATTTGACAGGGGGCGGCTGAACCGCCCCCTGCTCGTTGGAAACTGTCAGTCATGACCGAAACCCCAGCAAAAAGTTCGGTGGGTTTGCTGAATAGCTTTCTCAGGCGCAAAGGAGCATCGTGTTTGACAGCAGCACACCACAGCATCAAACATAGAATCAGAAAAGGAGAAGAACATGAATACGAAAACGATCACCCCGTCCATGTGTGCGACCTCATCGCCCACGAAACCGTCTCGCTCCTCTCAGTCATCGATGAGGACGCGATCCCACCGGCCCAGTGGATGCGCGACGGCCTCGCACTGTATGCCGCCGCCCATCATCTGGAGGAGGAGACCGCGCACCATCTGAACTGGATCGATGACGCGATCCAGCGTATCAGGCAGACAGCCGCTGGGCAGGAGCTCATCCTGCTGATTGGGGATGAACAGCTTGTCCGCACTGCCAAACTCTCCATGCAGATCGAAGCGGTGCGGGAGCTGCTCCATACCACCGCACGGCTGGAGTCTGTGGAGAGCCGCACCGCCCTGCTGGAGCTGGCCAGGACCGTCACAGATCTGTGCGGTATGGAGGACGCGCTGACGGCCAGCGGCGACGAAGCCGTCCACAGGATGGAGCAGGGGTGGGAACTCTTCCGGGAAGCGGCGACGGCGGAATATGCGGAGCGCCGCCAAGTTCTGCTGGAGGAGGCGGCCATCCAGATGGATGAGCTGTGCGGATGCCTGAACCCGGAGGCAGAGGTGGAGGACGGCAAGCAGCTCCTGACCTGGGAGGAGCTGCGCTCTGAGCTGGAGACTGTGGCCAGAGCACTGGAGGCATCGGACCAGGGCGCGGTCCCCCGCTGATCTCACACTCACGGAGGCCGGAGCGAACACTCCGGCCTTTCTCATTCGCACGGAGGACAGGAATACCAGCGCCGTGCGTCCTGTACGGCTCCGTGTGCCGCTTCAACGGGCGGGGTGGCCCCCTATCACACATGCGAAGGCAGAGCCAGCGTTGAGGCTGTGTGCCGCAAGCACCCGCAACGGCTGAAGGCCCAAATGGGCGGGTGGACCGAGGGGACGAAAGGTGTGCTGGATAAAGCGGTGTCTCCACCGCTGTTCACACCGCCCCGCAATGCGGGCCGGGGGAACGGTTTTGCAAAGATTTCCTCACTTTTGGGACCGTTTGGAGCAACTACCCTGGCTCCTGATTTCGTACTGTGGCTCCTGTTTTGGCTCCTGACCCACGAAAAAACACACCGTTGAGCCATATTCACCGGCTCAGATTTGGCTCCTCTTTATAATAACCAGATATTGGAGGTATGAACATGGCAGAAGAAAAGACACGCATCCACACCCGCATCACATCGGAAACGGAGCGGAAGATCGCTGCGGCGATGCCGCTGTCTAACTGTCAAACACAAAATGAGTTCGTGGAAAAGGCCCTGCAGTTCTACTGTGACTACGTAGCCTCGCAGGACTGCTTCTCCGTTCTGCCGCCTATGCTCGTCGCGGCGATCCGCGCGACCGTGCAGAACAGCGAGAGCCACATCTGCCGCCTGCTGTTCAAGCTGGCGGTGGAGATGGACATGATGATGAACGTCCTGGCCGCGGCCATGGAGATCCCGGAGGAACAGCTGAGAGAACTGCGGGGCCGATGTGTCCAAGAGGTGAAAAAGACCCACGGCATGATCTCCCTGGATGACGCGGTGGAATATCAGAACGGCGGTGACTGAAATGGCCTGGACTATGACGCATGAGGATCTCTTCAAAAAGATCAATCAGGAGATGGATGCCTATGCCAAGCGTATGTGGAGCCGCCCTGGCAACGAGGTCTACGACCTGGCGAATGAGATCGCTGCCATGCACCTGTGCTATAACCAGCTGATGGGTAACCTCAGCTCATATTCCGCTGAGGAGTTGGAACCGCTTCTGCGGGAGGAAAAGCCACTGGAAGCGGTATGTCGGCGCTGGATGAGTGAGCTGAAGTATGACCCCGGTGAGTCGTTCGACAGGGTCCTCCGTGGGTACGGCTGCTCAGACGAGCCCGAAATGCGAACAGGTATGAGTGAACCTACCGTGAGTTGAGGGAAAGGCGGTGACGCTCCATGCCCCGCGTCATATTCAAGTGCCCCTATCTCAAGGGCGGTTCGGGACGCGCCGCCTCCCACCTGCACAACTACGTCCGCTACATGGCGACCCGAGAGGGCGCCCAGCGGATCACACCGGCAAACAAGCAGCTCCCGGCGACCAGAAAACAGCAGGAGATGGTAGATCAGCTCCTTCGGGATTTCCCGCTCAGCCGGGGAATGTTCGAGTACGAGGACTACCAAACCGCTCCTACCCGCGCCAATGCCTCCGAGTTCATCACCCGTGCGCTGGAGGACAACTACGACCAGATTACCAAGCGGGACAACTACGTCAGCTACATCGCCAGCCGGCCACGCGCGCAGCGTACCGGGAGCCACGCCCTCTTCACCGGATCGGATGATCCACTGGTGCTGTCCCGAGTTGCGGACGAGGTGGCCCGCCACCCTGGCAACGTGTGGCTCCCCATCATCTCTCTGCGCCGGGAGGACGCCGCCAGGCTGGGCTACGATGACGCGGAGAGGTGGAAGGAACTCCTCACCGGCTATGCCGTAGAGATGGCAGAAGCCATGAAGATCCCCTGGGAGCAGTTCCGCTGGTACGCGGCGTTCCATGACGAGTCTCACCACCCCCACGTCCACATGGTCTGCTACAGCGCGGACGGCAGGTCCGGCTACCTCACCAGAGACGGGATCGCCCGGATCAAATCTGATCTGGCCCAGCGGATCTTCCGGCAGGAGCTCCATGAGCTCTACGAGCAGCAGACCCAGCGGCGGGATAGGCTTACCCAGGAGGCCGGAGCGGTCATAGCTGAACTGGTCCGTCAGATGCGGGATGGCACACTGGAGAATCCGAAGATCGAACAGCTCATGGAGCATCTAGCCGGGAAGCTGAAAACCCTCTCAGGCAAAAGGCAGTACGGCTATCTGAAAGCACCGCTGAAGTCTGTGGTAGACGAGATCGTAGATGAGTTGGCAAGGGACGAGCGCGTGGTGCGGGCATACGAGCTGTGGTATGAGCTCCGGGAGGAAGTGCTCAGGACCTACAAGGAAGACCTCCCTCCCCGGCTTCCCCTTTCCAAGCAAAAAGAGTTCAAGCGGATCCGGAACATAGTAATCGAGGAGGCGTTGCGGCTGAGTGATGACGCCGCAGTCTTCGATCCCACTGCGCCAGAAGCTGACCTGGATGAAGAAGCATTCTCAGAGCAGTTTGAGTCATCTATGGAGACGGGAGATACCGGCAAAACGGAGGAACAGATAAATATGGGAGTGGCACGGAAGATCCGCAGTAGTCCGAACTTTCAGACCTCATGGACGGTGCAATACCTGGAGGCACGCCGGTTCCTATTTGGCGGAGAGGGCCGATCCCCGGATTTTGACCGGGCTTTCGCGTTATTTCTGGAAGAGGCCCGGACAGGCAACGCTCTTGCCATGTGCGATCTGGGCCGGATGTTTGAGTATGGGCTGGACCGGGAAAAGGATATGGAGCAGGCCCAGACATGGTACGCAAAAGCCCTCCATCGTTTTTTCTCTATGGAGGCCCAAAAGCCGAGCCGCTATGTGGAGTATCGCATCGGCAAGCTGTACGCCTCTGGCCGGGGGACGGAGCAGGATCATCTGTCCGCGGTGGACTGGTTTACAAAGTCAGCGGAGCAGGACTTTCCCTATGCGGCATACGAACTGGGTAAGATGTACCGGGATGGCCATGGGGTAGAGAAAGACGCATTGCGGGCGGCGGCATGGTTTGCCAAGGCGGCAGAACAGGACAATGGCCCTGCCGTCTGTGCGCTGGCCCGCCTGCTCCTGACTGGCGGCGAGGGGCTGGCGAAAGATGTCCCCGCCGCTGTTCGCTGGCTGAGGCGCTCGGCGGAGGCTGGAAACCAGTTCGCCCAATGCCACCTGGGCAAACTCCTGCTCCAATGTGAGGACGTTCCCAAGGATATCACAGAAGCGCTCCGTTGGCTGACCACCTCAGCGGAACAAGGCAGCCAGTACGCACAGTATGCCCTCGGCAAGATTTATCTGCTGGGAAAGGACACGCTGCGGGATCAGAAAACTGCTGGCTCACTCTCTCAGCGGCGCAGGGCAACGAGTATGCGCAATATCTCCTGAACCACATGAACGACAGGCTGTCTATACTTTCCAGCGCCACGCGGCTCCTTCACCACCTGAGCAGAATATTCGAGGAGCAGGCACCGAGAGGGCCTGCCAGAACGTCCACGCTCACAGACCGCAAGCTCAGACAGCGGATTCGGGAAAAGAAAATGGCCATGGGGCACAGACCCGATGACCATGAGAATGAAGAGATCAGCATGAAGTGATATGCCGCGGATGGAAAGAGCACAATAATTATTTCCATTTCGGAGATATCCATATAGGGATAGCACCTCCTCACATTCAACCTCAGTATCCCCTAAGAGCCGGAAATACGCAACTGATAGAGGTGATCTCAAATGTCCTATATTCATTTTACCGAGGAGCAAAAACTCCGGGCCAGCTCGGTAGACCTTGTGGAGTTCCTGCGCCGTCAGGGAGAAAAGCTCATCCGCTCCGGGCCGGAGTACCGCATGGCCAGCGACCACAGCATCACGGTTCGTGGCAACGAGTGGTATGATCATGCCTCCAAAGAGGGCGGCGGCCCCATTTCCTTTGTGCAGAACTATTTCGGACTCAGCTATCCGGAAGCAGTCACCCGTCTGCTGGGCGGTGAGCAGGGCCGGGTCTATGAACCGGCGCCCCCCAAAAAAGAAGAACCGAAAAAGGAATTCATCCAGCCGCCCGCTGGCCGTGAGATGCGCCGCCTGTACGCCTATCTGCTGAAAAAGCGCCTCATTGACCGTGAGGTGCTCAACACCTTTGTACGGGCGGGGCTGGTCTATGAGGATGAGAAGTATCACAACGCCGTGTTCATCGGAAAGGATGAGCACGGCGTTGTCCGTCACGCGCACAAGCGGAGCACTAACGACACCGGCAAGACGTTCCGCATCAATGTGGAAGGCAGCGATCCCCGGTACAGCTTCCACTGGAACGGGACCAGCGACCGCATCTATGTGTTCGAGGCACCCATCGATCTGCTCTCTTTTTTGACTCTGTACCCGAAGAGCTGGCAGCAGCACAGCTATGTGGCTCTGTGCGGCGTGGGAGAGCAGGCGATACTGTGGATGCTGGAGCAAAATCCAGAAATACGGCGTCCCATCCTCTGCCTGGATCATGATCCCGCGGGTATCGAGGCCACGGGCCGGCTGAAGGATACCCTGGCTGAGCGGGGCTATGCGGAAGCGACGATCCTCCAGTCTATCCATAAGGATTGGAATGAGGATGTGAAAGCCCGGTGTGGGCTGGAGGCTCAGAGCGCGGAA
>ENA-OOWK01001011-OOWK01001011.1-human-gut-metagenome-genome-assembly--contig:-NODE-1011-length-15950-cov-2.227870_pt1 | contig 15950 bp, 10 predicted proteins | sample MGYA00241405_ERZ501317 | MGnify/ENA primary metagenome ERZ501317 (study PRJEB25962, sample SAMEA1972440) | human gut metagenome | biome: human gut; feature: human-associated habitat; material: faeces... | reverse complement strand
GCTCAAAGAGGTTGCCAAAGACCGCCTCGTGGTGATGGTGACACATAACCCCGAACTGGCCTACCAGTATGCCACGCGCATTGTGGAGCTCAAGGACGGTGTGATCCGTTCCGACTCCGACCCGTTCGAACCAGCCCAGAACGAAACGGCCACCGCTCCCGTGCACAAGACCATGGGCCGCGCATCCATGTCGTTCGGCACGTCGTTGGCATTGAGCTTCAACAATTTACGCACCAAGAAGGGCCGCACGTTCCTTACGGCATTCGCAGGATCCATCGGCATTATCGGCATCGCATTGATTATGTCCGTTTCGGCAGGCGTGAACACTTATATCGACAATATTCAGCGCGAGACGATGACTGCTTACCCGATCAGTATCGACGAACAGACCTTCGACCTGACCAGCATGATGACTTCCGGTCAGCAGAGTGCGGACAATCAAGGCAAGAAGCATAAGAGCGACGCGATTTATCCGGATGATGCCGCCATCAAGGGCACCGCTTCGATGACCAGCAGCATTACCGAAAACAATCTGAGCGCGTTCAAGAAATACCTTGATAATAAGGACAGTGACATCAATCGGTATATCGGTTCCGCGGGAATCCAGTATTCGTATGATACGAGGTTCTCCGTATTCTCACACGATCCAGACGGCACGCTTGTCAACGCCGATGGTGTGACGGTGGGCAAAACCGGCACCAAATCGATGGCCGACCAGATGGCGGATGGTTCGCTGATGTCTGCCGACTCGTCCACCTTTACGTCGACGCGCGTGAGCATGCTCACGGGTAAAACCGACCAGAATGCTGCACCGAGCTCGTTCCATGAGATCATGCCAAGCGCTGATGGCAAAAAGAACGTCGGCAAGGTCATTTCCGACAATTATGAGGTAGTCGAAGGATCCTGGCCAAAGAACAAGAACGAGGTTGTGCTCGTACTTGACGAGAACAATTCATTGTCGTTAACCGCTGTGTATGAGCTAGGCCTCAAATCCGCCAGTGAATACCACGATATGATGAACCAGCTCAATTCCGGCGACGATGTGAAAACCGATACCAAGAAGATTGACTATTCCGACGTTATCGACCGCACGCTGAAGCTGCTGCCGGCCTGCGACCAGTATGTCAAAGGCGATAACGGCCATTGGACGTACGTGGGCGACGATGTGGACCAGATTAATGCGCTGATCGACTCCGACAAGGCCATCGATCTGAAGATCGTGGGCGTGGTTAAGCCGGTAGAGGATGCTGACGCAACCCCGCTTTCCTCCGGTGTGGGCTATACGCGTGCTCTGACCAATGAGCTGATCGACCGTGCCGAATCCAGTGAAATCGTCACCGAACAGCAGTCCGATAAAGACCACAATGTACTCAACGGCATGACGTTCTCGCCATCCGACGATGCCACCAAGGCCCAGGATGCCCGCGATTACGTCGCATCCCTCGGCGTAAGCAGCAAGGCGCAGATGGCGCAGAACATGATGGCGGCCGCAGACGCATCCGGAGGTGACTCCCAGCAGGCCGCGGCCATGGCTCAGATGGGCGAACAGCAGCTCGCCGACCAATTCGACGCCTATATCGCCACCGCCGACGAGGCCACGCTGGTCGCCATCTACAACCAGTACGTGTCCACCGGCTCCTACAACGATAATCTCGCTGATTTCGGCGTGGTCAGCCGTGACGCACCAAGCTCCATCAACATTTACGTCGACAGCTTCGAAGACAAGAATTCCATCAACGACGCCATCGACGAATACAATAAGACCGCCAAGGAAAAAGACAAGATCACCTACACCGACTACGTTGGTCTGATGATGAACTCGGTAACCACCATCATCAACGTCATCACCTATGTGCTGATCGCTTTCGTGGCTGTGTCATTGGTGGTCTCGTCGATCATGATCGGCATTATCACCTATATTTCCGTACTGGAACGTACCAAGGAAATCGGTATTCTGCGCGCCATGGGCGCATCCAAACGCAATGTGTCGAACGTATTCAACGCGGAAACCGGCATTATCGGCCTGCTGGCCGGTCTGATCGGCGTTGGTGCCACCGTGCTGCTCAACTTCCCGATCAACATCGTGCTGCACCACTTCATGGGTACCACCGAGGTCAGTGCCGTGCTGCCGGTCGGTAATGCCATCGCTCTGGTGATTCTCAGCGTAGTGCTCACCCTGATCGGCGGCCTCATCCCAAGTCGTGGCGCCTCCAAGCAGGATCCCGCCACCGCCCTCCGCACCGAGTAGAGGCGGTGGATACTAGACTGCTGCGTATGACAGAGTTTACGTCGGCGCGTGACGCCCTACGCACCTACTTCGGATATGACGCCTTCCGTCCTGGTCAAGAAGGCATAGTCAATGCGATTATCCAAGGTCGTGATGCGCTCGGCGTCATGCCCACCGGTGCAGGCAAGTCAATCTGCTACCAAATTCCTGCCACGCTTCTTCCGGGCATGACCGTCGTCATTTCCCCGTTGATCTCGTTGATGCGCGATCAGGTCGACGCGCTCAACGACGTGGGCATTCCAGCCGCATTCATCAATACCACGCAAAGTCCCGACGAACAGGATCTGGTGTTCGTGCAGGCGTTGTCGGGACGGATCAGACTGCTGTATGTGGCTCCGGAACGTTTGGAAACCGAACGTTTCCGCACGTTCGCCAGTCGTGTGCCGATTTCTCTGGTCGCCGTTGACGAGGCGCATTGCGTGTCGCAATGGGGCCAGGATTTCCGTTCGTCATATCTTGGTATCGGCGATTTTCTGAAGGCGTTGCCGACCCGTCCGACGGTTGCCGCGTTCACTGCGACCGCGACGGAACGGGTGCGCCGCGATATTATCGGAATTCTCGGATTGCGTGATCCGTCCGTCACCGTCACCGGCTTCGACAGGGCCAACCTGTATTTCGACGTGATCAGGATGGAAAGGAAACATAAGGCTTCGTGGGTGGCTTCGTATATTGCGGATCATCCTGACGAATCCGGCATCGTGTATTGCGCGACCCGCAAGGAAGTGGAGTCACTTGCCGAATCGTTGAATATCGCCGTGCGCGAGCTGCGTGCGGCGAAAGGTGAGGATGCGACGCGAATCGGCACGGTCGCGGTCGCCTATCATGGCGGTATGTCGGCCGAAACGAGGGATCGGGCGCAACGTGATTTCGTAACCGACCGTGTGCCTGTGGTGGTTGCCACGAATGCGTTCGGCATGGGAATCGACAAGTCGAACGTGCGTTATGTGATCCACCATAATATGCCGGAATCGATCGAAGCGTACTATCAGGAGGCAGGTCGTGCGGGGCGTGACGGCGAGCCGAGCCGGTGCACGTTGCTGTGGAATGAATCTGATATTGCTACGAGGCGGAGGCTGCTTGATTCGGATTATGAGAACGAGCGTTTGACCGCTGAAGAGCAGGAGGTTGTGCGTGCATCGAAACGGCGTCTGCTCAACGCTATGATCGGTTATTGCCGTACTACGGATTGTCTGCACGAGTATATGACCAGGTATTTCGGCGAGGCCGGGGGAGCAGCCGTCCGCGATGACGGCGCATGCGTGGGAGGATGCGCGAACTGCGGGAATACGTTTGAAACCGTTGACGTCACGGATATCGCGCGGGCCATCAGCCGCTGCGTGCATGACGTGAACCAGAAGGTCGGTTCGGGGAAGATCGTCAAAGTGCTGCGAGGGTCAAAAGCGCAGGATTTAAACTATCTTCATCCTGTCGATCTGCCGACGTACGGCATGTTGAGCGCGACTTCGGAGGTACAGATTCGTGACGTGCTCAGCCAGATGGCGACGGATGGTTTTCTTTCCATTTCGGAAGGCTCCATGCCGATCGTTCGCTTTGGTGAACGTGCGGCGGAAACGGTAGCGCCGAATTTTCATTATGAAATCAAGAAGATCGAACGGAAGCACGCTACGAAACGTGCGGAATCGCCGTCCGTAGGCTCTCAGGCCATGGGATCGTATGTGCCGGGCGACGGAGACGAGGAATTGTTCGCCAAACTGCGCGCGTTGCGGCTTGACATCGCCCGCGAACTCGGTAAACCCCCGTATATCGTCTTTTCCGATAAAACGTTGCGCGATATGGTGCGTGTCAGGCCGGTCACCGGCGAGCAATTCTCGCAAGTCAATGGCGTTGGTGCGCTCAAATTGGAAGCGTATGGCGAACGGTTCATGGAAGTGATCCGCGATTTCGTTGCATGAATCATGTGACGTGTCAGCTTGAGGAATAATCGTATCGATTATTGCAAAACCCTGCGTTTTATATGATACGTAACACGTTATCGGCAACATGTATGGCGGTGAGGTTGACGTATGCCGGCAAAACGGCGACAGTAGAGACGAACAGTTGTTGAAGAAAGGATTGATGATGGCAGAAGACAAGCCGGTTGTGGAAAGCTTCCAGCTCGACCACACCAAGGTGAAGGCTCCGTATGTGCGCTATATCGACACGCAGACCGGTCCGAATGGCGATGTGATTTCCAATTATGATTTGCGTTTGGTGCAGCCGAATGAGAATGCGATTCCGACCGGTGGCCTGCACACCATCGAACATACGATTGCGGTGCTGTTACGTGAACGTATCGACGGTTATATCGATTGTTCCCCGTTCGGCTGCCGTACCGGTTTCCACCTGTTGACGTGGGGTGAGCATTCCACAGAAGAAGTGGCTCGCGCGTTGAAGGAGGCGTTGGAATTCATCGCATACGAGGCCACATGGGATGATGTTCCTGCCACCACCATCGAAAGCTGCGGCAATTACCGCGACCATAGCCTGTTCACGGCGAAGGAATGGTGCAAGGATATTCTTGCCAAGGGCATCAGCTCTGACGCGTTTGAGCGCCGTCTGGTCTGATTCGCGCGTGGTTGCAAGTCTGCTTTTCGGGCATATTGCGAATACTGTGCCGTGGGCATGGTATTTTTAACGCTCGGAAGAAGACAAGGCGATGCAAAGGTGAACGAGATGGGTGAGGAGAGCGTCATTACTTCTGAACGGCGGTTCCGCCGCGCCACTATGGCTGATTGGCCGACCATGCAGAAGATTTATGAGCATGCCCGCAAGTTGATGGCCTCCAATGGCAATCCCACGCAGTGGGGTGATAAGTTCCCGCGTGAGGAAGTGGTTCGTGACGATATCGAATCGCAACGCACTGTGCTGCTTGTTGATACGGTTGATGGCGAGGAACGTGTGCTCGCCCAGTTCGCATTGTGTCCGGGCGTCGACCCGACGTATGTGAATATCGATGGTGCCTGGCTGGATGACGATCCGTATGTGACCATCCACCGGATTGCCTCGTCGGGTCTCGCCAAGGGTGCGGCGAAGGACTGCATCAACTGGTGCATCGAACATTACGGCAATGTGCGTGCGGATACGCATCCCAACAACAAGGCCATGCAGCATGTGCTCGAATCGAATGGTTTTGCGCGCTGCGGCTTGATTCAGTTGCTTGACAGGCCGTTCGATACCACTCGTATCGCCTATCAGCGTCATGAATGGTGAGATTTGCGGATTTATATGGATTGGTATCAATCAATATAAATTCATCGCAAACAATCGCAAACAATCTTCGATATTGAGAAACAAAAATCCCGTTGAATATCGTATTTCAGATGTTCAACGGGATTTTTATATCCGATTGCGTTGTTTTTGATATATCTTACGAAAGATATATCAAAAACAACAGTATTGCCGGTTTTTAGAACAGTCCTGGCTCGTTCAATGCGGAATGCTTGCGGCTGTACACGAAATACACAATCAAACCAAGGGCGAACCAGATTGCGAAACGCACCCAAGTCTCCCAATTCAAACCGCAAATCAGAATGAAGCAGAAAATGATTGCGCAGATCGGCGTGAACGGTACGCCCGGAGCGCGGAAGCCGCGGTGTGCGTCCGGCTGGGTCTTACGCATCCACAGAATGCCTGCGGACACGATGATGAATGCCGACAGCGTACCGATGTTCACCAATTCGAACAGCACGTTGATGTTGATGAAACCGCCGGCGATGGCCGTTAGAATACCGAAGAACCATGTACCTTTGAACGGGGTGCGGTACTTCGGGTGCACTTCGCCGAAGAACTTCGGGAACAGGCCGTCGCGGCTCATGGCATAGCAGATGCGGGACTGGCCGTACAGCTGCACCAGCATCACCGTGGTCATGCCGATCAGAGCGCCAAGATTGACAACGAACGCCAGCCAGTTGAGACCGGTTTCGAGAATCACGCCGGCCACCGGAGCATCAATGAAGTTTGCGAACTCCTTGTATGGCACCACACCGGTCATGATCAGCGTCATGACGATGTAGAGCACGGTGGACACGGCCAGCGAGATCAGAATGCCGCGCGGCAGTGTCTTGTTCGGATTGATGGTCTCCTCGGCGGAAGAGGACACCGCGTCAAAGCCGATGAAGCTGAAGAACACGATCGACGCGGCCGGCACGATGCCATACGGCTGCGTCGAACCGGGCTGGAACTGGTAGATGCCGTACGGCGCGAACGGCTTCCAGTTGGACGGGTTGACATACCAGATGACGCACACGATGAACAACACGATGATCGCGAGCTTGATGAGCACCATGATGTCGTTGGCCTTCTTCGTCTGGTTGATGCCGATGGACAGCACCCAAGTGATGATGAGCACGATCACGAAACCAGGCAGATTGAAGTATGTGGTCACGCCTGGTGTGGTGCCGTATGCCGCGGTCAGCTCAACTGGCAGATGCAAGCCGAAACCTTCCAACAGTTTGTTGAAATATCCGGACCATCCGGCGGACACGGTGGCCGCCTGCAATGCGTATTCCAAAATCAAATCCCAGCCGATCACAAACGCGATCAGCTCGCCGAACGCCAAATACGCGTACGAATATGCGGAACCGGACACTGGTGCCATCGCGGCGAACTCCGCATAGCACAATCCCGCGAAACCGCAGCAGACCGCGGCCAGAAGGAAGGAGACGCACAATGCCGGACCTGCGGTGAGGGCACCCTTACCGGTGAGCACGAAAATGCCGGTGCCGATGATGGCGCCGATTCCCAGCATGGTAAGGTCAAACGTTTTCAATGTGCGTTTCAGCGGAGTCGACTCGGACACGAGCTGGTCCACTGACTTTTTGCGAAAAAGATCCATGGTCTTAATTCCCTAAAAATGGTTTTATATGGGCTGGACCGGACGGATTTCCGGGACTCTGGCACGCCTCAAACGCCAGAAATCAAAGAAGGGCTGAACGCCTCATATACGGGAGGTGTACGCGCCTTATGTAAGGAGAGTGTAAAAACCTGGCGCGGACAAAACCGTGAAAACCCCGTGAATCGTCTCACCATGTGTGCGCGCCTTTCCGAAGCCGTCACGTGGGAGCGCAACAATAGAGCCATGACTTTCAACGCTGCCCGTGAATGGCAATTCTCATCCGAACAAGGCAAGGCCAATTATGAGGCCGCCCAAAAGCAATATCCGGCGCAGGCCATCGTCGATATGGCCGCATTGCGAAACAACATGCGTCATCTGGTGAGCGTGGTTGGCGGCCCGAATTCCGGCACCGCCGTGATGGGTGTGGTCAAGGCCGACGCGTACGGGCATGGTCTTATTCCGGCCGCGCTCGCGGCACTTGCGGGAGGTGCGACCTGGCTGGGTACGGCGCAATCACATGAGGCGCTGCTGCTGCGCAAGGCGGGCATCGGGCCGGACCGCTGCCACATTCTGACATGGGTATATAACGGCATGGCTGTGCCTTTTGACGAGCTGATCGACAATGATATCGATATTTCCGTCGGATCATTGCCGGGCATTGACGGCGTTGCGGCTGCGGCGCGTCGTCTTGGAAAAACCGCACGTGTGCATGTGAAGGTCGATTCCGGTTTCGGCCGCAACGGGTTCACGCCCGCCACGTTCGACGCGGCGCTCGCCAAGCTGGTGCCGCTCGCCAAGGAGGGTGTGCTGCATATCGTCGGCCAGTGGAGCCATTTGGCGGTGGCGGACGCTCCGGACGTTCCTGAATTCGTGGCATCCACCGACAGGCAGATCGAGAATTTCAAGGATTTCACCCGTCGTATGGAGCAGGCGGGCATTGCGCCGGAGATTCGTCATCTCGCCAATACCGCTGCCACGCTTTCACGTTCCGAGATTCATTTTGAGCTGACGCGCCCGGGTATCGGCCTGTATGGTTATGAGGCTGATCCGGCCATGGGCACGCCAGGTACATACGGTTTGACGCCGGCCATGACGTTGCAGGCGCAGCTTGGTACGGTCAAGGATGTTGAAGCGGGCCATGGCATTTCCTATGGCCGCACGTACCTGACTCCGTCCGATACGTCCACCGCGATCGTGCCTGTCGGCTATGCGGACGGCATTCACCGTTCCGCTTCCGGTTTTGATATGGAAGGCGCGAAGCATGTGGTCAAGCCAGGAGGCCCGGTGCGTGTGATGACCACGGAAGGTCCGCGCCTCTACCGTGTGTCCGGTCGCGTGTGCATGGATCAGTTTATGCTTGACCTGCACGGTTCCGCGGAAAAGCTTGGCGTGCATGAGGGCGACACCGTGCAGCTGTTCGGACCGGGTCGCGGAGAGGATTATGCCGAGCCGACCGCCGACGATTGGGGCCGTGCCGCAGGAACCATCAGCTATGAGATCTTCACCTGCCTGTGCAACCGTATCCCGCGCCTGTACGAGCATGCCTCTGACGTGCTGTCGGTCGAAGATCTCGCCAAACTCGATCCCGCAACCCTCCTATAAAGAATCAGGCGTGCGATGGGAGGCACGCCGTGAAAGTCAATATGGTGGGCGCGGTACGTTCGGCGGTTGGTCAACGTGCCGCGCTTGCTGTTAAGGTGGTGAGCTATGCCAGGAATGATTCTGAAGGAAGATATCGAAAAAGTTCGCGCCACCGCCGATCTGTACGACATTGTGTCCGCAACGGTTACGCTCAAACCTTCAGGAACTGGCACATACGTGGGGCTGTGCCCGTTTCATGACGAGAAAACGCCAAGCTTTTCCGTACGTCCGGCGCTCGGTGTGTGGCATTGCTTCGGCTGCGGTCTTGGCGGAGACGTGTTCGGCTATGTGGAGCATCAGGAGAACGTCGACTTTCGTGATGCCGTCGAGCTTTTGGCCGATCGATACCATATCGAATTGCGTTATGACCAGTCGAACGCCAAGAAGGAGCATACCGGTTCGAAACGTGCCCGCCTGTTGGAAGCCAACGAGGCCGCGCAGGAGTTTTTCGTCTCGCAGCTGATGACCAAAGACGCGCTCGCCGCGCGCAAACTGCTTGATGGCCGTAATTTCAGCCAGGCCGATTGCCAACGATTCGGTTGCGGATATGCTCCGCAAGGCTGGGATAATCTGGTGCGGTACTTGGCAGGCAAGGGCTTCACACAGCAGGAAATGTTGGACGCAGGTTTGGCCCGTCAAGGCCAGCATGGGGTGTATGACTATTTCCGTGGCCGCGTAACATGGCCGATTCGCGATTCAACCGGACGCACGCTTGGTTTCGGCGCTCGCAAGTTGTATGAGGATGATTCGATTAGCGCGAAATACATTAATACTCCCGACACGCAGTTGTATCGGAAAAACCAGGTGCTGTATGGCATTGATATGGCGAAGTCGGCGATTGTGAAGAAACGTCAGGCGGTGATCGTCGAAGGGTATACGGATGTGATGGCCATGCATTTGGCCGGCATTGATACCGCGATCGCGACATGCGGCACCGCGTTCGGTGCCGAGCATGCCAAGATCGTGCGTCGTCTGATCGCCGACGATTCGTTGGGTGCGGTACAGCTGGTTGGTCCGTTGAAGGTTGAAGGACAGGCGTTGAGTTCGCGTATCGTGTTCACCTTCGATGGCGATGCGGCCGGTCAGAAGGCTGCGATTCATGCGTTCGGCTTGGATTCCGCTTTTTCGACGCAGGCGTTCGTTGCTGTGGCCGACGACAATCTCGACCCGTGCGATTTGCGTATCAAGCGAGGTAATGAGGCGGTTCGCGCGTTGATCGATCATGCCGAACCACTGTATGATTTCGTGATCAAAACCGCGATCGGGCGTTTCGACACCACTTATACCACTGGGCAGATGGGCGCAGTCAAGGCGGTGGCGCCGTTGATCGCACAGATTCGTGACCGTTCCCTGTTGGATTTGTATTCACGCAAGGCGGTGCGCCAGATCGGCGTCGACTTGGATATCATGCAGCGTGAAGTGCGTGACGCACGACGCAAACTGCAGGTGCGGGACGAAGATGCGTACGCTCCGAAACGTCGTTTTGCAGGCAATGCCGGAGCTGCGGTGGAACCGCGTATGGAACAAGGCACGAATCCGTATGCGAATCCTTCCGCGCGGAAGGCGTTGGAACATCGTGATGCGGCGGAGCAATCCTACTATCGCATTGATGATGCCGTGTTCATTTGCGAACAGCAGTTCATGGCAACCCTGATTCAAGTGCCGCTTGCCGTTGATCCGACACTGTTCGCCAGTCTTACGCTGTCGAGCTTCATGACCCCCGTATTCCGCACGTTATTCCAAGCGGTCGCGGCGGCCGGGGGACTGCCGTCTGCTGATACCCCGCAAGGATTGTGGATGCACAATCTCACCAAAGCGGGTGGTCCGATGTTGGAATCCGTCATCAACGAGCTTGCCGTCATGCCATTGCCGCTTCCTCCGAGCGATACTGACGCAGAACGTGCGTCGCAACAATCGCAGGAAGGCAACGTGCAATTGCGCAAGCCGACCGATGACGAACGCAGATACGCGTCTGAACTCATCATTCGACTGCTTGACACGGGCATCATGCGCAAAATCGGCGCGGACCAGCGTCGCATGGCGCAACTGCCGGACGGTGCCGAGAAAATCGAGCTGCTTGGCCAGATTACCAAGCTGGAAACGTTGCGCAAGGATCTGCAGACGAGGGTGTTCGGCAATAACGTCGCCTGAATATTTGGTGTGCCGGAGCGTCAACCCCCGAACGTCTTTGTCGTTCACCTGAATTTGCCACATGCCTGAGTGCGGTATGAACAGCCGGCGAACGTGTGGTGAACGCAGGAAGAATACTTAACGAATTCTTGGCTGGTGCACGGTATCCTTCGGCGTGTTTTGCAATTGCAAAACAGTTTTGCCGGTTTGCAAAGTCAGGGAACAGTAAGGCGTAGTGGCTGAAAAACGTTGGAATGGTCGGAAAAATAGTATGCCAAGGGTATGTGGTACGCGATTTTTCGGGTAAAGTGAATACGGCGTTTCTTGAGTAAATCGCCCGGGTCTGCAAACGGTTTGCAAACTGGATTCACGGAGGAATGAATGCGACGATTGGTCGTCAAAATCCTGAAAAACGAGACCATTCTCGTAGTTGCTTCCATACTTGCTCTTATTTCATGCTTTATCGTGCCTCCTGACAAGGAGTATGCCGGATATATTCATGCCAGCACCATTTCGCAGCTGATCTGCCTGATGCTGGTGGTGTGCGGTTTCCAGCGCATCGGTGTGTTCCGCATCATCGGTTCGCGGTTGCTGCATCATGTGAGCACCGCCCGCGGATTGGTGATCACGCTGATTTCGCTCACCTATTTTTCCGGCATGCTGATTACCAATGATGTGGCGCTGGTCACGTTCATTCCATTCGCGATCGCGGTGCTCACCATGGCTCACATGGAGGAGCATGCGGTGCTGGTCGGCACGTTGATGACCGTCGGTGCGAACGTGGGCAGTATGTTGACGCCGATCGGCAATGCGCACAACCTGTATTTGAAAGCGTTGACGGGCATGCCGTCCGCTGAAATGATCGGCATTATGGCACCGTATTCCGTTGCTGCGGCGGTATTGCTGGTGGTCATCGTCTGTGTGGTGTTCGGTAAGAAACCTGTTTCCGAATTTTCCTCTATCGACGGCAGCGGCATCGAACAGAATGTGCTCGCTCCGAATTCCGATCAGCCGCAGCCGGATGAGATTCGTGTGACCGGCTACGGCGCAGGTTACGGTGGTTGGCGCACGATCGTATATTGCGCGCTGTTCATCGTGTGTTTGCTGGCTGTGAGCGATTTCATTCCGCTATGGGCCATGTGCGTGATCGTGGTGGTGGCGTTCCTGTTCTGCGATCGCCGCGTGTTCCGCAATATCGACTGGGGATTGCCGCTCACGTTCTGCATGTTCTTCATTTTCATCGGCAATATGAAACGCGTGCCGGAATTCTACGAGCTGGCCGCCTCGCTGGTGGGCGCGCATCCGCTGGAGGTGGCCGTGGTGTCCAGCCAGTTCATCTCCAACGTGCCGACCACGTTGCTGCTGTCGGGCTTCTGCGATCAATGGCGTGCGCTGATCATCGGCACCAACCTTGGTGGCATGGGTACGCTGATCGCATCCATGGCGTCGCTGATCGGCTACAAGAACGTGACACGCGCCTACCCGGACAAGAAAGGCTGTTATCTGGCCGTCTACACCGCGGTGAACGTGCTGTTCGTCATCGTGCTCGTCGGCCTGAGCTGGATTATCGAGTAGCGTTTGGCCTCGACCGGTTTCCCTGACCGCTAATCTCAAGGTCGCCGGTTCGCACCTTTTGCTGGGATTGCATGAAAACCCTTGGAATCATTGGATTTCAAGGGTTTATTGTTACGTCGGCTGATGGTCTGGTGCTGTGATAATCTGTGCCGGGAAGCGTGTGCCGAGAAACGTAGGAAGGCTGAACATGCTGCAAGGATTGCTGGGAATTTTCTCCGGACTGATCACGCCGGTGCAGACCGCGGTGAACACGCGGCTCGGCCGTTCCATCGGCTCGCCGTTGCGCGCCTCGCTGGTGTCGTTCAGCGTCGGCCTCATTGCGATGCTGACTTTGACGCTGCTGCTTGGCCCGTATCCGCTGATTCCCGCCACCGCGGCGAACGGCCCATGGTGGATGTGGTTCGCGGGCGTGTTCGGTGTCACTTTCCTGACCGGCAATGTGCTGCTGCTGCCGAAACTGGGCAGTCTCAAAACCGTGATCATGCCAGTCACCGGGCAGATCGTCATGGGCCTGCTGATCGACGCTTTCGGCTGGTTCGGCACTCCCGCGCAGCCGATTTCCCCGCTGCGTATCGCAGGCGCGGCGATCACGCTGGTCGGCTTCCTGCTTGCCGTCGCCGGACCGAATCTGCGATTGAGGCCTGCCATCGATCGCCCGGCTGGCGGTTCGGAAAATTCCGGCGATTCCGAAAAATCCGAAACTGACGGAAAAGCCGTACATGTGCCAGGTTCCGCGACTGTGCTGTGGAGTTGCGCAGGCATCGCGTTCGGCATGTGTTCGGCCGTGCAGACGGCGTTGTTGGGCAAGCTGGGCGTCGCGTTGGGATCGCCGGTGAAGGCATCGCTCGCCTCGTTCGTGGTCGGTCTGATCTCGCTTGCGATCGTCGTCGCATTCGTCGACCGCACCTACAGCCTCGGCGACGCGCTGAAGAAAGGCAATCCGTGGTGGATGTGGGTAGGCGGATTGCTGGGTGCGATGCTGGTGATGTGCAACGCGTACCTGTCCGCGCATATCGGCACCGGCATGACGGTGATGCTGGTATTGCTCGGTCAGGTCGGCGGAGGATTGCTGGTCGACCGTTTCGGCCTGCTTGGCGTGCCACGCAAGCCCGTGGCCGGCATCCAATACGTCGGCGTGCTCGTAGCCATCGTCGGCATTGTGCTCAAGGCGATGTGACTGCCGTGTCGAGTTGGCAACCGTGTGCGAACTGACTATACTGTGTTTAGTTTGGCCCTGTAGCTCAGCTGGATAGAGCATGTGACTTCTAATCTCAAGGTCGCCGGTTCGAGCCCGGCCGGGGTCACCATCAAGCCCTCGCGTCGTTTCATGCGGTGCGGGGGCTTTCCTGTCCATTGAACGGCAAGCCATTGGCTTGCGAAGATAGGGGAGACCATGAAGCGAATCGTCGCGGGCATTCTGGCGCATGTGGACGCGGGCAAGACCACGTTGTCGGAGGCGCTGCTGTACGCTACCGGCCAAGTACGCAAACTCGGCCGCGTCGACCACGGCGACGCCTTCCTCGACACGGACGCCATGGAACGGCAGCGCGGCATCACCATCTTCACCGAGCCGGCCGTCATCGCCACGCCCGACCTCACCATCACCCTGCTCGACACTCCTGGACACGTCGACTTCTCCGCCGAAACGGAACGTACGCTCGCCGTGCTCGACTACGCCATCCTCGTCATCTCCGGCGCGGACGGCATCCAAGGCCATACCGAAACGCTGTGGCGACTGCTCAATCGCTATCAGGTGCCCACATTCGTCTTCGTCAACAAAATGGACTCGCCCGGCGCCGACAAAACGCAACTGCTCGCCCAACTCAAGAAACGCTTCTCGGACGGCTGCGTCGACTTCACCGAGCCGATTGACGGCGAACGCATGGAGGAGATCGCCATGCAAAACGAAACGGCCATGGACGCGTATCTCGACACCGAAACCGTGCCGGACGAAACCATTCGCGCCATGATCGCCCGCCGTGAGCTGTTCCCCTGTTATTTCGGATCAGCGCTGAAAATGGACGGTATAGAACAGTTCGTCGCAGGTTTCGAACGGTTCGCGCAAGAGCCGCAATACAATGGCGAATTCGGCGCACGCATATATAAGGTGTCTCATGACGCGCAAGGCAACCGTCTGACCTGGCTCAAGGTGACCGGCGGCGAACTGAAGGCCAAGATGATGCTAAGCGGCACCGCGCACGCCGGCGACGCGGATGTGGTTGCCGAAGACGGCCAATGGCATGAGAAAGCCGACCAGGTGCGCGTCTATTCCGGCGCGAAATCCACCACCGTCGACACGGTCCCCGCAGGCACCATCTGCGCCGTCACGGGTCTGACGCAGACATTCCCCGGCGAAGGCCTCGGCATGGAGCGGGCAGTCCGGTCCTCCAGCCGGTGCTCACGTACACGCTGGAACCGGGGGAGTGCGACATTCACAAATGTCTCGTCGCCCTACGCGAACTGGAGGACGAGGATCCGCTGCTGCACGTCGTCTGGCAGTCTCGCCTAGAGGAAGTGCACCTGCAGTTGATGGGCGCGGTGCAGCTGGAGATCATCCAGCAGATCATGCACGACCGTTTCGGCCTGGACGTCACGTTCGGACCGGGCAGCATCCTGTACAAGGAGACGATCGCCGCTCCGATCGAAGGCATCGGCCATTTCGAGCCGTTGCGTCACTACGCCGAAACGCATGTGCTGCTCGAACCGCTGCCGCAGGGCTCGGGCATGGCATACGCCACCGTGTGCAGCGAGGACGTGCTCGACCGCAACTGGCAGCGCCTCATCATGCAGCATTTCCAGGAACGCGAGCATCTGGGCGTGCTCACCGGCTCGCCGATCACCGATATGAGAATCACGCTGCTGACGGGCCGTGCGCATCTGAAGCACACGGAAGGCGGCGATTTCCGCCAAGCCACCTACCGCGCGATACGCCAGGGCCTGATGGAAGCGAAGAAGAAGGGCGATTGCCGTCTGCTTGAACCTTGGTACGGCTTCCGTCTGGAAGTGCCGCAGGACATGGTCGGACATGCGATGGCCGACATCCAGCGCATGTCGGGCACGTTCGACACGCCTACCGGCGACGGCGAATATATGGTGTTGAACGGCACGGCGCCGGTATCCGAAATGCGTGACTATGCGATGGACGTGAACGCGTACACGCACGGCCGTGGCCATTTAAGCTGCGTGTTCGCCGGCTACCAGCCGTGCCACAATGCCGACGAGGTGATCGAGAACATGGCTTACGATCCGGAATCCGACCTGGAGAACACGCCGGATTCGGTGTTCTGCGCGCATGGCGCCGGCTATCCGGTCAAATGGTACAAGGTCCCCGAATTCATGCACCTCGACTACGCCTGGCACGGCGAAGAGGCGTAAAACATGTAGATAGGCTGCCGACGCCGGACTGTGCAAAGTTCCGCGTGTCGGCAGTTAGGTCAGTTTACAAGGAACTACACGCAGACCGTGAAACGGGCTGCTGACAAC
>ENA-OOWK01001004-OOWK01001004.1-human-gut-metagenome-genome-assembly--contig:-NODE-1004-length-16035-cov-2.217584_pt1 | contig 16035 bp, 10 predicted proteins | sample MGYA00241405_ERZ501317 | MGnify/ENA primary metagenome ERZ501317 (study PRJEB25962, sample SAMEA1972440) | human gut metagenome | biome: human gut; feature: human-associated habitat; material: faeces... | reverse complement strand
AATTGTTGGTAGATTTCGTTCAGAAGGTGGAAAAGAACACACTTTAACTCCTTTTCGCAGAAAAGCCATGTTTTTTTGCGGTTAAACTTTACTTTTTCCGCAAAAATGGTATGATAATAGAGGAAAATTTTTATCTGTAAGGAGATTTATCAATATGGGAGAATCAATTACCGGCTTGAAAAGAAGCCACATGTGTTGCCATGTCAATGAATCCATGATTGGTCAGGAAGTGACCGTTATGGGTTGGGTACAGCGTCGCCGTGACCTGGGTCAGCTGATCTTCATCGCTCTGCGTGACAGAACAGGTCTGGTACAGATTGCCATCGATGGTAATACCGCACCCAAAGAAATTTTTGAAAAAGCTCAAGAAATTCGTCAGCGCCGGAGTAAGGGGCGGGTAAATGGAGTAGAGACTGGAAAAAGAGAAAAATATAGTAGACAATATGCATTCAGCAGTATGTTGGAATGTGGCTTTTGTGGAGAGACTGTATCAAGGAGATGTTGGCATAGTCATTCAAAATACGAAAAAATTATATGGCATTGTGGAAGGAATATAAGAAAAGGAAAGCGTTTTTGTCCAGAAGCTAAAGGCATTCCAGAACAAGTTATAGAAAAAGCTTTTGTTGAATCTTATCAGATGCTATGTTCTGATCACAAAGATGTATTAGAAGAATTTATAAAAAGGATTGAAGAGACATTGTCTGGCGATTCAATAAAAGACAGAATCAAAAAGATAGATCAGTCTATTCGTAATTTGAAATATAGGAGAAGAAAATTATTAGATAAGTATTTAGATGGAGGTATTGCTAAAGATATTTATGAAGAGGCAGATTTAGATTTAGATAAAAAAATATTTAAAGCAAACCAAGATTTGATTGAATTGGAACAACAATACAATAGTGAAAACAGTTTGCAAAAGAGACTTAAAGATTTTAAAAAAGCATTACTAAAAAATCAGACATTGGAAGAGTTTGATAGAGAAATATTTGAAAGTATTGTCGAAAAGGTTATTATCGGCGGTTATGATGAGAATGGAAAAGCAGATCCCTATAAAATAATTTTCATATATAAAACAGGATTCAAAGACGAAATTGAAAATGCAAAGAAACGATATGAAAACACATCAGGGAGAGTGGATGGAAAACTGTGTTCCTATATTACAAGCGAGGTAAAAGATTTGTATCCTTGTAATAGTGACAACACACATTGATCCTGTTGAATTTGATGGAGATGGAGATATGGACGACCATAATTTCAATTAATTTTACAGGAATCAATTAGAAAAAGTTCTGTTCTCTGGTTGACAAAATGGGCGGTCACGAGTATAATCATAAACAGTTTTAATGCGTTACCACTTTATTGTGACAGAGTATTTAAAGGGCAAGAAGATTGTCACAAAAGAGTCTGTGAATGCAGGCTCTTTCTTTTATAGATTTTTATAAATTAAAAGAGAAAACAGGTAATATAATTATTTTTTTATGAGAATAGCTCAGACAATTTTATAAAAGTGGTGAATGAGATTTTAATTTAGGAGGATAACATTAATGAAAGAAAAACTGCTCCACACTCCAGAGGGAGTAAGAGATATTTATAACTCAGAATGTAAGAGAAAGTCAGCGGTGGAGAAGCGGATTCATCATATATTAGAGCTTTACGGCTATCAGGATATTGAGACACCAACATTTGAATTTTTTGATATATTTAACAGTGATACAGGAACTGTAAGTTCTGTAGAGATGTTTAAGTTCTTTGATAGAAATAATAATACATTAGTTCTCCGCCCGGATATGACGCCTTCTATTGCAAGAAGTGTGGCAAAGTATTATAGTGCCTGTGAATTTCCACTTCGTCTTTCTTACCGCGGGAATACATTTTTAAATAACAGAAGTTATCAAGGTAAGCTTACCGAGAAGACAGAGATGGGAGCAGAGCTTATTAATGATGATAGTCCGGAAGCAGATGCAGAGGGAATCATCATGATGATTGACTGTTTCCTTGCGGCAGGTCTTACGGATTTTCGTATAGATATCGGGCAGGCAGAGTTTTATAAAGGAATTATGGATGCGTTAGAAGCTTCTGAGGAAGTTAAGGAGCAGATTCACGAATATATTGAGAATAAGAATGCTCTTGGAATGGAAATTCTTTTATCGGATTTATCTATGAAAGATTGTTATCGTAACATTCTGCTTGAGTATAATGATTTATATGGTGATGTTACCATGCTTGAAAAGGCAAAGAAGCTTACGATAAATCCTCGTTGTCAGGCAGCAATTGCCAGACTAGAGGAAGTTTATGAAGTGTTAAAGCTTTACGGTTACGAAAAATATGTAAGTTTTGATCTTGGCATGGTGAACCATTTTGATTATTATACAGGAATTATTTTCCGGGGATATACTTATGGAACTGGAGATGCGATTGGAAAAGGTGGACGTTATGATAACCTTTTAGCGCAGTTTGGTAAGGAAGCAAGTGCTAGCGGATTTACCATTTTGATTGATGATGTACTATCTGCATTAAGCCGTCAGAATATCAGCATTTCCTTAAAAGAATATGCCTATTCTTTACTTCTTTATAAATCAGAGGACAGACAGAATGCGATTCCGTTAGTTGTAAAGTTAAGAGATGCCGGAGTGCGGACGGAACTCGTTTCCATGACAGAAGGAAAGACGTTAGAAGAATATCTTGCTTTTGGAAAGAATCAGGGAGCAGAAGGAATCCTCTATTTAGATGGGGAGAATGTCACTGTTTATGATATGGCTTCCGGAGATCAGGAGACAAAGACATTACAGGAATTCAGGGAGGAATATTAAGATGCGTTATTTAACATTTGCTCTGGCAAAGGGGAGACTTGCCAATAAAACAATGGATATGTTTGAAAAACTTGGTATTACCTGTGATTCCATTCGTGATAAAGAGACAAGAAAGCTTATTTTTGTCAATGAAGATTTAAAGCTTAAGTTTTTCTTAGCGAAGGCTTCTGACGTTCCTACTTATGTAGAGTACGGTGCAGCGGATATCGGTATCGTAGGAGAAGATACGATTCTTGAAGAGGGAAGAAATCTTTATGAAGTGATGGATCTTGGTTTTGGAAAGTGTAAAATGTGTGTCTGCGGACCGGAAAGTGCAAGAGAAAAGTTACAGCATGGTGAGCTGATTCGTGTTGCTTCCAAATATCCAAGTATTGCCAAAGACTATTTTTACAATAAAAAGTTCCAGACCGTAGAGATTATCAAGTTAAACGGTTCGGTAGAGTTAGCTCCGATTGTCGGGCTTTCCGAAGTTATCGTCGATATCGTAGAGACTGGCTCTACATTAAAGGCAAACGGGCTTACAGTCTTAGAGGAAATTTGTGATCTTTCTGCCCGTATGGTAGTAAATCAGGTAAGTCTTAAGATGGAACAGGAGAGAATCCGTAAACTGATTTATGACCTGCGTAAGCTGAAACAGCAATAGGCTAATGACTTTAGATAAGTATCAAATTGATAGAGATAAATATTAGTAGGGGATAGTAAGTAAAAGCCAGTAAATAATATTAGATATTAAAAAATCAATTACTGATAATGATTGGTGATATTTCCAAGAAAAGATAAAAACAAAAATAGAAAAATTCCAGAGGAAAAGAAAATGAGAGTTTTAAAAGTAAATAAAGAAAATACAAAAAATATTTTAAGTGATTTATTAAAAAGAAGCCCAAATAATTACGACCAGTATGCCGGAACCGTGCAGGGCATTTTAGACGAGATTAAGGAAAAAGGAGACGAAGCTCTTTTTGCCTATACAGAGAAGTTTGATAAATGTAAGCTGACAAAGGACACGATTCAGGTAACAGAAGAAGAAATCAAAGCAGCTTATGAAAAAGTGGATGATTCTTTAGTGGAAGTTATCCGCAAATCTCTTGTAAATATCCGTGAGTATCATGAGAAACAGAAGAGAAACAGCTGGTTTGATGCCAAACCGAACGGAACAATTCTTGGACAGAAAATGACAGCGTTAGCTTCAGTTGGTGTGTATGTACCAGGTGGAAAAGCTGCTTATCCATCCTCTGTACTTATGAATATTGTACCTGCAAAGGTTGCAGGTGTAGAGAAAATCGTGATGGTAACCCCTCCAAATAAGGACGGAGAAGTAACACCAGCTACTTTAGTTGCCGCAAATGAAGCTGGTGCAACTCATATTTATAAAGTCGGTGGAGCACAGGCAATCGGTGCATTAGCTTATGGAACAGAGTCTATTGAAAAGGTTGACAAGATTGTAGGCCCTGGAAACATTTATGTTGCTCTTGCGAAAAAGGCGGTATACGGACATGTAAGTATTGATTCCATTGCCGGACCAAGCGAGATTCTTGTTCTTGCAGACGATACTGCAAATCCGCATTTCGTAGCGGCAGACTTACTTTCCCAGGCAGAGCATGACGAACTTGCCAGTGCGATTTTAGTGACAACAAGTAAGACACTTGGCGAAAAAGTACAAGAAGAAATTGAAGGATACTTAAAGAAGTTATCAAGAGCAGATATTATCGAGAAATCCCTTGAAAACTTTGGTTATATTTTAGAGGCAGAGACTTTAGATGAAGCATTAGAAGTAGTAAATGCGATTGCGTCCGAACATCTTGAAATCGTAACGGCCAATCCATTTGAAGTAATGACAAAGGTAAGAAATGCCGGAGCTATCTTTATCGGAGAGTACAGTTCTGAACCACTTGGAGATTATTTTGCAGGACCAAACCATGTACTTCCAACAAACGGAACTGCGAAGTTCTTCTCCCCATTAAATGTCGATGACTTTGTAAAGAAATCAAGCATCATCTACTATTCAAAAGATGCCTTAAAAGCAATTCATAAAGATATTGAGACATTTGCACAGGCAGAGGGACTGACTGCACACGCAAACTCCATCGCTGTTCGTTTTGAGGAGGAGTAAAAATGGCAGAAAGAAAAGCACATGTAGAGAGAAATACAAGTGAGACAAAGATTATTGTTGACCTGAATTTAGACGGCAGCGGCAAATATGATATTGATACCGGAATCGGTTTCTTTGACCATATGTTAAATAGCTTTGCCAAACACGGCTTTTTTGACCTGACCTGCAAAGTGGATGGGGACTTAGAGGTAGACTGCCATCACACGATTGAAGATACTGGAATCGTACTGGGACAGGCTATACGTGAAGCGGTGGGAAATAAAAAGGGAATTCGCCGTTTCGGAAACTTTTTACTTCCAATGGATGAGACACTCGTACTTGGTGCAGTAGATTTATCCGGCAGACCATACTGTGTGTGTGACCTGCCATTTACCGTAGAGAGAGTCGGTGGATTTGACACAGAAATGGTACAGGAATTTTTCTATGCTATTTCTTACAGCGCAGCAATGAACCTTCATTTAAAATTAATGCATGGAAGCAATAATCATCATATTATGGAGGCGGCATTCAAGGCATTTGCAAAAGCTTTGGATGAGGCTTGTTCTTACGACCCTAGAATTACGGATGTACTTTCTACAAAAGGAGCATTATAAATGAAAAGCAAATTTTCTTTTGACGAATTTAAATTAAACAGCGATGGAATGATTCCAGTTATTACACAGGACTATAAGACCAATGAGGTTCTAATGCTTGCTTACATGACGAAGGAATCTTTTGAAAAGACATTAGAGACAGGAAAGATGACCTACTTTAGCCGTAGCCGTCAGGAACTTTGGACAAAGGGCGATACTTCCGGACATTACCAGTATGTGAAGTCTTTAGACATTGACTGCGATAAAGATACCATCTTAGCAAAAGTCGAGCAGATTGGAGCGGCCTGTCATACAGGAAACCGTACTTGTTTCTTTACACGACTTGCAGAAGAATAAAAAACACAGATAAGGAAAGAATAAAAAGAGTAAAGATAAAAAATAAAAAGAAATGGATATGAATAAATTACAGGAAAAATATCAGAAATTACTGAGTTATTTAAAAGAACTGGATTCCGTAGCGATTGCCTTTTCTGGCGGAGTGGATTCTACCTTTCTTCTTGCAGCCGCAAAAGAAGCATTAGGGGATAAAGTCATCGCACTTACAGCAAAATCCTGCCTTTTCCCGGAAAGAGAATCCGGAGAGGCGGAAGATTTTTGTAAAAATCTTGGTGTAGAACAGATTGTTCTTGATTTGGGAGATACCGAACTTCCAGCATTTAAACACAATCCGCCAAACCGTTGTTACATCTGCAAAAAAGGCTTATTTGAAAAGTTCTTACAAAAAGCAAAAGAATACCAGATGTCGTATGTCGCAGAAGGCTCCAACATGGATGATTTAGGAGATTATCGCCCGGGCCTGCAGGCAATTACCGAACTTGGCATAAAAAGCCCCCTTCGTGCTGCTGAACTTACCAAGGCAGAAATCAGGGAACTTTCCAAACAGATGAATCTTCCAACATGGAGTAAACCATCATTTGCCTGCTTAGCCTCCCGTTTCGTTTATGGTGAGACAATAACAAAAGAAAAACTTGCCATGGTAGAACGGGCTGAAGACCTTCTTAGAGAACAGGGATTTCGTCAGTTCCGGGTTCGTATTCATGGAACAAATGCCCGCATCGAACTCCTGCCGGAAGATATTCCAAGAATGTTGGATGAGAATCTTAGAAAAGAAATCGTAGATAAATTAAAAAGATATGGATTTACTTACATTACACTCGACTTGGAAGGATATCGAACCGGGAGTATGAACGAAGTACTTGTTTAAGTAACAATTTAATTCATTAGGCAAAACAGACGAACCGTGAAAAAGTCCAATATAGAAAATATAAAAGTCGTCGCGGACGCAGAAAATGCTCAGTCGCATTTTTGCTGCTCCCATATTATATTTTCTATATTGGACTTTTTCACGGTTCTGTTTTTTGGCTGTAGAAGAAAGGGCTTAAATTGTTATTTAATTATGGGAAGCCGGGGGATTCGGTCAGGAGTCTTCTGCTTACTCTTACGATGCATTTTTCAGAAAATATTTAAATCATGTAAGACTTCTTACTTAGAAAATCTGGAAAATATACTGTCAGCGTATTTTCAAGGCATTTTCTACGCTGCGACGACTTTTACATTTTCTATATTGGCTGTTTTCTATTTTCGTCTGTTAGTTAGTAAATTAAATTGTTAGTTAATGAATTAAATTGTTATTTGTGATAGAATATGAAAAATAATGTTGAGGGGTTTATATATATGCTTATCTATTTAATGTCGCTTGATACAGAAGAGGAGAGAATAAAATTCGTTAAAATTTACGATATCTATAGAAATCGAATGCATTATACAGCGAATATGATTTTAAAAGACGAGTTAAATGCAGAAGATATGGTCCATGATACCTTTCTTACTTTGACTGATTATTTAGACAGGATTAACGAGGAAGATCCTGTTGGAACATGGAATTATATCGTCACGATATTAAAAAATAAATGCTACAATTTTATAAAGAAAAATAAGAAGCTAAGTCTGGTAGAAAGTGAGCAGGTATTCGAACAATCCTCAGAGATATGTAATTTGTTAGAAAGTCAGTTAATAAAGGAAGAAGCGGGTGCATTTCTAAACACGTTGATCAGAGGCTTAAAGTATCCATATAAGGAAGTGATATATTTACAGTATTATGATGGATTAAATAGCCGTGAGATTGCAGAAATTTTAGGAATCAGTCCGGCAAATGTAAGAAAAATATCCAGCCGGGCAAGGGGGCAGTTAAGAGAAAAGATGCTAAAAAAAGGATATACTTATGAATATGGATTTTGAACAATTATTGAAGCAGGAAGTGCAGAAAGCCGCCCGGCAGGATTATGAAGAGATAACAGCGAAAGCTCAGGATTATCCATATAAATTTTCTAAAGAATTCAACGAGAAGATGAAGGGGATAATTCGCGAGGGAAAAAAAGCAAAGAAAAAAAGACGAGTGAATATTTTGCTGGTTGCAGCGATTCTTCTGATACTGAATGCCGGCATCGTTCTGGCAAATGATGATTTACGGGAAAAAGTAGGAACGCTTATCATTCATTTTTTTGAGGACAACATCTATATCCATGATTCCGGGGAAACAGAGGATTCCGAAAAAACATTTCAACAGCTACAACTGACCTATATACCGGAAGGCTATCATTTATTATATGAAACAGAGAATCCGGTAACGATGTATAATGCCTATTATGAAGGCTCAAACGATAGTTACATTAGTTTTACCCAGGGATTTAAAGAAAATGTAGATGTTCATGTGACGTATGATGGAACAGGAAAAAAGAAGATTCAAGTAAATGGAAAAGATGTTTATATTGTGAAAGACAAAAATATTACTTCCTGCTACTATGAAGACAAAGGCTGTATCATAAGCCTGTCTAGTACAGAAAAAGAGTCGGAATTCATAAAAATACTAAAAAATATAAAATAAAATGTCACACCTGACCTCCTTTGGTTGTGTCTTATGTAGATACAATCGGAGGAGGTTTTTTGGTGAAAAATGGGTATATATAGAAATGAATTTGTTTTTCGATAACGATTTTGATGTATATAAAATCGAAAAAGAATTAAATATAAAGCCTTCGGATTGTAAAAGAAGAAATGAAACGAGAATGTCACCATTTGATAAAAATAAGCATTGTGAACTATTTGGATGCAGTTATTGACATTGATATGTATTTAAATTAAATCTCTAATTTTAATATTGTATATTTGAAAAGGGAGAGAAAAATGAAATGTTATGTAATATATCATATACATATATTTGAAGATGGAAACGAAGATTATAAAATAATAGGGATTTTTTCATCTTATGATGAAGCTTTAGAAGTGAAAGAGAAATATAGTAGTGAGTTGCCCGGATTTAAAGACTTTCCAGAGGGATTTTGTATAGAAGAATTTGAAGTTACAGGATTAGATATGGCTAAGCAAAGAACGGTATACGTTATCTTTACTTATATTTATAAAAATGGAGAGGAAGAAGAACTATCAGTAATTAAAATAGTTAAAAATCAAGAAGAATCTAAAAAATTTATCAAGAAATATAAATCAAAAAATAAAATTAAAAAGAATCAATATTTTGATTATGAAAAGTACAATTTAGATGAAAAATGCTGGCAGGAAGGGTTTATAACATATGAGTGTAAATATGAAGGAAACACATGATAAGATAAAAAAAGGCAAACTGGAGTTTCAAGTAATATATTCTAGAAAAATTGAGGGATCAGTAGCCGCATTTACCGGAGTTATATTTGCTTTTCAGTATGGTCTTACCAGAGAAACAGTAGCAGAAAATTTTTCAAGGACAGGTATAGATTGGAGCGAATTTATATTATATGTGTCAGTAGGCCTTCTTCTTATTTTCCTATTTTGGAACGATGATTATATTTTATCAACAGAGGGGGTTACATTTCGAAGGGTTATTTTTTATAAAAAACATAAATGGAGTGAATTTCCATATTGTGGAGTTTGTTATGATAACTATAAATATTCAATTGATAAAAATGAGAAATTATTGTATTTTTCTAATAAACCCGAGTCAGATAGTAAATTCGAGAAAGTGTATCATGTCATAGAGTATACACCTGAGATTGAGGCAATTTTCCAAATTTATTGTCCACAAATGCCAGATCTAGACTGGGAGTTTTGGAAAAACGAGCTAATGGGTACAAAAATGTGGGAAGACGCAGATATTGATAATTACAAACGAAAAATTTTTAAATATGATTTTATCCAATCTGTTCATTTTTTACCAATAATATGTGCTTTAAAACTTGCAAGTAATTATTATGTTCCAGTAGTGATGTTGGTAGGTGCAATTGCATTTACATATAGTCCATTTATAAAAAAATGGCATAATAAAGTAAAGGAACTTACAAGAGAATATCAGAGAGCTGCATTATGTCAATTGATTGCGGAAAGATGCACTTAAAAATATGGAGATTATGTATAATGCATCAGAGAATTATGAAGGATGGTTAATAGAAAATATAGTAATAAAGCATTAAAGTTTAAAGTATGTTAGATGTAGAAAAGCAGAAAGGCGTATCCTTTCTGCTTTTTTTGTACTGAAATTCGGTACAAAATGGATGGGTTAGTAGATGTTTCAACATAAAATTTGTATATACCTGCCATTTTAATTTCCATAATTACCAATTTTGATATAGAAAGAAGGGTGAATATTATGATGCGTGGACCTCCATAAGAAAACTTACTTGAAAAAACAAAGATTTATAAAATAAAAGAAGGGAGAAATTACAGATGGCAACAACATTACTAACAGCCGAGGAAATGCTTGAAGAAACAATTAGAAAAGTATCTTCATCACCTGATGAATGGCTGCGTTTTTTAAACACAGCGTCCCGTGTCTATCAGTATAGTTTTGACGACCAGCTTATGATCTACGCACAGCGTCCGAATGCGGTAGGATGCACGAGTTTCCAGACATGGAAGAAAACAAACCATTATGTAAAGCAGGGGACAGCAGGGATCGCACTGATACATACGGTAAATGGACGGAAAAAACTAAGGTATGTGTATGATTATAAAGATACCGGTATTGTGAGGGGAGTCCCTGTTACAGAAGTAAGGAAACCATATCTCTGGCAGATAGACGAGGAAGATAAAAAAGATGTGTCCGATCATCTGCAAAGGAGATACCATATCAAAGGAGAAGAGGCAGACCTTGCTACCATGTTAAAAAAGCTAACAGAAGAGATTATAGAAGACACAATGGCAGAAGAAGTGCCAAAACTGCTGAGGGACAGGCAGGATTCTTATTTAGAAGATTTAGACCAAGATACGATACGGCTAGAGTACAGGGAACTGTTCTTATCTACGGCATGGTATCTGCTGTTAAGCCGTTGTGGGATAGATCCTGGAGAATATATGTATCTGGAGGATTTTCGGTCGATCACAGATTTTAATAATGAGGAGGTGCTGCTGCGGTTGGGATCTCCGATAAGCGAGCATTGTGCATCAATACTGAAAGAGATCGGCCTTTATCTCTTTCAGAAAAATTTACAAAAAAACCGGGCAGAAACTATTGTAGAAGGAAGGGCAAAAGAATATAATCAAGATAGGCAGATACCAGTACAAAGGGAGGCGGAACAAGATGAAATTAACCTATACGAAAGGCGAAGACGGTCTGATGTATCCAGAGCTGGGACTAACAAAGACGGAGGGGCACATCGGGAAATACGGACTGATGAGGGAAAGATACCTGAAAGAACACGACAGATCGACATATCAGATCCTTCTGATGAAAGATTACGAGGGACATCTGATCGAGATCCAGAAGCAGGCAGAAGAGAGGATGGACGAACTGATGCCAGAGCTGATGAAGGCGGCAGGGGTAACGGAGGAACTGAAAGCAGCCGACCAGATGAAATGGGTCGGACTGGTGAACAACTGCAAACAGCAGGCGGAGGAAATAGTGAAACAGGAGATTATATTCAATTAAGCTTATTTCCACAAAATGAACAAGAACAAGCTGATTATGGAACAGCAGCAGGTGATACACCGGCTGCTGTTTTTGCGTTCCCGGAAACTTATATTGACGAAGCCTTACGGACAGGCGGGAATGATGACTATTCTTTAGAATATGTGCTACTTGATCTAATGCAGAAAAAACCAGGAGAACTGCTTAGAAAAGACCTGAAAGAGGCATGGAAAGGCGGAAAGGGTCTTTTTATGCCAGATGGAGTAAAAGTCAGTGTATGGTATAGTGAGGAAGGAATCTCTTTTCACAGGGGGAATAGTGCAAGAAGGAATCCAGAAAAGATATTATCGTGGGACGAAGCCGCAGAACGGATCGAAACACTTTATAAAAAGGGGAAGTTTACTACAAATACATTGGCAGGTCAGGCAATAGATGTTGTACGAAAGGAAACCGCAAGTCTCCTCTGCTTTTTTTACAGAGAAGAGATGAAACAATCCCGGTGGGGAGTGGTTTACAGTGAAGCTGTCGAGAAGATTGCCGGAGAGTTAAAAGAGCCGGAAAACATAAAGAATATCTATCAGGAGATCCTGCCATATGGAACGGATGTAAATCTGAAGACCCAATGGCAGCAAAAAAGATATAAGAATATAACAGACAAGCTCCAGAAATTAGAAAATGCATCGGCAATTATCCCACAGGAAGGAGAAGAACCACAACAGACAGCGTTTATCACAGAAGATGAGATCGACAGACTACTGCAGGAAGGAGGTATCGTTCAGGGAGGGAAAAGACGCATCCTGTCTTTTTATCAGCAGGAACCTATGCCAGACAAAAAAGCAGCGATCGCTTTCCTAAAAGAAGAGTATGGTATCGGAGGACATTCCCATTCTATATCAGGAAGTTCCCGTTCTGATGAGTGGCATGATGCCAAAGGATTTCATTTAAAAAAGGGAAAGGCAGAAAAGAAACTGACATGGAAAGAAGCAGAAAAACGGATCCGCATCCTGATAGAAAATAAAGAATATCCTTATGTTAAGGATAAGGAAATGCAGGAACGATCGGTTAAGGAGGATCACACAAAGGAAAAAGAAAATGTACTGAATTTCAGTACGGAGGAGAAGAAAAAAGAGGATACCCTGCAGTTCCAGATCGATTATTCAGAACATGACAGGTTAAGTGTTTATGATAAAGAAAAAGATGATTTTACTGTTCGGAAAATGTCTTTTGCTGTAGCAAATAAACTATTTACAGTATTGGACGAACAAGAGGTGGAGAAACAGGAGAATGAAGAAGAGGGATATTCTTATTATAAGACAGCATTTTCTATCTATGCGGTCATAGATGGAGAAGAATATTCTTTCAAGGGCAGATATGACATAGGTTCAGAAGGAAAATCCCTTTTAGAACACATCCGGGAATATTATGATTACTGTTTATCTTCAGACTGTATGTATAGACAATACTGGGAACAGGATGGTGTGCTGGATGAAAAGATAGAACAGATTACAAAGTATAGTGAAAACTTTTTGCCATATCTTGAAGAACATACAGGCTTAACACCTGCAGAACAGAAACAGCTTGATGAATTGATGCAGAAAGAGGAACCGCAGGTTTTACAGGATAAAAAATATGAGATTGCTGATACTGGAAGAATAGATTTTCCGTTCCATGTACAGGAATTAACAAGAGAAAATGATGATTTTATTTTCTCAGGACGTAGTAAGTTCTGTAAAAACAGAGAAGAAGCCAGTGCATGGATAGAAAAACAACAAAAGGAATCGAATCTCATTGAAGTAGCTGTCGAAAGCAGCGAGGATTATGAAGATTCAACGGTTTCTTTTGTTACAGCAGTTGATGCAGATGGAAATAGACAGCCTCTTTACCGCCTATTACGAAAGGGTAATAATGGATTAGAAACATATCTTTCAGAAACGATGCTCTTTCATAGTGAAAATGAAGCAAAGAGCTATATTAAAAATCAGTCGGACGAGATAAGGGAAATACGATATGATGAGATGATAGGTTGGGCGGCAGAGATAAGAAAAGACAGCATTGCAGCAGCAGAACTGCAGGAAGAAATCTTAGATACAGATAACATAGCTGTCACTCCTGCTTCAGAAGAGAACAGCCATAACTATCATATTTTAAAAGGGGAATTAGGAACAGGAACAATCCGTGAAAAATGCTGGAAGAATATCCTTGCGATCGAAACGGTAAAACAGTTAGAAAAGGAACAACGGCAGGCAACAAAAGAGGAACAGAACATACTAGCAGATTACGTTGGATGGGGCGGGATCGCAGATGTTTTTGATGAGAAGAAACCACAGTGGCAGGAAGAAAGGGAGAGGATACAGACGGCACTGACTCTGGAAGAATACCGTTCGGCAGTAGGTTCTGTTTTAAATGCCCATTATACACAGCCGGTTCTCATTAAAACCATGTATCAGGTATTGGCAGGCCTGGGATTTACAAAGGGACGGATATTAGAACCATCCTGTGGGACAGGGAATTTCTTCGGACTTCTTCCAGAAAGCATGAACAAGTCTACGTTATACGGTGTGGAGTTAGACCAGATGAGTGCAAAGATAGCTGGTTATCTTTATCCAGAAGTAAATATTGAGAATACGGGGTTTGAACGTACAGATTATCCAGATGGATATTTTGACATAGCTGTCGGAAATGTTCCCTTTGGGGATTACCGGGTAAATGACCCTGTTTATAACCGTCATGGATTTTTGATCCATGACTATTTTTTTGCAAAGACACTGGATAAACTGCGTCCAGGTGGTGTCGCTGCATTTATCACAACAAAAGGGACGATGGATAAGGAAAATACCAAAGTAAGGCAATATCTTTTTAAGAGGGCAGAACTTCTGGGAGCAGTCCGGCTGCCAAACACTGCATTTAAAAACGCAGGGACAAAAGTAACTTCTGATATTTTGTTCCTGCAAAAAAGGGAAAAAGAAATAGCTGATCCGGAATGGATCTCTGTTACAGAGGATGCACAGGGGATCCCTGTAAACAGTTATTTTGCAGCACACCCGGAGATGATCCTGGGAACAATGAAAGAAATCTCAGGACCTTATGGGGTGGAGACTGCCTGCATAAAAAACGAGGGCGTTTCTTTAGAAATGCAATTACGGGATGCCATAGCCAATATCACAGGACATATACCAGAAAGGATGCCGGAGGAACGTGCTGAAATTCAGTACGGGACCGAACCTGTAACAGATATGCTGGACAGGGAAGAGAACAGGATATACAGCTATGTCGTATCAGAAGCTGGGGATATTTATTATAAAAATGAATCGGGACTGGAGCAGCAAAGGGTCACAAAGACAACAAAAAGCCGTATCACCGGGATGGCTGCTATCCGGGACTGTGTCCGGGAACTGATCCGGCTGCAGGTAGAAGAAACAGAAAATACAGAAACAAAGATTCAGGCAGAGCAGAGAAAATTGAATACCCTGTATGATTCTTATACGGAAGAATGGGGACTTTTAAACAGCATAGCGAACAAGAGGGCTTTTTCGGAAGATTCCTCCTATCCTCTGTTATGTTCCCTTGAAAGATTAGATGAAGACGGGAATCTTGCCGGAAAAGCAGATATGTTCTCCAAACGTACTATCCGGCAAAAGGAAAGTATCACTCATGTCAATACTGCGAACGAAGCCCTTGCTGTGTCTATGACAGAACATGGAAAGGTTGACCTTCCCTTTATGTCGGGACTTTGTGGAAAGCCGGGGGAAAAGATAACAGAAGAACTGGCAGGAGTTATCTATAGAAATCCAGTAACACAGGAATGGGAGACAGTAGACAGCTATCTGTCAGGAAATGTACGGGAAAAACTCCGCATTGCAGAAAATTTTTTGGAAAGTACTCCAGAGTATAAAAGGAATGTAGAGGCATTAAAAAATGTGCAGCCAAAACGGCTAGAAGCATCAGAAATCGAAGTACGGCTGGGTTCTATGTGGATACCATTAGAAGTTTATGAGCAATTTATGATAGAGACATTTCAGCCGCCAAAATATATTGCCGCAAACCATACGATAAAGATACAGTATTCCTCTTACACAGGGGAATGGAATATTCAGGGAAAAAATATAGATGGGAGCATTTTAGCGACCAATACTTATGGGACGAAGAGAGCCAATGCATACCGTTTACTGGAAAATTCCCTGAATCTTAAAAATATACAGATCTTTGATACCTATACTGACAGTGAGGGAAAGGAACACAGGGAATTAAATAAAAAAGAAACGATACTGGCAGGACAGAAGCAGGATATGATCAAAGAAAAATTTAAGGACTGGATATTCAAAGACAGGGAACGGCGGGAAATGCTGGTCACGATCTATAATGAAAGATTCAACTCCATCCGTCCAAGACAGTATGACGGAAGCCATTTGGAATTTCCCGGAATGAGCCCGGAGATCACCTTAAAGCCACATCAGAAAAATGCCGTCGCACACCAATTATATGGTGATAATACCTTACTCGCACACTGCGTGGGGGCAGGGAAGACCTTTGAAATGGTTGCTGCGGCACAGGAAAGCAAGCGCCTTGGATTATGCAATAAGTCGATGTTCGTTGTTCCCAATCATCTTGTGGGGCAATGGGCTTCCGAGT
>ENA-OOWK01001001-OOWK01001001.1-human-gut-metagenome-genome-assembly--contig:-NODE-1001-length-16089-cov-2.688599_pt1 | contig 16089 bp, 8 predicted proteins | sample MGYA00241405_ERZ501317 | MGnify/ENA primary metagenome ERZ501317 (study PRJEB25962, sample SAMEA1972440) | human gut metagenome | biome: human gut; feature: human-associated habitat; material: faeces... | reverse complement strand
TATGAAGCATTCCAGAAGGCAAAAGACAAGCCGGGTTTCAAAGCAAAGCACGAAGCCGAGCTTGTGATTTTCGAGGCGGCACGGAGTACATTGCTTGCGATGCAGGGAGATGAAAAACTGCCGAGCTTGAAGACGCTGCAAGCGGAACAGCAGAGACTTCTTGAAGAGCAGCAGCGGCTCTACGATGAACGCGCAACGCTCAAAAAGGAGGCGCGGATCATCGATACCATGAAGGCAAACGTAGATATTTTTCTCAAGCCGAGTGTAGTCCAAGAGTCTGAGCAAATTCGAGATAATCAGAGAGAATAACAAAAAGACTGTGCTGGTTTTTTGACCGGCACAGTCTTTCCCTTTAGCTGTATATCATCCAAATCGAAAACGATGAACGTCTCGTGCAAATCGGTCGTATTCACCCAAAGTTTACGAAACTCTATTGAATAGCAGACCTTCTTGTGCTATAATATAAGTTAGGTTTATTTTACATACTTTGCTGAGGTGAAAGTCATGAAAGCAAGCTACAAAAAGTTGTGGAAACTGCTCGTCGATAAGGAAATGAGCAAGGGTGATCTTCATAAGGCGTCCGGTCTTTCTTCAAGCACAATGACCAAGCTCAGAAAAGGTGAAGACGTGTCAATGGAAGCTCTGAGAAAAATCTGCATTTGCCTTGACTGCAATATCGGTGACATCGTGGAGTTTGTCCCTGACAACACAACACAGTCCTAAATATGGGACAGGCAATATGATACAGTATGCTATTAGGAATGGAGCAAATATAATGGATCAGACGCACCCTTATAACGGCAGCTTAACTGCTGAACAGTTTCTCTTCTACGAGATAAGAATTGCCGCAAAATACTATGTTTCCGGCTTGAAAATTGATGAGGCAATCGAGCGGATTAAGAAGGATAACCTCTTTCAATATCCAACAGAGAGACAGGTTTCCCGTTTGGCAAGAGCCTGTTATAAGCGGCTGGACGCGCTCGGCAACGAACAGCTTGTTCACGAGCTTGCCTCTGCACCAAATGATATTGCAAAGCAGATCAATCTATACGCGGTGATGAGGTATAATCGTCTGGTCTGGGAGTTTATGATTCAGGTTATAGGCGAAAAATACCGCAATCAGGACATGAACTTCTCAAGGAAAGACATGAATGCGTTCTTTTCCAGACTGCAAGCACAGGATGATTCTGTTGCCGCTTGGAGTGATGCGACAATCACCAAAATCAAAAGTGTTCTCGTTCGGATGCTGATAGAGACAGGGTATCTGGATGGGCTGAAAGACACCACGCTGAATCCCGTTTTTCTCTGTGAAGAGCTTGAACGAGGTATCGAAGCAAACAACGATTATGATGCACTTTCGGCATTTAATTACTTTAGATAGATAGGCGGACACAAACATGATTAAACAGGAGTTGGACCGGATCAAAGAGCGTATCTCGAATAAGGACTTCCTTGAAAACAAAGGACTGAGCAATGAGGTTGGTATCCATGTTTTCTGCTACAAAGCGGAGGATGAGTTGATCGTTCAGGATTATATCCGCAGATTGAAAAGCGAGGCGAACACGCCATATCGGATCATTGAGTGTGACCTTTATGAAGTGTTTCTCTCCCTTTTGGAGGACAAGCGCATTCTGAAATCAGTTGCAGGGTTAGAAGAAAAACGAGGCAAAAAGTATCTTCTGGATCAGTTGCAGAAGATCGCCACACCGGAAGCTCTCCTTGCCAAGATGGACTATTCACCCCATATCAAAGGGCAGGATGTTCTCTTCATGACAGGCATTGGAAAAATTCATCCGTTTATGCGTTCCCATAAGATGCTTGATAGTATGCAGCATCTCTTTGAAGACATCCCTATTGTGATGTTCTATCCCGGAACCTTCAATGGACAGACGCTCAATCTATTCGACGAGTTCAAAGAAGGCAATTATTATCGGGCATTCAATCTGCTGTAATGGAGGTAGCAACGTGAAAATACAGAATATGTTCCAGAAGGACATTGAAAGAGACATCAACGGCGTTATCAAGGTTATGCAGGATGATGACCGGAGTTTGGAACAGGAACTCAGCGAATACATAATTACCAAGGAGCTTCGCCGTCACTTCCGCACATTCTTTGACAACTATACAAAGGCTATCGACCAGCCGACTGATAAAATCGGCGTGTGGATTTCCGGCTTCTTTGGAAGTGGTAAATCTCATTTCCTGAAAATCCTCTCTTACCTGCTTTCCAATCAGGAAGTCTGCGGTAAAAGAGCGATTGACTACTTTGCAGACAAATTTGATGACCCGATGATGTATGCTCAGGCGGTTAAAAGTGTGTCCGTGCCTACGCAGTCTATCCTTTTCAACATTGACATCGAAGGTCCTCTCACGAAGGATAAGACCGCAGTGCTGCGCGTCTTTGCAAAGATGTTCTACAATCACTGCGGGTTTTACGGCGATGATCTGAAAATTGCCAAACTGGAACGCTTCATTGAAAAGCAAGGCAAGACGCAGCAGTTCCGCGAAGCCTTTGAGAAGGTCAATGGTGCACCTTGGACGGAGACCCGCGATTCCTTTGCGTTCTTTGAGGATGACATTGTTTCGGTTCTGCAATCTACGCTCGGCATGAGCGAACAGGCGGCGCGGAACTGGTTCAATGGTGAGGAAACGAATGAACTGAGCATCGCCCAGCTCGTAGCTGACATTCAGGAATATGTAGACGGCAAGGGCAAGGATTTCCGACTGCTGTTTATGGTGGATGAAGTCGGTCAATACATTGGTGACGATGGTGACTTGATGATCAATCTGCAATCTCTTGTAGAAGAGATTGGCATTCGCTGCCACGGCAAGGTTTGGGTCATGGTGACAAGTCAGGAGGCGATTGACTCCGTTGTCCATATCACCGGCAATGACTTTTCCAAAATTCAGGGACGCTTCAATACGCGCCTCAGCCTTTCCTCGTCCTCCGTTGATGAAGTTATCAAAAAGCGTGTTCTGGCGAAAACAGATGCGGCGGATCAGCTTCTTCGCATGGTCTATGACAAGGAACACGCCGTACTCAAAAACCTCTATACTTTCAACAATCCCGTTCTTGACATCAAGGGCTTTACGGATGGTGCGGAGTTTTCTGCAACTTTCCCCTTTGTACCGTACCAGTTCATCGTGATCCAGAAGGTGCTTGCCGAGATTCGCAAGCACGGCAATTCCGGTAAACATCTGTCCGGCGGTGAGCGTTCCATGCTCTCCGGCTTCCAAGAAGCAGCACAGGATGTGAAGGATAAGGATGAAAATGCTCTGGTTCCATTTCATCTGTTTTACAATACAGTTCACACATTCCTCGAAAGCCCCATCCGACGGGTTATCGACCGCTGCCAGACTGCGGCAGACAATCACGATGGGCTTGAGCAGCAAGATGTCAGCGTCCTGAAGCTCCTTTACCTTGTACGTTATATTGAGGACATCAAGGCAAATATCGACAATATCTCCATCCTTATGATCGATGACATCCGTACAGATAAGATTGCGCTGCGGGCGTCAGTTTCCGCCTCACTGGAAAGGCTTCTCTCGCAGAACTACATTTCTCGCAACGGCGATACCTATGCCTTCCTGACGGACGAGGAACAGGACATTGCCATTGACATCAAGAACACACCGGTTGACAGTGCGCAGGTCATCACCAGCATTGCACAGACGGTTTACGGGGAAATCTACCCTTCCAAGAAATTCAAGTACGGCAAGTACGACTTCGCCTATGACCAATACATTGACGAGACCCTGAACGGCTCTGCTTGCGGTGGAATGCGGCTTCGCATTGTTACCGTTGCAAGCGACTACTATGGTGCGCCGAACGAACGGCTCATTATGGATTCTCAGGTCAACAATGAAGCAATCGTTGTGCTGTCCAATGAGACACCGTATTTTGATGAGCTGGAACAGGCGATGAAAATTCGTAAGTATGTCAAACAGCGGAATGTATCTCAGCTCCCTGAAAGCATTCAGGACATCATCCGCAAGCGGCAGCAGCAAGCGCGTATTCTGGAAGAAAGAGCGCGTAGCTATATTGAAAAAGCTATCGTCGGTGCAAAGGTCATTGTCCACGGCGAGGTCATGGACATCAAGACTGGCAACGCGAAAGACAAGCTGGACACCGCGATGAACGGTCTGGTTGAGAGTGTCTATTCCAAGCTCAACATGGTCAACCGTTTCGTAGAGAGCGACGCAGACCTTCTTTCCATCCTGAATGGAACGGATGACGAGCAGATTGCCTTCACCGGTCAGGGCGCAAACAACGAAGATGCGCTGAACGAGATCAGCCAGTGGCTCGAACTTCAAAATCAGAAGATGCTCAGTACCTCAATGGGCGATGTGCAGCGCCGGTATCAGGCGATTCCCTACGGCTGGCGCGAAATTGATATTGCTGCGCTGATTGCTCGTTTGATCTCTCAGCAGAAAATCTCCATCAAATACGGCGGTGCTTTGGTTGGCAAGGACGAGCGCAGACTGGTTGATTATCTGCGAAAAAAATCCGAGATTGACAAAGCCGTCGTTACCCGCAGGATTGCCCCTTCCGAAGACCTTATGCGCAAGAGCATTGCCTTCCTCCGGGACTATCTTGGCGCGATGGACATTCCTTCCGACGAGGACGGACTGATCCGTTTTGTGCTGGACACCTTTACTCAAAAGCAGGAGCATTATCAGGAGCTTCTTGATAATGCCTATTCTGAGTTCCGTTACCCGGAAAAGGAAGTTGTCACAAAAGCCCGCGACCTTATGAATGATGTTCTGAGCCAGCGCAGGGACAACGTTGCGCTGCTTACCCGCATGGTGCAGCGTCAGGAAGACCTTCTGGATTTCTCCGAGGACATGGAGGGTGTGGAGTTCTTCTTCAAGTCGCAGCGCAGTGTATATGATGAGGCACGGCGTCAGATGGACCGCGTGAATAAGGAACGTGACTACTTTGCTTCTGACGCGGATGTGTTGGATGTCTTCCATACCATTGCGACCATTCTTGCACAACCGAAGCCCTATGACCGCATTGGTGAGCTGCCGGAACTGATTCAGAAGGTTAAGGCGGCATACTCCGGTCTGCTGGATTTGAAGAAGGATGAGGTTGCCGAGAATATCCGTCAGTGTATGCAGGATGTTCATCAGCTTGCAACCGAAGCGCGGGATGCAGGAGTTCTGCTGCGTCAGGCAGATGACTACTTTGTCGGCAAGCGAGAGGCGGCGAAGAACGCTTTCTCTCTCACCGAGCTGGACGCTATGATCACCCAGCTTCTCACATACAAGGATAATATCTGCCGACGCATGGAGGTAATGTCCGCTTCCCATCAGGAAGCAACGACACAGGGAGGCACAGGAGCAGCACAGCCCGCCCCGAAAATGCCAAAAATCACAACACTTCGCCGGTATGACCTCTGCTCTGTCAAGCGTCTGCAATCTAAGGAGGACATTGACCGGTACGTCGATGGAATCCGCGAGAAGCTGATGAAAACATTGGAAGGCTGCGACGGTGTGCAGATTAACTGATAACATTATAGAAGGGACAGAATGGTATGCAGGAAATTAGATGCCCCAAATGCGGTGAAGTATTTCAAGTCGATGAAAGCGGCTACGACCAGATTGCACAGCAGGTGCGTGATAGAGAGTTCGAGAAAGAGCTTGATCGTCGCAAAAAAGAGTTGGATGCTCAACGCGAACAGGAGCTTGAGATAATTCGCTTGCAGGAGGAAAAAGAGCATACTGCGAGTATCACCCAGAAAGATGCTGAGATTTCTGAGAAGGATCAAAAAATAGCAGAGCTGCAAGCCAAACTTGACGCCAGTGAAACGGCAAAGAAACTTGCTGTTGCAGAGGCGATTGAACAGAAGAATGCGGAATTATCTCAAAAGGCAACTGAGATTGCCGACCTCAAGGGCGAACTAAAGAACAAGGCAACTGAGAGCCGCTTGAGCGAGAAGTCCCTTCAAGAGCAGTATGAAGAAAAGCTCAAGCTGAAAGACGAACAGATTGAGTATTACAAAGACTTCAAAGCACGGCAATCAACAAAGATGATCGGTGAGAGTTTGGAGCAGCACTGCCTGACACAATTCAATGCGATCCGAATGACGGCTTTTCCAAACGCCTATTTTGAGAAAGACAACGACGCCAAAACCGGCAGCAAAGGTGACTTCATTTACCGTGAGTGCGGAGAAGATGGTACGGAGTTCATCTCCATTATGTTTGAAATGAAGAACGAGGCTGATGAAACCGCCACCAAGCACAAGAATGAGGACTTTTTCAAAGAGTTGGATAAGGACCGAAACGAAAAGGGCTGCGAGTACGCAATCCTTGTCTCTCTTCTTGAGATCGACAATGAGCTATATAACAATGGCATTGTGGATGTGTCTTATAAGTACCCGAAGATGTATGTTATCCGTCCGCAGTTCTTCATTCCGATGATTACACTGCTGCGGAATGCGGCAAAAAACTCCTTGCAATACAGGCAGGAGCTTCAAATTGTTCGCAACCAGCAGGTTGACATCCGCAACTTCGAGGAAAACATGAACGCCTTCAAGGAAGGCTTTGCCCGAAACTATCGGCTGGCAAGCGAGAAGTTTTCAACGGCGATTGATGAGATTGACAAAACAATCGACCACTTACAGAAGACAAAGGCAGCACTTCTTTCTTCTGAAAACAATCTTCGCCTTGCGAACAATAAAGCGGAGGACCTTAGCATCAAGAAGCTGACAAAGAACGCTCCGTCTGTTAAGGCAATGTTTGATGAACTGGGGCAAGAGAAAGCGTAATACACGCATAGTTAGGAGATAACGAGCATGAATAAAGGTGCGATACAAAGATTTGCAATCTGGGCGCGGAACGAGCTGATCGCTCAAGTGTCGCAGAGAGCTTATCAGTATGGAATCACGAAGGAAGGCTGCGGCGAGGCAAACGCCGTGACGGTGGGCGGACGCGCATTGACCGGCGATGAGCAGAAACAGCGCAAGGAGCTCGTCGATCAGATCCGCTCAAAGGGCTACACACAGGTCATGGAAGAGGTTGCCTACACTTGGTTCAACCGCTTTATTGCCCTGCGCTTTATGGAGGTCAACAACTATCTGCCCTCCCATATTCGCGTGTTCTCAGACAGTACCGGCGCGTTCAAACCGGAGATTTTGAGTGATGTCCTGCACCTTGACCTTCCGGGACTGGACCGGGAGAAAGTTGCGGAGTATATCGAGAGCAACGACACCGAAGGTCTCTATCGCTATCTGCTTCTGACGCAGTGCAACGCCCTGAACGATCCTCTTCCCCGTATGTTTGAGAAAATGGGCGGTTATACCGAGCTTTTGCTGCCGAACAACATTCTGAAACAGGATAGCGTTCTCGGTCACATGGTCGCGGATATTCCCGAAGAGGACTGGACGGATCAGGTGCAGATCATCGGTTGGCTTTACCAGTTCTACAACACCGAACTCAAAGCAGAGGTCTTTGCAAAAAACGGGAAAATCACAAAAAATGAGATTCCCGCTGCAACACAGCTCTTCACTCCGGACTGGATCGTCCGCTATATGGTTGAAAACAGCCTTGGCAGAATCTATGTAGACAAGCGCAAAAACGAAGGCATCTATGCGGATGGTCGCGGCTTGGATGAAATGACTTGGCACGAGGCGGAATCCGAGCGCATTGCAACGGAAAAGCTGATTGCCGACAAAATGGGCTGGAAGTATTATCTGCCCGAAGCGGAACAGACGCAGGAAGTACTCAAGCAGCTTGATGAGATTCAGGCGGAATATGCCAATCTGGATGTGAAAGACATCAGGGTCATCGACCCCTGCATGGGCAGCGGTCATATCCTTGTGTATGCCTTTGATGTGCTGATGCAGATTTATGAGGCAACCGGGTATAGCCAGCGGGACGCAGCGCAGAGCATTCTTGAAAACAACCTCTACGGTCTTGATATTGATGACCGTGCGGCACAGCTTGCCTATTTTGCCATCATGATGAAGGCGCGGCAGTACGACCGCCGCATCTTCTCCCGTGGTATTCAGCCTCATGTGTATGCGATTGTCGAGAGCAACGGACTGGACAGCAGCTCCGTCGAATACTTCACCAATAGTGATCCGAAGCTCAAGAAGGACTTTGGAACGCTGATGGACGAACTGCGGGATGCAAAGGAATATGGTTCTATCCTGAATATCTCTCAGGTAGACTTTGCCGCCCTCTATGCCAGAGTTGAGGAAGTGCGGGCTGACATCAGTATGTTCCGCGAGATCGTGCTGAACAGCATTCTGCCGCTAATTCAGGTGGCAGAGGTTATGGCTCAGAAATACAATGCAGTAGTAACTAATCCACCATATATGTCTACGTCTTCCGCTGGAGCAAAATTGAGCGATTATGTTAGAAAGCACTATCCTGACAGTAAAACAGATATGTTTTCAATTTTTATCGAGCGATGTCAAATGATGACCTGCTCCAATTACCTATACGCAATGATAACAATGCACTCATGGATGTTTTTAGGTAGCTTTGAGAGTCTGCGTGTCAAGCTAATGCAAACTGATACAATCAACATGGCTCATTTAGGTCCAAGAGCTTTTGAGGAGATCGGGGGTGAAGTGGTTCAAACTACAAGTTTTGTGCGAAGAAAGAGCCATGTAAGTAGTTACAAAGGCGCGTATTGCAGATTGATTACCCCAGCTACTCAAGATGGCAAGAAAGAACTATATCTTGAGCATAAGGAAATATATAGTGTAACACAGGATGATTTCGACAACATTCCTGGCAATCCAATTGCATATTGGATAAATAGCAACTTGGTTCACGCATTTGCTCAGAAGCATTTATCAGATTATGCACAAACAAAGCAAGGATTTGCCACAGGAGATAACAATAGATTTCTACGGTTTTGGCACGAAGTGTCTGCATCAAATACGGCGTTTCCCGGTCAGGTTTTGAACGGAATGAAATGGTTCCCTTGTAACAAAGGTGGCAGCTTTCGTAAGTGGTACGGTAATAATATATACCTTGCTAATTGGTATCAGAACGGATCAGAGATGAAAGCCTTCTCTGGTTCAGTCATTCGTAACCCGCAGTTTTATTTCAAAGTTGGAATTACGTGGTCCTCCTTAGCAAATCAGTTATCGCTGAGGTACAGCCCCAAAGGATTTTTGTTTGAATCAAAGGGTTCAATGTGCTTTGTAAATGACACAAACAGATTGAACTACATACTCGGACTACTAAATAGTAAGGTGACGGCAGAAGCGCTGTCTGTGCTTTCCCCCACGCTTGACTTTCACGAAGGTCCCATGCTTAAAGTACCAGTTGTTCTGATTGAGCCGCACGGCGAAATTGACCAAAGAGTTGAGGAAAATATTAAACTGTGTCAAGATGACTGGGATGCCTTTGAATCCTCGTGGGACTTTATGTGTCATCCACTGGTTGCAAGTCAGCAATACGCTGCAACTTGCCATCAAAAGGAAGGAACTTCGCCGGAGCATCATCTTTGCGCAGCATATCAAATGTGGTTAGCTTCTACGGAGCGTAGATTTCAGCAACTCAAAGCCAACGAAGAAAAGCTCAACCGTATTTTTATTGACATCTACGGCTTGCAGAACGAGCTTACGCCAGAAGTAGAGGACAAAGATGTCACAGTGCGAAGGGCTGATCTTGGGCGGGATATTCGCTCCTTCATTTCCTATGCCGTTGGCTGTATGTTTGGGCGGTATTCTCTGGACGTGGACGGACTTGCCTACGCGGGCGGCGAATGGGATGCCAGCAAATACAAGACCATCATCCCGGACAGCGACAACATTATCCCCATTTGCGATGATGAGTATTTTGATGATGACATCACCGGACGTTTCGTAAAGTGGGTCGAAACCGTTTACAGCAAGGAAACGCTGGAAGAAAACCTCAAGTTCATCGCAGATGCGCTCGGCGGCAAGGGTACGCCCCGTGAGGTGATCCGCAGCTACTTTCTGAATGACTTCTACGCCGACCACCTGAAAACCTATCAGAAGCGTCCGATCTACTGGCTCTTCGACAGCGGCAAAAAGAACGGCTTCAAGGCTCTAATTTATATGCACCGCTATCAGAGCGACCTTCTTGCCCGGATGCGTACCGACTATGTTCACGAGCAGCAGGAACGTTATCGCACTCAGCTTACCCACCTTGCGGACGCCATCGAACACGCCGGAGCTGCGGAGCGCGTGAAGCTGAGCAAGCAGCAGAAAAAACTCCAAGAACAGGCTCTTGAAATCCAGAAGTATGAAGAGAAAATCCATCATCTTGCCGATCAGAACATCCAGATCGACCTTGATGATGGCGTGAAGCACAACTACGAGCTGTTTGCCGATGTGCTGGCGAAGATAAAGTGACGAAAGGAGTGTAACTGTGGGAACAACAAAAAAGCAGCATTATGTGCCTCGTGTTTACCTCAAAGCGTGGGAAACATCAGTCACAACAGATCAAGAACCAAACAAGCAGATACAAGGCGTTTACAGACTTGACCACGATGAGAAACGTGGACATGGAACGCCAATAACTGCTGTACTTTGGGAATCCAGACTATATACTGTTGACTTTGCCCACAGCTACATCACACAATCTTGCCCAAAGATACTGGCTGATTTTGTTGAGCAGATATATGAGATCCTGCGAATAAAGCGCACACCGCCTGTTTATGGAAAACTTGGTTATAGTGTAATTAAAACAAAATCAAGCATTCGCAAGCATCTCCAGGAGATTGACCAGTGGGATTTCTTCTATGACACAGGAGATCGCGCCCGAAAGAACGCTATCTTGAATGATATTCATGCCATCAACTCTTATTTGATTGAAGATGGTCTGGATTCGCATTTTGAAACGCATTGGCAATCTCTATTGGAGCAGTTCATCACTGAAATGAACTCAGAAGAATCGGGAATTGATGGGAAAAGCGAGAGGAACATTTCTATGGAAACAGCAAAGGATATGCTTGCGTTTTTCTTTATGATGCTTTGTCGAAATCCCCGGTTTGATGGGACAGGTATATATAGCTGGATTCGAGACGATATACTCTTACCAGCTTTTCGTGGTGAATCTAATACACAGTCTGGCGAGAGCAACGGGAACGAAATTGAAGGATGGGCTGATGACTTTATAGATGGCTTATGGTATGCAGAACTATACCGAATGCTATATAAAAACAAAGGCGGTCATTTCCATACATTCTTGGATATTGGAAGTCAGCGGCTCCAAATGATTCTATTTGAGGCTTACAGCGATGCCGGAGACTTTATCACTTCGGATAATCCAGCGTTTCAATATCATAGCGTTCCAGAATCGAAGAACATGAACGGCTATATCTTCCCGTTGTCTCCCAAGTATCTGTTGTTCATAGGCTCTGGCAATCTTCCAATCAATATTGTCGATATGCGATATGCTGATCGCACCACAGTTGCCTATTTCAACCAAGCCATCAGCCGAAACAAAGTTCAAACGGTCATTTCGCGTTACAGGGACTTATCGTAATGGCTGTCATTCGCAATTAAGGAGAAAGAAAAATGTCCGAAGAACGCATACAATTTGATCTAATAGAACGTTTTGCCGCCCCTCTGCCTGAGTTCTATCAAAGGCGGATCATCTTCTGGCAGGACGAGGATCGGGAGTTCGAGTCCATGCTTGATGAGCTTTCTATCCCTGATGTGACAGTCATCAAGCTCACCGGCACGAACAACTTTGCTGTCAAGAAGTTGCTTCTGCACGATGATCTAACAGGCAATTACCTGATTTATAATCCCTTCTCTTATTCTGACCCAAAGGATAATTGGCTGCTGGATATTGAGAAATTCAGCGAAGAATACCGCTCCGACCTCATCTCTACGCGCATGAATGAGCTGAATATTGAGGCAAGTCCGGCAATGCGCAAGACGGTAAAACTGTACGCAAAATTCTTTGATAGCAAAGAGCGGATTGAAAGGCTGAAAAGAATTGGGCGAGAATACCATACACCGTTGCAGCTTCATATTGACATTATGGCTGTGCTGGCAGGACTAAACGGCGGCTCTGCGCAGGATGTATTTATTGCTGTCCTTTCTGCAGGACAGGATGAGGAAAATAATGCCGTCCTCAGCAATATCAAGAAGTTCGGTAACATTGACGCCTTCTGGCAGCTTGTCCGCAAGTACACGGGCTATATCCATGAGGACGGAAAAACGCTTGACCTGTTCTCCGCTCATGTGCTGCTGACTGCCCTTGCACAGACGATGAATCCCAGCGTTCTCAAAGGCTTGGAGCGTTTCATCTCTGATTCCAACAAGGCGTATTGTTACAGTATTGTCCACGAATGGCGCAACTGCGAGGACAACGGTGCGCTTTGGGAGCTGTGTCGCAGCGTGGAGCAGGAGTTGCATCTTGCTTCCCGCTTTGAAAAGCAGGATATTGAAACGCTGCTGACAGCAGACATTTTCCCGTCCATTCACGAAGTCATTCTGAGCCGCTTTTTCTCTGAAATCGCAGATCATGTGGTAAAAACCGAGCTGATGCTGAAAACTGCGGAAAACCGCCGTACCTCCGGATGGATTGATCGGTTCGAGAACTATTATGACTGTCTCTACTATGTTGCAAAGATGCAGAACTTTTATCAGGAGAATGCAGCAGGCTTCCATATCGTAGAACCGAAAGCAATCTGGAAGCTCTACACGGAAAAGGCGTATGAGATGGATGGCTTCTATCGGCACTTCCACTATGCCTTCGGCTGCACTCTCAAGAACAGCAATGTACTTCTGGAAGACAAGCTGAAACACGCGGCAGATTACGTTGAGGGGCTGTATCAGAACTGGTTCCTCAAGGAGTTGACCGGCTGCTGGACAAAAGCAATTTCTGACAACCTTGCCACATTGGGTTATGTGTCCGAGATTGGCAGGCAAAGAGACTTCTACTCTCACTATGTTAAGCCGCTTGCGGGGAAAAACTCCCGCGCCTTCGTGATTATATCCGACGCTCTGAGATATGAAGTTGCTGCGGAGCTATGCGATACCATCACCCGGACAACCAAGGGAACAGCGAAGCTCGATGCTGTTCAAGCAGTTTTTCCCTCAATCACAAAATTCGGTATGGCGGCTCTTCTTCCGGGGCGAAAGATGTCTGTCAATGACGGGATGGATGTTCTCGTGGACGAAATGCCCACCCGCTCTACTGATGAGCGTGGGAAGATTCTCTGTGCTGCTAACATGAACAGCGTAGCAGTTCAATACACAGACGTTCTGAACATGAAACGCGCCGAGCGGCGTGAGCTTGTGAGCGGCAAAGAAGTCGTGTATATCTATCACAACACGATTGACGCTATTGGTGACAAAGCTCCAACTGAGAAAAAGGTGTTTGATGCTTGCGAAGACGCTATGCAGGAGCTTTCCAATATTCTTCGTATTGTCATCAACGATATGCAGGGTACAGATGTTTTCATTACCGCAGATCACGGTTTCCTTTATACATACAGCCCTTTGACCGAAGGCGATAAACTGGGCAAGGACGCGATCAGCGGCAAGGTCTATGAAATTGGACGGCGGTATGTGCTGGCAGAACCCTCCGCAGCAGCAAAGTACCTTGTGCCGGTTCAGCTTGATGGTGAGATCGGCGGTACGCCGATCAAGGGCTACACGCCTTTTGATTCCACACGCATACGGGTTTCTGGTGGCGGTGAGAACTATGTCCACGGCGGTATCAGCTTGCAGGAGCTTGTTGTGCCTGTTATTAGTTTCAAGAATCTCCGCTCCACAAGCAAGAAGTATGTGGAGGTTTCCAACGCAGAATTGAAGCTGTTGAGCGAAAGCCGCAAGGTGTCCAACCTGCTATTCTCTCTGGATTTCTACCAACGTCAGCCAGTCGGAGAGAAGATTCAGCCCTGCACCTACTACATCTATATGACGGATGATGAGGGCATGGTCATCAGTGACCGTCAGACTGTCATTGCAGACCGTACAAGCACAAATGCTTCCGAGCGCGTCTTCCGTGTGCGCCTCAATTTGAAAGCCGGTGCCTATGACAAGAATAAGATTTATCGACTTGTTATTGCCAACGATACAGATGTCCCGGAAGAGGCTGAGTTCCATATAGACATTGCCTTTGCGGATGACTTCGGATTTGACCTGTGAAGGAGAAGCAGAAGATGAGCGAGTTTATTGAAACGGTATCACAAGAGGATGCAAACGCCGTAATCGACAGCAAACTGCGCAAGGTGTTCGACGGCAGGATTGTCCGCAAAGACCTCACAAAGAAAATCAAGGAAGGGGCAAATGTCCCCGTTTATGTCCTTGAGTTTCTTCTTGGACAGTATTGCAGTTCCGATGACGAGGATGTCATTGAAACCGGGGTTGCAAACGTCAAGCGGATTCTGGCTGAAAACTACGTCCGTCCCGACGAGGCGCAGAAGATCCTTTCTGTCCTCCGTCAGCGAGGCAGCTATACCGTGATTGACAAAATCACGGTGAATCTCAACATTAAGACGGACAGCTATGAGGCTGAGTTTTCCAATCTTGGAATCAAAGCTATTCCTATCTCTGAGGATTACCCGACTAAATACGACCGGCTTCTCTGCGGCGGTATCTGGTGCATTGTCCAGCTTGAATATGAATATGTGGAAGAGGATAAGCGCAGATCCCCAATACTCATTCATAAGCTCACGCCTATTCAGATGCCTCATGTGGACATTGAGGAATTGAAGCAGGGGCGAAAAGCGTTTACGCAAGAAGAATGGATCAAGATTCTCCTTCGCTCCATCGGTATGGAACCGGACAAGTTGAACGACCGCGAACGCTGGCTTCTGCTTGCCCGTATGCTGCCGCTTGTCGAGAACAACTTCAACCTCTGTGAGTTAGGTCCGCGAAGCACTGGTAAATCCCATATCTACAAGGAAATCTCCCCGAACAGCATCCTTGTTTCCGGCGGTCAGACCACCGTCGCGAACCTGTTTTACAACATGGGCAGAAAAACCGTGGGCTTGGTTGGCTTGTGGGACTGCGTAGCGTTTGACGAGGTTGCCGGTATCAACTTTAAGGACAAAGACGGCATCCAGATCATGAAGGACTATATGGCGTCCGGCTCCTTTGCCCGTGGCAAGGAAGAAAAAGCCGCAACCGCTTCTATGGTCTTCGTCGGCAACATCAATCAGAGCGTGGATGTGCTGCTGAAAACGTCCAGTCTCTTTGACCCATTCCCTCCCGAAATGGGAACGGACACGGCATTTCTCGACCGTATGCACTGCTACATCCCCGGCTGGGAGATACCGAAGTTCCGCCCCGAACATTTCACCAATGACTACGGATTCATCACCGACTATCTGGCAGAGTTTATCCGGGAGCTTCGCAAGGAGCAGTACGGCGATGCGCTGGACAAGTATTTCCGCCTCGGCAAGAACCTCAATCAGCGCGACACCATTGCCGTCCGCAAGATGGTTGGCGGCATGATCAAGCTGCTTTATCCGGACGGGGAGTTCACGAAAGAACAGCTTGAAGAAATCCTCAAGTTTGCGCTCGAAATGCGCCGCCGCGTCAAGGAACAGCTCAAGAAGCTGGGCGGTATGGAGTTCTACGATGTCAATTTCTCGTACATTGACAATGATACCTTTGAGGAACATTTTGTCTCTGTCCCGGAACAGGGCGGCGGAAAACTGATCCCCGAAGGAATGTGCAATCCCGGTCAGGTCTATACGGTTTCACAGGGAAAGAGCGGCATGATCGGCGTCTTCCGTCTGGAATCGCAGATGCTTCCCGGAAGCGGAAAGTTTGAGCGGACGGGGCTAAACTCTGATGGTAAGTGCAAGGAAGCGGCAAATACTGCCTTCAACTATCTGAAAGCGAATGGCAACCGCATCAGTGGTGCGATCAGCACCACAACGAAGGACTATATCATCAACTATCAGGATTTGCAGGGCATCGGCATGACCGAGAAGCTGGCACTTCCCACGCTGATCGCGCTCTGTTCGATTGCGCTTGGAAAGCCGACCCTTAGCAGTCTGGCGGTGCTGGGTGAGATCAGCATTGCCGGAACCATGCTCAAGGTGGACGAGCTTGCAAATGCCCTTCAGGTCTGCCTCGATAGCGGTGCAAAGAAGGTGCTTCTTCCCATTACCTCTGCGGCTGACCTCGG
>ENA-OOWK01000987-OOWK01000987.1-human-gut-metagenome-genome-assembly--contig:-NODE-987-length-16259-cov-2.317144_pt1 | contig 16259 bp, 12 predicted proteins | sample MGYA00241405_ERZ501317 | MGnify/ENA primary metagenome ERZ501317 (study PRJEB25962, sample SAMEA1972440) | human gut metagenome | biome: human gut; feature: human-associated habitat; material: faeces... | reverse complement strand
GTACCCGATTACGCCCCGTCTGCATCTGGATATGACGGCTTGGTTACAGACATCTTGGAAAACTGGGCGAGTCTTTGGAAGGACAGGGTTGCTTATGAGGTGCTTAGCGCCATTGTCTTTACAAAGGAACCGTATGAGCCGTTTGACTGGTTTGAAGGTGTGAACTTCCTGCGCACTATTGATGCCGTGGCTTGGCAGCAGTGGAGTGTCGCGTGATACCGTGAGAGCATCCCCTTGGGGGAAGCAACGCCTACAAGGCGTTGCGCTGGGGGCCGAAGCCCCCAGGCTCTGGCGTCCTTATGGACGTCAGAGATAGGAGTCCAGAGGGTCACGCCCTATGGCAAGGTAAGCCGACAAGGCGGTGGGAGTTTCCGCAGAAACTGCCATACCTTGTATGGTGAATCAGTTCGCTGTGAAATGGGGAGCTTCGTTTTGCTGCGCATTTCACCGAGACAGATTTGCCATGACCCGCCCGCAGACGAAAGGAGGCTGTCGAAGTGGCAAGTGTGGAAAAGTTTGCAGCTGGCGCGGTACGCAATCAGCTGCGGCACAACCTGCGTGAAATCGAGCATTCGAGCAACGCAGATATAGACCCCGGTCGCAGGGAACAGGATTATGTTTTGTCCCCCGACCGGGGTATGAGTGATTATGACTATTTCAAAGAACGCCTTAGCCAACTGTATGTCTATGGGCGGGATGACGTCAAAGTCATGGCAGGGTGGATTATTACCGCGCCACAGGATTTAGCGGCGGAGCGGCAGGAAACGTTTTTCGCTGTCACCTACGATTTCCTTGAAAATCGCTATGGCGCGGAAAACGTTGTGCAGGCCGTTGTCCATGATGATGAGAGCGGACAACCACACCTTCATTTTTGCTTTGTCCCGGTTGTGGAGGACAAAAAGCATGAACAAGGCGAAAAAGTTTGTGCCAATGATGTGCTTGACCGGCGTGAGTTGAGAAACTTTCATCCTGACCTGCAAAAGTATCTGGATGAGAACGGCTTGGCAGATGCCCGTGTTATGAGCGGCGTCACCAAGCGGCAGGGCGGCAACCGCACAGTAGCTGAACTCAAAGCCGAACGAGAGGTGGAGCAAGAGGTGGCAAGGCCATCTTTGTACTTTGGCGAATCCTGTGAAGATGGACGACTGCATTTCTGAGGTGTAAGATGGAACAGGCCACGAGAATTATCAGCGTGTATTTGTACGGCGCAATCGCTTTGATGCTGGCAGTGCTGGCACTTGTTCTTTACTTAAAAGGGCAATCCCAGTATTGGCGTAATCCATTTGAACGCAAAGAACTGGCTTATCGGCAAAAAAACAATGCACATGGTGTACTGGTCGGCAAGAAATTTGGCCTGGTGGCTTACTCGCCCGAACAAGATGAAGGTCACATCCTAGTGTTGGGACCATCCGGTACGGGAAAGACCAGTGCTCTTTTGATTCCAACCCTGCGCAGTTGGCAAGGCACAGCCCTTGTGGTCGATATATCCGGCGATATTGCTTCCCATGTCGATGCCCCAAACAAAATCGTATTTGACCCGACATCGAAGAATTGTATCCCGTATGATGTGTTTGCTGCCGTTGATGCCGCGCCAGACGATACAGAAAAGCAGGAGCGCCTGGAACAACTTGCATACTTGTTGCTACCCGATAAGGCCAACGATAGTGAGGCGGGTGTTTTCTTTACAGTGAATGGCCGAAAGATGCTTTCTGCTGCTCTGATATGCTATTACATGATGGGGTGGGATTTCATCGTTATCTGTGAACATTTCCTCTCGCACGATTGGAGGTCACTGCTGAACAACATTGCCAAGCAGGAGAACAAAACTGCCAATATGTACATTAGTAGTTTTGTGGGGGTTAGCGAAAAAAACACCGCAGGCTGCAAACAGGCGGCGGATGATGCCATAAAATTGTTTGGCATGAACGCCAAAATTAAAAATGCACTTCGGAAAGTACCGAGCTATGAAAAAACCATCAGCCCGGCGACATTGGAACATAACAGTATCTATATCTACATTCCAGATGAAAAGCTCAAAATCTACGGTGACCTGTTACGTATTATTACGGCGCAGTCAATGGAATACTTTTCGTCCCGGCCAAAGGAAAACAGGCAAATGATTCTGTTTTGCCTGGACGAGTTTGCGTCCTTTGGAAAGCTGCAAATTACAGAGGCGCTGCGCAAGCTCCGAAAAAGGTATATCCGAATCATGGTACTGACCCAATCTCTGGCCGACCTGGACATGATTTATGGCAGGGATGAGCGCAAAGCCATGATGGGGAACTTCAAGTTTACAATTCTGCTCGGCTGCAAAGGCACCGAAACACAGGAATACTTTTCCAAAATGATTGGCGAGCGAAAGCAGTTGCTGAACACTGACCCGGACAAAAAGAATGCCCCCATCATCAAGCCGGAAGACCTTGCCCATTTGGGGCAAGACCTGTTTGTTCTGAGCGATGATGGGGCAGTGCGGTTAAAGAAAAATTACTACTTCAAATAATCCATGATGGCCTCTTGTGCGGTGGGTGCTACAGAATGCATGAAGGCAGGCCAGAGAGAAAAACCGGGTGACAAACGCCCGGTTTTTCTTTATAATGGACATATATTGGACTTTGTGTTCCTGTATGCATCAAAAATCCACTTTGTCGGACTTTTTACATGCTATATTAAAAATATGCTTTAAGTTGGAGGAATCACCATGCCGGACAGTAAGAAAGAACAAGAGCGCGAAGAGCTGCATCGCGCCATTTGGGCGATTGCGGATGATTTGCGTGGCAGTGTGGACGGCTGGGACTTCAAGTCGTATGTACTGGGTATTATGTTTTACCGCTATATTTCTGAAAACTTGGCTGCTTATATTAGTGCAGATGAGATTGCCGCGGGTAATGTGGATTTTGATTATGCCAAGCTGCCGGATGATGAGGCCGAGCAAGCGCGGGAAGATATGGTCAAGGTAAAAGGCTTCTTCATCCTGCCATCTGAGTTATTTGAAAATGTTCGCGCCCGTGCGGCACAGGATGAAAACCTCAACGTGACACTAGAAACGGTCTTCCGCCACATCGAGGATTCTGCCAAAGGCAGCGCCAGCGAGGACAATTTTTCAGGTCTGTTTGAAGATGTTGATGTCAACAGCAATAAATTAGGGGCAACTGTTGCAAAGAGAAACGCCATGCTTGTGAAATTGTTGAACGGTATTGGCGAGATGAAACTCGGCAATTATCAACAAAATTCGATTGACGCTTTTGGCGATGCTTACGAGTATTTGATGGGAATGTATGCATCCCATGCGGGCAAGAGCGGCGGCGAGTTCTTTACTCCGCAAGAAGTATCGGAGCTGCTGACCCGTTTAGCTGTAGTTGGAAAAACGGAAGTCAACAAGGTATATGACCCGGCCTGTGGTTCTGGCTCACTTTTGCTCAAGGCTGCGAAAATTCTGGGAAAAGACCATGTTCGGCAAGGTTTTTTTGGTCAAGAAATCAACTTGACGACTTATAACCTGTGCCGTATCAATATGTTCCTGCACGATATTGATTATGACAAATTCGACATAGCCCATGAGGACACCTTAATTTCGCCTCAGCACTGGGATGACGAACCGTTTGAGGTCATCGTCTCCAATCCGCCTTACTCCATCAAATGGGAAGGCAATGACAATCCCTTATTGATTAACGACCCGCGATTTGCCCCGGCGGGTGTACTGGCACCAAAATCTAAAGCCGACCTGGCGTTTGTGATGCACTCGCTGGCTTGGTTGGCTACTAACGGGACGGCAGCAATTGTCTGCTTCCCTGGCATTATGTATCGTGGCGGCGCTGAGCGGAAAATCCGGCAGTATCTAATTGATAACAACTTTATCGACTGCATCATTCAGTTGCCCAGCAATTTGTTTTATGGCACCAGTATTGCTACCTGCATCATGGTGCTGAAGAAGAATAAAGGGGACAATGATACACTGTTTATTGATGCATCCAAAGAATTTGTAAAGGTCACGAACAACAACAAGCTCACGGAGAATAATATTGCCAAAATCGTGGATGCCTTTGTAAACCACAAGGACAGCCAATATTTTTGCCGGATGGTTCCGAACGAAGAAATTGCAAAGCAGGAATATAATCTTTCAGTTTCGACCTATGTGGAGCAGGAGGATACCCGTGAAAAAGTTGACATTGTGGCGCTGAATGCGGATATAAAACGTATTGTAGCGCGTGAGAAGATTTTGAGAGAAGAAATAGATAAAATCATTGCTGAAATAGAAGGGTAAGCATCGGAGGAGTAAATATGCGTGGAGAGAAAGAGCAGAAGTGCTTTGAATATATGTGTAGCATATTTTTTACCTCTAGACCATATCAAGGGAAGAATGTGTATTCTGTAAGTGATGATGAATTTCTGAAATGCCCCTATGTGTATGAGGCGCATGGCAGGGGACATTTATTCTTTGGTATGACTCTGGAGGAAATCAGAAATTTTGAAAATGTTTTTAGATGTGCACGGCCAAATCCAAATCTGAATGTTTTCCCGGATTTTGTATCAGATAAGGGGATAATCGAACATTTTCAAGTTACATCATCTCAAACAAGCAGAAGAGGCGGCTCAGAACATCAACGAAAACATGCGGAATTTCAAAAGAAAGTTGACGCTGAAGAAGCTACCTTGATAGAAAAAATGCAACAGTCTCCATCCCCTTACGAAGTTCAATCAGTAAAGCATGGATTTCAGTACCCCCAACACTCTTACCAAGATTTTTGTGAATCATTCAAGAAATGCTGGGAGCATCATGCGTCCCGGATTGATACTTATAAAGGCAATAAAGATACTACTATTTTCATGATAGAGTACTTGGACGGGGCATTGCATATGTGCGAAAATTTTACGGTTTCAGATTTGAAGAAAGATGCCTTTTGGGGAGATATGTTGCGCCAAGAAAAATACGCATATTACCGTTTGAGTTTGGACAAGGAACTTCTAAATTATATCTACACTTTCAAAAACAAAGTGGATTATGTCGTGTTTGTAACGGATATAGCTGCGCCAGAAGTGATTCGATTGGATACAATTCCAGACTTGATTAAGCTAAATCCAAATGGGTTTACAATTGCATCTCCAGGCGCAATGGGAGAAGTGCAGTGTTTGTATGGGATGAGTATTCCGATGGCCGCAACATTGTCAGAAAAAGAGGATAGTCGAGATGAGTAACCTTGAAAAAATGATTCATGAGTTTTGTCCAGGCGGAGTTGAAAGAAAACGCTTGGGGGATATAGGTACTGTTATTCGAGGTAATGGCCTTCAAAAGAAAGACTTTACGGAAAACGGGGTAGGTTGCATACATTATGGCCAAATCTATACATATTATGGAACTTGTGCCTATGAGACAAAGTCGTGTGTATCCGCGGAATTGGCAGAAAAACTTCAGAAAGTTGATAAAGGAAATCTAGTTATAGCAGTAACGAGTGAAAATGTTGAGGATGTTGGGAAAGCGGTTGTATGGTTGGGTGATACTCAAATTGTAACAGGTTCGCATGCTGCTATTTTTAAGCATAACCAAGACCCTAAATATGTTGCATATTGGTTTCAGACGGCAGATTTTTATTCACAGAAAGTTAAAATTGCGCAAGGTACGAAAGTCATTGATTTGGCACCTCAAAAACTTGAAGAGGTGACCATGCCGGTACCACCGCTTCAAGTTCAACGCGAAATTGTCCGTATACTAGACAATTATGCAGAGTTGACAGCAGAGTTGACAGCAGAGTTGACAGCAGAGCTGACAGCGCGGAAGAAACAGTATGAGTATTATCGGGATATGCTGTTGACTTTTGGTGTCCACGGGGGGGGGACAGCCGAGATTGAGTGGCGGACACTCGCGGAATTGGGAAGATGGTCTGGTGGAAAAACTCCATCAATGGCAAATCTGCGTTTTTGGCAAAGTGGGACGATTCCTTGGATTTCTTCCAAAGATATGAAAGTATCTACTTTGTGCGATACACAAGACCATATCACTGAAAAAGCGGTTCATGAAGCGTCGATGACAGTGTATCCACCAAACAGTATTGCAATCGTTACCCGTTCCGGAATTCTAAAACATACTTTCCCAGTTGCGTTTGTTCCGTTTGAAACTACAATCAACCAAGATATAAAAATCCTGATAACTGGGGACGGCGTTCTCCCACGGTATGCCTTTCATGTAATTCAAGGAAAAGGGGAAGACATATTACGCAAAACGAAGAAGCAAGGGGGCACCGTTGATTCTTTGGATTTTGATAAGGTGCTCAGCTATAAGGTTCCCGTCCCATCGTTGAAAGTTCAAGAGTGCCTGGTATCTGTTTTAGATAATTTTGATGCCATTTGCACCGACCTCAATATTGGTCTCCCCGCCGAAATAGCCGCCCGCAAAAAACAATACGAATTCTACCGTGATAAACTTTTATCTTTTAAGGAGCTGGGTGCATGAGCACTTACAATGTTGTTGCCGCTGGCAATGAAAGCACGGTCGTGGCCGAATACGAGCCGCAAATCAAACGCTCAGATGCCTACCAGAGCGAAGCCGCGCTTGAACAGGCTTTCATTAAAATGCTGGAAGAGCAAGGCTATACCTATCTACCCATTCATAGGAGTGAAGACCTGGTAGCCAATCTGCGCCAACAGTTGGAATTGCTCAACCACTATACCTTTACGGATGCCGAGTGGCAGAGCTTCTTTTCGGATAAAATCGCCAATGCCAATGACGGCATCGTGGAGAAGACCCGGCGCATACAGGAGGACTATGTCCAAAACCTGACCTGCGAGGATGGCAGCACCGTCAACATTACCCTGCTGGACAAAAAGAACATCCACAACAACCGTTTGCAGGTCATCAATCAGTATGTGGAAATCGAGGGCAAGTATGACACCCGGTATGATGTGACCATCCTTGTCAACGGTTTGCCGTTGGTTCATGTGGAACTGAAACGGCGGGGTGTGCCGCTCAAAGAGGCGTTCAACCAAATCAACCGGTATCGGCGGGATAGCTTCTGGGCGGGGAGCGGCCTGTATGAATATGTCCAGATTTTCGTCATCTCCAACGGCACGAACACAAAGTATTACTCGAACACGACCCGCGATAGCCATATCAAGGAAAGCAGCGGACGCACTCGCCATAACGCCAAAAAGATGGGCAACAGCTTTGAGTTTACGTCTTTCTGGGCCGATGCAACAAACCATGTTATCCCCGACCTGGTTGATTTTACGCGCACCTTTTTTGCACGGCACACTCTGCTGAACATTCTTACGAAGTATTGTGTCTTCACTTCGGAAAATCTGTTGCTGGTAATGCGACCCTACCAAATCGCGGCAACCGAAAGAATCCTTTCCCGGATTCAGACATCGACGAACTATAGAAAGTATGGTACCTTGGCAGCGGGCGGTTATATTTGGCACACGACTGGCAGTGGCAAGACCCTGACATCGTTTAAGACCGCACAACTGGCGGCGCGGTTGCCGTACATAGATAAAGTTGTGTTCGTGGTAGACCGCAAGGATTTGGACTACCAGACTATGAAGGAGTACGACCGCTTTGAAAAAGGTGCGGCCAACGGAAATACTTCCACCCAGGTTTTGCAGCGGCAATTGGAAGACCGGGACGCCAAGGGTAATCCGCACGTCTACAAAATTATCATCACGACCATACAAAAACTGGCTTTGTTTGTTGCCCGCAACAAAGGGCATGAGGTCTTTCAAAAACATGTGGTACTGATTTTTGATGAGTGCCACCGCAGCCAGTTTGGCGATATGCACATTGATATTGTCAAGTGCTTCAAAAAATATCATCTGTTCGGGTTTACAGGAACCCCGATTTTTGCGGCAAATGCAAATTCGCGTGGTAAGCCGATGTTGAAAACAACGCCGCAGGCTTTCGGTGGTGAGCCGGATAAGGACGGCAAGCGCGTATTGCCGTTGCATACCTATACAATTGTGGATGCCATCAACGACAATAACGTGTTGCCGTTCCGTATCGACTATGTGGATACGGTCAACCAGAAATCCGGCGTCAGCGATAAGCAAGTCAAAGCCATAGACACCGAAAAGGCACTGTCTGACCCGCGCCGTGTGACAAAGGTGGTCGAGTATATCCTGGAGCATTTCGACCAGAAAACAAAGCGCAACGGAAGTGCGTATTCCTTCCGTGCAATACAAAACATTGAGGCAGTAGCCACCGACAAACAGCGCGGTCAGGTCAAAGAGGTTAAGACCAGCGTACACCTGACGGGATTCAACTCTATCTTTGCGGTCAGTTCGATTGACATGGCAAAAGCCTACTATCTGGAATTCAAGCGCCAAATGCAGTCCTGGCCAGAAGCTAAACGGCTGCGCATGGCAACGATTTACAGCTATGCCGCCAACGAAGAAGTAGACGATGCCAACGGCTTGCTGGGCGAGGAAAATTCCGACAACACCAGCGGCCTGGACGCCAGTTCACGTGACTTTTTGGAATCGGCCATTCAGGATTATAATGCACTTTTCAAAACGCATTATGACACATCGGCAGAGCGGTTCCAAAACTACTATAAAGACCTGTCGCTGCGGATGAAAAACCGCGAGGTCGATATTCTTATTGTCGTAAATATGTTCCTGACCGGGTTTGATGCGACCACGCTCAATACCCTGTGGGTGGATAAAAACCTTGTCATGCATGGCTTGATACAGGCTTTCTCACGCACCAATCGCATTTTGAACTCGGTCAAGACCTACGGCAATATCGTTTGCTTCCGCAACCTTGAGGATGAGACCAATAAGGCGCTGGCACTTTTCGGCGACCGCAATGCGGGTAGTGTCGTACTGCTGAAAAATTATAAGGCCTATTATGAAGGTTACGAAGAAGGTGGAAAATACCACGCCGGATACGAAGACTTGATTGCCAAGCTGGAAGCAGATTTCCCGTTGGGGCAGCCCATTATCGGGGAACAAAATCAAAAAGATTTCATTGCCCTGTTTGGCGCTATTCTGCGGATGCAAAACATCCTGACCGCATTTGATGAGTTCGCGGGCAACGAAATCCTCTCCGCCCGCGATATGCAGGACTACCAGAGTAGGTACATCGACCTGTATCAAAAGCTCCGCGGAAAGGATAAAGCTGAGAAGGAAACCATCAATGATGACGTTGTGTTTGAGATGGAGCTTGTCCGGCAAGTCGAAGTCAACATAGACTACATCCTGATGCTGGTTGCCAAGTACCACAAAGGTAACTGCGAGGATAAAGAAATCTTGGTAGACATTCGCAAAGCGGTGGATTCCAGCCTGCAACTCCGCAGCAAGAAAGAACTTATCGAACAGTTTATCCAGACGGTCAACACTGCCACGAATGTTGAGGCCGATTGGAAAAAGTTCGTCCAGCAGCAAAAGGGTATCGACCTGGACGCCTTGATACAAACCGAGCGTCTCAAGCCAGAGGAAACGCAACGGTTTGTGGATAATTCGTTCCGGGACGGCGTTCTCAAAACAATGGGCACGGATATTGACCGTATCCTGCCGCCTGTATCAAGATTTGGTGGCGGCAACCGTACGGAAAAGAAGAACGGCGTTATTCTAAAGCTGCAAGCCTTCTTTGATAAATATTTTGGTCTTATATAATTTTCTGCAAATTCAGTTGCAGTTTAGCTTGGCACATATTTGCAAGCGATGTCTGGGGTGTAAAGATTCACAAGTCGTCAACTTACATTTACGGCATGGTACAGAAAAATAAAAATTCTGAACACACTTTCATGTAAATCTTTGATGTTTGCAATTTGGTGCAAAATGTGATATAATATAAAAGTAAACTATTGAAGTGTAGCTATTGTTTGAGACCGACAAAACCTATAAGTTTACAACAATAAAATAGACCGAAAGAGTTTGTACTAAGCATAAATTACATTTTCCCAAGGGGGAAAGTGTAGTTTTCGTTTAAGTGCAAGCTCTTTTTTTGTACCTTGAAAAGTAAATAATATGCAGCATCGGCAACTCTATGATGCTGAAGTTCGCAAAAATGGTTGCAGAAAAAAGTAAATTTCGCCTGATGCGGATGGTTAACGTAGGAAAACTTTATCTCAACTCGGCCGAAAGAATCTTGCGGAAGAAAGCCAATCTATGGGGCAAAGAAGAACTCACTCCAAGATAGTGTATACAGCCTACTGTAGGCGCAGACTTACGGATTCGTTAGATGCCTTCTGTAGAGAGAGGCGCTTTAGCGACCAGGCGAATCCGAAAACCTATAGTAAGCCGCTAAGGCTCTGGGATGGCTAGTTATTACCCCCAATCCACGACCCTATTTTTCTCTATGAATTTTCTAAAGAGAAAGGTACATAGAGAAAAATAGAAAAATAAAAGAGAGACTTTGTGATGTTCAAGAATAAAATATTGAAAAAATACGATATATAATTAAATATATGAGCTTTGAAAATTCGGCACTGAAACGGAAAGTATCAAAAAACCAACCCCAAAGTAACATGGAGGATGTCAGTGTGAATTGTTTATACGGTGAACATAAACTTGATATAGTTTTAAAAAATGGGAAAACAGGCGAATGCATTACAGCGCCATATTCAGCAAAAATAATTGACTACGGTGCAAAGCACTTCTGGAAATGTGATAAAAGCTTTTTTGACAAGCTTTGTCTGTTCGGTACGGCCAATAGTAAAGTCTTGGCATATGTCGTTACTCATGTGAGGCCCTCATCGAATCAATTTGTGGGAGCTTATAAAAATATAGCAAAAAAAATATCATGCGATGCCGAGACTGTTAGAAAGGCGTTTGGAATAATGCGGGATAATGATATACTGGCTTATTCAAATGCTGAAAAAATATGGATGTTGAATCCACGGTTACTTGTTAAGGGCGATGCCGTAAAAAGAGCGAAACTGATGTCGCTGTATGATACGTTACTTGGCAGAAAACTAAGTGATGTAATATTAACGGATACTGGAGGTAGTCAGATACCATGCCGAGATTTTTTGACAGTACACTTTCAAAAACCGAAAAATCTAATTTTTCCTGCCCATTAAGGATACACTCTTTTTGCGCATTATAAAGAAGTTTGGCAAGAATATCAGGTATGCCCTGCGTTTTACGATATAACCAGTTTTGCAACTCTGGGGTTAGCGCGGTATGCTGCCGGGTGTATTGATAATGCCATAATCCGCGCAGCAATAATGAAAACTCTGTATCGTTTGCTAGGCGGTCATATACAAGTCCTGTTGTTCGGCGGGCAGAACGGAATTCTTGCTGTAAAACCTGTAAGACACGGGGTGTTCCGACCATGCAAACACTGACCCCGGTGCCGTTGATAAGATGGACAAGAAAATTCAAAAAACGGATACCGCCATCTCCTTTGCGGTAAGCGATGTTCTGTAACTCGTCTATGACAAGCAAACCAATATGATTTGCGCGGACGATTTGGTTTAACTGGCTTACCAAGACATCGACACTTAATCGCTTGCTCAAAGCGTCTCGCTGGTAGGATGTGCCGAGTAAACAATCCAATTGCAGGTAAATATCTAAAATAAGAGCCTTGATGGATGCATCATGCGGAGTTTGCACGATAAGATAGGGAATTTGATGACAAAAGAATGGTTCCCCTCGATAATGCTGGTGTTCAATGACCTGCGGGAACAAGGAAAGTACGCGCTGTAAAGCAGTCGATTTTCCAAGACCAGATACGCCGATGATGGAAAACGAGTTTCCACCACCTACGGAAGCAGCAAGAAATTTGCCTTCCATGGAGGCATAACCAATCTGAAAAGCGGTGGCCTCTTTTGTTGGCGTGTATTGTCCATAGCAGTGTTGCAGCGCGTTATAGACCTCACAGTACAAGTCAAGGGTCATTGGCAATGGCTGGTAGAAGTCATATAGAAAAGAAAGTAATTGTAGTCGCTCACCTGCGCTGAGGTTGCGGTCACTTTCATGGTATGGCGGTATATAAGCCAAGGCGTGAACCAACTGTTGCCCTGCCAGCATGGGCGGTAGAGCTTCGATAAATGGGTTGTTAGAGCAGAAAGGGGAAGGAGAATATTCAGCAATCATGGAAATCAGCCTCCTGTTGTGCACTGATTAAATCGAACATTGATGTATGTTCCTGGGTCTTTGCAGAAGCGCGATTCCGTTGAATTTGCTCGCCGATTTGACCTTTCTCGGGTTGAAGAGGCTCTGAACACGAGGCAATGCTTGTTATGTCTGACATTAAATCAAGCTGTGCCTGTAATTCTTGGGCTGTCCAATCACAGTAAGTGGCTTTTTCTCTACGTTGAGCGTCGAGAATTTCAGATAACGATTTGCCAAGATAGTTTTTATGTACGAGGACAAAGGCTGTATAGGTGCCGCTTTCATAGAGCCACACGCAATCCATACAGTCCGGGTCATACGCGACCTGAACCAACTCGCGACCGTGCAAACCGGCCGATACGAAGCGCTTTTTGAAATCTGAATTTGAAAATCGTAGATGAAAAACTTCCAGCCCACGCCTGGTGATTTTACCTTCAATACGCGGCAACAAAGCATAGGCCAACTGCCGGGAATCGACGCTGCGCACGGGGCAGTCCGGTTTATCTACGCAAAACCTCCAAATACTGGCTGCAATGGGCGGTATATCCTCGGCTAACATTTCTGGTGCGCGTAAAAAGCTAGATTGTACCACTTTGGCGTTGAGAAATAGAACGCAGTGCAGGACAATGCCTGTAAACTGTTGCAAATCCAGCGTTCCTTGACGCCGATAGTCGGGTGCACCACGTTCTTGTGCATCCGGCTCCACGACGCCTTTACCTTTGAGCAACGGTTTGTAGGCGGACTGTATCAGGTCGAACAACTTTTCAACAATACCTTTTAGGTCAGGACGGTAAGCAGGCAAATTTTCGATTTCGACGTGATAACTCTCGCAGAGATTTTCAAGCGGTCCACTCAAAAACTCGGAGCCACGGTCGGTCATGATTTTTGACGGCAAGTGATGACTGGGCCAATCATCGGCGGTGATTTCAATACCGTGCCTCTGGCAATAGATGACTTTGTTGGCCACGGTGTTTTGAAGTAATAACCGCAATGCATATTGTCCGCTTTCCAAGCCTACATAAACCCCGGTAATAAGGCGGCTGTAAGCGTCTACCATCGTATAGATGATTGGACGGCCAATCGGTTGACGTGTAAGGCGGCTGACGAGGTAGATGTCCGCAACAGTGGCATCCGTCATAAAAGTGCCAATGGTTGTTGCGTAATTGCAGACCGAACCCGTAATAGGGCGATGGTTACGTTGGTATGCTTTAATACCCTGACGGCTGATGGTCTCGTTGATAGGGTCACGGTGCTGACGGTAGTAGTACCGAAATTGCCAAAACGTCGGGTACAGTGGCAACAGACGCCCGTGGGCGTCGCAATATTTGGCTTGCAGCATCATTTTGTAGGCGGTTTGAAGGCTTTGACGTTGAGGCGTGTAAAAGAATTTGTTTAGAGCCCAGCGAAACGTCTTTTCGTCCTGGGTCAAGGCTAGGCGCTTTTTAGTGGTCCGTTCTTGGGGTAAAAGTGCATTTTTAGATTGATAGACCCAATACTTCCACAGGTACAGCAAAAGTGTTCGTCGGGTGATGGAATTTTGCGCGAGGATTTCTTGCACAAGAGTATTACGGAGGTGCTTGTCGTAGATGCAAGCATCTTCCATCAACGGCTGAATCAAGGCGAGGCGGTGGTCGCGTTCTCTGAGCCGCTTTTCGGATATATCTTCTTCGACGATGAACACTGTGTAGTCGTCCGTTTGTAAGGAAGTGGTCTTGGCAAGCTGCGCTTGCGAAATTACATATGGCATACGGAAATGCTGACAATCAACCACATAACTTTCCGAATCCGTTTGCAGCAAAACACGGATGTGCGCGCCGCTTTCGGTCAAACGCAGGTCATTTGCTTTCATGTTCGGTGCCCTCCTTGTCGATGATAAGGCCCCAGTCCTCAATCCCATGCCGTGCCCAGTAGCACCGGGATATGTCCAAGCATTTAGCAACTGAGGGACGAGACAGGTGGGCGCGATAGATGGCCTCCCGGATGGCTTTGTGCCCGTCATCATAATAAATCAAAAAGTCGCTGGTGTATAATTCAGATGGTAAGTTCACATCGTTAGCGGTGGTGTCATCCAACGGTATGTTGCACTCGAACAGGTAAACAAATGGGTCGGCGTTCAGCATTTTGGCCGTTGCGATTTGTACCTTGTCATACAGGCAGCAGACAGATTTGCATTTGTCCAGCATGAGCTTAGTACAGCGGCCCTTTTGGATTCGTTTGCGCATAGAGTTCCTTTCTGGGGGCCAAGGTTGGATTTCAAAAAAGAAAAACGTGGATGCCCTTTTGGGGCAAAACGATAATCCGAATTTTCTGAAAATTATCCCTGTGGGTACGAAATTTTGCAGAAGTGGAAAATCAGTGTGCCTTTTTCAAAAAAAGAAAAATGACTTTGCCTCGGCTTTTCCACGAAAAACCGCAGAATATAGCCGATGAGGGGCAAAGTCATTTTCCGGTTTCGCCAAAAATCATACCGGGGTACTATATTACGGGGCACCCGAAAAAAACCAGAAGGGCAAGAGAAAAAACAAGAATTGCGTGGGGAAAATGTGGGCGCTCGCTCCACTCTGTTCCGCTCGCATTCTCATAATTTACTATTTTTTTCCCCAATGAAATTTTCAGAAGGTGACCCGAAAAAAGCACGGTATTTCCTGCAAAATCTTATGGAAAGGGCTTTGCAGGTGATTTTTGAGGCAAAAAGAAACAGGCCCCGAAGCCGAATGGCTGAGGGGCCTGTGTTTTTGATTCTGTTTTTGTCTTTTTTGATTTCTTGGACTGCCCTATATCATCCTTTTGCCAAAAAGGTTACGGATTCAGGATGGTGCGCCAATCCAGGTCGCCGTGTTCCAGGCCATGGATCAGCACTTCGGCGGTGGCGATGTTGGTGGCCACTGGAATGTTGTGCACGTCGCACAGGCGCAGCAGGTTCATCTCGTTGGGTTCGCCGGGTTTGGCTGTGATGGGGTCGCGGAAGAAGAGCAGCATGTCCACTTCATCGCAGGCGATGCGGGCTGCGATCTGCTGGTCGCCGCCATGTTCACCGGGCATAAAGCGCTGTACCTCCAGGCCGGTGGCCTCGGATACCAGCCGCCCGGTGGTGCCGGTGGCAATCAGCTGGTGCGATGCCAGAATGCTGCGGTACGCGATGCAGAACTGTACCATCAGCTCTTTTTTGGCATCGTGTGCAACCAATGCGATCGTCATAACAAACCCCGCTTCCCTCATGCCAGCGGCATGATGAACAACTTGTATTTCTTCGGACGGCTGCCCGGATGGGTTCAGCCGGTAAATGTCAACGGAATACGCTGCCCCAGCACCCGGCCCGCCATGGCGGCCCCGGCTTTCTGGGCGGGGCACCCCTCGGGCAACGCTTCGCCCTGGGCGCCTGTCAGCTGCAGTTCTCTGCTTTCGGGGATCACGGCCAGCAGCCGTACCCCCACAGTGTCGATACATTCGTCCAAATCGAACACCGGTGCGCCCCGTGCAAAACTCTGCCGGGTCACGCGGTTCATCACCAGGCGCACATTGTCCTGCTGGTGCCCGTCCGCCATCAGGGCGTCGGCTACGATGCGCCCGTCCCGCAATGCCACGGGGTCGGGCGTCAGCACGATCAACGCCTGTTCCGCCAGCTGGGCGGCAGCCTGGAACGGCGCCCCCATCCCGGCGGCGGTATCAAACAGAATAAAATCGAAGTAACCCCGCATGGCCAGGATCAAAGCGGCCAGCGGTGCGGGCCGGACCTCGCCGCCCTCATAGGGGGCGCTGATTACCGAAAGCCCGGGATAGATGGGGCTCTGGACAATAGCCTTTTCTCCCTGGCAGCGGCCGCAGAGAACGTCCTCAATATCGTAGACGGTCTTGCCGTACACCCCCGCGATCAGGTCCACGCTGCGCAGCCCGGAATCCAGCTCAATGAGCAGCACCCGCCGTCCCTGCCGCGCCAGTTCGGCGCCCAGCAGCACCGAGGTGGTGCTTTTGCCGGTGCCGCCCTTGCCGGAACAGATCATGATGGTTTGTGCGTTCACGTCAGCGGGCCTCCGGTTCGTTTTGTGGAAATGATGCAGGACAGGCCGATATGGGTATCGGGCAGTATTTGACCCTGCAAGGGGTTATCCTTTATTATTCTAGCACAAGATATAAACCCCGACAACTGTTTTTTTGATAAAAATTGGACAGTTTTTTTGCACACAATCACAGCGCGCCTCCCTGCAACTGCACGA
>ENA-OOWK01000982-OOWK01000982.1-human-gut-metagenome-genome-assembly--contig:-NODE-982-length-16441-cov-2.551385_pt1 | contig 16441 bp, 7 predicted proteins | sample MGYA00241405_ERZ501317 | MGnify/ENA primary metagenome ERZ501317 (study PRJEB25962, sample SAMEA1972440) | human gut metagenome | biome: human gut; feature: human-associated habitat; material: faeces... | reverse complement strand
TTACAAGCCGATGGTCGAGGATGACAACGTGTTGACCATCACGCTTACGGGCGTCGATTCGCAGACGGGCGACACCTACGGCACCTGTTACAACGATGCCGGCCCCGATGGCAAATATGCCGATTTCAAATGGAATTCGAACGGGGGCCATGACCTGAAAAAATTCTACCGCTGCATTCCCGAAGGGGAGAGCACGTGGCGGAAAGACGGAAAGACGGGGCTGGTTACCTTCACGGCCTCCGACGGCACGGCCCATACGGCGACTTTCTACAGCGAGCCCACGACATTGACCTACGAGCAGAGCGGAAAGTCCTTCTCTTGTCAGATCATGAACCAGGGCCTGGAGTTTCCCGTTGCCGGAACCCCCATGCCGGGTTGGTCGGACTATTCGGATTTCGACAAGTATGTGCAGAATCCGCAGCGGTTCATCGTAAAGATGAAAAAGCGCCAGCAGTAACCCGGGGATCGCCATGAACCGCTTATTCCTGTTGTTTGCAAAGGCATTCTGCTGCATTGCCTTGTGCTGTATTGTTCCCGTCTCGTGCGGCGGCGGAGACGTCGAAATTCCGCCCCCTCCCTCCACGGCTCCGGGCGGGGGCGATGATAATCCCGATGACGATGAACCGAAGCCCGATCCCAATCCCGATCCGGACGAACCGACCCGGCTGAAAATCGTCGACCCGCAGGCGACGGATCAGACCAAAGCACTCTATTCGAACCTGTGGGCGGTCGCTTCCAGGGGATTCATGTTCGGACACCACGACGATCTGTGGTACGGCCGTTACTGGTACGATGTGCCGGGCGGTTCGGATACTAGGGCTGTTTGCGGGGACTATCCTGCTGTCTTCAGCGTCGATCTGGCGCCTATCATGGACAATCGCTCCGACTATGAGAGCGACCGGAAGGAGAATGCCATCCGCCGGCGTGTCATGCTTGAAGCCTACGGCCGCGGCGAGGTAATCGTTGCCTGCTGCCACCTGAACAATCCGCTCACGGGCGGGGATTCGTGGGACAACGGCAACACGGGTGTCGTTCGGGCGATTCTCGATCCGCAAAGCCCTCAGCATGCCCTTTACCAGCAATGGCTCGACCGGCTGGCAGACTTTGCGCTCAATCTCAAAGGTGCCGACGGGAATTTGGTTCCCTTTATTTTCCGCCCTTATCACGAACACACCCAGGAGTGGCCCTGGTGGGGTTCGAAATGCACGACCGAGCAGGAGTTCATTGATTTCTGGCGGATGACCGTGCGATACCTCCGCGATACCAGGGGGGTGCACAATCTCATCTATGCGATCTCACCCCAGATGGACTCGGAATATTCCGATGCGCGGGGACGTCTGTCGTTCCGCTGGCCGGGCGACGAATGGGTTGACTTCATCGGTATGGATTGCTACCACGGGCTCAACACGGCGGCCTTTACTTCGAACCTGAAGGCGTTGACGCAATTTTCCCGTGAAAAGTTGAAGCCCTGCGGCGTCACCGAAACGGGTCAGGAATCCTTCACTAAGGCCGATTACTGGACACAATGTATCCTTGCCCCGCTGACTACCCAACGTGTTTCGATGGTGGTCATGTGGCGTAACAAGTATGTCTCCGACGAATCCGATAAACATTATTACTCGGTCTATCCGGGGCATGTATCGGAGGCGGATTTCAAGATTATGTACGACCGTCCTCGATCCTTGTTCAGCTCCGATCTCCCTGCGATGTACCGGCAGGCCGAGGGGGTCGTCGTCGAATGATATCAAACTGCAAAACCTAAAACAACTTTAATCTTATGGTAAAATTCTTCAAAACGTCCCTGCTGTACGGTTTGCTGATTGTCCTGAGCAGTGCCCTTCCGCAATGGGCGGCGGCGCAGTCCCGGGTTGTCTCCGGAACCGTAAAAGATGAGAAGGGAACCGGTTTGCCGGGAGTTACGATCATCGTGAAGGGTACCGCGGGCGGTACTACGTCGATGGCCGACGGCCAGTATTCGGTCAAGGTGTCGGCCGGGGATGAGCTCGAATTTTCATTTATCGGCTACGCATCCCAAACGGTCAGAATCGGCGCGCAAAGCGTGGTGGACATTACCTTGCAGGAGCAGTCGCTTCTTGCGGAAGAGGTGGTGGTTACGGCTTATGCTGTCCAGAAAAAGGTGAATGTCACGGGTTCGATTTCCCAGGTGAAGGGTACGGATCTGGTGGCCACGCCCGTGGCGAACATCTCCAATGCGCTGATCGGCAACACGCCCGGTGTAAGCGGGCTGCAGACTTCGGGCGAACCGGGGCATAACGCTGCGAACATCCGCATCCGGGGTATCTCGACCTACGGATCGGCCAGCCCGCTCATCGTCATCGACGGCGTGGAGCAACCTTCCGAGCAGGCCATGTCCGAGCTCAATGCGATGGACGCCAATGAAATCCAGGGTATCAGTGTCCTCAAGGATGCGTCTTCGACTGCCGTTTACGGTATCCGCGGTGCCAACGGTGTGATTATCGTCACTACGCGACGCGGCAACACGGGAGCCCCGACAGTGAATTTTTCGATGAACTACGGCTTTACGCGGGCTTCGAATTTCCAGAAGGGCACCTCTTCCTATGAGTATGCCCTGCTGCGCAACGAAGCCATCCGCAACGAGCAGCGCAGCTTCGCAGGAACGGAGAGCCTTTCAACCTACATTTTCGACGATTACGATCTCTGGAAGTTCAAGAACAACCGCGATTATACGCCCGTAGAGGTCGATGCCAAGACAAACCTTTCGGCCGAAAAACGGGAGCAGCTCAAGAAGCAACCCGCACTTTACTATGCCAACCGCGACCTGTATAAGGAGATGTTCGACCGCAATGCCCCTCAGATGCAGGTCAACCTCAACGTGGCGGGCGGCACACAGCGCGTAAAGTATTTCGTATCGTTCGGCTATTTCTCGCAGGCCGGCATCACGCGGGACGTGCACTACCATGACGCCAATACGGGTTCGAAGTTCAACCGCTATAATTTCCGGTCGAATTTCGACATCTCGGTGGCCAAGAACTGGAAGATCTCGATCAATACGGCGGGGCAGTTCGGTGAAACGCAGGGACTGGGCAGCGGAAGCGACCCCTATGACCTGTCGTCGCGTTACAAAAGCATCATGCAGTATATTTACGAGGGCAACCCCTTCATCTCTCCGGGTATGATCGACGGCCGCCTGGTAAACGGGTTTGCCGGCACGGCGGGTTCCGAACAGAATCCCCTGGCCGTGAAGACGGGCAGCCAGCTCGGTTCGCAGAACGCTATCGTAAGCCTGCTGACGGCTGGGACGAACAGTATTTTCAACTCGTTGCTCGACAATACCATCAAGTTGGAACATACGATGGACTACCTGCTGGATGGCCTGCGTATCTACGGCACGGTCAATTACCAGGACAACTACAACCGTATCGTCAAATATAAACCCTCGATCCCGACCTACTCGGTGCAGCGCAATCCCAATGACCCGACCGTGCTCGATTTCTTCGGCGGCGGCATGGGTGCCGGTTCCTTCGAGTCGTGGGGATACAGCAACTGGAACAAGCTTTACCTCGATGCGGGCATCGACTGGCATGGCAGTTTCAACGGGCATAATGTTTCCGGGCTGGTGCTCGCCAAGGCTTCCCGCTATACCATGCCGGGCGATTCGTACAATGTGGCTTCGGGCGTCATGGGCTTCGTGGGTCGTGTGACCTACAACTATAAGGATCGTTACATGGCCGAGGTCAACGTAGGTTATAACGGAACCGAACAGTTTGCCAGGGGACGCCGTTTCGGCTGGTTCCCGGCCTATTCGATCGGTTGGGTTCCCACTTCGGAAAAATTCTTCCCCGAGAACGACATTCTGACGTTCCTCAAAATCCGCGCGTCGTATGGCGAGGTCGGTAACGACCAGTTGGGAGGCAATCGGCGGTTCTACTACCTGCCGAATACTTATAACCTCAATCAGGGCGGCTACTGGCTGGGCAACTCCGACGGTTCGTCGCAGAATCCCTATTGGGTCGGCGCTACGGAAGGGGTGATCGGCAATCCCGACATTACCTGGGAGCGGGCCAAGAAATACGACGTGGGTATCGAGGCGCGGTTCTTCCGCAATCGCCTCTCGCTGGTGGCTGACTGGTTCCGCGAAGACCGCCGCAACATCCTCACCACGCTGGGAACCATTCCGATCATCTACGGCGTAAGTTCCGACAAGGTTCCCCCGGTAAATGTCGGTATTACCAAAAACCAAGGCTATGAACTCCTCCTTTCGTGGGAAGACCAGATCGGCAACTGGCGTTATTCGCTCAGCGGCGACGTGAGCTATTCGCGCAACAAGATCGTCTACAAGGCCGAAGCCGAGAACCCCTATCCCTGGATGAACCAGACCGGATTCTCGATCGGACAACGCTTCGGACTGGTCAGCGACGGCTTTTTCAATACCAACGAGGAGCTTGCCAATCGTCCCTACAATACCTATACGGCCAACCGGGCTACGCTGGGAGACATCCGTTACGTAGACCTCAACGGCGACGGCCTGATCGACAATAAGGACATCGCGCCGATCGGTTATCCCAACTATCCCGAGTACCATTTCAACGTCAAAGCGTCGGTCGGGTGGAAAGGCTTCGACCTGCGCGTGCTCTTCATCGGTACGGCCAACGGCTCCTATTACCTGAACAGCGGCTACACGATGCCGTTCTTCAAGCGGGCGGGCAACGCCTGGAAATGGATGTACGACGGCCGTTGGACTGCCGAGCGTTATGCTGCCGGCAAGAAGATCACCTTCCCGCGGATGACGTTCGATACGACGAGCAGCGACAACAATTACCTGACGAGCGATTTCTGGATGAAGTCGAGCAATTTCTTCAAGATCAAGAATATCGAATTGGGCTATACGTTCGATATGACGCGCGGCCGGCTGGCTCGCAGCCGTATCCGTGCCTTGCGCGTCTACTTCAATGCCAACAATGTCTATACATTCAAGAACGAACTGACGGATATTGGCATCGACCCCGAAACTACCGACGGAAGCACCTATATCTATCCGCTGACGAGCGTTTTCAGCTTCGGTATAAACCTGAAATTCTAATCCGCACCGAACTATGAAAAAGATAATCGTTACTTTACTGATATCGGCATCGCTGGGCCTTTCCGCCTGCCAGGATACCTTCCTGCAGATGCCGGACACGACCGGAACGGTCGACCTGAACGAGGTTTACGGGTCGGCTAAAAATGCCAAGAGTGCCCTGATGACCTGTTACCGCGAAGCCCTGATCCACGGTCTTCCCGGCGGTTGGGGCGTCGGTCACGGCACCTTGGGAGCCATCAGCGGCGAGATTTCGCGCGGCTATTCGTGGCACGGAACCTATACGATCTCCCAGTCGGGGCTCGACGTGAACGGGACGGACGGCTCGGATGCCGGCTCCGACCACTTCGGTAACAACTGGGCGTATATCCGCCACTGCTTCACCGTGCGGGAGAATATCGACCGGGTTCCCGACATGAGTGACCAGGAGAAGAATTACGTCAAGGCCGAAGCTACGGCGCTGGTGGCCTACCGTTACATGGGCATGTTTTACCGCTACGGGGGCCTTCCCATCGTCCGCGGGTCGTTTTCCAATCCTGCCGACCCGGGGGTTTTCGCCGGCCGGGCATCGCTCCAAGAGACGCTGGAGTATATTCTCGAACTATGCCAGCAGGCCTACGACGGGCTTCCCGAAGGCGACTGGGGTGCTGCCGACCAGGGGCGGATGACGCGCGGCGCCGTGCTGGCCATCAAGGCCCGTACGCTGCTGTTCGCAGCCCGGCCGCTTTTCAACTCGGCGACTCCCTACCTGAGCGGAGGACATGACGACCTGGTGTGTTTCGGCTCAAAGTCGGACGACCGTTGGCAGGATGCCATCGAGGCCAACGAGGCCGTGCTGACCTGGGCTGCCGCCAATAACTACGCCCTGCTCAATACCGGCGGTGCCGGTGAGGGCAACCCTAACCCCAAGGCCTTCGAAGACTATGCTACGGCAACTTCGACGCCTGCCAACCGGGAGGTGCTGCTGGCCTACAAATGCGACGAGACCGGTCAGTGGACGTGGCCCGGAAGCGCCATCTTCTACTACAATAACTACTCTCCGGTTTGGACGAACAACCGTTGGGATACCGATGTGAGCGGTGTATTGACCAACTTTCTGAAGCTCTATTACAAAGCCGACGGATCGGAATTCACGAACTGGCCTGGTGTGAACGAAGCCGCTCCGCGGGATGCTTCGGAGTGGATTCAGAATATCGGGGACATCGAGCCGCGCGCCAAGGCCGATAATATGTTCGTAGGCTTCGACGCCTTCAATAACCCGGGCCATTCGAGCTGGTCGGCCAACAACTGGGGCCGTCAGGTGTCGAATGCCGGCAAGAAGACCAATTTCCCGGCCGCCATCGAGGCCGGGAAGGGGTGCGCCGCGCCGGTCAAATTTTACTATAAGGCCGGAACGCGCGTCTGGTTCGAGTTCCCGCTCTTCCGCCTGGCAGAAACTTACCTCAACCTTGCCGAAGCCTATAATGAGAAGGGCATTGCCGCCAAGGCGCTCGAGAATCTGAACAAGGTGCATAACCGGGCGGGCCTGCCGAAGGTCACCGAGACCGACCAGGATGCCCTGCGCAAGATTATCCGCCGGGAGCGTGCCATCGAGCTGTACCGCGAGAACAACCGGTATTATGATGTCAAGCACTGGAAGGACGAGAATATCGGTAACGGTATCATCGGTGGCAACATGCACGAGTTGCAGTTCAAGATCAAGGAGAGCCATTCGGGCAGCTTCAACCTCGCTTCTGGCCTCGAATCATACTGGGATGCAGTGGTTTACACCTCGTACTGGAATCCGAAAATGTATCTCGAACCCATTCCGCAGTCGGAGATCAATAAAGGCACGCTGGTGCAGAACCCCGGCTACTAATTTCCGCAGGTTTTTCCGCTAAAAACAAATACGATTATGAATAAATTCATCATTATACCATTGCTTCTTACGGGAGTCGTTTCGCTGACCGCCGCAACGGCCGCCGGGACGATCCAGGAGCCGGCGCCTGCCGATTCGGCTTACGCGGCGGAGCCTGCGGTTCCGGGGGCATTCTTCGGGACATCCCAGGCTCGCACAACGGGGGCCGTTTCGACCGTCGACGGGGTTTCCCTCGGCAAGACGACCGCACCCAACCTGACCAACAGTTTTGCCGGGCAGTTTTCGGGTCTGACACTTTTTCAGGGGTCGGGCGAGCCGGGTAACGATACGGCCAGCTGGCTGATCCGCGGTATCGGGTCGTATGGTAATGCCGGTTACAATACGGCTAAAATCTTTGTCGACGGCTTCGAAGTGAATGCCAGCTATATTGCCTACCTCTCGCCGGCGGAGGTCGAACGCGTGTCGATCCTCAAGGACGGTGCTGCGTTGTCCGTTTTCGGCGAACGGGGTGCCAACGGCGTGATTTGGATTGAAACCAAACGCGGCAGGATTGCCCCGGCAACCGTCAGCGCCTCGGTGCGTTTCGGGCTTCAGCAGGCCACGACCCTCGCCAAGCCGCTCGATTCGTACGGTTATGCGTCGCTTTACAACCAGGCCGTCAGCAACGACCAGGGGCGTTGGTCGCCTGCCTATAACGACGAGCAACTGGAGGCTTACCGGAATGGGACGGGTACCGATGTCGATTGGTACGACGAGGCATTGCGCAATGCCGGTTATACCATCGACGGCGATGTCTCCTTTCGCGGCGGTACCGAGGTCGCCCGCTACAACGTGATGTTGGATTACCTCAATCAGCAGGGTCTTTACGATGTGAAGAACAGCGATTCCCGGTCGAACCGTACCTACGAGCGCTACAATCTGCGTGCGAACCTCGACTTTACGATCTTCAAGTTCATCGAGGCGCGTGTCGACCTGGGCGGGCGGATCGAGCGTGGCAAGCGGCCCAATATCGCGACCGACGACCTGTTCTATAACATGGCACGCTATCCCTCGAACATTTACGAGATATGGGACGATGCCGAGCGGACGCACTATTCCGGAACTTCGGTCTACAACAGCAATCCCGTGGCGTCGCTCAATGCCCTGGGGTGGCGCCAGACCCAGTCGCGCGTATTGCAGGGCAATTTCCAACTGGTCGAGAAACTCGATTTCATCACCGAGGGGCTCTACCTGCGCGAAGCCTTCTCGTTTAACACCTATACCAAGAGCGGCTATTCGAAGACCCGTAACTACGCCCGCTATCACAACGGCGAGCGTACTACCACCGACGAAGATACATCGCTGCAGGCCAGCGGCTACGGCTCGGACGGCATGGAGGACTGGAAGCAGGGCCAGATTTCGCTGGGCTACAACCGTACGTTCGGCCGCCACGCCCTCGACGGTGCCGTGAATTTCCACATATCGGGCTATAACGGCGACGGCTATTTTTCCTATAAGTACCACTATGCGAATCTCAACGGCCGCATCAATTACAGCTATGACGACCGCTATGTCGCCGAGTTCGGGTTCTCCTATTTTGGTAACGATGCCTATGCCAAAGGCAACCAGTGGGCGTTCTACCCTTCTGTTTCCGCAGCCTGGGTGCTTTCCAACGAGGCTTTCCTGAAGGATTCCAAGGTCGTCGACCTGCTTAAGCTGCGTCTTTCGTACGGCCGTAGCGGCTTCGCCGATTCGGGTGCTACCGGCGTATTGTCGAACTACTCTTCCAATGGACGCTATCTGTTCAAGGACTATTACACCAATTCCTATGTCGGCTCCTTTTACATGGGCTCCGGCGAAGGAGTCTGGCAGAGTTCGCTGGTGCACATGTTCCTTGCGAACGCCGGCGTGCATGCCGAAAAAAGCAGCAAGTACAACGTCGGTATCGACGCCGAACTTTTCGGGAAACTGCATCTGTCGGCCGATGCCTTCATCGATAAACGCACTGACATCCTGACCCTCGATAATTCGATGATGGGCTATTACGGCAAAAATTATTATTTCGACAACATCGGCAAGATGACCAACAAAGGGGTCGAGCTCTCCGCCGTGTGGAACGACCTGCGCGCCAACTGGGGATACAGCATCAACGGGTCGGTGTCGTTTAACCGCAACAAAATCGATTACATGGCCGAGGTGGCTCCGGCGTACAGCTACAACGCCCAGACGGGTCGTCCGTACGGGACGCTGATCGGGTTGGTCGCCGACGGTTTTTACGATGTGGACGATTTCAATGCCGACGGTTCGCTCAAGGCCGACCTGCCGCAGCCGATGTTCGGCGCGGTGCAGCCGGGTGACATCAAGTACCGCGACCTGGATCGGAGCGGTTTTGTCGACCAGAACGACGTGACCAAGGTCGGCAAATCGCCCTATCCGGAGTGGACGTACTCGCTCGGTGCCGCCTTCAACTACCGGGGTTTCGATTTCAGCTTCCTGTTGCAGGGTATCGCCGGCGCATCGTTCAATCTGCTCGACAATGCGGTACAAACCCGGGCCTTCGTTGACAACGGCAATGTTTACCCCATCGCCCGCGGTGCCTGGGCCTACTATCCCGAACAAGGGATAGATACCCGGGCCACGGCGACCTATCCGCGCCTGACTACCCAAAGCAACGAAAACAACTACCAGCTGAGTTCGTTTTGGGTGAAGAGCCGTAACTTCATGCGCGTGCGCAATATCGAGGTGGGTTATAACTTCAGGCACCACGCCAAATTCCGCGCGGCGGGTATCTCCAACTTCCGGATCTACCTGAATGTAACCAACCCGTTTACCGTCAGCAAACTGATGTCGGATTACGACCTGGATCCCGAGTTGCTCTCCTACCGTTATCCGGTGCTTAAGTCCTATAACATCGGTGTAAGCCTTACTTTCTAATTAAACTATCGAAGCCATTATGAAATTCAGACTCATATCCAAGACGTTCCTGCTGTCGGCTGCTGTCGCGGCCGGTGCCGGATGCAGCGATTTCCTCGACACCAGTCTCGACCAGAACGAAACGGGGGAGTCGATCGAGACGACACTCGGTACGTTGTGGAAATTCGGCAATGCTTTCTACACCCCGATTGCTTCCGGTTATACTACGCTCGACTCCAATCTTTTCGCAGCGGCGACCGACGAGGCACAGCAAACCAAAGTGCAGTGCAATGCCAGCTATTTCAACAAGGGGGTCATCAACGCTAACCTCAACCCGATTTCGAATCTTTATACCGACTGCTACGAAGGGATCCGTGCCGCCAATTTTTTCCTTGACTACACAGCCAACGGCAAAGGCGAGTACATGGTGGGCATGAACCGCGATACGATCAACGACCGCCCCAACTATGAACGGGACTTGGCCTCGCTGCACTGGTACCAGGCCGAAGCGCACATCGCACGGGCTTATTACTATGCCGAACTGATCAAGCAGTACGGCGGCGTTCCCATCGTCGAGAGCCAGTATGCCGCGAACAAGTTCATCCCGCGTTCCTCCTACGACCAGATAGTCGAGTACATTGTCAAGGAGATCGATGACCATAAGGGAAAACTGGCTGTCGACTGGGCGAGTTTCTCCGAGCGCAACGGCCGCTTTACGCTGGGCGCCGCGCTGGCCATCAAGGCGCGTGTGCTGCTCTATGCCGCCTCGCCGCTCCACAATCCCGACAACGATGTCGAGAAGTGGAAAAAAGCCGCCGCGGCTGCCTACGATATTATCAGCAACCCGGATTTGAACTACTCCCTCGACAGCGATTACGGGGCTTATTTCCAAGGTAACCGCAGCCTTTCCAGCCCGGAAACCATCTATGTCGTACGCCGCGAACAGTCCAATGCGATGGAGAGCAACAACTATCCGATCGCTACGCCGGGCGGTGCGTCGGGCGTGACGCCGACGCAGAACTTGGTCGAGGCCTATGAGTGGGTCGGCGATCCCGTTGCCGGGGATCCCTATGCCAACCGCGACCCGCGTCTGGCGGCAAGCGTCGTGACCAACGGCAGCACCTGGAACGGTCATGTGATCGACCAGTCACCGGGCGGTAGGCACGACATGTCCGCCCCGAATGCAAGCAAGACGGGATATTACCTTAAAAAGTTCCTGACCGACAACCTCGACCTGACGCAGGGCGCCAAGGTGCAGCATAACTGGGTGTCCTACCGCTATGCCGAGGTGCTGCTCAACTATGCCGAAGCGATGAATGAGGCCTATGGCCCCGACCAGGCTCCCGGCGACTATGCGCTCACGGCGCTCGATGCCCTGCAACTGGTGCGCGACCGTGCCAGTCTGCAGCTTCCGATTGTCACGGCGGCGACCCGCGACGAATTCCGCGAGGCCGTCAAGCACGAACGCCGCATCGAACTGGCCTTCGAGGATCATCGTTACTGGGATCTGCTGCGGTGGAAGGATGCGATGGAGGTACTCAACAAACCCGTCCGCGGTGTGAAGGTAACGAAAACAGGAGAAGGCAAGTGGTCGTATACGCAGACCGAAGTGGCTACGCGCACTTTCCTCGAACGCAACTATTATATGCCTTTCACCCGTTCCGAGGTTGAAAATTCGAATCATACGCTCGAACAGAACCCCGGTTATTAGTTCCGGGATGCAAAAGAACAATGAATTATGAAAAACAAGTTGATCCTGCTCATCGCATTTCTTTGCACATGTGCCTTTGCAGCCTGCGAGGGCGACGGCGACGCCGATTACGGATTCGGTAAAGTATATATGCCCCAGGCCGTTTCGACCGGCGGCCTGAACAACTCCTATGCCGTACCTTCGGGCGGTGGTGACTATACCTACAATTTCCGTGTTGAAAACGGTACGGTTCGAATAATCCTGGGTGTCATACGCTCGGGAAAGCTCTCCGATAAGAAAGGGTATACCGTCGATGTCTACACTTCTGCGGAGGACACGGCGGCCCCCGTGTCCGCATTCGGCGGCGAAGCCATGCCCGAGGGACTTTATTCGCTGCCTTCGACGGTCGTGGTGCCAGACGGGAAAACCGGTGGGACATTCTACCTCGATATTCCCGTGCTGGCGATTTCGAGGAGCGAATACGCCGGCAAGAAACTGGTGCTTTCCGTCGGAATCCGGAATCCGTCGGCATACGAACTTTCCGATGCGGCGACCAAAACCGCCGTTATCGTGAATGTCGATGCCCTGAAGGCCTTGCTCTAAACATCTTAACCTGTGAGAACGATATGCCTCTTGTCGGAGAGGCATATCGTTTCTCAAAATCATGACGACCTATGAAAAAAGCCATTCTGATCCTCTTTGTACTCCTCTCCGCGGCCGGGATACGGGCGCAGATCCGTTCCGTGGAATGCACTGCGCCCAGGCCCGGCCTTTACGAGCGTACCGATTTCACGATCCGCTTGACGGCCCGTTACGACAATGCCTATCTGCAGGAGCAGGTTGCTCTCGACATGCTGATTACCACGCCTTCGGGCGCCGAACGTATGCTGCCTTGTTACTGGGTCGAGGGGGCGTCGGGTGCCGAGTCGCGCTGGGAAGCCCGTTTCACGCCTCAGGAAGAGGGACGCTATGCCTGCCGCTTCCGCCTGAGCGAACAGGGCCGTGAAACCTCCCGCTCGAAAACCGTACACCTCGATGTCGGCCCTGCCGCGGATTCCCGGGGTATTCTGCATGTGCGCGATTACTGGACGTTGATTTACGACGACGGAACGCCGTTCCGGGGTGTTGCTGAAAACATCTGCTGGGAATCGCGTGCCAACGACGATTCGCGCTTTTTCAAGGCCCTGCACGAACAGCACGACAAATATAACTACGACTACATGCTGCCGCTCTTCGCCCGCAACGGTGGTAATTTTATTCGCGTTTGGATGTGCGGATTCAATTTCCCGATCGACCAGCAAGACCATTTCAACAACATACGCTACGAGGCATCCGATGCATACTATAATCCCAGCGCCATCGCCCGTCTCGACCATTTCGTCGGGCTTTGCGAACGGCTGGGGATACACGCGATGCTCTGCATGGGACAGGGTGCCGTGCATGCCGACCGGGCGTTTTTCACCGGGGAGCCGCAGGCCCGCCGCTACATGAACCGCCTGCGCTATATCGTCGCACGCTGGGGTTACAGTCCGGCGATCGGTATGTGGGAGTTCTTCAACGAGATCGACAACATCCAGTTCCGCGATGCGAAGAACCCGATCCCGGCCGAAGAGATAGTCGCCTGGCATGCCCGCATGGCCAGGTACCTGAAAAGTATCGACCCTTACGGACACCCCGTCACCACGTCGATTTCCCACCGGGATCTCGAAGGGCTCAATTCGGTGCCTGGGATCGACGTCAACCAGAAGCATATCTATTGCAATACGGGCATTATTCCGGCCGAGATACTCCGCTATGAAAACCGTTTCGGCAAACCCTACGTTATCGGCGAGTTCGGCTATGAGTGGGACTGGTCGAAGAACTTCGATGATTTTGGCGCGGATATGGATCGCGATTTCCGCCGGGGACTTTGGTACGGCATTTTCTCGCCCACGCCTCTGACGCCGATGAGCTGGTGGTGGGAGTATTTCGAGAACCGCGGTATGATGGCCTATTTCAGGGGAGTGCGGCAAATATCCGACCGGATGCTCGCCGACGGCAAGGGCTCTTTCGAACAGATGACCGTAGCGTGCAACCCGGCAGAAGCAATGGGCATCCGGTGTGGCGACGTGGTCTATGTTTACCTTTATAACAATTCTGCCGAGCACATCAGGGAGGCGGGACTCACCGTCAATCTGGGTTGTAATGGCAGCTATGCGGTCGAAGCGTTCGATCCCGCGACGTGCATTAGCACGGCGCAGGGCAACCTTCCGACCCCAGGGCGTTTTGTACTCGAAAAAATCACGCTCGCGCCATATGCCGAGCGGATCTACATCTTTACTCCCGAATCCGTTAAATGACCGGTTTATGCGTCTTAAAACAATTGCCATGATGCTGACGCTGGGCATCGCTGCGGGCGGGGAGGCCCCGGCCCAGCAGGCTGCGCCCCTCAATCCTACCAATTTCGGGCTCGTGAGCCCGCAGCCGCAGTCCGAATTGCCGCACTCCGCGACACCGCCCCAACAGGCCGTGCGTAAACCGAAGCGACCTGCCCAAGCCCGTCTGGTGCCGTCCGGCGCGGATTCGTGGGTGCTCTCCGACGGCTGGGAACTGGCCCAAACGGATCGGTTGGTCGGAAGCGACGGTTCGCTTTTCGATTCCGCCTACGATACTTCGGCCTGGTACAATGCCGTCGTTCCCGGAACGGTGCTGACTTCGCTGGTCGAAGCGGGCGTTTACCCCGACCCCTATTACGGGCTCAACAACCTCTCCATCCCCGATAGCCTCTGCCGCACGGAGTGGTGGTACCGGATACGTTTCCCACAGCCGCGGGACGTCGCGGGACACCGTGTCTGGCTGCGTTTCGATGGAATCAACTACCGCGCCGACGTGTGGCTGAACGGCCGGAAGGCAGGTACGGTCGACGGGGCGTTTACCCGGGGCGTGTTCGATGTGACCGGGTTTTTCTCGGCCGAAAACGTCCTTGCCGTGAAGATCCGCCCGCCGCACAACCCGGGGATTCCCCACGAGCAGTCGAAAGCCGCGGGGCGGGGCCCCAACGGAGGACAGTTGTGCCTCGACGGGCCGACTTTCATCAGTTCCGAAGGCTGGGACTGGATTCCCGGCATCCGCGACCGTAATATCGGCATCTGGCAGGATGTGACGCTCGAATTTACAGGCGATGTGACGCTTGCCGACCCGCAGGTAATCACCGACCTGCCGTTGCCCGATACGTCGTATGCCGACCTGACGATCCGTGCAGAGGTTACGAACCACGCTGACGAACCATGCCGGGCGGTGCTGCGCGGCACTTTGGACGGCGGTATCGGTTTCTCGCTGCCGGTCGATCTCGCTGCCGGGGAGACCCGCACGGTGAACTGCACGCCGGCCGAGTGCCCGGCCCTGCGGATTGAGGAGCCCCGCCTGTGGTGGCCCAACGGCTACGGGCCGCAGGAACTCTATACGTTGCAGTTGGCGGTCGAGCAGGACGGAGTCCGTTCCGATGCGGAGCAGGTTCGTTTCGGCATCCGGGAACTTACCTATGAGTTGAGCGTGGATACGCCTTCCGGGGAGGAGTTGCGCATCGACTTCGCCCCGACGAACGACCTGTGCGGTGGTGAAATGCCTTTCGACAGCTTCCATCGCCGTTCGGCGGGTGACGGGGTCGTTGTCCCGGCCCTGAAGGCGGGGGTCGATGTTTCGCGCTTGCGCCGCATCGAAAAAGACGGTGCCGCGCCGTTTCTGGTACTTCGGTGCAACGGGGTGCGGATCTTCTGCCGCGGCGGTAACTGGGGCATGGACGACGGGATGAAACGGGTTTCGCGCGAACGGCTTGAACCCGCTTTCCGCCTCCACCGCGAGGAGGGTTTCAACATGGTGCGCAACTGGACGGGCGAATCGACCGAGGAGCTTTTCTATACGCTTTGCGACGAATACGGTTTGCTGGTGTGGAACGACTTTTGGCTCTCGACCGAGGGATATAACCAGAATGTCAACGATGAGGAGTTATTCATGGCCAATGCCCGTGAGACGGTGCGTCGTTTCCGCAACCATCCGTCGCTGGCCGTGTGGTGTCCGCGCAACGAAGGCTATGCTACCCCGACGCTCGAACCGCGGTTGGCCGCGCTGATAGCCCGGGAGGACGGCACACGCTTTTACAGTCCCAATTCCCGCTATATGAACCTGCGCACGAGCGGCCCGTGGCATTACCTGGCCGATGAGTCGGAATATTTCCTCCGCCATGCCTTCGGGTTCTCCACCGAGTTGGGAACTCCGTCGGTGCCGACCGCCGAGTCGATGCGCAAGTTCATTCCCGAGGCGGACAGGTGGCCTATCAGCGATACGTGGTACTACCATGACCTGCATTTCGGGCTGCCGGAGTACTGCGGGGCTGTCGATGCACTCTACGGGAAGGCCGAATCGCTCGATGATTTCTGCCGCAAGGTGCAGCTGATCAACTATGATAGCCACCGGGCCATGCTCGAAGCGTGGAACAGCCGTATGTGGAACTCCACTTCGGGCGTGCTGCTGTGGATGAGCCATCCTGCATGGCCCAGCCTCGAATGGCAGACCTATTCGTGGGATTTCGAGACCCACGGCTCCTTCTACGGCTGCCGCAAGGCCTGCGAATCGCTGCACGTGCAGATGAACCCTCATGACGGACAGGTGTTGGTTGTCAATACGACCCGCGACGCCCTTACGCACGGCCGGGTGATTGCGACATACTACACACCGGCCGGAAAACGCCTCGGCCGGCAGCGTGTTGTGCTGGAGGAAATTGCCGCCAATGCCGTGACGCCGGCCATGTCGGCCGCCCTACCCGAGAACCGGGACTGCTACATGGTGCGGCTCGAACTGTATGTCGGTGGCAGGCGGGTTAGCGTGAACGATTACCTGCGCAGTCCCGGCCGGGATTTCACGGCGTTGAACCGGTTGGCACAGGTTCGGCTCCGGGCGCGCCGCG
>ENA-OOWK01000946-OOWK01000946.1-human-gut-metagenome-genome-assembly--contig:-NODE-946-length-16919-cov-2.895043_pt1 | contig 16919 bp, 23 predicted proteins | sample MGYA00241405_ERZ501317 | MGnify/ENA primary metagenome ERZ501317 (study PRJEB25962, sample SAMEA1972440) | human gut metagenome | biome: human gut; feature: human-associated habitat; material: faeces... | reverse complement strand
AAGCCGCCAAGATCGACGGTGCCAACGACCGCGAGATCCTGTTCAAGATCAAAATTCCCATGGCCATGCCCAGCGTGACCATCTGCACCTTCCTGACCCTGACCAACAGCTTCAAACTGTTCGACCAGAACGTTGCCCTGACCGCAGGCGAACCCGCCAACGCCAGTGAAATGCTGGCCCTGAACATCTACAACACCTTCTATGGCCGTTCCATTTAAGCGCACCCGGCAGAATGGCTTCTGCGACACTGTCACGCCAGTTCGGATGTCCATATCCTGTACAGACGGGTCTTTCGCATCAGAGTCCGCTGGTGTCCCCGTAATTACTTTAAACTGTACCGTTTCCACGCCTGATACTTCTTCTTCCTTGTATTCCAGCACTACGATATCTCTTCTTAGTTTTCCCTGTGTGCCAGACTGGATAGCAATATTTTCGGATTCTCCATATCCGATATATACTTGTCTGCCATCGATTACAGCTACACCATCTTTGACGGTGATCTGGTTCGCCGTCTGGATTGCCGTTTCCATCTTATTCCCTACCGGGAGAATGGCTGCATCTCCATAAATGCCACGGTTAAAATCCGCCCACTGTTCGGCAGTGACGTGGTCTTTGCCCTTGTATGCGGTTACTAATTCAATAGCCATCTATTCTTCTCCTTCCACTTTATGCTCTATGGTTATTATTCCATTTTCTACATTTACAATCTTTTGTACTACCGGTTTTTGCAGATAAAGACCAGTTTCATAGTCTCTTCCTGCAACAATGTCTCCAATTTCTACATTAATCCCTTGTACCTTCATCTTCATAGATTTAGAACTCATGCGTTCTCGCAATCGTTTCTCCCCATTTGATATCAGCTCCTCAACGCTTTCCGCATTACCGTAATCATACGTCTCTGTACGCTCCTGTAAGCCGGTATAATATTTCTTGTCCTGCAAGATGCTTCCATCCAACTGTGCATATAGATGGACTACCTGGCGGTCTTTTAGATCCCCTTTACCAAGACAGATAAGGTGGTTAATCCCACGTCTGGATTCCCGCAGGTTAATAGATATCTTGCTATCCTGGGAAAACTCGATTTCTTCCGACAGATTTTGAGTCGGGACAGCAGATAGAACAACAAAAAAAGGCTTATTCGGGCCTCCTTGCTTTATCTCGATATTAATTCTTGCATTTTCCTTCGCCAGCATCTTAGTAAATCCTGTTAATGCGTCTGTGTAGCGGTCAAATTTATAGTTTTCCACCTTACATCCGCTAGGACTGTCCGGAATAGCAAAAAACCGGTCATAAGCATCCCCGAGAATCTCTCTCATGATATCGTGAGCATCCCCGGAGACTACGCGGTAATCTTCTCCGGCAGGAGGCTCTATCACGATTTCCTTCAGGAATCTTCGAAAAGAGTTCCCCATCCAGGTTTCCTTGCTGTCGCTGGTCCAGGAATCCAGTTCCTCTATCAAGGCGCCGTACTCCGTTCCGGGACAAATCAGGTACATCCCAAAATCTAAGAATCCCCTTTCGCATGTTATTTCCACATCGTTAGTGTCCCCGATATCGAAATCTATGGCAACGTTGTCCGGGATTCCTCCTAATTCCATCTTGTTCTTGTCGCAAATCAGAAACTCCATTTTGGTTCGCTCCTTTCATCTAGCAATGTAAGGTCTATCCCGTAACTTCCCGGCCAGGTAATAACATGCGCCCCTGGTGGGATTTTCTGGAATACCGATATGTTTTTCTCCCTGGAATTGTACAGGGAAGTTACCTCTCCCATCCTTCCAATCTTCAAAACCGTTCTGTCCACGCTGTTAATAACCATGCGCTCTCCTTTGTAAATTGTGGCATATACGGTATATGGATGCCCATTAATCATAACGCTTGGATTGTCTGCAAATCCGTAGACAGTCAGGATAAAGTTGCTGTCTGCAAAGGACGGGTTCTCTATCGTTCTTCTTCCGTAGCTGGTCGCTACAAAGTCAAAGGGAAAACCAAACATAGGATATTCAATTTTAATATCAGATGGCCTTGCGAAATCAAAGGGAAATTCCCCTAGTACTGCCTGGTTCTCAAGCGCCTTTTCACTGTAGGTTCCGCCTGGTACCACTGGGTACTGGATATCCGGCTCTTTTACAGGAAGCTGTTGTGGATGGAACTGGTAGAAGGTTTCTTTTATCCAGAATGGATATGGGCAATAGAAATTAATTGTTTTTTTAACGTCAAAATAATCCCCCGGAGCAGTCTCTGAATCTGTAATATAGCACTCTATATAGTATTCATCAAAAAATAACTTTCCTGGTTTATTCTTCCGAACATCGTAATCTAATATGTCGCATAATTTGTTTGCAATTTCTTTTTTCTCATTTTCTGTTCCAGATATCTTAAGTTCCATTTTAAATGCTAATGGGTCTTTTTCGAAATGGTCTACCAGTACTCCAAACTTTTTATTGTTGCCGGAAACTTTCCAGGAATAAGAGTGCAATTTTGTGTCTTTAATTTTTATATTTGCACTTTGTAAATCGCAAATAATCCCATTACTGTTCTGGTATCTAACCATTAAATTGCACCCCCATTCTTCTCAATCCTCTTCCAAATGACCTTTCGTCAATATATGTTATTATGTTCTGCTCTCTGTTACTTCTTGTAATTACATTCGCAAGACTCTCGTAGTCTATCTGTTGCGTTATTACGTTTGTTTTCTCCGGGCTTACAACAATCGAACTTGCAAGTGTGTTTACCGCTTTCGTAACAACCGGTATATTATTTTTTATTCCTTTCGCTAACCCTTCCATGAAGTCCGGCATCCATGTTTCGTATTCTCTAAGAGGTCCCACATCTGGCCTGGAAAAATGAAGAAAAGACCGAATCTTATCTGCTACAGATTTTACAGCGCTCGTTACATTTCCGATTGCATTTCTGATTCCCTGCGCAATTCCGTTAATAAAATCCGCCCCCCATTGCAGTGCCTTGCCTGGCAAAGATGTAATAAAGTTAATTGCCGACTGGAATCCGCTTTCTACGATACTTCCTAAATTGCTCAATGTATTCTTAATCCCAGACACCAGATTCTTAAATGCATTTACCGCAGATTCTTTTAGATTGTTTGCTGTATTTACAACAAAACTCTTTACGTTTTCCCATGCCTGCGAAGTTGCCTGCTTGATGCTGTTCCAAATTTGACTTACAATATTCTTAAATCCTTGCAGTAATGTTTGTACTCTTGTTACCATCCCATTTACCAAGGATGTTACTGCCTCTTTTATTCCATTCCATATCTGGTTCGCTGCTTCTTTTATGTTGTTCCAGATATTCGCCGCATCTGATTTTAACTGTTCAAAATCCCCTGTGACTAAATCTATTAACAACAACACAGGGCCAAGAATTGTATTTTTTAATAATTCCCACGCCCCTGATGCAATAGAAACAAGTCCAGACCAAATGCCTTGCAGGGTTGTTACCATGTTTTGAAATAGCGCCTGTATGGTAGTTACAATTGTAGCAACTATCGGATTCTCCATAATGGCTTGCCAAGTCTGTGTAAAGAAATCCTTTACCTGCTGCCAGATTCCAGACCACCACTCCGGTATTGACTGGAATTTTTCCACCAGACTCTCCCATGCCGCCGGTATCGTCTCTGTAAAAAATAAGCAGATGGCATCCCATATGGCTGCACACTTATCTTTTACAATCTGCCATAAATTTCCAAACCATTCCGTAATGTCTCCCCAGTTCTTTATAGCCGCAATGATAAGTCCTATAGTGGCAACTGCTACACTAATCGCAACCACCACTGTGCTAATAGGAGCGGATAGCAAAGACAACACACCCGCTATTGCGGATATCCCAGTCATAACTTGTCCAATTATCATCAGCAATGGACCTAAAACAGCAATAATTCCAGCAAAAGCAACAATTCCCGTCTGTACTCCCTGTGGAAGCGCGGAAAATTTATTTGCTAATTCTGTTATAAACTCAGCCACTTTTGTGATAACAGGAGCTAATGTCTGTCCGATTGTAATTGCCGCTGTCTCAAGGGAGCCTTTCATTTCCTCAATAGCAAGGGAGCTTTCTCCCATTTGTGAGTTCGCAAGCCTTTGCGCGGCTTCTTGGTCATTAGTTGCTTTAATGTAATCCGCAAGTCCTTCTTCTCCGCTATTCATCATCACAGTAGCTGCCCTCATAGCGTCAGAGCCAAAAATTGTTTGAAGTGCAGCATCCCTTGCTGCAGGAGACAATTCTCCTAATTTGTTTTGTAACTCTTCCGCCATATCAGACGCGCCAAGAAGATTCCCCTGCGAATCCCTTGTCTGAATTCCAAGTGCTTCTATTTTTTTAGCAGCTTCATCCGTCGGAGCGGCCAGTCTTTGCAGCATTGTTTTTAAGGATGTTCCAGCATCACTTCCCACGATTCCGGCATCTGCAAATTTTCCTAATACTGCTGTTGTTTCCTGAATAGACCAACCGGCATTCTTTGCCTGCGCGGATGCCTGAGCCAGACCTTGTGTGAGCGGTTCTACATCTGTAGATGATGCGGCGGCAGCTCCTGCCAACGCATTTGCCGCCTGTGCAGAATCATTTGCTGACAGCCCAAATGCTCCCATTGCCTGCACTACTATATTTGCGGCATTTCCAAGCTCCATCCCGGAAGAAGCAGCCAAATCCATAGTTGCTTTTAATGCACCTGCCTGGATATCTGCTTCCGTAAGACCGCCTTTCGCAAGCTCTGTAATTGCCTGTCCAGCTTCCTGCGCAGAGAAGATTGTTTCTTTCCCTGTTTGCATTGCCAGGTCCCGCAATGCCCCCATTTGCTCCATTGGCATATTCAGCGCACCCGCCGCCTGTGACATTGCGTCTTCAAAATCATTTGCAGTGTTCACAGAAATAGTGCCTAGCCCTGTAAGTGCTGCAGTGACTGGCATCATGGCTTTTCCCGCGGTTTTCATTTCCCCGCCGATTTTACCCGTAGTAACAGAAATTTTTTCCATTGCCGCGCTTCCACTTCCGGCGGTCTTTTTTAAGTTTTTAAGCTGCTGCTCTGTTTCTATAATTTCTCTTTGCAGGGCATCATATTTATCTTTCCCAAGCGTGCCTGCTTCCAATTGCGCCTTTGCCTGTTTATCTACTTCTTTTAGCGTATTCAGTTTTCTCGCAGTACCGTTAATCTCTTTCTGCAAAAGCTGTTGTTTCTGCGTCAGCAAAGTGGTGTTAGACGGGTCTAATTTTAACAGTTTATTTACATCTTTAAGGCTTCTTTGTGTGCTGCTCAAGCTACTTTCCACGCCTTTTAAGGCTTTTTCAAGACCAGATGCGTCACCGTCTAACTCAATCGTGATTCCTTTAATTCTTTTTGACCTATCTCCACCTCCTTATAATCTGTCAATATCTTCCTGCGTAGCTATCACAGGATATTCGTATTCATCATTTTTCATTTCGATAAACATATCGTTTACCATTCCGATGCTGAGAAGTTCTAAATCCGAAATAGAAATACCGCACTGCACACACCGAAGCATGAACAATGCGGTATTGACTTCTCTATCTATTTCCCTATCTCTTTTTTTGCTGTAGACATTTGTTTGTTTTCTAAATTCCACATTTCTAAAATTTCCGGAAGAATTTCATAGATGCTAAATGTTTCGAACTGCTCCAGCCATTCATCAATTTCACTTGGTTGGCTTGGGTCTCCATGCTTATGCATTAGAAACGCAATATTTTCGAACATTTCAAGAGAATCTATCGGGAGAGAACTTTCTACATCCTCTCCTGATTCTTTCTTTATTTTCTCTTGCAACGCCACCTGCTTCTGTAATCTTTGCATATCCACAAAGATATCTCGCCCAAATTTAAGACGATACATTCTTGGAATCGCTGCTGAACTTTTAAAATTGCACTCAACTCCGCTGATTGTTAAAGTTTTTCTCATTTTCTCATCCTCATTCTATCGTAGCATCTTTTTTATAGACTTCTGTAAACCACCTAGCTTTTGCCTTTTCATAACTTTCTTTTGTGGTTTTTGCTCTTACTGTGCCATCTGCGGATGCCGCGCATGAAACCGTAAGTTTATCCACATCCGGTTCTTTAGAATCAGAAGTAGTCTTCGCTTCCACGTTTGGTCTTGTTGCTGTGCAATTATAAAACCAAAACAGTGTAGGCTCAGTATCTCCGTCAATCTGAAACCCAAGAGCGAATTCCTTTGCTTCTACATTAGAATTTTCAATCAGCACTCCATTTGCGTCCTTGGTTTCTCCAAGAATCTTTTCGCGGAACTCGTCTGTAATCAGGGCCATTTCCAAGTCCCCCTGGTACCCGCCGTTTGATGCTGCAACATAGTATTTAATGCCATCTGCATAGAACGGAGTTAACTCTCCCTGCTGTTCCAGTGACAGAGATACCGCTCCTGGTAATTTTATCGGCGTATCATAAATCCCGCCTTCCTGCTTTAATGCCACATGTACATTGCTAATATTGAATTTTACTTTACTCCTTATAATACCTCCTATATCTCAAACACAACCTGAATCAATTTTTCTGATTCAATATAAGTTTCTGTTTTTTCATAATAAATCTTATTCTCTGTTAAAAAATCGGAAATTTTCTTTTCGGCTTCCAGATCCTTCTTATCGCAATACAGTTCAATATTTGTATCTTCGACCTCGTGGTATACAATTCCATCTGCCGAAAAATTATCACTTCCCATTCCCTGTACTACAATATATGGACATTTCGGGACTTCCCCTTCCGCAAAATGGCTGTACGCAACTGGGAATCCCATTTCCTTTAACCCGCTAACTAAGTCTTGCAAAATCATTTTCCCAACCTCATTTCCACCCTGCGTTCAAATTCTTCATTGCACCATTCCTCCACAGGCTTGATATGGACAATCGCCCTGGCTCTTCCTCCTATGTTTAATGCATGTCCGTTTTCCAGCAAGTGCGTAAGGCCTGGCTTTTTCTTGTTATGCACAACAAATTGGAACTTCCCATTTCCTTTTCGGAAATAAGATACGCCCCATCCGTCGGCATAATGTCCTTTTCTGCTGCCTCTTCCTTTTGGAGATGTGGATTTTAATTTCTTTGTCCCTTCTTTTGCCACTTCTTTTGCAATTTGTTCAAATTCTTCTTCTGTCAAATCCTTGAACTCCATAAGTTCTTTCATGATTTCATTCGCAATATTATCAATATTGGTCTTACTCATCCGAATGCACCGCCCTTATTTTCACAGTTTCATTCCGGAATTGCACGTTATCAATAGTCTTGATGTTGAAAATTTTTTCTCTCCAAACGATGCGGTAATTTCTTGTGTCTATTTCATCAAAGAATTTTTTCCATCTACACACGAAATCAACTGTATTCTCTGCATTTAAAGTGGCTGCTTCCCAGTATTCTTTCCCAGACAGGCCATTCATGTACGCATAGGTTCCTTTATAAGCCCTCCACCTCTCCACAGGATTTCCTATTTCGTCATATTCGCGCGTGAGCTTTTCTATTGTAATCTTTTGAGTATACGCTCCTGCATTCATCGGCTCACCTCCGCATCTGGTGTTGGTACAAGATTTGTTCTGTGCATGCCTAAAATAGCATCAATTACAGTATTTGCATTGTTTTTCTGCACCGTCATGGAACGATTGTCCCACATGTCAGAAATCAGCGTAAGAACAACAATCGTGATATCTTCATGCTTATCTAATTCCTCTTCTGAAAACCCCGTTTGATTTTTGCAAAATTCAATAGCAGCCTTCTTCATAGCTTCTATGATAGCCATATCGTCAGATTCCAGGTTTTCTTCTTGCTCCCTAAGATGATTTAGAATTACGCCTTGTGTTATCTTGCTTACTTGCATTGTTCCCCTCCTTCCTTATCGGTTTTAAATATCCGCAATCCGCCAAAGGCTTCGCGATGGAACTTTTCAGTTCCACCACTTCACCTTTCATCATGCATATTTCACCGACAAAAGAGGTTGTAGCCTCATATTTCATTTCTATGCTCCCATCTTCAACACAGCAATTTTTTGTTCGTTTTCTACTTTAGAATCAAATTCCATCCATGCAACCACTCCGACAGCGTGCTGTGTTGCATATTTTTCACGAAGAACCTGTACTTCCATTTCTTCTGTAATTTTAACTGCAAGGCCAGACATATCCCCGTAATAGATTGCTGTGGCACTTCCTGCCATGTCTTTCATGTTGTCGGAAGTATAGACCGGTTTTCCTAAAAGCATATTTCCGAATGAAGAGGTTGCATCATCCTGCAACAAGTATCTTCCGTTCTGGTCTTTCAGTTTACGGATAGCTGCTCTTGTTTTAGAAGACATTATCCAGATTGCCTCCTGCTGGAATGCATCCTTTACCAAAGACTGTAAATCAATTAATTCATCTGCGGTGATAACATTGCTTGCCGCCGCTGTAATAACATTTTTTGCTTTGCTTAATCCGTCCACTTTAGAATCTGTTCCATTCAAAAGTTCGCCCTCTACCCAACGTGCAATGCTGTATGCCATATGGTCAATGACGAAACTTACAATATCAAACTGGCTATTATTCATTAAAGATTTCGATACAAGTGTCAGTGCCCCTGCAAGAAATCCCTTCAAGTCGATAGAACCAAATTTCCCTGCGCTTGAAGTCAATTCTGTAAACTCTTCATGATATCCTACCGTAATATCGTTTTCGTCTTCCAGTGGATAATACGGAATAGAAAGTGTGCCTTTCACATTGTATTTTGTTGCTTTTTCAAGAATCGGGCAGATATCATATACTTTTTTTACAATCTTGTTTGCGATTGTTTTTGGGACAACTGCTCCATTGTCTCCAAAATTAAGATTAGCGGCACGATTTTCTGTCACCATTCCGCGAAGAAAGTCAGCAAATTCTTCCTCTTCTGCTCTTTCCTCGGTTTCTTCCTCTTCTTCGGCCCTTTCAACCATCTTATCTGCCATTTTATTTAAGATTTCAATGGTCTTGTCGATTCTGTCAATCTCAGAAGAGATTTCCTCCGCTCTCTTCTCCTCTTCCTCTGTAATTGCTCTCTCTTCCGCTTCCAGCGTAGCGTTCATCAGTTCAAGCTCCTGAACAAGCTCTGCTCTTTTTTCGTTTAATACCTTAATGTTTTTCTTTTTCCTTAGACATTTCCTCCATATTTTTTAATCATATTTTTTAGTTTACTATTATCCGGCTTTTCCGGTTTATCTTCAAAGCCAACATAGTCAGCTTCAAATTCTTCCGCACGGATTTCAAAGGTTTCTTCTCCTTCTTCTCCGGCTCTAGTTTCCACCGTAGTAGATGTGTACCACGGTCTCATTGTGTCATCAATAAGTGACACCTCTTTCAGCACCAAATCCGTAATTGTTCGGATCGGCATCCCGTTTCTTTCTGCACGCTCTTCTGTTGGAGTTGTGAATCCAAATGACCATCCACGAAGCCTTTTCTCTTTCGCTTTCTGCACAACTTCCGGATTGTCAATCTCAGCGTGTGCTCTCAAGCCAATAGCATCTTCTCTTAGAATAAGATTAGATTTTGTGCCACCCAGCATCTTATCCCATTTATGGTTTAGAAGAATTTTTACTTCATCCGCTTTTGCAATCGCTCTGCGAAACACTCCAGGAGCTATTCGCTCGATGAAGTATCCTCCCTTTCTGTCTGGGATTGGTCGACTGTCTCTGTCTGCGACGTTGACGTACCCGTCAATAATGACTTTTTCTCTGTCTCCGTCTGCTCTAATTTCAATTCTTGCCCTTCTTTCTCGCCTCCTAGCTTGTTAGACTGATTTGTATTAGGTGTGTAAACTACTTTTGTTTTTGGGTCATACAAGACATCTTGCAGTCCTAATTTGATAAACTCTAATCCAAGCGGTTCCATGTTTTCTTTCTCACGGACTTCATCCACCTGCATCCAGCCTGTTTCAATTGCTTCTTTATATGCTCCAAACCGCTTATCAGCATCACCTTTTGTTAATTCGTAAGTATCTGCTGCAAAGAAATACTCTTCTTTTTCGCTTTCCAGTAACATGGATTTATTCAAAGCAACCATGAAGGCGCCAAGAAACATATTTACACAATATTTGATAAATGCTTTATCTCCATTTTCTGTGCCTACATCATCTGGAACTCCAAGAATTGCTCGAAGTTCCTTTGCGTTTGTCTGCTTATTTTCATTCAACTGCATCTCCACGGAAGTGTTGGAAGCTTCCTGGAACTCCAACCCATTGTTTAAAATAATTACATTTTCCGTGTTATTGCTGTACAGTTTTCTCCATGCTGCTTTTAGCTTATCAATAGCTTCTTGCGTTAAGTTCTTTGCAGATTTTACAAAGCCTTTCTTATTTCCACCGGTTTTTACAAGTCCTTCCTCGTATTTCAGGGAATTATAAGAAACACTCAGTATTTTGCTGTTCTCTTCAACAATTCCAATGCCTTTCATCCCGTCCCTGGTACTCCGAAGGACTCTTACAAACTGTTCTGGAAAATATCGTTTTCCCTGCACAAGCACTACATATTCCTTAAAAATCACATCTGCATTCTGTGCGTAAGAAACATGATTTGACTGGACATATCGTAACGACTGAATTTCGTTACCCATCCAGTCAACATAGATATTTCCACTTCCATCAAGCAAGTAGTCTTTCACGAGAGCCTGTTTCATCATATTTGCATCAAGCGTATCTCCTGTATCCTCGTTCAGAAGATGCACTCTCCAATCACCTTTTACTTCTTCAACTCTCTTTTTCCCACGCTTGTACAGTTTAATCGGTACATTTGCGACAGTTTCCGCAATTTCATTGATGGCTCCGGCAAGTGCTGGAATCTGCATTGCTTTTTCCCGTGTCATTTCATCATTCCCTAGAAATGCTTTCAAGAGTGGTTCTGCAATCGCTGATTCATCAATCATTGGTTCTGCTCTTTCCTTGCGTTTAAAAAATCTCCTTTATATTCCTCCTTATTCTTCGTAAATCACATCTAACCCGTAGGCAACTGCTGCGTCATGCTCAATACGGCATCCTCTTGCATTTTCCCATCCCTTGCAAAAGTAAACAGCGTGACACAAACTCATGTGATCCAGAGATTTTGCAAGGAAGCAAAGCGGGATCTGAACAACACCACGTTTTTCCATGCTTTCTTTGTTGTACCATTCATCTGTAAACAGAGTGTTTACAAGCTCATATCCTTTGCTTTCCAAGACTTTGATTGCTTTTTCTCTGGTTGCAATGATTTCTTCATCGGTTTTTCCAGCCATCGGCTGAGATAACATAGCTTTCATAATATTTTCCTCCTAAATTGTTGTTACAAAGCCGCTGAAGCCTTTTTTCTTGAGGTCGTCAGCGGTTTTCTGTGCTTCTGCCTGTGTTGCAAACTTACCGACACAGACAACACTTGCACCACCACTTCCGGATAAAAAGCAAAAGTAGCCTTTTTTACTGATCTTCTCCTTCAGCGTGTTTGCTTGCGCTGTGCTTGGAAAGCTTCCACATCGGACGGTATAGGGCAAATTGTCTTTTTGAGAATTTGCTTCCTTCATCCCTGTAAGGATAGCCGGATAATCCTTATAAGAAAGATTGCGGTCAATATTTCCCGGGATACCATCCACTCTCCCTGTGCTGGTGTATTGCCATATTCCATGCGCATGCTTGGAGGTGCAGGCACTGGCATATTGTGCAATCCATTTGTCATAGGCAGTAAGCTGGCTCGGATAAAGGTAGGTGTCCAGAAAATCTTTGGAACAGTAGAGCATTGCATAGTAGCCTGCCGCCTCGATTTCATCCAGAAAAGCCTTGCAGATATCGGTGTTGACCTGCTTGCTGCCTCCAGTGTAGATGCTCTCGTACTCGATATCAAAGGCAATCGGGTAGCTGAGCTTGTACGGTTTGACTGCCTCGATGACCTCTTTGGCTGCTCGTCTGCCTGCCTCTGCTGTGGTGGCGTAGCTGTACAGATACACTCCCACATCCAGACCCGCTGCTAACGCACCGCTGATATGTTTCTTAAAATGAACATCCTCTTTGAGTGCGCCATTGTTGTAGCACCAGCCGACACGTACAATCGCAAAATCAACGCCAGATGCCTTGACTTTTTGCCAATCCACATTGTTTTGTGCATAAGAAACATCAATTCCGTTTTTTGTCAAAATTCCACATCCTTTTCTTTGTCAATTTTTGGAGCATGAAGCACTTCAAGCTCGGGGTGATGGGACTTGCCCATGTTTTGCACAGGCTAAAGCCATCACCTTTAGTCCAACAGAGCATCGATTCCCTGTTTTGTCAGAAACTCCTTCTGTTTGTGTTTGATGTTAGTCGCATACTCGAGCGCTGCGTGCATATCACCGTTACAATGTGCATCCGGAATACGCTGCACCGCTTTTGCAGTTGCTTCTCCAAGTGCAATCGATGCGCTGGTGCTCTGGACCAACAAAACAATCAGATCTTTCTGTGACTTATCCTGCTCCTCGTGGTCACGCTCCCTCTTGGAAATCCTCCCTTCCAAACGCCAGACGATCAGTCCCATGATTGCGCTTGGAATCCCCATTGCGGCCACAAAGGAGGCAATCAATGCCCCGGTATCCATTTCAATCAATCTGCTCACCTCCTTCTACTTTTATCCTAAAACAAAAGGAAAGTTGCATTCCAAAATACAACTTTCCCTCTATTCCGCGATACTTTTTGCTGCTTGTTCGAGTTTCTGGATAAAACTTATTAGAAGTTCGTTATCCTGAAGGTTTACAGCAACCAACGTCAAATTCTTCCAAAAAGCATACTCAAGCACCGTCTTTTGGTATCCATCTGGTCGAGATATGATTGTCTGTACCGTTTTCCTCATATCCTCAAGTTCTTTGAATCCTGCTTTCATTTCTACTACACTTACATAATCATCTACATAGAGCGGATCGAGATAATTAATTTTTTTCAGTGCAGATACAATATTTCCCACGTCTTGTGCATTGTTTTTATCGATCATGGAAAGCAGCTGATTCACAATAGATTCCTGATCTTCTGAGGAAAAAGTTTTTATTTCCTCGCATTCTTCTGTACAGTCCTGCTGACTGTTTAATTTCAGAACAAGCTTAGAAAACGCTAACATATACGAAAAATCATTTTCCATTTCCAACACCCCTTTATGGAACAATTTCTGCAGCTAGTGTTTTGATGTATAAAATAGAAGGCTGCCATTTAGACGGCGGAACGACGGTTCCTGACTGAAAAACGCCTCGCCAATCATGTTCTGGCTCATTATCCAGACCATATACATCATCCATGATTTTTTGAGCTGTACTAAGCAATACATTGCCCTTTGCTTGTGGTGTTTGGAGAAACCCTTCCGGAGCTTGTTTTCCTCGGCGAATATACTCTTGATCGATAGCAGACTTTAATTGAAGATACTCTGTTGCCTTGATCAGGTTGCCGACAGCAATGTTCTCTCCAAGATGGGCAATGATTTCTGCCTGCGCTTCTGCTGTACAAGCGGTATTGCATTTTCCTGTACAGGAATTGGTACAACTTCCTTGACAGGTTCCGGTACAACCACTACATCCGGAACAGGAAGTGCAGGAGCCGGTGCAATTTGTACATCCTCTGCAACCACTGCAGCTAGTACATCCACCACGGCATCCAGAACAACCTTTGCAGCTTATATTGCAGTCGCTGGAGCAATTGGCAGTACAGTCACTGTAACATCTTCCTGAACAATCACTTGGACATGGCATTTACTCGCTCACCTCCTCCGCGTAAACTCCGGCGATTGCTGTCCACTCGCTGCCGTTCCAGAACTTTGTCAATCCATTTGGCTGGATCCATAACAGGTTATTTTTTTCCGGCTGAGTGTCACTGACAACAAAACCTCCGCCGCTTCCTCCACCTGTGTTCAAACTGGTATAAATCGGGCCGCTTCCCTCTTTTGCCTATTCTAATGTCAGCTGGACACTGAACGGAGAGGACGGCTTTTGCCCTGCTTTGATAAACCAGTTGACGTTTCCACCATCGTTTTTTATGTATCCGCCTGCATATCCGATTTCAGAAAACGCCGAGAGCAGAGTATCGCTTCCCGGATTGAGGGTAAGGTAAGAGGTTGCTGTGATTTTTTCATGTGTGATCGGATGAGAAAACATCCCATCCTCACCTTCCACAGCACTCCAACCTTCTGCATCGATTGACAGAGGAATGATTTCCTTTAAATGTGCAGACGCCATCTGTGCCGCTGTTTCTGCGGATTTTGCTGCTGATTCCGCACTTTTTGCAGCAGCATCTCTGGCACTTTGGGCGTCTGTTTTCGCCTGATCTGCCGCCTGTTGGGATAACGCCGCATTCTGAGCTGAGGTACTTGCTTCTGATGCTTTTTGAGTGGCTGTGCCTGCCGCAGTTTGTGCAGTTTCTGCGCTGGAAGAAGCAGTCTGAGCACTTTGTACTGCCTGATTTTTCCACTGTTCAACCTGTTTAACTTGAGTATTTACCGTTTCCACCGCACTGGTCGCTGTTTTGGCTGAATCCTCCGCTTTGGAAGTCGCTTCCTCCACCCTTCCGGTCATCTCGATTACCTGATTGTACTTTTCTGAGACACTCTTGGATTCAATTACGACCTGTCGCTGGATTTTTTCGGTGTTTTGACGTGCTGACTCCGCACTGGCTGCCGATGCCTGCGCTGCTGTTGCCGCATTTTGTGCGTTTAATGCAGCTGCATCAATACTCTGTTTCTGCTTATCCACATACGCGGTAAACTCCGGAATAGTCTGGTTTTCCAGTACATTGACCGTCTGTTCCAGTTTCTTTGAGTGCTCAATCAAGGTATTTGCTGTTGTGGCCGCATCCTCAAGGACAGGAACCATTCCGTCTAAAGAAGCATCTGCTTTTTCCAAAGCACCGGTGATTTTTTCGACTGCCTGGTTAACCTGACTTTCAAACTGTTCCAGTTTATCCGGTGGCGGAACTGGCTGAGTACCTTTTGGGTCCTTACGAATCTGTACAGGATGTCCGGTCCACTTTGCCACCACGTTATTTTTGCTGTCGGTGCCAGTAAGGGTAAGGAATGCACGTCCAGGCATTGCGGTAAATTCCCTTGTAATCTCCCAATCGAGCAGGATATGCTCATCGGTCATTTTCTTTGGCAAAATCCATGCAGCTTCGGTTCCATAGTCCTCCGATACCACTTTGATTTGATAGGACAGAGCCGTCAAATCAACTTCCTCTCTGTTTTTGGGAAGGACAAACTGCACCGGCTCCACATTATCTTCGCCCTGTGTATAGTAAAACTCTAATTCCGGATAGTGAAGCCAGCCACCTTTTGAATAAATTTTGCGCATGGGTATTCCCCCTTTGCTTTATGCCGCTTTTGGACAGGTTTTGTAAAGATAGATTGCCTTTTTGATACTGTCATATCCAAGCTGCCAGCATGGAGCCTGAAGCGGTACAATCATATCTCCTCCCAGCTTTTCGGCAATCTGGTAATAGATCTTTGCAATATAATCCGCATAGGTTTTGGTATATTCCTCCACAATCTCCTGCCATGCGGTGTTGCTGTCGTCCGGTTTGCCAAACTCGCGGATATACGAACGAAACAGGCTGTCCAGAGCAGAGAGCTTGATGCGGTTTAACTCCATTTCTGCCCCGTCCTCTTCTTTTACCTCAAGATAGGCAATGCTGTTTAATGGCAGCGAAAGGATCTCTTTTCGGATTTCCATGACACTTTTTTCCATCTGTGTTCCCATACACTATTCCTCCGCACTGTCCCGCAGCTGTTCTACCTTTCGGATAAACTGTGCCAGCAGTTCATTGTCTTTCATATTAATGGCAGCCATCGTCAGGTTTTTCCAGAACACATCCTCCATCATGGTTTTAGCGTATGGGGTGCTTCGGGAAAGTACTTTGCGGACAAGTTCCTGTTTTTGGGAGATATCGGTCTGTTTTGCGCTCATTGCCTGCGCAAAATCCTGTACATAATCCGCATCGAGATAGCCGATTGCCAAAACGGCGTCTACATACATCAGTTCTTCTCTGGATGCAATGCGATCCATGAGCTGATGGATGATACTGTCTTTGTTTTCATCGCTCATCTTTGCAATTTCCTGAAGCTGTTCTGCACACGATTCTCCCTGTTCCAGCTTACTCATTAGATTTGCCAAAGTCAGCATAAAATCAACATCTGTCTTTTTCATATGAAATAACCTCCGTAGAAAATTCAGTTTCATCTTAACGTCATCCTCCAATCAGCTGGTGGCAATATCCGTCATCAAACTTTTGATATGAACGATCACCGGATTCCATTTTGGAGCTGATGCCATATCCCACAGTCCGAAGGTTTCTCTCCAGTCGTGTTCCGGAACTTTGTCAAATTCGTAAACGTCTGTTAAAACCTTCTGCGTGATTTCCAAAGATACCGGTTCTCCCGGGATTGGCTGTTTTATGAATCCGCTCGGGATCTCTTTTCCTCTGCGGCGATACTCGTTATCCATCGCGTTTTTAAGCTCGGTATAATCCATGGCCATGACAATGTGTCCAATGGCGATGTTGTCCCCAAGGTGAGCGATGATCTCTGCTTCACTGTCGGCGGTGCAGGCGTTGTCGCACTGTCCCTGACAGTTTGTCTGACAGCCGCCCGAACAGGTTCCAGTACAGCTTGTACAGGTACCGGTACAAGTGCTGGTGCAGCTTGCCGAACAGCTGTTTTGACAGGTTCCCTGACAGGAACCGGAACAACCGCTGCAAGAACCAGAACAGCTTCCGGAACATCCGGAACAGCCCCTGCAATTTCCGGAACAGTTCCCCGAACATCCATAGCAGCTGCCAGAACACTCTCCATCACAATCTCCGGAACATCCTCCCGAACAGCTGGAGCAACCACCGACGCAGCTGGTACAAAGGCAGCCATCCGACCTTGCCTGTACTGTACTCATTCGTCCACACTCCTTTCTTTTTATATGACATCCTTTTGAGGGAGAAGTCTTTCAGAGA
>ENA-OOWK01000932-OOWK01000932.1-human-gut-metagenome-genome-assembly--contig:-NODE-932-length-17240-cov-3.156881_pt1 | contig 17240 bp, 26 predicted proteins | sample MGYA00241405_ERZ501317 | MGnify/ENA primary metagenome ERZ501317 (study PRJEB25962, sample SAMEA1972440) | human gut metagenome | biome: human gut; feature: human-associated habitat; material: faeces... | reverse complement strand
TGTAGCACAGCCCTTGGAGAGGGGCTATAAAAACTACTACTCTATAATACAAGGAGAACCTAAATGGCTGTTGATATTATCGACAGAAGCAAACTTTCCGGGCTTATCCCGGAGCCCGTGACCCGTGAGATTATCCAGGGTGCCGTAACGGAATCCGCTGTGCTGCGGATGGCCCGTCGGTTGCCCAACATGACTAGTAAGACGCAGACCCTCAATGTGCTGGATGCTCTGCCCACTGCCTACTTCGTCAACGGCGAGGCAACAACTGGCGCGTCCGACTCCAAGGCATCTCTGAAAAAAACCACGAATATGGCGTGGGACAAGAAGAAAATCTACGCCGAGGAGATCGCTGTTATCGTGCCTATCCCCGAGGCCGTGTTGGATGATAGCGATTACGACATTTGGGGTGAGGTGCGCCCCCGCCTTCAGGAGGCATTTGGCAAGGTTATCGACGCCGCTATTCTGTACAGCACGGACAAACCCACCTCTTGGCGTGATGGCCTTGTCCCTTCGGCCATCACCGCAGGCGCTGTCGTTACGGCCACAAACGACATTTTCAAAGACATTATGGGCGAGGGCGGCGTGATTGCCAAGGTAGAGGAGAGCGGCTATATTCCCAACGGCGTGATGGCCGCAATTCAGATGCGCGCCAAGCTGCGCGGCCTTGTGGACAAGAACGGCCAGCCCATTTTCAAGACCGATATGCAGGGCGATACCCGCTACGCGCTGGACGGCATGAGCATGTATTTCCCTGTGAACGGGGCTTACGACCCGGAGGAATCCCTCGCCATCGTAGGCGATTGGAGCCAGCTGGTCTATGCCATTCGGCAGGACATGACTTTCAAGATTTTTGACAGCGGCGTGGTACAGGACCCCACTACCGGAAACATCCTCTATAACCTGATGCAGAACGACATGGTGGCCCTGCGTGCCGTCATGCGGCTGGGCTGGGAGATTCCCAATCCTATCAATGCTTACAACGTCGGGAACACGAAGGCTTTCCCTTTTGCTGTCTACGCACCGGCGGGGGGTTAATTGGGTCTGACACCCTAACGCTATTCCCCAGCGGTCAGACCCTATTGGGGAAACAGGTTTCCGATCTTGTGGGTGATGACCTGAAGGTTTATGCGAACGGCGCTGTAACGGGCACATTTCATTATGTTTCTGATTATACAGAGTTCAGCAGCACCCCGGAGGAGCAGAGCGGGTATTATTTCCCGTTCCATCTGACCAAAACCGGGTCAAAAATGACCTTCAAGAAAAATGGCTCCCCCACAAAGCAAAACATCCCGTTCGATGCCGACATCATATTCCGAGTAATTGAGGACGATACCTTTGAAGTGCTTGTTGATGATTCCAGTGTGGTGAAATTTAGCTTTACTGGAGCGACGTTTGAGCCGCAGGCCAAGACGAAAGCCCGCTTAAAGAAGTAAGGAGGCCTCCTGATGGCTTACGCAGATTATCAGTATTACAAAAATACATACCTGGGCACCGCCATTCAGGAGACCGACTTCCCGCGCCTCTCCCTGCGTGCAAGCAGCTTTTTGGACTATTACACGCAGGGGCGGGCAGGCAAAAATCAGGAACTGAATGCCTTGAAAATGGCCTGCTGTGCTGTTGCAGAGCAGTACCAGAGCATCGACCTTGCCAGCAAAGCAGCCCTGAACGCTCTCCAAAACTCCGCAAACGTCGGAGAGGGCGGAGAGCTGCAAAGCCAGAGTGTGGGTAGCTGGTCCAAGACCTACCGGAGCGGAGGCGAGAGCGCACAGCAGGCCACGACAGCGGCACAGGCAGCACAAGCATCTCTTGCATCTGTTGCAGCGCAGTATTTGTCCAGTACGGGCCTCCTGTATCGTGGAAGGGGGTGTGGCTGTGTTCCCCCATGTTGTGACGCTCTATAACGTGGTGACAGAAGAGGACCCTAGCACTTTTGAGGAAACAACTACAAATCATATTACCATTCTGCGAGGAGTTCTGCTGGATGCTGTCAAGGCCAAAAACGTTAACGAAAGCGGTTTGGTTGGAGCGGATGCAGTCAACCTTTATATTCCGACCAGCGTTGAAGCCGTAGACGGGGTGACTGGTGAGCCAAAGCAGTATGTAGGGCCTATTGAATTTTGGCGGGCAGAGGACAAGAGCGGGCTTTGGACGCTTTCCACTGGAGAAAACACCTTCTTTGTAAAAGGAGAGGCCGTCCACCCTAATTGGTCTGCTCAGAAGATCGATGCCGCATACGATGATGTCTACAATGTCAACACTGTGGATTTAAAGGACTTCGGCGGCGAGATGTCTCATTGGGAAGTTGGTGGGAACTGATGTTTAGCTTTGATGTCAGCTCCAATATTGTTCCAACTGTGACGGGGCATTTGGAAGCAGCAAGCAAAAAGGCTGTTTATGCGATGGCTATCCAAGCACAAAAGGATACATCTCCATACGTTCCGGCCTTAACGGGCAATCTCGACCGAAGAACAAAAGTAGAGGAATCCAGGATTATCTATCCCGGCCCACAATCTCACTATTTATACTACGGCAAATTGATGATAAACCCGGCAACAGGCAGCAGTTATGCATCTTACGGAGCGACAAAAGTTCTCACCGACAAAGACCTGGTTTTCAACAAGGCAATGCACTCACAGGCGCAATCGCACTGGTTTGAGGCAAGCAAGGCGGAAAACAAGGACAAGTGGGAGCGAGTCTTTGGAAAGGCGGTGAAGCGATATCTTCGAGGATAAAAAGCAGAGGATTTTGGCATCTTCGGAGGAGGTTGACCGCATTTCACGCTCTATGCTGGTGTGGGCCAATACTTTTCCGGACAAGCCTGTGACAGTTATCAAGTATGAATTCCTGGATATCGACGATGCCGCTGGAGATGATGCGGCCATGGCCCTGTCTACTATCCAAGGGACGTACATCACCCAGCAATACATTATCGGCGGGTATCAAGCAGAGTATCAATTCAAAATTATCTACCGAATTAAACCGGGGACTAGTAACGACAAACGGCTCCAAGCAGACGAAATGCTGAACCATTTCGGAGACTGGGCAAGAACTCAACACCCCAATTTAGGAAATGGCATTAACGCTCTGAGGGTTGAGCCGACCACACAATCCTCTAAGTTCGCGGCTTATGGAGACGGCTATGAGGACTATCAAATTTTAATGAGACTGGCCTATGAGGTCAATGTCTGAAAGGAGTGAACACTTTGGCAGATTTGGAGTTTAACACCACAGAAGGGCGCACGATTGCCCGTGAACTGCTGATTGCATATCTGAATACTGGAACACCGGAGGAACCTGTATGGTCCGCCATTGGAAAGCGCGTTGAGGAGTCCGATGAGGAAATGGACTGGTCCGAGGAGTCTATCAAGGACATTTTTGGGAACACCTGGACCACACTCACAAAGCCCGTCATCACACAGAGCTTCGACCCTATCCCTCTGGATGCCGGGGACGTAGCGGCGGTGAAACTGTGGAATTTGGCAATCAAGGACCAGGACGCACAGGCTCTGGCAAATCAAGATATGCTGATCGGCCACTACTACGCAACATCTGGCGAGTCCAATTTTGCGGAGCGGTACAGTGGCGCATCCGTGTCTGTAACGCGAATTGGTGGAGCTGGCGGCGGAAACCTGGAAATTTCTTGCGACATTACATACGGCGGCACCAGAACGCTTGGGACCGTCACCAATAGCGCAGGAACTGTAACCTTTAGAGCAGACGGAGCGGCCTAAAGACAAGAAAGGGCACAGTACAAAGGAATAGTGCTGTGCCCCCTTTTTGGAGGAATTATGCAGAAGATCACATTTGATACGGGCATTAAAACCTATCAGATCAATGAAAGCGGCGTTTTGCGGTTTAACCCATCTGACCCAAACCTGTACAAGCGGTTCAAGGACCTGCGTGTGGAAATCGAGCGAATCCAGAAGGATTATAACGAACGTTCAAAATCCGCGGAGACCGGAGAGGATGCCATTGACCTGCTGGCGGAGTATGATGCCCGCGTAAAAAAGTCTCTCTCCCATGTGTTCGGTGAGGAAAACGACTTTGATAGCATCTTGAGCGGTGCGAATGTAATGGCTGTTGCCAGTAACGGGGAGTTAGTCATTACCAATTTCTTGGATGCCATGGTCCCCGTCGTTGAAGACGGCGTTAAGACCTATGCAAAGATGGAGGCTCAGAAAGCCGTGCAGGAGGCAAGGAATAAATGAGATGGACACTCCCGGTCAATCTTGAAGTTGGTGGAAAAGAATATGCAATCAACGCCGATTACCGGGACATCCTGAACATCATTTCCAGACTTAATGGCGGCGAAAACGAGTTTGTAAAGGTCTATGTGTGCTTGGCCCTGTTTTATCTCCAATTTGAAGAAATGCCGGAAAGTAATTATCAAGAAGCGATTGAAAAGCTGCTTTGGTTTATCGCCTGCGGAGAAGAACAGGAGGATAAAAAACGGCCAAAACTGATCGACTGGGAGCAGGACTACCAAATGATCGCCGCCGACATTATCAAGGTGGCCGGGCATGATGTTAGATCGGATTCTTTCTGTCATTGGTGGACTTTTGTTTCTTACTTTATGCGCATTGGGGAAGGGCAGCTTTCCGCCGTTGTTTCCATCCGTGACAAGCTCCGGAAACACAAAAAGCTCGAAAAGTGGGAAAAGGAATTTTACAACCAGAACCGCTCAAAAGTTGATCTAAAGCGGCATTACACGGAAGAAGAGGACGAACTTCTGAAAAAACTGCTAGGGAGGTGAGAACATGGCGGCAGCAGATGGCTCTATTATCATTGATGTTCGGGCAAACACACAACAGGCGACAAGTGCCTTGACAAAGCTGGCAAAGTTGGCTGCAACGGCCTTTGCTGTTGATAAAATTATCGACTTTTCCAAACAGGCTATCCAGCTTGGAAGCGATGTTGCGGAAGTCCAGAACGTTGTCGACGTGGCCTTTGGAGATATGTCCAGCGCCGTTGACGAGTTTGCCCAAAACGCCATCACCAACTTCGGCATGAGCGAGCTTGCGGCCAAGCGTACCGCCTCTACATATATGGCAATGGCAAGCAATATGGGCTTGTCGCAAGCAGAGGCGGCAGAGATGTCCTTGACGCTCACCGGCCTTACAGGTGATGTGGCATCTTTCTACAACATCTCTCAGGAGCTGGCGGACATTAAGCTGAAATCCGTCTTTACGGGTGAAACGGAGACATTAAAAGACCTGGGCATCGTTATGACCCAAGCCAACCTAGAAGCGTTTGCGCTGTCTCAGGGCATCACCAAAAGTATTTCTGCTATGTCTCAGGCGGAGCTGGTGACTCTGCGCTATAACTTTGTTTTAGATCAGCTGTCTTTGGCCTCCGGTGACTTTATTCGGACGCAATACAGCTGGGCGAATCAGACCAGAATCCTTTCCATGCAGTGGGAGCAGTTCATGTCCATTGTCGGGCAGGCTCTGATTCAAGTGCTTTTGCCAGTGGTGCAGACTCTGAACCGGATTGTGTCTGCGCTAATCGATATGGCAAACGCTTTTAATGCAGCCATCACGGCTATCTTTGGCGGTGCCAATACGGAAATCACGCAGACGCAAGATAATGTGGGCGGTGTTTCCTCCGGAATTGGTGATGCAGTTGACAACCAGAACGCTTTGACCGATGCCACAAAAGAGACTAACAAGGCGCAGAAAAAGAGTATCGCTTCGTTTGATGAAATCAACAAGCTGACTGGAAATTCTGCAAGCGGCTCAGGTGGCGGAACGGGAGGAGCAGCTGGCGGCGGCCTTTCCAAATTTGAGACCATTACCTCTAATGATATCGTGGAGAGCGCTGCAGAAAGCAAAATCTTAAAGCTGATTGACCGCCTTAGAGATGCATTTAGCCCGCTGGAAGACTCTTTCAAAAAATCGTTCGCCTATATTTCTGAAGGAGTAGGAAAGCTGACTGACGTTTTCCGCGATATGTGGAATGACATCAAGTCTCTTGGGCCGCCTCTATATGATTGGTTCAACAATGAGTTTATGGACTTCTTGAACCAGTTTATTCTTACGGCTGGGAATGTTGTCGGAGGGCTTCTGGACTCTGCGGCAATGGTGCTTTCCGATATTTGGAACATCGTAATTTTCCCCACGCTGACAAAGTGGGCTGTTGATATTCTCCCTCTGCTTACTAACATTGCAACGCAGGTTTTGAGTGTTGGAGATGTGCTTTTTGAAAATGTCAAGGCCGTGTTTGACATGATTTGGCAAGATGCGATTGCCCCGGCCATGCAGATCATTCAAGATATTTGGAACGATGTGTGGGACAGCATTATCAGATTCTGGAATACATGGGGCGCACCCATTTTCGACCAGATCAAACTCGCAATTAGTAACACAACGGCTACTTTCAAAAACATCTGGGACACCATTCTGAAACCAGTGCTGACTACTCTCGGCAATACCTTTACTGAGCTTTGGACTTTGCATTTGAAACCGTTACTCGACAACTTCCTAAACTTTGTAGGGAAGTTGATTGAAGGGGCGCTCCGTATCTATAACGAGTTTATTTTGCCTCTTGTGGATTGGTTTGTGAATACCTTTGGGCCTCCGATTTCTGCGGCATTTCAGACCGTTATTGATATTTTTGGCCGAGTCGTTGGAACAATCGCGGACGGTGTAAGCCAAATTCTTCAATGGTTGACAAGCGTTATTGAGTTTGTTGTCAATGTCTTTACGATTGACTGGAACGAGGCATGGGACAGTATTTCGGAAGCGTTTTCTAATATTTGGAATGGATTTGTGCAGACAATCAAGGACGCGCTCAATATTGGAATCTCTCTTGTAAACAAGTTTATTGACTGGATCAACGAACATCTGGTTATTAGGATTCCGAAAGTCACGATTCCTTTCCTGGGAACGTTTGGCGGGCAAGAAATCCGCCCCTTTACAATCCCGAATATCCCGTATCTTGCGCAAGGAGCGGTTATTCCGCCTAATCGGGAGTTCCTGGCAGTGCTGGGCGATCAGAAACAAGGGACGAACATTGAAGCGCCGCTTTCCACGATTGAAAAAGCCGTGGAAAATGTTTTGAACCGGCGAGGGTATGGCGGCCAGCAGACAGTGATCCTGCAGCTTGACCGTGAGCAGCTTGGTAAGGTGGTCTATGAACTCAATAAAGCCGAGACACGGCGCATAGGGGTAAATCTGGCGGGGGTGTGAAATGAGCTACATCAAACTGAATGGAAAAGAGTTTGACGCGGATGTTGCCATCTCCGCATACAACCGAAATTTCAACGTTTTGGACGGAGAGAACGCAGGTCGTGTAATGACTGGCCGGATGGTGCGGGACATCATCGGAACGTATATCGGCCATCAGCTGACAGTGTTTCGCCGGGGTGACAACTACCAGGGCCTTGACGAGTTCTGGGACTACTTGGTGGAACATTCTGTGGATGACTCTGTACAGTTGGAAGCTGCTGATGGACAAACCACGATTTCGTATGAAGCCTATTACACCAGCGCCTCGCAGGATATGGAGAAGGTGGAAAACGGCATCAACTATTGGGGCGAAATCGAAGTTAGTTTTGTCCCCATGGAAGCGCAGGTGACTCCGTGAGTGTTACTACTGTACTTTACAAGGACATAGCGCCGGGAGCGGACGAGGACGCTTCTGTCTCCGCTACGGAGGCCATGTCGTTTTCTTCTCCGTCTAAACTCCCGTTCGGTATTACGCCGGAGCCGACGATCACTTGTGAGCCGAACCACTGGGGCTTGACTGGGGAATATGTCACCGTAGATACACAGGAGGTTGCGTTTTGGTCTATGGAAACGAGCGGAGATGACTGTGATTTTACAAACAAACCAGTCATCACGCTTGAAATGGATCAGCAGTATTCCTCCGTCGGCATTACGTTGGCGTTTGACACGGCATCCGGTGACTATTGCCCGTCTGTCAATATCAAGTGGTATCAGGGGGAGGCTCTCAAGGCGGACGTGGACTTCACGCCCAACACGGCAATGTATTTCTGTGGTCAGAAAGTGCAGAGCTATGACAAAGTGGTCATTACCCTGAACGGCACAAATTTGCCCAATCTCAGGGCAAAGCTGGAACATATTATTTTCGGCGTCTACCGCTATTTCGGAATGTCTGAGTTACGGTCCGCTTCCATCATTAATGAAATGAGCCTGATTTCCACGGAAATGCCCATCTCTACAATGAACTGGACGTTAGATAGCCGGGAAGACGTGGACTTTATGTTCCAGCTCAAACAGCCCGTAGAGATCAGAAACAACGATAAACTGATCGGCGTGTACTACATCGACAGCCACACCAGGCAGGCGCAGAACCTGTACACAATCGACTGTCAGGACGCTTTTGGAGTGCTGGATGACAGCCCATTCCCTGGCGGCGTGTACAATGCGAAATCTGCGAAATCTCTATTGGAAGAGATCGTGAATGGACAGTTTTCCATCGAGTATGACTCGGACGTAGAGGACACGGCTTTGACAGGGGTTATTACATCCGGGACTATCCGGACGGCTATACAGCAGGTGCTATTTGCGTGGGGCGTGTGCGCGTCAACTGATGGGCGGGACGGCATTCGAGTATTTAATTTGCCGGGGACTCCTGACGCTATCACAGAGGATTATACGTTTACCGGAGTCACCGTGGACACCAGCGCACTCGTGACAGAGGTTAGAGTGACTGCCCATGTATATACTCAGGCCGAGAACGGAGGCGTGGAGATCAACGGTGCCAAATACGACGATGCCAAAACGGTTTACACCATTACTAACCCGGATGTAATTGCCACCGATAAGCAAAATGTTATTGAGGTTGCGGACGCCACGCTGGTTTCGCCGGATATCGGGCAAGCAACGGCACAGAGGGTCTATGACTACTATGCAAAACGGATTACCACCAATGCGAAGATCGTTTGGACAGGAGAGCTATTAGGCGATTGCGTGACGCTTCCAACCGCATGGGGGACCACTAATGCCGGGAATCTCCGCCGCATGGAAGTCAAGTTGTCAAATACCGTTGTGGCGACTGTGGTATCCCTTGGAGGCTAGTATGAGTATTATCGACACGTTGATAACAGACCGCACACAATCCGACGTGACCCGTTGGCGTACTCTGCATAATAGGGGCTGGGCCGGAATGACCGCCGACGAAAAAGCTGAATGGTCTGCCGGAGTGAAAGGAGCTTACAACGCAACGGACCTGAACAGAGTTGGAGAAGCGATTGAATATATCGCTGATTTGTTCGGCGGGTTTGGATTTCCGATGATGATTACTCCTAAAACTGACTGGACTATCAAGGATATTCCAACTAGACAGGATTTAGAGGGCTACCTTTCCAACGTGGCGGCAATCCGCTCCATGACGTCCAATATTCCCGTTTATCCCTCCGGTTGGCAGGCTCCGCCGGAAAGCCCTGAAACCATACAACATCTCACCTATGAGCAGGCAAATGACATCGAGCGGATATTGACCGATATCAATGATTTGTTGGTATGGGTCAGCAACAATCTTCTGTGGTTGTTCGCTGGTGACGTTTACGCTGGCGAATGGTAAGGAGGCAACATGCAAGACAGAATCCCTACTTATCCGGGGCGGGTTAAACTTACTCCTGTCTCCGGTCAAGAGAACACATACGACCTTGTAAGGGCAGACGAGCCGTCGCAGGTTGGAACGCTCCTCAGCACGGCTACACTGTTTAAGCCGGAGACGGAGGCAGTATTTTTTGGGAACGCGGCAAACCGCACCGTTAACGACGCCCTATATCTGATTGGCACCACCTTTACGGCGGCTCAAATCCAAGTAACCTACAACGGAGGTGTTTAAATGGCACAGCAGTTAGGACAGGTGGCCGTCGGCACACTGGTAAAGCTCAATGAGAATGGTTCCCCGGTGGAATTCTATGTGGCGAAGCATGATTACGAGAGCGGTTTAAACGGAGCCGGACGGACGCTGTTAGTGCGGAAGGAATGCTATGATAATCGGGTATGGAATAGCGTTCAGGTAAATACATACGCCTCTAGCACACTTGATAGCTGGCTCAACAGCGATTACAAGAATCTTCTGGACTCTGATTTTCTGACGGTAATTGGGACCACAAAATTTCAATATACCATTGGTTACGGAGATAAAACATTAAGCACATTAGAACGAGCGATTTTTCAACTTTCCAGAACAGAGCTTGGATTTACGCTCCCGGCTGATGCAAATTTTGAGGGAAATATTCTTCCTATCGCATCGATTTTGCAAAAAGCTTTTTTGAACGGGGAAACGAATTCGCAATGGACTCGAACACCAAATACATTTTATCTCACAGCTGCCTTTTTTGTATATGCAGGTGGAAATTCTGATTCGACCGGCGTTACTGCAGAAGCTGGCAGCCGCCCCGCTTTTACCGTCCCTTCCACATTGAGCGTAACTGACGATGGAACACTCTCTCTGGCGTCTGCTCCTCCACATGCGATAACTGTCCCTGTTCAAGCTATGCAGGGCAACCAGCTTGCAGTCTCCTGGTCTGCTGTGGACGGCGCTGACTGCTACATTCTGGAGCGCAAAGCAAACACGGACGCTGACTGGGTGCAGGTGTATTCTGGAACTGATTTGACTTTTTCTGAAACTGCCGGGACCTGGGAATCGGTTCAGTATCGGGTAAAGTCTGGCGCCAATGGAAAATATGGCGAATATACAATCAGTTCCCTTGTTGATGTAGTTCCTGTTTCCATTCTGGTAATTTCCGGGTCCGACGGCAGCTTGGGCACTCTCACAAATGATGTGCAGTATTCGGTGTCCTCCAGCGGAACCAGCGCTTTGACGGTTACGGAATCTGCTGGACGAACTACCCGAACGTTCACGGCCGCCAACGGTGCCACAATCAGAATTCCCGTGATTGAGCTGCCCACGGGCACGGGCACTATCAAGATCACGGCATCCACCAATCCCGGCAGCGGTGTGGTGACGGTGACGCGCAACTGGACGTACTCCAAGACGGCGCCGACGTTCGCGAATGCGGGGAGCACGGCTCAACTGCAACAGAATGGGAAGAACATTTTCCCGCTGACACTGCTGGAGTGTGTACGTGGGGCAGAAAGTCTGGCTCCTGGCGGGTTTGGCTTTGGGGATGCGGTGCAGAGCATTGAAACTACCAGCGCAGGAGAATCCTATGAGACATACTGCGCCAAGGTAGACGCCGTACTGGACGGGATGCCTGACAAGACCGCAAAACTGGTGCTGGCCTATCCGCCTGCGGTGTACGGCAAAGCGGGTACTACGATATCGCTCTTATATAAGAGCGACGCCAACTATGCAGTGCTATCCAATATCGGCAGTGCAGACACGGCGCTGTGCGGATGGCGGATGATAAAATTAAAAAAATCATCGTCAGACCCGTCTGCTTGGCAGCCGTTTGAGTGGGAGCATCCCCCCATGCAGTTGGGCGTCGAGTACCGCACCGTTGAGCGGTACAACGGAAAGCCTGTGTATGTCAAAGCGATAAACTTTGGGGCTTTGCCTAACAATACTAATAAATCTGTGGAGCACGGCGTAACAGACATTGAAACATGTTTTGAACTTTTCGGAAATTCTTATCTAACCGATGGGCCGTCGAATGCTGGCTCGAATCTGATTGGAGATAACAGAATTCGCGCCCTTTACCGTACTGGCAATGTCGTTTATATTTCCACGGGTGCAAGTTTCGCAACTTACAGTGCTATCTTTGTCATGAAGTACACCAAAACCACGGATTAAGGAGGCACCATGAAGATCATCAAATACCAGCTGGCGACAAAGATCGGCCTTGGCGGTGTCATGGCAGTGACACTCTCCAGCGTTACGATGCCCTACACAGATGCAAATTACGCCATCGCCCAGGCGGAGGCGTATCAAGGGCAGATTACGGTGGAGGACGATGGACAGCCGGAGCCGGGACCGGGAGCCGAGGACATCACTCTTGATATGCTGGCAGACCATGAGGAACGCCTGTGTATGCTGGAACTCACCACAACCACTGTATGACAAGGAGCAGGACCATGACAACTGTATATAATCTTTGCAAACTGCTGATTGACCGGGGCCGCACTGACGGCCTTCAGGAGAAGATGGACGTGTATCTCGCCGCCGACAGACTGACCCCGGAGGAATACAGCGCCCTCAGTAAGATGCTGACTGCGGAGGCGGCAGAATAAAATGGACGAGAAGTGCATCCTGGACCCGCAAAGGGACTGCCTAGGCCTCCAGAAAGCCAACATGCTGGAAAAGCAGATGTCGGAATGGCGGGAGGCATCCCGCAGCACCCACAAAGAACTCTTTGACCGGATGCGGGAACTGGAAAAGGCGGAAGCCGCCCGGAATGAGCAGTACGACAATATCATGGAGAAGCTGGACCGACTGATCGCATGGCAGGAGGCCGAGCAGGCCAAGCCGAAAAAGCGCTGGGAGGCCATTGTGGACAAGTCCGTGTGGGCGGTTCTGGCGGCGGTAATTGCCTTTGTCCTGGCTCGTATCGGATTATAAGAAAGCGACGCCCCCGAAGGAGCGCCGCAAGCCCGTAGTATTCGTTGTCTCCGTCCATTGCGACTTAACGCGGAGGGAGCGCTATCAAAACAGCACACGTCTGCACAACGGGCAATAACATCTTACATCATTAGAAACCGGCGGTCAAGCCGGATATTTGAAAGGAGCTACCAATCATGAACAAGACCATCAATAACATCATCGATGACTTCAAGAGCGGCAAGATTACTGCGGAGGATGCCAACAAGCTGCTGGTTGAGGCTGGCGCCGGATTCTCCCTGAACCCCGAAAAGAACCCCGATGGCGGATGGACCGAGGCAGAGATGGCGGAGGGGTTCCTTCCCGGCGAGGAAAAGGAACCTCTTCCGGACAAGGTAGACATGGGCCGAAATCAGGCGCTTGCCGGACAAGTGGTTCGCCAGAATACCAAGCGCGGAAAGTTTGATGTGACCTATGATGCAGACGGTTATGCCATCAAGGCCATCCGAGTGTAATCGGGAGGTCTGATATGGACATTTCCTCTCTTGGCATCACCGGAGTGGCGGCCATCACCGTCATCTGCCTGCTGATCGGGCAGGGCGTGAAAGCCTCCGGCCTGGACAACAAGTTCATCCCCATCATCTGCGGCGTCTGCGGCGCTGTGCTGGGCGTAGCGGGCATGTTCATCATGCCGGACTTCCCGGCCACGGACTACATCACCGCTGCGGCTGTGGGCATTGTGAGCGGTCTGGCTGCTACCGGAGCCAACCAGGTAATCAAGCAGCTGGGAAGTGACAGTAAATGAGCTACACGATAAAGGAGCAGCTGGCGAACTCCGTTCCCGGAACGCCAGCCAAATCCGGTATCTAGTGTACCACTACACCGGAAATGACGGGGACAAGGCGGCAAACAACGCAAAGTATTTTCAGAACAACATCGCCAAGGCCAGCGCCCACTACTTTGTCGATGATACTACAGTCTGGCGGTCTGTGCCTGATCTAAAAGTGGCATGGTCCGTCGGCGGCAGCAAGTACGCCAACGCCGAGAAGACTGGTGGCGGCACCATGTATGGTGTTATCACCAACACCAACAGCCTTTCCATTGAGATGTGCGACACCATCCGGAACGGTGTCTATCAGGCCAGCGAGGCCACGCTTGTAAACGCTGCCGCCCTGGGCCGGGCACTGATGGAAAAGTACGACATCCCCATTGAGAACGTGTACCGCCACTTTGATGTGACAGGAAAGCACTGCCCGTCGTACTTGGTGAACGCCCAGAAGTGGGCAGAGTTCAAGAAGAGACTGGAGGTCAAGATCATGGACAATACACCCAGCGGCGCCCACAAGGAGGGCGTGGAATGGGCCATTGCAAACGGCATCCTGACGGGCAACAGCGAGGGGGACCTGATGCTCTCCCAGCCCGTTACCCGGCAGCAGATGTGTACGATGCTGTATCGGTTTTGGAAGCTGATCGAAAGGACGTGAAACTGTGGCAACTGCCCGTGTCAGATTACCGGATAGCCTGGATGGTCTTATGCGCTCCGAGATGGAGACGGCCATCCGGGAAGCTAATCTTGGGAACGACGATACGGACATTGCCCGGCGCTACCTGATCGACCAAGTCCCGCAGATCGACATTGCAGCGGAGTTCGGCTGGGAGCGGTCTACCATCTCTCACCGAGTCAAACGGATTCTCCACAAAGTTGAAAGCACAGCTCAAAAACTACATTTCACATAATTTCACCTAAACCCCGCTTGGGCACCACCCAGGCGGGGCCTTTTTTTGCGAAAATATCATCAGGAGGACGTAAGGGGCAAGGGCTGGTACACGTCGCCGCCCTCCCTGCGGCCTCCTGATTTCTTACATAAGGACGTGTTTTAAGTTGATTCTGAATGGTTCAGAACTGGTGGCCCGGCTGGTGGCCTGCGGCTTCACGGAGCCCACTGCAAGAGATACCTGCGAGAAGTATGCGGCGGAGGGGGATTTCTCTGGATTAGAACGGTTTATCCGGCAGAATGAGCTTTTGTATGATGACCGAAAGCAATATGTTTGAATTTTACAATCCGAACCCCTACGAGAAAAATGTGGGGGATTGTACCGTCCGGGCCATCTCAAAAGCATTGGAGCAGGACTGGTACAGGACATACCTTGGCCTCTGCATTGAGGGTGCTGTGAGGGGCGATATGCCCAGCGCCAACGCCACATGGGGCGCTTACCTCCGGCGGCATGGCTTTCGGCGGGACATGGCGCCCGAGGATATGACCGTGGCGGAGTTTGCGATGGGGCATCCAAACGGGACTTACATTTTGGCCTTGTCCGGCCATGTGGTATGCCTGCAGGATGGTGTGATCTACGATACATGGCACAGTGAACATGAAACTGTGCTGTACTACTGGCAGAAAGGATGACGTGAGATGCCTAACTATCCCTATTACTATCAGCCGTACCAACCGTATCAGCCGCCTATGGCGGACCAGCTGACGCAGCTGCGGCAGTCCTATCAACCCATGCAGCAGCCGCAGCAAGCCCCGGCGTCTCCGTCTATTGTGTGGGTGCAGAGTGAGATGGAGGCGGCTAATTATCTAGTCGCTCCAAACTCCGCCGTTACGTTATGGGACAGCAACTCTCCAGTGGTCTATCTCAAACAGGCGGACGCAAGCGGCAAGCCCAGCATGAAGATATATGACCTTGTAGAGCGCAATCAGCGGCCCGTACAGGCCCCGCAGGTTCCGGCGGTAGAGTATGCGCCCCTGTCTCGTCTGGAGGCGTTGGAGGCCCGCCTGGATGCGCTGGCGGCTACAAATACAGAGAAGGAGGATGCGGAATGAACCCCTTTTTCCAGGCCATGGGCGGCAACAGACAGCCCAACATGATGCAGCAGTTTCAATCCTTCATGCAGCAGATGCGGGGCAAGGACCCTAACGCCATGATACAAGAGATGGTATCATCTGGACGCATTTCTCAAGATCAGCTTAACCAAGTCCAAAAGCAGGCCCAGCAGATGCAGGGCATGTTTGAGGGGATGCGGGGTATGTTTGGGAAGTGAAGAAGTGAACTTCACTTTCCGCAGAATGTGAAGTGAATTTGCAAAGTGTACTTACCATTTCCAAACCATTTATTAAACCATTTCAAACCATTAATCAAAATCCCGGCCGGGTTTTGAAAATAAATCTACAAAGGAGATAACACAATGAGTCTTTCTTCTGACGGCGCTGTGATGACCATGCCCGTGACTCCTGCCTATCAGGGCGGAAACGGCGGTTTCGGCGGCTGGGGCGGCGATTGGGCCTCCTGGATCATCCTGTTCCTGATCTTCGGCATGTTCGGCTGGGGCGGCTATGGCGGCGGCTGGGGTGGTAACTCCGGCAATGGCCTGGGTTCTCCCTCTGGTCAGGGTTGGGCCACCAGGGCCGACATCAACGAGGGCTTCGCCCTGAACGGCCTCCAGAACGGCCAGACCTCCATCCGGGATGCCGTGAGCAACGGCTTCCATGGCGTGGATACCGCTGTGTGCAACCTGGGTTATCAGACGCAGGCGGGCTTTAACGCCATCGGCGCCCAGCTGGCGCAGTGCTGCTGCGATACTCAGCGGAGCATTGACGGCGTCCGGTACGACATGGCTACTCAGGCTTGCGATACCCGCAACACCATCCAGTCCAGCACGCGGGACATCATCGACAACGCCAACGCCAACAGCAGAGCGATCCTGGACTTCCTGACCCAGGACAAGATCGCTACTCTGACGGCTGAAAACCAGAGCCTGAAGTTCCAGGCTTCTCAGGCGGCGCAGAATGCTTTTATTACCGCTAACCAGGAAGCGCAGACTGCCGAGCTGATCCGCCGCATCAATCCCATGCCTGTCCCGGCCTATCAGGTGCCCAATCCTTATGCCGGATGCGGCTGCAATCCCTGTGGCTGCGGCTGCTAAAACCCAATACATCAACTTGTAAGAAAGGCTTACATGTTCGGCCCCGTGCCGATTTTGAACCATGCGGCGGGGCAACAGCCTCGCCGCTATCTTTTTGAAAGGAATGAAGTTTATGGCTGAATACAGCAACAGCGCAATCGTAACCGTTGCCGCTGGTCAGAACGTGCCTTTTACCGAGGAGGCAAACACAGGCAAGCCCTGCATTGTGCATCGGGAAGGCGCTGGGCTTGTGACTCTTCGCGGCCTCACGAACCAGTGCCGGGCAAAATTCAAAGTATCCTTTGGAGCGAACATTGCTATCCCCACCGGTGGGACCGTGGAGGCCATCGCGGCAGCGATCTCCATCAACGGCGAGGCGCTGAACGCTTCCACCGCTACCATCACCCCGGCTGCCGCAGAGGATTTCTTCAATATTTATGTTTCCGCTGTGGTGGATGTCCCCCGTGGCTGCTGTGTTACCATAGCCGCAAAGAACACCAGTACGCAGCCCATCCTCGTTGCCAACAGTAATTTTATTGTTGAGCGCATCGCGTGAAAGGAGAACCGATATGGAATATCTGTATGACCTGAAAGAAAAGCTCTGCAAGGAGCTGGAGGAATATGCCCAGAAGAGCAACATGAACGCCGGAGACCTGGAGATGGTCCACAAGCTGACGGATACCATCAAGAACGTGGACAAAATCATGATGCTGGAGGAGGGCGGTTACAGTCAGGCAGCCGACATGGACTCTCCTTCCAGCTATGCCAGAGGCTCCAGCTATGCCAACCGTGGCAAGCACTATGTCCGGGGCCACTACAGCCGGGACGGCGGCTACTCCCGTGAAGGGCGCGGCGG
>ENA-OOWK01000923-OOWK01000923.1-human-gut-metagenome-genome-assembly--contig:-NODE-923-length-17356-cov-2.352581_pt1 | contig 17356 bp, 12 predicted proteins | sample MGYA00241405_ERZ501317 | MGnify/ENA primary metagenome ERZ501317 (study PRJEB25962, sample SAMEA1972440) | human gut metagenome | biome: human gut; feature: human-associated habitat; material: faeces... | reverse complement strand
GTAAGTTCAGTGCATCGTCCGGCCGGGGCAGCGGCTCTTTTCGGGTCGAACAGATGCCCGATGATAGCAGCATCGAAATCGAAGCGGTCCATACTTATAATAACGGTACGCAACTGAAGAGTAATTCGGTGCGGATAACCCGTGGAAAAGCCGTGCTCGAGCCGACCCTCGAACTTGCTCCCGAGAAACTGACGTTCGATCCCGACGACGCTTCGGCCAATACCGTTCAGGTGCGGTCGAATACCGTGTGGAGCGCCGTTGCGAGCGACGAAGGGCTGGTGTTTTCTCCGGCATCGGGCGAGAACGACGGGGCGATTACCGTTACGGCGGCTCCTGCGGGTAAAACATCCGTAATTACAGTGACCGCCGGCGAAGGCGAGCAGACCGTGACGCGGCAGGTCGAGATTACATGCGAGAACCAGATTCCCGTTCCGGAGGAGACGATTTATTACGACGACTTCGATCAGACGCCTTTTTCGGGATGGGCCGATGCGAGCGCCGCATGGCAGAATCCGACCGGTCCGGGGGCGGCAGGGGTGACCTATACCTCCGCCCGGACTCGTATCAATAACGATAATTTCGGATCGTCGGGCCGCTATCCGGGAGCTTCGGGTGCGAACTACGTCCGTATCTGGTTCGACAACGGTCCGTATTTCATCGTGAATGACATCGCGCTTACGCCCGACCAGGTCGATCTGACCCTCTCTTTGGGCGCTTCGTTCACGGCGGCCGACTGTCTGATCGAGTTGAGCGGCGACGGCTCCTATTGGCAGCGGATCGATTATACCGGATCGAGGGCTTATAATATCTGGGAACAGATCTCCGTCGATTTTACCCTGGCTGTTCCCGTACAGCGGCTCTTCATCCGCTTTACGCCGCAAGGTTCGCAGAGCTACGGCGTCAATTTCGACGACTTGAAGCTCACGACCGGGCCGGGCGGACAGACGGTCGATTTGGACGGCGGCGACTACCGGTTCCCCGAGCTGCCGTCCAATTGGACCGCTCCGACTTCGTCCCAGGCTGTCGTTTCGGGCGATTATGCCTTCTTTACGCATTGGACGCAGACCGTCAATACGCGGAAAAACCTGCGGAATTACTCCTATTGTTACGATACGCGGCGCCATAACCCGATTTGGGTCGCCTATCCGATGCATGCCTGCTACCGCGAGGGCGGCTTCGGACGTACGGATCCCGATCCGTGGACGGCGGATCCGTCGCTCGATGTGGCGTATCAGTCGAAGATTTACCGCAAGGACGGTCCCTCCGGTTCGGATCCCTATCAGTATTGGACGAGCAATACGATGGCTTATCTCCAGCGGTCGGGATATTGGGGGAAGGGACATCTCTGCATGTCGAGCGAACGCGGCGGTGCGAACCAGCAGATCAACATGCAGACGTTCTATCCGACCAACATCGCTCCGCAGCCGAGTGCCAAAGCCGGTACGTTCGGAACAGTCTGGGGGTATGTCGAGGCGCTCTTTGCCGGGACGCGGAACAGCGAAAACGATATTGTAGCCGACGACGGCGTGCAAAATATGAACATCGTTTCCGATACGCTTTTCGTGGTGGCGGGCTGTTACTACGAGCATGATTACTGGCAGGAGTACGACTCTTCGGACTCCAATCAGGCCGAGCCGGACCCGGCGCAGAAACTCTGTACGATGCCGACCCATCAGTTCAAGATGGCGTTGCGTACGAAGTCGGGCAGCACGGGTAAACGGATTCAGCAGTGTACGGCCGATGAGTTGCAGGCCGTCGGTTTCTGGATCGAGACCTTCACCGACAGTCCGGAAACCAGCGCCCGCGCGGAATTGCGCCGTATCGCGGTGCCGGTCAGCTTCATCGAGGAGAAGATGGGCATGACCTTCTTCCCCGAGGTTCCCGAAGAGGTGAAGACACGGATCCCCGTGCCCGAAGAGTGGGGATTCTGAGTTTGGAGTGATAACTGTTTCGGGGAGGGACGCATTCTGCAAGGATGCGTCCCTCGTTTTTCGGATTTGAAACGGGTGAACCCCGGAAGTTTCGGAACCTGCCGGACGAGAAAATCGGGATGGGACGGACAAAACGGCAAAATATCGGTTATTTTTGCCCCGCTGAAAAAGTATGCGCCGGATGTACTGTCCGCATCGGACGGTTCCTGAATCTCCTTTGCGGGGGGCGGATCGGATTCTGTCCGAACAGGGTGGCGCAGTTTTGCTCCGGAGCGATCCGATATGCGTTTGTGGCCGTCTGTTGCTGCGGCCGGGACGAACCCGCAGACAGGATCCGTGAGCGGCGGGGCTTTGCCCGGGCGACACCCGGTATTTTTCAGTATTGACTGCTTTGAGTAATTGACTATGCTGAAGAGAAACGGATGGACCCGCAGCCGTATCGCCCTGCGGGAGTGGATGCCGGTTATCGTGTTGATGTGTTGTACTTTCGTGTTCAATACGTCGGAGTTTATTCCCATCGGCCTGTTGAGCGACATCGCGGCCGATTTCGGGATTACCGAGGCCCGGGCCGGATTGTTGATTACGGTCTATGCCTGGGTCGTGGCGCTGGTTTCGCTGCCGTTGATGCTCGCGGTAGCGAGGATGGAGTGCCGGCGGCTGATGCTCGGGGTGCTGGGGCTTTTCATTGCGAGCCACGTGTTGTCAGGACTTTCGTCTTCCTATGCGATGCTGATGGCTTCGCGGATCGGTGTGGCTTGTGCGCATGCGGTGTTCTGGTCGATCGTTTCGCCGCTGGCGGTCCGCGTCGCACCGAAGGGAGCGCAATCGGCTGCATTGGGATTGATTATCACGGGAACGTCGATTGCCATGATCGTCGGTCTGCCGCTGGGTCGCGTGATCGGACTTTACGTGGGATGGCGGACGACCTTCTTCTTCATTGCTGCGGTCGCGGCGGCCGTTTGGCTGTTTCTGGCGGCGATCTTTCCCCGGGTCCCGAGCCGCGACACCATTTCGCTGCGCAAGGTGCCCTCTCTGCTGGGAAACCCCGCTCTCGTGGGCCTCTATGTGCTTACCGTTCTCATGGTAACGGGCCACTATACGGGGTACAGTTACATCGAACCGTTCCTGGCACAGGTGGCCGGGCTGGACAACGACTGGATAACTTGGGTGCTGACGGCGTTCGGATTGGTGGGGATCGTCGGAAGCTTATGGTTTTCGCGCGATTATGAAAAACGTCCCTACGCCTTCATGCGGTTTGCCGTCGTGGGTATTGCGTTTTTCCTGCTGTTGCTGCGCCTTTCGGCTTTCGGGCACTTTCCGGTTGTCGCCCTGTGTATCTGCTGGGGGTTGGCCATTACGATTTTCAACCTGGTTTTTCAGTCGGAGATCATTCGTCTGGCTCCCGAGGCGACGGCGATCGCCATGTCCGTCTATTCGGGGATTTACAACGTCGGAATCGGTGCCGGGGCACTCGTAGGAGGATTCGTCTGTACGCACGCTTCGATTGCCCGGATCGGTTATGCCGGGGGTACGATCGCATTGTTGGCGGCGCTCTTTTGCTTGGTGCGGTTGGTGCCGTTATTGAAAAGGAGCCGGGGCTGATTTCGAACGAAGAACCGGAAACGCCCTGCCATCGGAGAGGTGGCAGGGCGCTGTGTCTTTCGGGGTGCCGACCGGAGCGGTCGGATCAGCGGTGCAAGCTGGTCGGGAGCTATTCAGCCTGTTGCTTCCCGCTCGGATCGAGGGGCTTGAAAAAGCCTCTTCCCGATTTTTTATAGAGCCAGAGCATGAAAAGACCCGTCAGGATGCCTACGCCGGTGCCGAGCAACAGATCGACGGGGAAGTGTTTGGCCAGGTAGATGCGCGAGTAGCAGATCAGCAGCGCTGCGGCGATCCCGAGCCATGTGAACCAGCGGCGGCGGATGACGACTGCCGCGATCGTCGCGGCGTGGGAGGATACGGTGCCGTATTTCCCGGCGACGGCTCCGGCGGGAACGTGTACGAGGCTGTTCGGTGTGGGGAGCCCGGCATGCCGCCAGGCGAAGAGCGAGTCGGCCGGAATGTCGAGTCCTTCGAGGGCCGGAGAGAACATCGGGCGCCAGCGGGGAGGAAAATCGGCCCAAAGGTGTTTCAGGGGACCCGAGTGCTTGAAGATGCCGCAGAGCATGTCCGAGAGCACCAGGGCGAGAGCCAGCGCCGCGAGGAAAAGCAGCGTGTTGCGCCATCCGTAGCGCCGGCAGACCAGCCAGAGTATCAGCAGGTAAAAGGGAATCCAGATCGCCATGCCCGAGATGAGGGTCATGATCCGGTCCAGGCAGGGACCGCCGTCGAAATTGAGAGCCAGAAACAGGGATTCGTCGCAGGAGTGCATAGGTCGTTTAGAATTGGAAGTAGATGAAAGGCTGGATATCGCTCGACTTGACCTGCATCACCAGCCAGATGACGCACGCGGCCAGGAGAACCTGTACGACCGTCGGCAGGGAGGTGACGAATCGTTGCGCCCAGCGGTCGCAGCGGTCGGGAAGCATGTGCAGCAGGTAGCCGATGCCGACGAGCAGGAAGATGCCGGCATAACCTTCGAGCACCTGGGGGATGACCGAAGGATTGAAGTTCGTGAAAATTTGGTGGAGCATCAGCTGCACGGTTTTCATCGATTCGGCACGGAACATCAGCCATCCGAAGCAGACCAGATTGAAGGTGAAGAAAATGCCCGGAATACGCCAGAACCACCGCATTTCGGCTCCTGTGGCTTTGGAGCCGGGAACGACGCTCAGCCAGAGCTTGTGCAGGGCCAGCGCTATGCCGTGCAGCGCTCCCCAAAGGATGAAGCGCACGGCCGCCCCGTGCCACAGACCGCCGAGCAGCATGGTGACGAGCAGGTTGAAATAGGTGCGGATACGCCCCTTGCGGTTGCCGCCCAGCGAGATATAGAGATAATCGCGCAGCCACGTGGAGAGCGAGATGTGCCACCGGCGCCAGAATTCGGTGATCGTGGCCGATTTGTAGGGGGCGTCGAAGTTCTTCGGAAAGCGGAAGCCCAGCAGCAGGGCGATGCCGATGGCCATATCCGAGTAACCCGAGAAGTCGCAATAGATTTGCAGGGCGTAGCCGTAAATTCCCATCAGGCATTCGAACCCGGAGTAGAGCAGCGGCTCGTCGAAGATACGATCGACGAAGTTGAGTGAGATATAGTCCGAAATGACGGCTTTTTTGAATAAGCCGATGAGGATCAGGAATACGCCCATGCCGAACATTTCGCGCGTGACCCGCAGCGGATTTTGTCGGATCTGGGGAATGAAGTCTTTGGCCCGGACGATCGGGCCGGCTACCAGTTGTGGGAAGAACGAGAGATAGAACAGGTAATCGGCCCAGTTGTTTAGGGGTTTGAGTTGTCCCCGGCAGATGTCGATCGTATAGCTCATCGACTGGAATACGAAGAACGAAATACCGACCGGCAGGAAGATGTTCTGGAAGTTGAGGAACCCTTGTCCGAAGAGGTTGTTGGCGATTTCGATCAGGAAATTCGTGTACTTGAAATAGCCCAACATGCCCAGATTGACCAACACGCTCAATCCCACGAGCCAGTATTTCGCCCGTTGCGTCCGTACTTTGTAGATGGCATGGGCGATCCAGTAGTCGCTCACCGAAGCGAAGACGAGCAGCAGGAAGTAGATGCCGCTCGACTTGTAATAGAAGTAGAGCGAAAAGAGGATGACATAGACGATGCGGGCCATCGGAGCCCGGCGGGTGAATCCGTAGAAGAAGAGGAATCCGGCGAAGAGGAAAAGGAACAGCCCGCTGCTGAAGATCAACGGCTGCGATGCGTCGTACGTGAGCATCGAAACCAGCTTTTCCCCGATATTTTCCACCGTCTGGATCATGTCCGGGCGTTAGGGTTTTTGCATACGGGGCCTGGCTGCCTGGCGCAGCATCATTTCCAGGTGCGAGATTTTCCGGGTGTCGATGACGTTGTCATGCGCAACGGGCGTGAAGGGAGGATGTTGTTCGGCACCTCGGTTGATGGCGTCGTACAGAGCCCAGGCTACGCGACGACCGCCCGCGAAATTGATGTGGGTGTAGTCCTTTCCGGCCCAGCCGTTGGCCACGAATTGCGCCATGCCGCCGAGCGATTGCATGGCGTCGTAGGCGCTCCAGAAGGCTGCCCCGCTGTTTTGCGCGGCCTGTCGTTGGGCCGCAGCCATGTAGGGTGCCGAATCCATTGGGACGAATCCCGAGTCCGACTTCACGCTGCGGTCGCTGACGCTCATCACTAATACGGCGGCCGTAGGGAAGCACTGCCGGATGTAGGCGATCATCTTCTCGATCTGTTCGCCGTATTTGGCGAAGGAGCGGATGCCCGGTTCCAGGATGTTGAGGCCGTATTGCAGGATCACCAGGTCGTAGCCGAGCATTTCATTGATCTGGGCATTGACCGTGGGCGAGGTCCAGAACATCGCCTGTCCGTTGTTGCTGCGGATCGAATAGTTGTCCACCACCACGCCGGGCGCCGATTCGAAGATCGCACCGTAGCCGATCGCTCCTGCGGCCCCCGACAGTACCTTGAAACTCAACGAACGGATGTCGTCATGGACGACGATCTGTCGCACGGCGGGCGAACCTTCGATGTCGAACGTACGGTTGTCCCGATCATTGACGGTCACCTCGATACGGCTGTCGTCACGGCTGACGAACAGGATCCGGGCCGTGCGGCAACTGTCCAGGCAAGCCCGGTCCGATGAACCTTCCCAGCGAACGGAGGCTCCGTCCGAAGGTTGGCAGAGCCAGCCCGAGATGTAATAATAGTCGCTGATAGCGGCGGGGGTGTTTCGCCGTTGCATGATGTTGTAGGAGTCCCAACCTTTGGACTGGGTTTTGATCGTGCGCCGGAAGCCGGTCAGCGGCGAAGCCATCGGAGCGAAACCGGCCCCGGAACCGCCGAACCGGAGCTGCAGCTTTTCACGCAGGTCCGAGGAGAGGATGTCGCCTTCGACGAACGAGTCGCCCATGACCGCGATACGGACAGGAGCGTCGCCTTTCTGCAGTTTTTCATAGAAGGCCGTGAGGCGGCTGTGTCCCGTCGTGTCGAAATCTTCGATCGGGATCAGCGTCGGCGACAGCCGGACCGAATCCGGAAGCCGGGGTTGGGCAGTCGTATCGTCCGCCTCTTCCCGGAGGTTCCATTCGTAGGTGGTCGGGGCGTGTTGAGGCACCGTGTCGGCGATCTGGCGGGCGACCTGCGTCAGGTCGATGTGGAAATCCGCATCGTCCAGATCGATCGCTTTTTCGGCTTTTTCGAGGTCTTCTTCGAAAGAGATGAGGTCGGACAGGATGTTAGCCCTGCGCAGACTGACCCCGCCGAGCGTTTGCGGCGGTATCAGGCTCAATCCGATGAGAACGGCGATGAGCAGGGTGACGGCGATCCAGCTCCGGTGTGTGTAGTCCTTTTCCGGGGCCATCAATCACGGCGTCCTAAAATCATCAAAACGTAATAGAGCAGCGACGCTACGGCACTCAAGGCCGCTACCAGGTAGGTGCGGGCAGCCCACGAGAGGGCTTCCTTGGCTTGTCCGAGCTGTGCGCCTTCGAGCGTGTGGCTGCTCTGGAGCCAGGCGAGGGCCCGCTGCGAAGCGTTGTATTCCACCGGCAGGGTGATGATCGAGAAGAGAGCCGATACGCCGATCATGCCCACGCCGATCCAGCAGAGCAGTTCATTCTGCGTGGAGGCCAGGATCACCAGGCCGATGATGATGACGAACATTGCCATACGCGAGGAGAACTGCACGATGGGTACCAGCTGCGAGCGCAGCGTCAGGGGGGCGTAGCCCCGGGCATGTTGCACGGCGTGCCCGCACTCGTGCGCCGCCACGGCTGCCTGCGGCTCGAATAGACCGCGTCGCTCAAATTGACGGTCATCGTCTGCGGATTGAAGTGGTCGGTCAGTTGTCCGCTGACGTGGGTGATCTTCACATTGTGGATCTTGTTGTCGCGCAACATCTTTTCGGCGACTTCCGCACCGGTGAGTCCGCCGGGGAAAGGCACTTCGGAGTATTTTTTGAAGACGTGTTGCAGGCGGGCCTGCACGATGTAGCCGATTACGCCGATCACGATAATCAGCACGAACATGCCCATCGTGGCGGCGTCGTACCGCGACGCTACGGGCTCCGTGGTGTAATAACCGCTTTGGAGCAGGTTGAAAATCAGCAGCATAATTTTTCAATTTCAGTGTCTGCGCTTCGATTTTTCCCGGACATATTCGGCCCCGGATTTCGAAGACGGACAGGGTTGTTATTTCGTATTCCGGCAGGTGTAGTATGCACCGGCCTGTTGAGCCGGCATCAGTACTATATCATTAACGTTCATGTGGGCCGGTAATTGTACGATCCAGGCGATCGTTTCCGCAATATCCGCGCCGGTCAAAGGTTCGACGCCGGTATAGGTCTTGTCGGCTCGCTCTTGATCGCCGTGGAAACGCACCAGCGAAAATTCGGTTTCGACCATGCCCGGACGGATCTCCGTGACCTTGATGCGGTGGCTCAGCAGGTCGGCACGCATGGCTTGCGAAATGGCGTGTACGGCGTGTTTCGACGCGCAATATACGGCGCCGTTTTCGTAAGGCTCGGTTCCGGCGATCGATCCGATGTTGATTACGTGTCCCCCGCCTGCGGCGATCATTTTGGGTGTGATGATGCGGGTGACGTAGAGCAGTCCCTTGACGTTCGTGTCGATCATGGCGTCCCAGTCGGCCGTGGAGCCCTGGTCGATGTGTTCGAGTCCGGCGGCCAGCCCGGCGTTGTTGAGCAGCAGATCGACCCGATCGAGCGGTTCGAGGTGTTTTCTGCATTCGGCTTCGCTGCGTACGTCGAAACAGAGCGTGCGGCAACTGCCGCCCTGCGCTTCGATGGCAGATTTGAGCGCTGCCAGCCGTTCGGCGCGGCGCCCTGTGGCGATGATGTCGTATCCGAGGGCTGCGAGCCGTAGCGCCGTAGCGTGTCCGATGCCCGAAGTGGCCCCTGTAATTAAAGCTTGTTTTTTCATAATGGTCGGTTTATCGAACAAAAGTAAGAAAAATTTATGTTACTTTGCATGAAAAATACGTGCAAAATCGGAAGAGGGTGAATCTCGAACTGTTCATAGCGCGCAGAATCGCGCGTAACGGACCCGGCAACCGTCCGGGTGTGATGGTTCGTATCGCCGTGGTCGCGGTAGCGTTGAGCGTGACGGTGATGATTCTGGCTTTGGCCGTTATCATGGGTTTCAAGCGGGAAATCACGGATCGTGTCACCGGCTTCTCGGCCCAGGTCGAGGTCGCTGATCTGCGAAGCGCCGGGTCGATCGAGTCGGTGCCGGTACCCCGCAGCGAACAGCTCGAGAGGGCGATCCGCTCGGCAGGCGAGGTCGTACGGCTCGCTCCCTATGCCGTGAAGGGGGGCGTGGTGAAGACGCCCGATGCGATTCTCGGCGTGATGCTCAAGGGGGTGGACGGCGGTTACGATTGGTCGTTTTTTCGGGACCATCTGCTCGAGGGCGAGTTGCCCCGTGTCGGGGATTCGATTCGCACCAAGGAGATTTTGATCTCCCGGAGCGTTGCCCGGGAGATGGGGCTTGTGCCCGGCGATAAGGTCGAGATGCTTTTCGTCGAGTCGGAGAAGAGTCCGCGCCGCGATCGGTTCAAGGTGTCGGGTATCTATGCGACCGGGATGGACGAATTCGACCGGAGCGTGGCGATGACCGATTTGAGAAACGTGCAGCGGTTGGCCGACTGGTCGTCCGACGAGGTGTCGGGCTACGAAGTGACGCTCGCGGATTTCTCGCAGGCGGAAGATTTCTCCCGCCGGCTGAACGATATGTTGCTGGATTCGGATCGGGAGGCTTTTTGGGACCTGACGGCCCGCAGTGCGCAGGAGCGGTTCCCGACCGTGTTCGACTGGCTCAAGACGCACGATGTCAATGCTGCGGTGATCCTGGTCATCATGGTCGTCGTGGCCGTGTTCAACATGGCGACCGCGTTGCTGACGCTCGTGCTGGAGCGTACACGTATGATCGGTCTGTTGAAGACGATGGGAATGAACAGTGCGTCGCTGCGCCGGATTTTTCTCTACCGGGCCTTGATGCTCATCTTGCGAGGGGTCGTGTGGGGCAATGCGATCGGTTTGGGAATCTGTCTGTTGCAATATTATTTCCACCTGATCCCGCTCGATCCCGAGGGTTATATGCTGTCGGAGGTGCCCGTCGCGTTCGGCGTGGGGTGGTGGTTGGCGCTCAATGCGGGAGTCGTGGCCGTGATTTTAACGTTGCTGATGCTTCCGGCTTCGATCATTTCACAGGTCAAACCGGTGGAGGCGATCCGTTACGATTCATAAAGTACATAAAAGATGAAACCATACGATACAGAGCAGGACAAGAAAGAACAGGTGCGCGAGATGTTCGACCGCATCGCTCCGGCGTACGACCGGTTGAACCACACGCTTTCGTTTCAGATCGATAAATTGTGGCGTCGGCATGTGGTGCGGATCGTGCGGCGGATGCAGCCCCGGCGGATTCTCGACGTGGCGACCGGTACGGGCGACCTGGCGCTGGCGATGGCCCGCCGCATGCGGGGCGTGCAGGTATTGGGCGTCGATCTTTCGGAAAATATGCTTGCGGAGGCCCGCCGGAAGGCGACGGCCTGCGGACTGGACGAACGGGTGGTGCTTTCGCTCGGGGATGCGGAGCGCCTGGAGGTGGCGGATGCGTCGGTGGACGTGGTGACGGTGGCTTTCGGAGTGCGTAATTTCGGGGATCTCGGAGCGGGGCTCCGGGAGATCGCCCGGGTGCTGAAGCCCGGCGGGAAGGTCGTTATCCTGGAGTTTTCGACCCCTCGCAATCCGTTGTTCCGAAGGGTGTACGGTCTTTACAGCCATCGCCTGTTGCCCGCTATCGGCGGGATGATCTCCAAAGACCGCAAGGCATACGAGTACCTGCCTGCTTCGGTGGATGAATTTCCGGCTCCGGAATGTTTTATGGCGATGATGCGCGAGGCGGGATTCAAGGATTGCAGGGCCCGTTCCCAGAGTTTGGGAATCGCGCAGATATATACGGGAGAAAAATAGGACCTTCGCGTGAGAACCTTGTTGAAATACGTATTGCCGGTGTTGTTCGCCGCACTCTTGAGCGGATGCGGCGCGTCCCTGGCCCGAAAGGTCCGGATCGGAGAAGAGGTGGCGGTGCGTCAGTACGGTACGGTGGGTCTGGATTTGACGTTTGACGTGGAAAATGCGTCCCGCCGCACGCTGCGGCTCGAGGAGGCTGAATTGGAATTTTTCACCGGAGCGGGTTCGCTGGGACGTGCCGTGTTGAGGGGTTCTGTCGAAGTTCCCGGGCGGAGTCGCGGCCCGGTGTGCAGTCGCTGGAAATTCGATTTTCCCGATGCCGCCGCCGGAATGGTCCTTCGGAAGCGATTGGAGGAGGGGGATTACGCCCGGCTGGAGGTCGAAGTGCGGATGACGCTGCGGGCGGGGGCCGTGCGGCGCCGTGTTTCTTTCGAAAGGATGCCTTTTTCCGAATTTTTGAATATCTTTGCAGAAGATAGGATGCGCCTCGGATAAGCTCAAGCGACCGACGCTCGAAGCATGCGTCAAGAACACTTGCAAACTCTGCCATGCAAGGAGGAGGAAAACAGAACGTTAGGTTCGGCTTGCCGTGTGCCTTTCCTTATTTTTACCGAAGATAGGAGATACGCTTCGGGAAACTGGGAGCAGGTTCCTGCCGTTTTCTTCTCGGCTTTCACTATCTTTGCAGAAGATAGGATTCGGTTCAGCAATCTTTGCGTGCAAGCCCGCACGATTGCTCTCACCTTTCACTATCTTTGTCCGGGAGGAGTTTCCGTTCGAATAGTGTATCCGGGAAGTTCCGACTGGTTTAAGAAAATAGTGACTATGTATAGGATAATCGTTTCATTGCTGTTTGTTTTCGGATTGTATGGTGGCGTTTCGGCCCAGTCGCTCGCCTCTTTCAAGGAGCGTCTGTCGCAGCCTGCGGGTTCGGCAGCCGTTACCGTAGTGGAGCACGGGGATGCTGCGGGCGTCGTGAGCCGGGAGAGCCAGAGCAACGACCGCATCCGGTTCAAAGGGTATCGAATCGGTATTTTCTTCGATAACGGAGCGGAGGCCCGGGCCAATGCGCTTGCCGCCAAGCAGACGTTCGAAACCGCATTCCCGGATATTCCGGTCTATCTGGTTTATGAAAATCCCTATTTCAAGGTTTCTGCCGGAAATTGCGTCACTTCCGAGGAGGCGATCGTGTTGCTGGGCAAGATTCGCAGCCAGTTTCCGGAGGCTTATCTGATGCGTGAAGATCTCACGGTGGCCGACCTGATTCGTTAATTTTCCAAAAGATTAAAAATAACGAAAAAAATTTGATAGATTCTACCCGAATCTATATATTTGCCGCGTTAAAAACCTTTAATAATTAAAACTATGAAGAAAGTTTTATCTCTGATGATTGTCGTTGCTGCCGCTGCCATGGTAAGCTGCGCCGGCAAACAGGCAAAACAGGCTGAAACCGTTGAAGTTGAGGCTACCGAGGTCGTAGAGACTCCTGCTTGCTGCGAGGAGCCTGCCGCTTGCGAGAAAGCCGATAGCTGCGCAACGGCCTGCGAGACTCCGGCAGAAACTCCGGCTCCTGCTGAAGCTGCCAAGTAATTTCCCTTTTCGGAACTTACGGGAGTATCCCCAAAGGATACTCTTTTTTTATGCCTCTTCCCCGGCGGGAGAGGTATTTTTTATGAAGCGGTGTTGTCCGGTGTCAGATCTTGCGGGCACGCCAGTTGCCGTAACGCATATAAAGATAGGAAGCCGTGAGGGTGCAGCCGTAATAGACGTGGTCGGCGGTCCAGCAAAGTGCGACGTCGGCATGCAGTCCGTAAACCAGCAGCGCCGTATAAGCGACATAGACGATGCTGGTGCAGGCGACGATCGTGAGGGCCGTGCGGGTGTTGCCCGTACCCGATACGCTGAATTGATAGATGAAGGCGGCCGTGCAGGGAATGTTGGTCGTCAGCATTACCCAGAGCGAAGGGATGGCGTATTCGATCAGAGATACGTCGTCCGTATAGATGCGGAGCGTCCAGTAAGGAATCGCGGCCGCCAGGATGCAAAGCGGGAGGACGAAGCAGAAACAGAGGCGGATCATCTTCCGGCAGAGGGGCATGATCTGTTCGGTATAACCCGCGCCGATCAGGTTGCTTACCAGGGAGCTGGTTGTCGAGGCGAAAGCGTTGATGAACATGAAGATCAGCGACGATACGGCCCGCACGATGTTCGTGGCGGCCAGGTCGCGCTTGCCCAGATGTTCGATGCAGAGGAAGAAGAGGAACCACGCGAGGAAAGCCACGCCCTGTTGGATCATCACCCAGACCGAAAGGCTCAGGATTTGTTTCAGCAGGGAAAAGTCGAATCCCGTGAATCGGAATTTATAGCGGCGCCAGTCGGTCCGATAGCGGGTGTAGAGTATGTAGAAGAGGGCGGATACGCCTTCCGAAATAGAAGAGGCGATTGCAGCGCCGGCGATGCCCATTTCGGGGAATCCGAATTTTCCGAAGATCAGCAGGTAGTTCAATACGACATTGGTGAGTACCATGACAATCGAGTTGATCGTCAGGATGCGTGTGCGGGTCGTGCCGACATAGAATGCCCGGAACATCGACCCGACGTAGGCGAAGAAGAAACCGTAAACCCGGTAGTCGAGGTACCGGACGGCGGCTTCCCGTACATCGGGAGCTTCGATCAGGGCTCCCATGATGCGGGCTGCGAAGACTTTCGAGAGGATGAACAGCACGAGGGCCATCAACAGCAGGAACGCCGTACTTTGCATGAACAGAGGGCCGATCTGCGAATACTCCTTGGCTCCGTTGCGGCGGGCGATGAGAATCTGGGCGCCGATGCTGAACCCGAATCCCAGCATGAAGATCATCAGGTAGAAGATACCCGCCAGGGCCGAAGCCCCCAATTCCGCCTCTCCGACGCGTCCCAGATAGGCCGTATCTGTCAGTCCGATCAACTGCTCCATCAGCAGGCAGACCAGCACCGGGAAGGTGATTTTCAGGATTTTCTTGTTCGTATAGCGCATTGGAAACGTCGGTTTCAGTGCACAAAAATACTCTTTTTTCCGCAATCGTATTTATAACGGGCTGTTTTTGGAAATTTGCAGGACAATACCCCCTCGAGTGTTGTCCGGAACAAAATATTTTATAGTTTTGTGGTGTCGGTTTCGTCCGACAGACATATTTTGATGAAAGTGTTTCGCTTTTATCCTTGATAAGAAATCTGACAGTTTCAAGCAAGACGAGGATAACGACAACACTCATCATCTGTTTCGGTATGTGTATATTATTCCAATCGCTCCATACTGAACAGGTGTGGGGTATTGTGTTGGTTTATTCGTCTTGGGTTTTGTCAGAACCTCTTATCAGATAAACGAACGGCTCCACACTTTCTTTTTGATTATTCACCATTGAGGGGCCGGATGGTAATTACAATTTGAATATTCAATCAATTCAAATAATAATTACTATGAAAAAAATTCTATCGGTGTTGTATATTGCTACATTGCTGTTTGCAAGTTGTAGCGATGAGTATGACGATTCGGCATTGACCGGGCGCGTAGATAATTTGGAAAATCGGGTGGCCAAATTGGAAGAGCTCTGCAAACAGATGAACACCAACATTTCATCGTTACAAACTATTGTAACGGCATTACAAAAGAACGACTATGTTACGAACGTGACCCCCATCATGCAGAATGGGAAAGAGGTTGGCTATACGATAACGTTCAGTAAAAGTAATCCGATCACCATTTATCATGGTAAGGATGGACAAAACGGAACTGACGGAGAGGATGGGAAACCCGGAGTTGACGGTGAAGACGGAAAGAACGGACATACTCCCGTTATCGGAGTAAAGCAAGATACTGACGGGAGCTATTATTGGACACTCGACGGTGACTGGCTGACGGACGATAGCGGCAATAAAATCAAAGCAGAGGGAACCGATGGCAAGGATGGTACGGACGGGTCGAATGGAGAAGACGGGAATGATGGGCAGGACGGAAAGCCCGGCATGGACGGCAAAGATGGTATTACCCCTAAATTCAAAATCGAAAACGATTATTGGTACATTTCCTATGACAACGAGTCCACGTGGACACAACTCGGTAAAGCCACCGGTGAAGACGGTAAAGATGGAGAGGACGGTATTAGCGGTGATCCGATGTTTACGGATATTGACTATGAAACCAATACCGACTATGTAATTTTTACGTTGTCTAACGGTACGCAGATCAAATTGCCCACGTGGTCGGCATTCGAGGCTCTGAAAACACTCTGTAATCAGATGAATACCAACATTTCGTCTTTACAAACGATTGTTACTGCTCTGCAAAATAATGATTATATTACAGAGATTACCCCTGTTATGCAAGATGGGATAGAAATAGGCTATACGATCAGATTCAATAAAAGTAATCCAATTACTATTTATCATGGTAAAGATGGCCAAAACGGGACAGATGGTTCGGATGGCAAGCCCGGGGCTGACGGACAAGACGGGCATACTCCTGTTATCAGCGTAAAGCAGGATACTGACGGCGTTTATTACTGGACGCTTGACGGCAAGTGGCTGACGGATGATAGTGGTAATAAAATCAAAGCCGAGGGGACAGACGGAAAAGATGGTGCAGACGGTTCAGATGGAGAAGATGGAACGGACGGAGCGAACGGTAAAGACGGCATTACTCCCAAACTCGAAATCAGAGAGGGATATTGGTACATTTCCTATGACAATGGAACAAACTGGACACAGTTGGGCAAAGCCACAGGTGAAGATGGGACTGACGGAACTGATGCCGTTTCGATTTTCAAGGAAATTACCCAAGATGAAGATTATATCCATTTCAAATTGCAGGATGATTCGGTTATTTCCGTGCCCAAACATCATCCGCTGTCTATCACATTCTCCGAAACCGAGGATATTCGGGTATTGGCGGATAAAACATACTCGATCGGTTATACCATTACAGGAGCTGATGAAAATACCGTTATCAAGGCTTTGGCACAAGACGGGTTTCGGGCTGTGGTAAAAAAGACGGACAATGCAACTGGAACCATCGAAATCACTACTCCGAGTACGATTCTGCCGAGCGAGGTGCTGATATTCGTCACCGACGGTAAGGAACGGACGATTATGCGTTCGATCAACTTTGTCGAAGGAGTTATCGTTGTAACGACCAAATCCTATACGGTCGGTTACAATGGCGGTACGGTTACTGTCGATCTCTCGACCAATATCGACTATACGGTCGAAATACCCGAAGCCGATAAATCGTGGATTTCCGTAGCTGATACACGTACCCGTGCCGCTATGCGTGATGAAACCCTGACATTTACCGTAGCCTCCAATTCGGCTCTTACAGTTCGTTATTCGACAATCCGGTTGGTCGATAACCTCGGTATAACATCAGAAACGATTCTTATCACCCAAAAATCTGGAACCTCACAAACCGTTCATGTTACAACGGCCGGAACCCTCGATCAACTTATCAATTCTGAGGATAAGGACATCATCGAGGAATTGACCCTTACTGGCAAGATCAACACATTCGACTTCGACTTTATCAGAACGATGAAAAATCTTAAAGCCCTTGATCTTTCAAAGACCGACAATACGACTATTCCGGCAAGTTGCTTAGCTAATACTAATATTTCGACAGTTTTATTGCCTCTTGGTCTTACTGCGATTCCAAATCGTGCATTTTATCAAGCAGCAATCACTTCGATATACATTCCCGAAACAGTGCAGACTATCGGAGAATATGCATTTTATCAGTGTAAATCTATTACAGGGAACCTTGTAATTCCTGATGCCACTACCTCAATTGGCAACTACTGTTTCACATCATGTACTTTTAACGGCACCTTGACACTCGGCAATGGATTACAAACTATTGGTGAGTCTGCTTTTGGAGGGAACCAATCATTGGTAGGGGATCTAACAATACCTGTAACAGTTACGTCATTAGGCGCTTCTGCATTTAGTGGGAATGTAGGCTTCAATAGACATCTCACGATTGATAGTGGTATAAATATACCGTTTGCCTGTTTTTATGATTGCCGTAATTTTTCTAAACTCACTATAGCTGAAGGGGTTAATATTATTGGCGAGTCTGCCTTTGAAAATCTTTCAAGCATTACAGGTAATCTTAAGTTGCCTAATTCCATAACATCAATTGGGGCTCGTGCATTTTTCGGTTGCTCTAAAATTGATGGGTATTTATCTCTTGGTCCAAACATTACATCAATTGGAGATTGTGCATTTGTAAAAAGCATTGATTCTGAAGACAATACTTCGGTAAAAATTTACCGCGCTAAAAGTTAAACATTTGAAGCCGGCTAT
>ENA-OOWK01000922-OOWK01000922.1-human-gut-metagenome-genome-assembly--contig:-NODE-922-length-17361-cov-2.831272_pt1 | contig 17361 bp, 23 predicted proteins | sample MGYA00241405_ERZ501317 | MGnify/ENA primary metagenome ERZ501317 (study PRJEB25962, sample SAMEA1972440) | human gut metagenome | biome: human gut; feature: human-associated habitat; material: faeces... | reverse complement strand
TGGCGCTGAACAGCGCCATCGCCACGGGTTCCGAAGCGGCTATCATCCCCGAAATGGACACCGAGGTCGACCAGCTGGCCGAACTCATCAACCACGGCTTCCGCAAGAGCAAGAACTCGGCGATCGTCATCGTGGCAGAGAACCCCAAGACGGGCGGCGCCACGGCACTGGCCGAACGTGTCAAGAAGGAGTTCCCGCAGTACGACGTGAACCTGCGCAGCGCCATTTCCATTGCACGCCGCCTGCAGGACCCTTTGGCAGAACTGGTGAAAATAGACCCAAAGGCTGTGGGCGTGGGGCAATATCAGCACGACATGCCGCCGGCCCGCCTGGCCGAGGCGCTGGACGGTGTGGTAGAGCACTGTGTAAACAGCGTGGGGGTAGATTTAAACACCGCTTCGGCCCCGCTTTTGCAGCGCGTGGCCGGCGTAAGCGCCGCGGTGGCGAAAAATATTGTGGCATGGCGCGAAGAAAACGGCGCTTTCCGCGCGCGCAAACAGCTTTTAAAGGTGGCCAAGCTGGGCCCTAGGGCGTACGAGCAGTGCGCAGGCTTTTTGCGCGTGCCCGGCGCGGCGCACAAATTGGACGCCAGCGCCGTGCACCCTGAAAGCTATGGCGCGGCCCTGGCCGTGCTGCAGGCCTGCGGCTTTACAGAAGAGGACATTGGCACACAGGCCATGGAGGCGTTGCCCCAGCGGGCAAAGGCCATTGGCCTGGAGGCATTGGCAAAGCGCGTGGGCGTTGGCGTGCCCACGCTGCAGGACATTCTGGCAGAGCTGCAAAAGCCCGGCCGCGACATGCGCGACGAGCTTCCGCCGCCGCTGCTGCGCACCGACGTGATGGACCTCTCCGATGTAAAGCCGGGGATGAAGCTCTCCGGCACCGTGCGCAACGTGGTGGATTTTGGCGCTTTTGTGGACATCGGCGTCCACCAGGATGGCTTGGTCCACGTGTCCCAAATCACCGACCGCTATATCCGTCACCCCTCCGAGGTCCTCTCTGTGGGGGACATTGTGGAGGTGACGGTCCTCTCCGTGGACCCGGCGAAAAAGCGCATCTCCCTCACCATGCGGGAGCAATCTCCCAGTCCCGCCCAGGGCAGCGCCTCCCCCAAGGCCCCGCGCCCGTGAGGATTCCCCGAGAAATAGCGTGTTTTTTCAAACAAACGCCGCCCCAGTGCACAAAACGCAAAAATTCCAGCTCACCCGCAAGGGAAAGCTGGAATTTTTTGTTAGGAGGAACGGCTGGTTTAGTTGTCCTTAGAGTGGCGCTCGCCCACCTGGAACTGGTCGGAGTGCTGGAACATGTACAACACCGTCATGGGCTGCTGGCCGGTGAGCTTCTGGAAGTCGTCGGTCCACACGTCCATCTTGCCCTCGCGGATGGCCTGGCCGAAGGTCACCATGCCGTCGGAGGAGTAAGGGGCTTCGCTGCCCTTTTCGAAGTGGCCGTCGGTGGTGCGGGGCACGCCCATGGCGTCGAACACCTGGTAGTTTTCCTCGTCGGTGATCTCCTGGTAGCTGACTTGGTTGCCGGTGCCCTGGTTGCCGTACGCGATGAACTGGGAAATGGTCATCAGCTCCGGCCCGTTGATGTTCAGGGTGGCGTGGTCGTACTGGGCGCCCCGGTGCAGGGCGTAAGCCACAGCCTTGGCGCAGTCCTTGCGGGAGATGTAGGCCATCTTGCCGTCGCCCTGGTTGTTCTTCAGCACGCCGTCCAGCTTCACATAGGTGAAGTAGTTGGTGATCATGGCCTCGGCGTACTGGGAGTTCCGCAGGAAGATGTAGTCCAGGCCGGATTCCTTGATGTAGTTCTCGGTGTAGATGTGGTCTTTCTTTTCCACGCTGGGGTTGGTCTCGTCCCCGGCGTTGACCAGGGAGGTGTAGATCACCTGCTTTACCCCGGCGGCCTTGGCGGCGTCCACCACGTTCTTGTGGGCGTTCTGCCGCTTGGCCCCCACAAAGGGCATGGAGATCAGCGCCAGGCGGTCCGCGCCGGCAAAAGCCTCTTGCAGCCCATCGGAGAAGTTGAAGTTGGTGATGTGGGTCTCCACGCCCATGTCCGCGTATTTTTGCAGTGCAGCCTCACTGTAGCCGCAGAAAATCAGGTTGTCCACCGGCTCCAGCTCCAGCAGGTATTCCGCCGCTTGGCTGCCCAGATTGCCGTCCACACCTGTCAATAACAGCTTGCCCATGATGATAGCCTCCTTGAGATTGCCCCCAGGCCGGGGGTGGTTTCTACCATCATTATAGCCCACGCGCCGGGCAGACCGCAAAGACAAAAGGCAAATGGCCTATTGGTTTTTCAAATAGTTTGATAACTCCTTCACAAACAGCGGCACCGCAGGGTTTTCCCTCGGCAAGTATTTCAGCTCCAGCCGGAATTGGTGGTGGCCGTTCTCAATGGGGATGCGCCGCAGCTGGCCGCGGTACTCCTCGGGAAAGTAGTTGTCCGGCACAAAGCCAATGAGGTTTTCCGTGAGCATGACGAACAGCTCCGATGCTAAATCGTTGGCCGTTTGCTGGATGTGGGGGTAATAGCCGTCCAGCTGGGCGTGGCGTATCATCCCGTCGTAGGAGCGGCCCAGGACTTCCGGCGACAGCATCACCAGGGGATACTGGTACAGCTCCTCCCGGGATAGGACTTCCCGCTGGAACAGGGGGTGCCCCTGGGGCACCAACACCTGGTACTCCCCCTCGTAGAGGACCAGCGTCTCCATGCCCTGGGTGAACTCCGGCTCAAAGTCGATGCCAATGGCGCCGTCGCACTTGCCGGCCCACAGCATCTGGGAGGCGTCCCGGAAGGGGCAGAGCTCCACTTGGAAGGCCACCGCCGGGTGGGCGGCTTTAAACTGCCGTACAAAGGGCAGCAAGATTTGCAAATCGATCTGGGAGGTGTAGCACAGCCGGATCTGGCTGGCCCCCTCCTGTTCCAGACGGGGCAGCACCTCCTTGAGCTGGATGTACTGCCGCAGGAGGATTTTAGCGTTGTGGTACAGCTGTTTCCCAGCCGCCGTAGCCTGGATGGGCAGCGTGGAGCGGTCGAAAAGCTTCACACCGAATTCCTCCTCCAGGCTGTTGACCAGCTGTGTCACCGAGGCCTGGGACACGTAATTTTTCTGGGCGGTCTTGGTGTAGCTGCGTGTCTCGTACAAGTCGATGAAGATGGGCAGGCGTTCCAGGCGCATGGTGATCCCTCCTTTTCTCCTGGGGGTAGAGGCGGCCCGCTGCATGCAAACCACCGGCCGCCCCTGGGAAGATAAAAGTGTGCCGCCGGCCATCAGTGAGCGTGTGCTTCGCGCTTCGGCTTAAACCGGGGCTTTCTGTTTTCCATTATAGGAAAGAACCGCGGCCTTGTCAACGACGGGAGAAAGGGGGGAGAAGCGGCAAAAGTGGCAACAAGCCAGAATCAACAGGGAAATCTGTAACTGCACTATGCTTTCCTACTTGAAACTGTACGGGCTTGCGTTCTAGGATAATTCTAAGAACATCAAAATCCCCCACATAAAAAGAATATATTATACAAAGGTTTTATGTACAAAAACCGTTATACTGATACCCTTACCCTCGAAAAAAGATTGCATCTGTCAGATAAGGCTGGCAGAGTATTTATGCAAATCAAAAGATGGAGGAGTGAACAGACATGAAACAGCGCAGATTTATTTTAGTTGGCGCCGGTGGCTTTGGGGAATTTTGGGAAGAAATCTTTATTCCCAAGATGAAGGACTTTGCCGTTCCAGTGGCAGCGGTGGATGTTTCGGAGGAAGCACTGAAACTCCCGGTAAAGTACGGCACCGTTCCGGCGGAGAAATGTTATACCGATCCCGCAAGGCTATCGAAGAAAATCCTTGCGACTTTCTGGTGCTGATGATTCCGCCCCAGGCGCGGATGCGGTACATCGATCTGGCCATTGAATTCGGGTTGGATGTGGTCTGTGAAAAGCCTTTGGCCGACACCATGGAGCATGCCTGCGAAATTTATGTGAAAATGCGGGATGCGGAACTGAAAGTTTCGGTTACGGTAAGCTATCGGATGGAGCAGAGCAAACAATCTTTGAACCGGATTTTAGATTGCGGTAAATATGGCCCCATCAATTATCTTGTGGGAAGGTTGACAATGACCCGCAAATTTGACCAGGGGAAAAAGTGGTTTGACAAACCTCTTGACCAGCTGATCCGTGACAACATTTCAGGAGGCCTAATCCACGAGCTGGACACGTTCAGGGGGTTGGCCCGTTCCAACGCCAAAAAGGTCTACGCGAAGGTTTGGAAATTTAATCCGTCAGACAACAGTGGCGGTCCCAGTGCCTTTGCCCAGGTGGAGATGGAAAACGGTGTCCAGTGCGTGCTGGAACACTCCCATGCCAACGCGACGGAGCTCAACGGCTGGGCGCACGAATTCTATCGTGCGGAATGCGCTTAAGACCCTTTACCTCTTCCTGATACCTGCCTTTCTGCTGGTGCTGGTTTTCAACTATGTTCCCATGGTGGGCTTGATTATGGCGTTTCAGAATTACCAAGCCAACCTGGGCTGGTTTGGCAGTGAATTTGTGGGATTGACTCATTTTGTGGAGTTCCTGCAGGATCCCACTTTCTGGACGGTGCTAAAAAATACCCTAGTTATCTCCGTTTCATTGATGATTTTTTCATTCCCCGCTCCCATTCTGCTGGCCATTTGTCTTGACAATATTCCCAGCCAGGGATTCAAGCGGGCGGCGCAAACCATTTCGTATTTGCCGCATTTTATCTCCTGGGTAGTGATGGCAGGCTTGGTCTACCGGATAATGGACACAGATACTGGTATTGTCAACTACATCATCCGTTCCCTAAAGTATTCTACTTGTGCAGAAAAGGAATTGAGCTGGTCATCAGAGTCACTGCTCACACGGGCATAAGCACAAACCCGGATTTTTTGCTCTTGTGGTTTTATGGTATGAAAAAAGCGCAAAGGGATAAGAGCACCTTTGCGCCAGGGTTATATAGCAAAACGCCGCAGAAAGAATCTGCGGCGTGAATTCATAGTATTTAGTTTTGTTTGACAACTTAGGATTTATCTTTGTTCTATTATTTCTAATAGTCTTCTTACATAATCATCTGCATGGTTTATTGAAAAATCTCCATGGTACATATTAGGAAGAACTTGTATAGAACTATTATGTAGTTTTTTATGAATTAGTTCTGCTGATTTTTTCATTGAGCGATTTTCTTTTTCTCCGACAAAAATATGAACTATTGCTTCGCTCTCTTCAATCCCATCTTTTAAGGAATATAATGAGTTTTCCTGTAAAAAAGCAATCATATCGCCCTTTGTTATTGCACAAGTATCTTTGTAATAATTATCAAACAAATGCTGCTTTATTCGTAATGATTTGAATTGTAATTTTGAAAACCATTTATACTTTATCAAACCATAACAACTCCCAAACGCAGGCTTAATCATAAAATATGTGAATTTTGAAGGTATTACAAGTGCGCTTTCCACTATTGCATACTTACATATATCCTTACGTTGAGATAAAATTTCAAGTAAAATCTGTCCTCCAAGTGATAGTCCTCCAATCAATAAAACGGAACCATCCAGTTTATCATTTATAAATTCTATAATCTCTAAAGCGTTATTTTCTATCGTTGTAAATCGTTTATCACTTCCTGCATGACCGTCTAATATAGGTATAATTATATGATAATTCGTTTGTAGCATTTCAGCAATTTCTTTGTAATTCCACCATGACAAACCACCTCCATGTAGGAGGATAATTACATTACTATTTCCTTTCCCATATTCAGCATAGTTCAACCTTTTTCACCTCGCTGTAAAATTAGGATTTGTCTATCACATATTTTACCACACAAACAAATCCTTATCTACCCGAAGCGTTCCTGTAATATCCAAGATTTATCATGCTTTCAGGAAGATAAGGCCCCACAGGGATCTCCCGCATTTCTTTCCGCTGGGCGTGAACCATACGGATCGTGGACACCGTGCCGCCTTTCTCCCGTCCATCATAGACAGCGATCACCCGGTCCGCCTGGCCTACCATATAGCGGTTGCGCTTCATATAGACATCCGCCCCGGCGTCATTGGCATGGGAGCGGAGGGGACGGTGGTTCTCCGGCAGCCCAAAATCAATGATCTTGATTTTCACTGGCCGCCTCCTTCCAGTGCCGCGGGATAGTCCCGACGCAGCAGGGCAAGAGGCAGCGCCCCTTTCTCGCACGGGCAGCCGCAGGACATGTCTTTTTCCCGACAGCCCTCCCGCTGGCAGAAGGGACCGGTAAGCTCCGGGCTGAACAGTTCCGGGTCCAGCGCATACAGATCCGCCCATATCTTCAACAGGACAAAGCGTGTTTCATCCGTATTGCGGCGGCAAGTCCGTTGGCCGATCATGTGCTTTCACTGATAAGGCGTGGCGCTGATAACCAGCACATTGCGGAGGCTCTGCGGAGCCAGGTACCCCGCGGCGTCTCTGGAAATCCCGCAGGCGCCTATATCCGCGTAATGCTCCATGGCAGCCCGCCATTTTTTCAGGTAGAAGTCATGCACCCACTGGCTGGCCGTAAGGATTTCATAAGGCACCACAAAATCGGCCTGCCCCGCGTAATTGCTGTATTGCAGGGACGCGCTGATAAATTTGACTTCATTTTGGTGCCGGGTGATCTGCGCCAGAAAACGCCTGCTGGCGCCCACAACCGCCACCGTGATAACCGAAAACTTCTGTACGGCAGGATGAGGCAGAGAGGCAATCCGTTTGACCGTTTCGGAAGTATAGCCTTTCTCATAAAGAGCCAGAAGGTCATCCATAGAATGGATCTTATGGCCCCGCTGGGTGAGCCTGGCCGCAAACACCATGTTTTTCTCCGCTTCCTGTACCGCAGTGCAGTTCAAAATTTTTGTTTCAATCTGGTTGATGTTCCAATTCCTCCTTTATCACAGCTTTTAGTAAGAACAGATAGTTGAGGCTGTCAGTGATCTTTTCCTCCCAGACAGCCAGCTCAAAAGTTTTCCGGTCTGAAAAGCACATATCATAAATGGAGATGATGTGCTTTGCCATCATACCGGCAAGCGCCCGCTGGGGTGTTGCGTGCTGCAAAGCAGCAGCCGCCTTAAATGCCCCCAGCCGGTCCGTATCATCCCCGGTATATTCCTTGGTTTTCTTCTGTAGCGTGTCGGCGCAGAGCTTCACCTGCTCGTCAAATACGGCGTTGACTTCCGTTTGGGTAATTAAAACCACTTCCTTTCCTTAAAAATGGCATAGAAAAAACGAGGGCTGTTTAGTCCTCGTTTCTTGTATGTAGAAAACCACTCGCTAGGCGAGTGGTTCCAAAGAAGGCTTGTGCCGATGATGAAGACAGAAAAACTCCTTTTGTTGTAAAATAAACTTGCGGTCTGGCAACTGCAAGGGACAACAAAAGGAGGACATCAAAATGATTGACGTCAAACAAAGTCTAGCACACACCACATGGAATTGCAAATACCATATCGTCTTTGCGCCAAAGTATCGGAGAAAAGTATTTTACAAAGAAAAAAGAAGAGAAGTAGGAAAAATCCTGAGGACACTCTGCGAATGGAAGAAGGTGAAGATCCTAGAAGCGGAGGTATGCCCTGACCATGTGCATATGCTCTTGGAGATACCGCCCAAAGTAAGCGTATCCAGTTTCATGGGGTATCTCAAAGGGAAGAGCAGTCTAATGATCTACGAAAAGTACCCGGAATTGAAATACAAGTATCGGAACAGGGAGTTCTGGTGCCGTGGGTACTACGTAGACACAGCAGGGAAAAATGCAAAAAAGATTGAGGAGTACATCCGTCATCAGTTGGAAGAAGATAAGGCGGGAGAACAACTGACAATGGGAAACTTCTAAAAAACCCGTTTACGGGTAGCAGATAAGGACAAAACGCGGATGTCAGGCCGCACCAACGTGACGTGACGCGTGGCTAGTATCATAGGGCTTTGCCCGTCGATGAAAAACCCCCGGCTTCGCCGGGGGATATTTATTTCTGCAAAATACGGATTAAATGAGCCAAACGGGTACATACCAGTTCTTTTCGTCCACCGGCAGCAGATCGTTTGCCATACAGATCACACTTCCTGTTCCAATCTCGACCTTCAAAGACTCCAATCCTCCGAAAGCCGGTTCCCTGGTAACGGGTTCCAATACCTTGAAGTTTTTAATGGCGGTCTTGCCCGGTGACGCCGATTTTTTGATCTCTATTGGAGAAAGCATACCATTTTGATATAGCAGCAGGTCGATTTCTTTCTGGTCTTTATCCCTGTAATAGAAAATAGGCGGCTCTTTTCCTGCGTTCAGATAACTCTTATAAATCTCTGAAAAAACATAACTCTCAAAGAACGCCCCGGACATAGCGCCTCTTTCCAGTGCTTCGGGATTGCCCCATTTTAAAAGGTACGCTGCCAGGCCGGTGTCCAGGAAATGGATCAATGGCATCTTTACCACCCGTTTGAGTGCATTGTTATGATAAGGCTGTACAAGCGCAATGATATGAGACGACACTAAAATAGAGAGCCATTTTTTTGCCGTTGGAGCTGAAACGCCCGCGGCACTCGCCAGTTCCTCATAGACAACAGGTTTTGAGGTCTGTGCAGCAACAATCGTCATAAAATTGTAAAACTGCATTTCATCCGCGACCTGTGCCAGATCCCGAATATCCCTTTGCAGGTAGGTGTCAACATAGGAGCGGTAATAAGTCTCCCAATCCACATTTTCATCTGCATAGAGTTCTGGCATAGAACCTTTGAATATCCTGCGGTAGATCTCATTCAAATCTCTTTTTCTTTTTACGGACAAACGATCCATCAAATACCCGGCTTCCGTTTGGAACGGCTCGCTCGGTTCATGGTAGATTTCCGCATCGGATAATCCCAGCAGGTTCACGATTCCAACCCGTCCGGCCAGACTTTCGCTGACATTTTTCATAAGGCGGAAAACCTGCGAGCCTGTGATCCAGAAATCACCTTTTTTCTTAGAACGGTCAACACTCATTTTGATGTAGGGCAACAGCTCTGTTGCATACTGGATCTCATCAATCAGTACCGGTGGGGAATACCTTTGTAAAAACAGGGCAGGGTCGTGTTTTGCCAAGTAGCGGACATCAGGATCATCCAGAGTCACATATTTACGCTCTATGCCTTCATTTTGCTGTGCCTCTGCCATTCTTTGCAATAAGGTCGTTTTTCCAACCTGTCTGGGGCCAGTTACCAGCAGCACCGGAAACATTTTGGACACCCGTGCAATCGTATCTTCCACAGCTCGTTTGATATATGCCATGACAATCTCTCCCTTCGGTTATAGTATAGTCAATTTCATTCAGAATATTCGTCCAAACCAAATTGTGATTTTATTATAGCCGGATTTTCATAGAGTGTCAATGGCATTTCTGGCTAAACTAAATTGTGATTTTGGTTTAGCCGGAATATTTGCCGCAATTCAAGCGGCTATTCTAACCAATCTAACCATCATTGTTAGCAGGTGGTTAGATTGATGGTTAGAAAAAAGAAGCAAAGCACATATTTTACGCCGTAGGCAGGTACACCCAATCGTGCATCAGGCACACGCTGGGTTCGTCCTCTCGCGGGATCAGCCGGAAGGCGCACTCGGAATACACCGTGCGCTTATCCTCAAATTCCATGTTGTAGGCTTTATAAAAGCGGTATTCCAGATTGGAGATCACGCACCGGAGCATTTGAAGGGCCTCCCGCTGGGAGGTGACAATGCAATCCCGGTCAATGCTGCGTTTCAGGGCCAGCAGGGATTTATAAAGCTGCACTTCCGTCCGGTAAGGGCGGGCATACCGATGATTCAGCCAGCCGCAGAAGGCCACCGGGCCGCTCTCGACCACATGCGCCTCCGGGTGGTGGAAGCCATAGCTGTCCAGGTTGGCGGTATTCAGAAGATAGAGCATTTCTTTCAGCTCCGCGCTGGGCATATCGTAAAACCGCAGCATGGAGCGGTAGAGATGGACATATCCGGGAATGGGAACAATGTTATTTACCATTGCAAATCCTCCATATATAGAGATGGGCGCGGGAGCAGCCGGCATCCCGCGCCATCTTTCTGAAATCTGTTATTCAGTTACAGCTACCAGCCTGCCCATGACGATAAAGCGGTCAGCGCCGCCATTGGTACAGGTGGAAAGGGTCAGCACCTTGTCGCTGGAAGTGACGGAAACGCCGGTTTCGATCACAGAACGCTCCTGCATTGCGGAAAGCCAGGTCGTATAAGCGCCGCTGTCTTTCCATTCCAGCGCCCAGGGAGAAGTTTCGCTGCCGGATTCCTCCGGGCTTGCCACAAATGCGGAAAACACTTCGGCTACATAAGGTAAAACACATTTCCGTCCGCGGTGGTGATGGTATAAAACTGCTTATCATCTTCCTGCCCGGTGGCTGAGTCCAGGACCGTGCCGGTGCCTTCCGGGGTAAAGGCCCCTTCCGGCACAGCCGACTCCGTTTCGTCCTCCGCGGCAGGGCTTTCAGAAGAAGCCTCTGTTTCTGCCTGGGAGGTCGAAGGGGTCTCGGCGGCCTGGCTGCTCTCCGAATTGCTTGAACTGCTGGACGCATTGTTTGCCGAAGGAGAAGGCGCGGGGGTCGTGGAAGGCGCAGCCTGCGTTTCCCCACTGGAAGATTGGGGCGCGGCAGAGGAAGCCGCCTGGGTCTGCGCCGGTTCCTCATAATAAGGGTTATCCAGCTTTACCTCTTTGGAGCGGTTGCCGGAATAGTCCACCGCGTAAACCGTCACTTCCTTGCCGTCCCCGGCATAATCCTTCAAGGCCACGGTACCCTTGCCGTTGACAAGTCTGTTGATCCGGGTCCCGTCCACATACACCGCCTCCACGCCGGACATATCATCGCTGGCCTCCACCGCCAGCTTATCGTCCTTTAAGGCCGCGGTAAGGGTGGGCGGCGTGGTATCGCTGCCCGTGGAAGCGTAAGCGGTGACAGGCAGGGCAACGGCGCTCATGCAAAGCACAAGCGCCGCCAGAACATTCCTCACTTTATTCTTCATGGCCGGCCTCCTGTTCTCCCGCAGGAGGGGCGGCCTCCGGGACCGTAAGGGTCCCAGCCCTGTGCGCCTTCAAAAATTCCGCCAGCTCCTTCGGGGTCAGGTGGAAATCACGGCCAATATCGCCGTAATCCTCGTTCTCCAGCCGGGTCTTTTCCTCTTTGAAAAGCTCCAGCTTTTTTTGCAGGTCTGCGATTTTCTTTTCCGTTTTTTCAATATCCCTTGCGAGTTTGTCAATTTTGGGATTCAATTTATTACCTCCGATCTTTAATTGGTTGAGATACGCCCAAATGCGTAAAAATGTTCGGTCCAGTAGGATGTATTGATATTGGCATAGGCTTTTTGCTCCCCGTCAATGCTTCCCTGGCGCATGGCTTCCAAACTTTCCGTGCCCATGGCGATCAAAGCAGAAATATCTACATTTTCGCAGGAAACACTATGTTCCACTTTTAATTCATATCCGGGTTTTAAGTCATCCCCATAACGATAAACACGGTAATCCTTGTTTTCTTCCAAATTTTCACCTCCATCAAAGTTCCGGCTCATGGGCTTTCGTCTGTTTTGGCTCTGCCGGCGTTTTGCCCTGTCCCTTAGCAGCGGCAAGCTGCCCTAAGAGGGAAGGCTTCTCTCCGCCAAAGAGGGAAAGCTGTTCTGCATCCGTGATAACCGGCATGGAATCCATGCGGGAAGGCGCAGGCGCCGCCGGCCGGATTTCCTCTAATGTCTGCGGGTGGTCGGAATGGGTGAGAAAATGCTGCCGCTTTAGATCTGCAAAAACTTCATCAAAAACCGCATTGATGGCTTTTCGTTCCTCACCCTCCGGGAAGGCTTTCAAAATTTCTATTTTCCCATCCTTGCCGGTGACAAAAGCAGCGGCGCTGTCTGCGTGGCCTGCCAGGTAATCCGAAATTTCAGGAGACAGCTTATCTTTGATATAGCAGGCGAAAGCCCTGGCTGTCATCTCTGTATTGCTTTCCCAATAGCCGCCGTCTTTTTCACACTCTTTGCCCATACGGACCGAGTTTTTATAAAAATCCGTTTCCACACGGCCAATCTGCGGGGGTTCCTGATCCTGCATCCCGGACAGCATACGCTCAAAAATTTCCAGCCGGTCACGTTCGCTTTTGGGAATAACGCGTCCGGTCACAGACTTTTTAAAGGCGCTTAGCTGTTCCACAGAACCGGGAACGCCTGAAAGAAATTCTTCCCGAAGGACTGCGTAAGCCTCCATGTGCATCTCGTCATTCGCTGCCCGTTTGAGCGGGGCAAGGACCGCCGAATCCAGCCAGCCCGCCGCATTTTTCCGGATACGCTCTGCCTGCGCCTCTGTCCGGGCCGCGGCCTGCTCCGGCGTTTCCGGCTTATATTTCATGGTTTCAATCAGCTTCTTAAATGGCTCATACAGGCGGGATTGTTCGGAAAGGAATCCTTTTGCCCCCATTTTCACGCCCAGGTAATCATCCAGGCCATGCCACCACTCATGCGCCAGGTAACCAGCCCCGTGCATCTTGGTAAGGTTAATGACCTTCCGCAGCGGTTCGTAGTGGGCGGCGGCATTGCCGCTGCCGCGGGCGCCAAAGGCAATCGAGAGTGTTCCCTGGTAGGAAATATCTTTTTCGCTGATCTTAAGGACAGCCGCCAGGTCTTTGAGGGCGTCAAACCCCATGTTCAGAGAAGCGCGCCGATCATTCTGCGTCATCCAGTTCCCAAATTCACCACCGCGGAAAGCAAAGGCGTCAAGATAATCCTGCCCGATCACATCACGATTTCCGCGGTAATCCGGGCCAGTGCGCCGGACGCGGGAAAGCTGCTGCGGGACAAACCGCTGTTTTCCGCTGGCTCCGCGCTGCCGGGCAAGCTCCTGTACCCATTTCAGGGCTTCCTCACGGGTGGCAAAATTCGTTTTCAGGATCGCATAGCCTTTTGTGACATAGTAAGTATCGGGAATCCAGTCATTATTCTTCGAGTAGGTCCTTTTGCCGTCATTGAACCGGATCTCATAGCCGCGGGGGACCTTTTGTTCAGCGGGAACGCCAAACTGTTTTTTTACGGCCCCTTGGACGATTTTTCTCTCAAAGTCCCGTTCCCCTCGGAAGTACAGGGCATTTACCAGCTTATCGGTAATGACCGGATTATCCCGCCCCTTTGGGGTGGCCCGGATATACCCGCCGCCGATCCCGTGAGAAATACGCTCACAGTAACCGCCGCCGATGATAAGAGCCTCAAACACGCCCATAGCTTCCTGGACCGTCTGAACCTTTTCAACGGCTTCCTGCACCTGACGGACGGTTGCAATGTACTCTTTCTGCCGCGCCAGGCGCTTCTCCGGTGTATCATCAGAACGCAGATAACGCGGGGAGGCGTTCAGGCTGTCACGCACAACTTTCCGAAAGTACAGAATATCCACCGGGACGCCGGATTGAATTAGGGCGTTATAATCCGGCTTTTTCCAGACATTATCTTTTTTTACATACTTATCGGCCTCGCGCTCGTTCATCCCCAACAGATCATCCACATACAGGCCGCGGGCAGCCCAAAGGTCTTTTTTAGCGCCGCCGATCTTTTCACCAAAATCTTCATGCACAATTTCCTTCGCCAACTAAAACCACCACCTCCTTATCACGGTTTTGGTATAGGCTCCTGCACCGGTTCTTTCCCTATCAGGGTCCGGCCCATATTCTTCAAATGCCTGCCCGCCTGGTGATACTCCGCAGCAAAATTCTGGATTTTGGAGACAGCGTTATCGTCAATACGGATGCTGGCGTCTGCCGCCTTTTTGATCCTCTCCAGCAGCGGCTTGATGTGAAAAAAGCGGGAAAGGCCATCCAGGGCAGCCGTACCATGTTTCTTAAAGGCAGCAAGGGCTTCTTTACACCCTCCAATTATGAGCTTCTTTAGTTCTGACAATTTCCGGCTCATATTAGAAATGTTCTGTTCCAACGCTTTACAGCTTCTTTGCAGAACAGCTTTCAGGGAGCGGTTCTGCACCTGCAAAAGCTCCTGGCGCATGGTTCTCAATTCCTCTACGGCCTCGGCCAGCCGGTTTTCCAGCTCGCCTACATGGGCAACCATTTCAGCAAAATCCCTGCCGCTTGGGGAAGGATTCTCTTACAGAACGGCCAGCAGTTCTTTTACATATTCATTTTCTGCAAGAAGCTGTTTGTTCCTTCGTTTCACTCGTCCGGCGTCCTCCTTTCTCTGGGCAGCTTTCCCCGGCAATCTTACTTACGATTTCCGGCCCGGATTCATAAATCTGCATCAGCCTCCGGGCCATGCCGCAGGGATGGGCAGCGCCCGTTGTCCAAAGGCGCACCGTGGAAGGGGTGACATTCATCAGCAGGGCGAAGGCTTTTTCATTGGTTTCCAGCTTTTTCATCAAAGCCTTAACCATAGACGGGCTGTACTCCGGGCAGCGGGCAGCCCCGGCGATTACCTGAATCGCGGATTTGTCGTTATTCATTGAGTTGTCCTCCTAAATTGAAACAGCCGCCTGTTTCTGGCGGCTGGCGTGTTTTTCTTCGCGAATTGCTTGAAGCATGCGCTGTAATTTTTCATTGTAGTCTTTCACGCCGCGGGGAGGGTTGACAGACACCCGGATTTTTGAAAACCTCTGGTCTGATTTCAGCAGTGCCTTGATTTTCCGGGCATTGACCCGGCCCGCAAGGTCATTGTCCAAATAGAGGGCAACACGGGTAATCTCCGGGTGGCGTTCCAGGAAAGCGACCAGGGCCACAGGGGAGGTCCCACCCAGGGAAAGGCGGTAGCCATTCCACTGCCAGCCCTCCAGCTTTTGGAGCGTAGCATGGGAGAGGGCGTCAATCGGAGCCTCAAAAACCGCCAGGTGGCGGCTCCCCGGCTGATCCGGCGGGTAGCAGAAGCTAAACCGCTTATCACTGCCGCTGATGTCCTTTTTCAAGTCACCTGCGATTCCGCGGACGCAGGCAAACCGGCCCGTACCGGTATCATCCCGGCCAACAAAAACGCAAACCGCCTCGTTGTTATACCGTATTCGGATTTTCCAAACACGGTTTTCCCAAATGCGGCGAGGGCGCCGTGTTCGGATTTCCCAAACGCGGTGACAATGGGCTTGGCTGCTGGGGCTGCTCATAGATCGTATATTCGATTTTGGCAAGTTTCCCGCTCGAATTACGCAGTTGGCGGCGGGTAATATACCCATGCTTTTCCAATTCCAAAACCGCTGTCCGAATGGCGTCAAGGTTTTCCTTGTTGATACTTGCCAGCCCACGCAAGGTAAAATCCCAGGAATCAGGCAGAGAAAGCATCTGAGACAAAAGGCCCTTAGCTTTCAAGCTGATAGTCTTATCATTAAGGTGATAATTTGACATCACTGTAAAGCCTTTCGTACGTTCAACGCGAAAAACAGCCATTGTGATAGCCTCCTTTCTGCTAAGTTTGATACAGGGCAAGCAGCTACAAGACCCTGTCCTTATGGTCGTAATTCAGATAGCCATTGTGTACTTTGGCATGGTTTTGAATTTTAATAAAGCCACGTTCCTGATTCTCCTTTGCTTTCCGATACCCCTCGTCTGTGAGGAACAGGCGCATCTTATCGCCTTTATCTCCGACAGGGGATTCAAAAGAAAGCACATCAAAGACAACCATGTGGCGTACCTCCGGGTCAAAGCGCTCCAGGGCCATGATGTCATGCCCTTTCAACTTTTCGGCCCCGGATTGCTGCCGGTCCAGTGCGATCCGCTCACCCATAGTGCGGGGGTAAGGCAGATGATAGTTCTTCTGGATGTCCTTCACCAGATCCATGCACTGTTCATTTGACAGAACCCGCAGCTTTGCCATGAGTCCCCGCACCATATCGCGCTGCTCCGGGTTACGGGTAAAACGGGCTGTCATATACAGTTCATCCAGCACTTTGGCCTGGCAGTCACCGTCAACCTGAAACAACTGCCTTTTTTCTTCTTCGTTAAGTTCCATGTGAATTTCCTCCTTCTGAAAATGGGCGCGAAAAAAGAGCGCCCATCAGATCAGATGAAACGCTCTTTGGCTTCCAGCATTACGCCAGTGATATTTATGTGGGTTGGAGTTGATTAAGTATCGCTCCAATATCTCCATTGATACAAATTGACTTCTTTTTTATTTCATCAGGGGCAAAAGCCTCTCCGTAATTCAAACAGGCATACACCGCATCTTCCCACTCGTATGCCATCCGCCAGAAGCTATACTTGACTATCGTTGGCGTATTGAAGCCAACGGCTGCTTCTAAAAACAGCACCCTCATGTTTTGGTGTCTGTGGAGAAAATCAGAATATCGCTGTGCTGCCTGGTGCCAGCCTTCATCCTCCACAAAAGTGTCATCAGCCCGAAGATTCATACTCATAGGTTTTCCGCACTTCGGACAGTGGGGAACCAATTCAGAGGGAACCTCCATTTTAGGCACAATCCCTTCCGGTAAATTTATCTCACCGTTTTCAGCGATCATATAGCATTGTGCTTCAATCATTTTACGGATAATCTCTGCATTGTCATAAGTTTCCTTATGGCAAGGTACACTGCACTGAAACAACCCATAATCCCCTTGCGTATAAAACAGGCGGTGCTTGTCAAATCCAGCTTTTTGAAAACAGTGGTCCACATTGGTTGTCAGGACAAAATAATCTTTATCCTTTACCAAATCATAAAGCTCTCTGTAAACAGGCTTCGGAGCATCCATATACCGGTTAATATAAATATACCGGCTCCAATACGCCCAATGTTCTTCCAGCCTGTCATACGGATAGAAACCACCGGAATACATGTCCTTGAAGTGATACTTGGAAGCAAAATCACCGAAGTATTTTTCAAACCGCTCACCAGTATAAACCAATCCGGCAGAAGTAGAAAGTCCGGCTCCGGCACCAATGATTATGGCATCCGCACTGGCTATTGCTTCGTGCAGTTTATTGATACCATCTGGGGTATCTCCCGATTTGGGTACTCTCCAGCCGAACATTATGCACACCGCCTTTCCTTAGTATTTGAATTATTAACGAATTGGCATAGAATCTGTTGTTTTATCGTGATTGTTTTTGGTTTCAAACTGGCGCTCAATAAACATAACACCGGGGTGTTGTACCCCACCCCCAACTCCAGGAAGACCACCCGCAGCTCCTTGCGGCTGCGCAAAAACCATTCGTACCGCTGGGCGGCCTGGTGCCAGCCGTCGTCCTGGACAAAGGTGTTGTCCGTCCGCAGGTTCATGGACATGGGCGCGCCGCACACCGGGCAGCGGGGGACAAGCTCTGTGGGCACGGCCCGCTTGGGCTGGGCAGGGGGGAGCAGCCCCCGCTCCGTCACCTGGAAGCCCTGGGCCTCCACCATCTGGCGGACTG
>ENA-OOWK01000921-OOWK01000921.1-human-gut-metagenome-genome-assembly--contig:-NODE-921-length-17368-cov-2.170046_pt1 | contig 17368 bp, 11 predicted proteins | sample MGYA00241405_ERZ501317 | MGnify/ENA primary metagenome ERZ501317 (study PRJEB25962, sample SAMEA1972440) | human gut metagenome | biome: human gut; feature: human-associated habitat; material: faeces... | reverse complement strand
GACACCGCGGTGCTCGACGCCGCGGGCGAGGAGATCAACAACTCGATCTTCCGCCGCGGGCATGTGGCGCTGGGATTCTCTTCGGCGCTGATCGGCTCGGGCATGGCCTTCGATTACAAATGGTTCCGCGAAAATATCGCCTGCTGCACCACTTCGGGCGAGGACAAGGAGCTCGAAGCGCTGCTGCTGAGGCAGGGCATCTACATCGACTACCTGGACGACGTGCGCGTGCTGGACGAAAAGGTACAGGGCGAAGGTGCCTACTACAACCAGCGGCGGCGCTGGATAGCGGCGCAGTTCTACGCCCTTTCATCGGCCGTAAGGCAGCTTCCGGGAGCAATCCTCTCGGGGAATACGGATTACTGCGACAAGCTGCTGCAATGGTGCCTGCCGCCGCGCATCCTGCTGCTGGGGCTGGTGCCCCTGTGGGCCGTCGTGATGACGGTATGCGCACCCATGGGTTCGATAAAATGGTGGGTGGCCGTCCTGCTGCTGCTCCTGGCCATGGCGATGGCGCTGCCCGACGAGCAGGCCGACGCCCGGCTGGGACACGCCCTTAGGCGAATGCCCGTCCTGTTCCTGCTGACGCTTGCCAACCTCTTCCGGCTGCGGGGCACCAAAGACAAATTCATCCACACCGAACATACCGGGGCCGGAAGCGAAGCCCCCGGAAACAATACCGGAAACCGACCATGAAAATCGCGATCGAGGCACAGCGCATCTTCCGCCCCAACAAACACGGCATGGACTTCGTGGCGCTCGAAACCATCCGCTGCCTGCAACGGCTCGACACGAAGAACGAATACTTCATCTTCACGGGCGAAGGCGAAGACCGTTGCCTGGAGGAGAGTCCCAACATGCACATCACAACGCTCCGCTGCCCGAGCTACCCGCTGTGGGAACAGTGGGCGCTGCCGCGGGCCGTGGCCCGCGTGAAACCCGACCTGCTGCACTGCACAAGCAACACGGCGCCCGTATGGGGAAATGCCCCGCTGATCCTAACGCTCCACGACATCATCTTCCTCGAGCAACAGGCCGCGCGCAACAAATCGCTCTACCAGTCGCTGGGGCGCGTCTACCGCCGCCTGGTAGTGCCGCGCATCCTGCCCAGATGCCGGATGGTCATCACCGTCTCGCAATTCGAGTGCGACCGCATCCGCACCGCACTGAACTTCGACCCCGGACGCATCATGGCCATTCACAACGGCTACAACGACCGGTTCCGCCCGATGGAAGGCACGGCGGAAACCGTCCGCAAATACCTGCGAGACCCCGAATACCTCTTTTTCCTGGGCAATACCGACCCAAAGAAGAACACGCCCGGTACGCTGAAGGCCTATGCCGAATACGTACGGCGCTCCGAAAACCCGCTGCCGCTGCTGGTCGCCGACCTCGGGGAACAACCCGCGGAGGCGATCCTGCGGGAGATCGGCGAACCCCGGCTGCGCGGGATGCTCCGCCTGGCGGGATATATCCCCAACAGCGACCTGCCGGCCATCTACAACAGGGCTTCGGCGTTCCTCTACACCTCGCTGCGCGAGAGTTTCGGCATCCCCCAGCTCGAAGCGATGGCCTGCGGCACGCCCGTGGTGACATCCGCGACCTCGGCGATCCCCGAAGTGGCGGGCGAAGGCGCCATCCTCGTCGACCCGAAGGCAATCGCCGACGCCCTGCTGCGGCTCGAAACCGACGCAGCGTTCCGCGCAAGGCAAGTCGCCTACGGCCTCGATCGGGTAAAACAATTCTCGTGGGAAAAGACCGCCCGGCACTTGCTGGCACTTTACGAATCGCTCGGGAAGACAAACTGAATACCGTACTGCCGAAATTTCGTGCTCCGGATTCAAAACCCCGGACAGCCGCATTGCAAAAGTTCGTTATATAACACTGTAATTGACTTATGATTGAAAAGATCAGAAATAACCCCCGGCTCAAACAATTCGTCATCGGGCTGATTTCGCCGCACAGGCACCCCCGGCCCCGTCTTTGGGTGCGCTGGTTCGTGAACCCTTTTGTTCACAAAAAAGGCCGCGGGGCGCTTATCCGCCGCCATGCGCGGCTCGACGTTTTTCCCTGGCGGCGCTTCGAAGTGGGACGCGACGCCCTGATCGAGGATTATGCGGTCGTCAATAACGGTGCGGGAGACGTAGTGATCGGCGACCAGGCGCGCATCGGCATCGGATCGGTGATCATCGGCCCCGTGCGCCTGGGCGACCGGGCCGGACTGGGCCAGCATGTCTTCATCTCGGGGTTCAACCACGGTTATGCCGACGGGACACGAGACTCGAATGCACAGGAACTCGTGCGCAAAGAGGTGACGATCGGACGTGAATCGCATATCGGCGCCAATTCGGTGGTCGTGGCGGGCGTCACGATCGGCGAACGCTGCCAGATCGGCGCCGGGAGCGTCGTTACCAAGAACATCCCCTCGTACAGCGTCGCCGTAGGCAACCCGGCGCGCGTAATCAAGCGTTATGACGCCGCACGCGCAAAATGGATACGTGTCGATGAATAACCCGAAAGTCAGCGTCATCATCCCCGTATACAATACGGAGGCCTACGTCGAACAGACCCTGCGTTCGATCATGGGACAGACCCTGCGCGACATCGAACTGATCGTCGTCAACGACGGTTCGACGGACGGCAGCCTCTCCGTACTCGAACGCATAGCCACCGGAGACGACCGCATCCGGCTCTACACCCAGCCCAACAAAGGGCTTTCGCAGACCCGCAACGCAGGGATCGCCCGTGCCCGGGGCGAATTCATCTACTTCATGGACAGCGACGACCTGCTGGAACCCGACGCCCTCGAACGCTGCTACGAACGCTGCCAGTCAGACCGGCTCGATTTCGTGTTCTTCGACGCCGAAAGCTTCGGGACGACGGCCTCCGACGCCGCATGGTTCGACTACCGGCGTGCAAAATATTTCGGAACGGAGGTCTGCGACGGCACCGCCCTGCTGCGCAGGATGCTCGCACTGCACTGCTACCGGGCTTCGGCCTGCCTGAGTTTTATCCGCACCGCCTACCTGCGCGGGCTGGGACTGCGCTTCTACCCGGGGATACTCCATGAAGACGAACTCTTCACCCCGCAACTTTACCTCGGGGCGTCGCGTGCAGGTGGAATCGAACGCTCGTTCTTCAAGCGGCGCATACACGGGGATTCGATCATGGGACGCGGGTTTTCGCGCCGTAACCTCGAAGGCTACACTACCGTCCTGCGGGAACTCAACCGCTTTGCCGCGCCGCGCGACGCCGGCCAGCGGCAACTCATACGCACGCTCACGAGGCAGATACTGCGCCCCGTGATGCGCAACGCCTGGGCACTTCCGGCCGGGGCACGCTGGAAACTGGCCTGGGATGCCCTGCGGCACTACCCGGGCAGCATCGACGGCCGTGCCCTGGCGACGCTGCTGTTCAAGAAACCGCTAAAAAAAGAAAACGGGAAATGAGTGTCAGGCGGGAATTGGCTTCGGGCGTATTCTACACCTCGATCGCAAAGTACGCGGGCATCGTCGTAACGCTCGTGGTGACGGGTATCCTTTCGCGCCTGTTCACCCCCGAGCAGTTCGGCGTGGTGAACATCGCCACGGTAGTGATCGCCTTCTTTGCCATCTTCAGCGATCTGGGCATCGGCCCGGCCGTCATCCAGCACAAAAACCTCGACAGGCACGACCTGGGCGGGATATTCTCGCTCTCGGTATGGTCGGGGGCAGTCATGGCGCTGCTGTTTTTCGCAGCAGCCGGCACGATCGCCTCTCTCTACGGCGATTCGCAGGTGCTGCGCAACGTCCTGCGCATCCTCGCGCTGAACCTCTTTTTCGCCGCGGCCAACATCGTCCCCAATGCACTTATCCTGAAGGAGAAACGCTTCCGGTTCGCCGCCATGCGGTCGCTCACGGTGCAAATCGCAGGGGGCACGGCTGCCATCGCCGCAGCCTATGCCGGGGCAGGCATCTACGCACTGACGATCAACCCGGTGTTTTCGAGCCTGATGCTCCTGGCGATAAACTACCGCCAGAACCCGCTGCCGCTGCGCCTGCGCCCGGGACGCAAGGCGCTGGGCAAAGTATTCTCGTTCTCGGCCTACCAGTTCTCGTTCCAGTTGATAAACTATTTCAGCCGCAACCTCGACAAGCTGCTCATGGGACGTTACATGAGCCTCTCGCAACTGGGTTATTACGACAAGTCGTACCGGCTGATGATGCTCCCGCTGCAAAACATCGCCTATGTCATATCGCCCGTCATGCACCCCATCTTTTCGGAGATGCAGCACGACCTGAAGCAGTTGGGCGCCTCCTACCTGAAAGTCGTCCGGCTGCTGGCATTCATCGGGCTGCCGCTCTCGGCCGTGCTCTTCTTCACGGCACAAGAGCTGGTGCTCATCATCTTCGGCGACCAGTGGGAGCCGTCCGTCCCGGTGTTCCGGATACTGGCGCTCTCGGTCGGCATCCAGATCGTGATGTCCACCTCGGGCTCGATCTTCCAGGCCGCCAACGCCACGCGGATGCTCTTCCTCTGCGGCGTATTCTCGGCGGCGCTCAACGTCGCGGCGATCTGCACCGGCATCTTCGCATTCGGCACGACCGAAGCCGTGGCCTGGTGCATCTGCGCCTCGTTCGCCGTCAACTTCGTGCAATGTTACCACGCGTTGTTCTGCCTCACGCTGCGCACGGGGTGGCGCCCGTTCTGGCAAAATTTCCTCTCGCCGCTGCTGCTCACGGCACTCGTCGGCCTGCCCCTGGCAGCAGCCGGATGGTTGCTCCCGCCGATGCCGCTCGTGGCGTCGCTCACCCTCAAGGGGACGGCGGCACTCGGCGTATGGCTCCTTTATGTGCACCTGAGCGGCGAATACGACCTGAAAGGGCTTGCATACCGGCTCCTCGCCCGCAAAAACCGATAACAGTATGAAAGGATTATTCGTCGTCTTCCACGGGTTTTCGGCCCACAGCGGCATCAGCAAGAAGATCTTTGCCCAATGCGACGCACTGCGGCGCAACGGTGCCGACATCGAGTTGTGCCACATCGAGATAGCGCCCGACGGCACGCAGCGCCGAATGGTCGGCGGACAGGCGATCCGCACCTTCGGCAAGGGATTGCGGGCCAAGCTCGAAAAAAGGGTCTCGCTGAGCGACATCACGCGCTACATCCGCCACGAAGGGGTGGAGTTCCTCTACATCCGCCACGACCACAACGCCAGCCCGGTGCTGATCCACTGGCTGCGCAAGGTCAAAAAACTCGGCGTGCGGATCGCGCTTGAAATCCCGACCTACCCTTACGACGCCGAATTCGCGCAGTCGCCCGCGGTGCGGAAGCTCAAACTGCGCATCGACCGCATGTTCCGCTGCCGCATGGCCCGCTACATCGACCGCATCGTCACCTTCTCCGACGATACGGAAATATTCGGCCGCCCGACGATCCGTATATCCAACGGCATCGACTTCCGGAGTATCCCGCTCAAAACCCAGGTACACGGGGATCACCACAACTTACGGCTGCTGGCCGTGGCGAACATCCATTTCTGGCCTCGACCGCGTGATCGAAGGACTGCGGGACTATTACGCCGCCCCGCACCAGTGCATCGTCCGCCTGCGCATCGCGGGCGACGGCGTGGAAACGCTCATCGCAGAGTACCGCCGCATGATCGACGCATACTCCCTGGCAGAGTATGCCGAGGTCATCGGCCCCCGTTCGGGCGCGGCGCTCGACGCCGAATTCGAGTGGTGCGACATGGGCATTGCCAGCCTCGGGCGCCACCGCAACGGCATCACCGGTATCAAGACGCTCAAAAACCGCGAATACACCGCACGCGGCATCCCGTTCGTATACTCGGAACGGGACAGCGACTTCGACGGCATGGACTACGTGATGAAAGCCCCGGCCGACGACACGCCCCTCGACATCGCGGCGCTCGTGCGTTTCTACGACGGGCTGCACCTCACACCCGCACAGATCCGCGGCACGGTCGAGGGACGCCTCTCGTGGGACAACCAGATGAAACAGGTATTAACCGAACTTTTCGAAGCATGACGACCGTAGCGATACTCTTCTGGGCGGGGGTATTCCTCGTCTTCTACACCTACCTCGGATACGGCATCCTGCTGTGGCTGCTGGTGAAGATCCGCGAAGCCGTGCCCCCGGCACGGCGGTACGCCTTTCCTGCCGACCCGCCCGAGGTGACGCTGCTCATCGCCGCCTACAACGAACAGGAGGTCGTGGCGGAAAAGATGGCCAACTGCCGGGCATTGGATTATCCGGCCGGAAAGCTCCGCGTGACGTGGATCACCGACGGCTCGACCGACCGCACCGTCGAACTGCTCGCCGCCTACCCCGAGGTGACGGTGCTGCACGACCCGCGCCGGGGCGGTAAGACCGCGGCGCTGAACCGGGCGCTGGGAATAGTCCGCACGCCGCTGGTCGTATTCACCGATGCCAATACGATGCTCAACCCCGAAGCCGTGGCGCAGGTCGTCCGCTGCTTCGAAGACCCCGCAGTGGGGTGCGTGGCCGGCGAAAAACGCGTCGCCGGGACAGGGAATACGGGCGCCGCCGCAACGGAAGGCGTCTACTGGAAATACGAGTCGAAGCTCAAGGAGCTGGATCACCGCCTCTACTCGGCGGTGGGGGCAGCGGGGGAGTTGTTCGCTGTGCGGCGCGAACTGTGGCAGACGCTGAGGGAGGATACGCTGCTCGACGATTTCGTCTGCTCGATGCTGATCGCGGCACAGGGATACAGGATCGCCTACTGCAAGGAAGCCTATGCGCTGGAGAGCCCTTCGGCCGACATGGGCGAAGAAGGCAAACGCAAGAAGCGCATCGCGGCGGGCGGGCTGCAATCGGTATGGCGGCTGCGCAAGCTGCTCAATCCGTTCCGTTACGGGGTGCTGTGGTTCCAGTACGTATCGCACCGCGCGCTGCGCTGGACGCTGACCCCCGTAGTGCTTGTCGCACTGCTGCCGCTCAACGTCGCGCTGCTGTGGTCGGGCCATCCGGCGCTCTATGCCGCGATCCTCGCCCTGCAATGCGCATTCTACCTGGCCGCCCTCACGGGATGGGCGCTGGAGCGCAGCGGGCACCGCAACAGGCTGCTCTTCATCCCCTACTATTTTCTCTTCATGAACCTCAATGTTTTCCGCGGGGCATCGTACCTGGCGACCCACCGCGGAAAGGGTGCCTGGGAGAAAGCCCGCAGAGCCTGACCGATTTTTGAACGGAACCTGAAATATTATGCTATATTTGCATGTCTAAACCTCTCCTCATGAAAAACATCGCCATAAATCCCGAGGACTACACGATCCTGGCCGTCGACGACATTGCCACCAACATCATGCTGCTGAAAGCCGTGCTGAGCCGTGCCAAATACAAGATCGTCACGGCATCGGGAGGTAACGAGGCACTCGAAAAGGCCGCGACGGAGCTCCCCGACCTGATCCTGCTGGACATCATGATGCCCGACATGGACGGCTACGAGGTGATCAAACACCTGAAGGCTGATCCCGCATTGCAGGACATCCCGGTGATTTTCCTCACGGCGCTGCACAACCCCGAAGACATCGTCAAGGGGTTCAAACTGGGAGCCAGCGACTACGTCTCCAAGCCGTTCAACCACGAGGAGCTGATCACCCGCGTATCGCACCACATCTATTTGGCGGCGGCGCAGCGCACGATCATGCAGCAGCGCGACGAATTGCAGGCCACGGTCGACGCCCGCGACAAGATGTACTCGGTAATAGCCCACGACCTGCGGTCGCCGATCGGCACGTTGAAGATGGTTTTCAACATGCTCTCGATAAACCTTACGCAGCAACAGATAGGCGAAGACAACATGGAGATGATCACGATGGGCAACAACATCACCGAGAGCACCTTCATGCTGCTGGACAACCTGCTCAAATGGACGAAGAGCCAGATCGGACGCATGAACACGGTGTTCCAGGAGGTCGACATTTCGGAGGTCGTGGTTTTCGCCAGCAAGATGTCCGACCTCGTGGCACAGGTCAAGAACATCGCCGTCGAATACGACATCCCCGGCCCGATTACCGTCCCGTGCGACGTAGACATGGTGAAAACGATCATGCGCAACCTGATGTCGAACGCCATCAAGTACAGCAACGAAGGCGGACGGATCGTCATCAGCGTGCGGGAAACCCCCACCCATGCCGTAATAAGCGTACGCGACTTCGGCACGGGTATCAGCGAGGAAAACCTGCCCAAACTGCTCAACCCCGAAATACACCACACCACCTACGGCACCAAGAACGAAGAGGGATCGGGGCTGGGCCTGCAGCTCGTGCAAGACCTCACGCGCCGCAACGGCGGGGAGCTGACCATCGAATCGACACTGGGCGAAGGCTCCACGTTTACGTTCACCATCGCCAAGGTGCAACCTAAGTCCGAGACCGTAGAAGACTCGGAGGGGGGGGGTATTGCGCGTCCCTGAGCGATAAATGGTTCGATAGTCTGACCGCATTTTTCCGCGTGGAAAAGGCGGAAGAGACGATATCTCCGTAAAATCCGGGCGGACACGCACAGATAGTTCCCCGAAAAGGTCGCCATGAGCGATCTTTTTGTTATATTGCAGGATAAAAACCCGACCTCGCCATGAAGTATTGCAGTACAATCCTCGTGGGGCTTCTCTGCACCGCCGCCTGCCTGGCGCAGACCCCGCTGCCCGAAAGCCGCCGCACCTCCCCGGAAATATTCATCTATAAACCCGATGCCCGAGAGCTCCGCGAACTGCATGTGAAAGGCGCGGCGCCCGACGAAGGGATGCTGCACACGTTCGTCGGCAAATATGCTGCAGCGGAAAAAATTCCGCAGCTCCCCCGGGGAAACTACCTGCGGGTCTGGACGGACGGAAACGAACTCGTATACAGCGACCATGTCGTGGACAATTTCTACTACCGGCTCGTCAAGGACGAGCAGGTGATGCTGATACTCTGCGACACGCTGGGCAACACCATCGACGATGCCGTGGTAAAACGGGGCTCGAAACGGATGAAATACGACCCTGCCACGCGCACCTACAACCTGCCGCGCATCCGCGGCGAAGAGGCCACGGTCGAAGTAAACAACGACGGCGTACTGCATTACATCACCATCGCGAACGAACCGGACTACACCTACCGTCCCGGGTTCTTCAAAACGGCCTGGGGAAAGGTCAAAACAGCCTTCAAACGGGTTTTCGCACCGGGGAAACTGCCCGCGCGGGACAAGTACGACGGATTCGTGGTATTCAGCAAACCCAGGTACAAACCCGGGGAAACGGTGAAATTCAAGGCGCACATCAACCGCAAAGGCAAGCCCCTCGACGGGAAGGTCGACGTGGCGCTCGTTTCGTATTACTCCCCGTCGATAGACACGACCCTCGTATCGCTGGCGCCCTACCGTCCCGGCATGTACGCATGGGAGTTCAGGCTTTCGGACAGCCTCCGCCTCCACCTCGACAAGGATTACACACTCCGTTTCCGGACGGGCGACAAGCGTGCGAATAACGTCACGGGCCGTTTCCGCTACGAGGAGTACGAACTGGGCAAGCTCACCTTCACGGCCAGGGCCGACAAACAGAAATACGCACGGGGCGACACGGTGAGGATTTCACTGAGCGCCGTGGATGAGAACAACATGCCGGTATACGACGGACGGGTAAAGGTCTTGGTCAAACCCGCCAGGTACATGGGCTGCAAATTCCTCGCCCGCACGGCATTCGTCCCCGACCGGCTCTGGGAGCATACGTTCGGCATGGAGGGCAAGTCCACGAAGGAAATCATTCTGCCCGACTCGATATTCGTCGACGGCGTGTCGATGTATTACGACGTCGCCTGCTCGTTCTTCGATGCGGGCAACGAACGCAGGGATGAGCGCATAAGCCTGTACCGGGACGCAAGGCGGAGGCGGATCGACTATTCGGCCGACCAGGGGATGCTCGCCCTGCGTGAACTGTACGACGGCAAAAGCGTCGAAAGCCGTGCCCTGGTAACCGCCTACAACCCGGAATACGGGATCGTATGGCAGGATTCGGTCACATTGCCCTGCAGTGTGCCGCTGTCGTGGATCGTCAGCGAATACGAGGTGCAGAGCGCCACGGCATCGGAGGACATCGAGGTCGGAAAGCTGCCGGGCGAACTGATCGGGCACCGCTTCTTCCGCTGGGACGGCAACGTCCGGCTGGTGGTGAACAACCCCGCGAAATTCCCGTTCTGGTACACGATCTGCATGGGGGACAAGACGATTGCCAAAGGGTATGCCACCGAACTCGACTTCGCGCGCAAGGACAACGGCCGCAAGGGCTATTCGATGCAGATAGCCTATCTGCAGGGGGAGAATGCCCGGACGATACGCGGCGAGCTGCCCTTCACGGAGAAAAACATCACAATGGAGGTAAAGACGGCGGCGACCGTCTACCCCGGACAGAGCGCAAAGGTCGAAGTGGCGGTGAAAGACCGCAAGGGACGCCCGGTGAAAAATGCCGACGTGACGGCCTATGCATTCACCTCGAAATTCGAAGCCCTGCCGCCAGAAGTGACGATCTACGGGAAATCGGCATCGGGAAAGGCCATCACCCCGAAAAACTACGAAGCCGACGAGGATTTCCTCTACAACACCCGCAGCAGGATGGATTGGCCGCTGTGGCGGCAGCGCATGGGACTCGATTCGATCGAATACTACAAATTCCTCTACCCGGAGCCGTTCTACGCCTACACCGAGGAAGTCCCCGGAAGACTCACCCAGCTATCCCCCTATGTGGTCGTCGACGGGGAAGTGCAGGGTATCCATGTCCTGTGGATCGACGAACAACCCCACTATTTCAAACAGGCGCAGCAACTGACGCCGTACAGTTTCCCGATATGGCCGGGACTGCACACGCTGCGGCTGCGCACCTACGACAGGGAGGTGACCGTCGAGAACGTCTATGCGGGCGAAGGGCTGAAGACCATCGTTTCGGTAGACGGCGGACGATCCGCAGTGCAACCCTGGGAGGCTTCCGGGGACAACCATCCCGTACGGATCTCCGTCCGGGAATACGGAAGAAAAGAGAAAGGCATGCTCACGCAGCGCGAGACAGCGCTGCTAACGCGGCACATGATTACGGTCGACAAAACCTTCGGGAAAGCAACCCTGCTCACAGGACAGCCGGACAGGCAATCCTCCTACACGGTTGAAACCGAGCTGCCTGGCATTATAAACGCCGGCGGAGTCTGCTACTACCTCAACGGCATGCAGAAGCAGGCCCGCCGCTACCGCCGGTACAGGCCGCAGGCCGAAGCGGCGATCCTGGCCGGGCCGTTCCCCTACCGGGGATTCACCACCGGGGGCATACAGGTCGGTACGCTCTATTCGGATACACTTGCGGTCAACAGTTTCGAGATCGAGGGCGGCTACCGTTACGACATTCGGAACAACTACCTGAAACAGCAGAGCTGGGAGCAGAACCCGATCCAGAGGCAGCTCGAACCGTTCACGCAGGCGGTCTGCTTCGGGCAGGACGCGCTTACGGCCGAAGCGATCCGCGGCATATTCAGGCGGCGGCTCGCCGACATGGTCGAAAACGAATCGGGGCTGATCTCGGCCGTCCCGCCGATCTCGCTCATGGACAGCTGCCGCCTGCAACTGTCCACAGGCAAGCTGGCGGACGGCACAAGGGCACAGCCGATCATGGTGTTCCTGCAATCGACGGGCAAGTACCCCGCCAGCAGGCTCTACTACGGCACGACGACCGAAATCGACAGGCTGCCGGAGGGGAACCTCCGCGTAGACCTCATCTTCAGGGATACGACCCGCTGTTCGGCCACCATAAGGCTGCGGAAGGGCGGCATCAACTACCTGCGGATGGATTCGCTCGTAAAGGAGCCGGCCGACGACCGCAGCCGCGCGCTGTTCGGGAAACTGGAAAGAATGTTGCGCGTATCGCGCCCCGCGGCACCGCTGGCCGACTATAAGCCCGCGGTCGCGGAGCGGGACAACCCGTTGCGGAACCCGGGACGCATCAGCGAAGCCAACCTGACGGGCAAAGTCGTCACGGGCACCGTGCGCGACCCGTATGGGGAGCCCATTGCCGGGGCATCGGTGCAGATCGACGGGACTAACGTCGGAACCGTCACGGATACGGACGGAAAATTCACCCTTTCGGACACGGGACGGGGAACGCTCGTCGTCAATTATATCGGCTACCGGAATTTCGCCACCAAACTGATCTCCGGCTACAACTATAACATCGCCCTGGAAGAAGATTACAACGCACTGGAAGAGGTCGTGGTCGTAGCTTACGGAAAGTCCGGAAAGAGGGCCGTGGTGGGAAGCACGGCCAATTCCGCGACGGTCACAACGAAAGTGGCATTCGCAGAATTCGACGAGGAAACGGAAACGCTCACAAGTACGCTCGCAGGCATGTCCGCCGGGATACAGGTGCGGGGAACGGGCACAATCGCCGGCCAGGCCCCGATGATCGTCGTGAACGGCGTACCCTACGACGGGGCGCTGTCGGACTTCGATCAGGGAAGCATCCTGTCGATGAACCTCGTCAGGGACGCGAACACAGCAATCTACGGGGCGAGGGCCGCAAACGGGATCATCTTCATCGAAACCACCGACCGGAACGGGGCGGGCGGCGACGGATTCCCGCTCGAGGCCGGCATGCCGAACACGCTGCGCACCGATTTCCACGACGACGCATTCTGGAAACCCCGCCTGACGACCGACAAAGCGGGGCGTCTGACCTTCGAAGTGACTTATCCGGACGACATCACCAGCTGGGACGCCAATTTCATCGTCGTCGGCGGCCGCAGGCAGGCGGACAGGAAGCAACTGCGCATAAAATCGTACAAGCCGCTCAACGCCCAGCTCTCCGTTCCACGCTTCGCCATCGCGGGCGACAGCCTCAATGCTGCCGGACGGCTGACCAACCACACCGGCGACACCTTGTCCGTACGCCGCATGGTCGAAACCGACGGACGGACAGCCGAGGAGCAAATCCGCATCGCCACCTCGCATACGGACGCAATACCCGCCGTCGCAGGGGATGCCGACAGCATCCGGATAGTCTACTCGCTGACGACGCCCGGCGGCTATTTCGACGGGGAGCGGCGTGCGATCCCGATCTACAAGGCCGGAATCCTGGAAACCCACGGGGAGTTCGCCGTCCTCAACGACACCACAGCCCTGCGGTTCACGCCCGACCCGGCGCTGGGTACCGTGACGATCCACGCCGAGGCATCGGCCATACAGGCATTCCTCGACGAGATCGGGAACATCGACCTCTACCCCCACCTCTGCAACGAGCAAATAGCTTCGAAGGTCAAGGCTCTGCTCTCGAAAAAACGGATATACAGCCTGTTCGGACGAAAATTCAAGGACGACGACAAGGTCACGAACCTGCTGCGCAAACTGACGGCCAACCAAAACGACGGCAAGTTATGGGGGTGGTGGAACCGGGAACAGACCGAACTGTGGATCTCGCAGCAGGTCGTGGAGGCATTGCTCGACGCCGAAACAGAGGGGTATAAGACCGGCCTCGACCGGCAGGCACTGACGGACGCGCTGCTTGCCGGCCTGAACCGCCGTATGCCGGCAGCGGCATCCGACACGACAGGGATGCGGAAAAACGAACTGCTCTCGCTGGTGGGGCTTCTGCGCAAGCTGGACGCCAGGATCGACTACCCGCGCTACTGCGCCTTCATCGCGTCGATCCCCGATGCGACGCTCGGCAACCGGCTCCGGACGGCGGAAATGCTGCAACAGCTCGCCCCGGATGGGATGCCCGCCGCGGATTCGCTGCTGGCACTGGCCTCCCGAACCATGATGGGATCGTTGTACTGGCGCGACAAAACACCGCGGGAACCGACTCCCCGCAGGTTCGCGCAGCCGGACATGAGCGACGTCGAGAACACGCTCACGGCATACCGCATCCTGCGCGCCGCGGGCAACCGCAAGGCCGAGTTGGAAAAGATCCGCAACTACTTCTTCGAACAGCGTAAAAGCGGTTCGTGGCGCAACACCTACGAATCGTCGCGGATCGTGGAAACCATCATGCCCGACATGCTGGAAAAGGACGGCGGCGCGTTCCGCGAAGCGAGCCTGACGATCGACGGACAACGGTTCGGCAAATTCCCGCTGACCCGGACATACGCCCCCGGAAAGGAGATAACCGTCCGCAAAGAGGGTTCCATGCCCGTATTCTTCACAGCCTACCAACAAGCCTGGAACGACAAACCGGAACCTGCGGCAGAAGGCTTCACGGTCTCTACCCTGTTCCGCAAGGACGGCAAGCCCGTGACAACTCTCCATGCCGGGGAGCGCGTCGAACTGGTGGCAACCGTAACGGCCGATTCCGACGCCGAATACGTCATGGTCGAGATCCCGATCCCCGCAGGCTGTTCCTACGACTCGAAAGAAAAAGGCGATTTCTGGAAAGAGACACACCGGGAATATTACAAGGAGAAGGTCGCCGTCTTCTGCAAAAAGCTCCGCAAGGGGACGTATACCTTCACTGTCAGGCTCCTGCCCCGCTATACGGGCTCCTACCACCTCAACCCGGCGCGTGCCGAGCTGATGTACTATCCGGTATTCTATGGCCGCAACGAGATGAAAAAGTGCGGCGTGGCCGAGGCACAGGAGACCCGCTGATCCCGGGAAAAAGACATGACGGCAGCGTGACGATTGCGTCCGCTACCTGAACCGCAGTTCAGCGACCACGGCCTTGTGGTCGCTGACATCTTCCGGAGGCATGTAATAACGGATGCCCTCGAAAGCGTCGTCGTAAAAGATGTAGTCGATGCGCAGTACCCCTCCCAGATAGCGGAAAGTACCGCCGTAACCGCTCCCGCTGTCGCGGAAACCGTCGGTCATGTTCCCCTTCATCGTATGGTAGGTATAGGACGAAGGCGTATCGTTGAAGTCGCCCGCAAGGATCACCGGGTAGGGCGAAGCATCTATTTCGACCCGGATTTCACCTACCTGCCCGGCACGGATACTACTGTTGTGTTCCAGCTCGCCCAGTATTCGCTCGACGGGTGCGTCGCGGTTGTAATCTTTCCGGAACCGGCGCCTGAGCTGGGCGATGCCCGAAGTCTGGAGGTGGACGGAGAAGAGACGCACCGTATCATCGCCGACGAGCAGGTCGGCACGCAGGTAGTCGTTGTTCGTATCGGCAAACCGGACGTATTTATGATCGAGAACGGGATAACGGCTGGCCAGGGCCGCACCGCCCTCATGCAGGAAATAGGGCATCCGCCGAGCGAAGACCTTCCCGATGCTGTCGGCCGGAAATTCCCTGCTGTCCATAAACTCCTGCAGGCAAAGCACGTCGACCTGCTCGCGGTTCACCATGCCGGCGATGGCCCTGGCCGTAGCGGGCGTGGATTCCAGTCTGCGGAATCCGTTTACGTTGAGCGTGGCGATGCGGATGTCGTGCGGATTACCCCTCTCCTTAAAATCGGGAAGCTGAACCATGGCTGAAATATACCCCAGGTTGAGTACCAGCGCGACCAGCGGCATCAGCAGGACGATCCATTTGCGGCGAACCGCCCACCAGACCAGCGCAACTACGTTGGCCAGCAGCACGACCGGCATCAGCAATGCGAGCGTCGCCCAGAATCCGCCCTCCCCGGGGGAGACGGACGAAGCATACCGGCACAGGACGGCGGCGACCAGAAGCAGCCCGGTGAGCACCACCGAAATGCCATAAAAAAGGAAAGAAACGGCTTTGCGACCCATTTTGTGCACTATTAAAGCGATTAACGCGTACAAAGATATGCTTTTACAAATAAAATCAGTATATTTGACGATCAAAAAAGACGCGATTTGGAATGAAGAGGATTTTAATCTCTGGCGGTGCCGGATTCATCGGTTCGCACCTATGTGAAAGACTGCTTGACGAAGGAAACGACGTGATCTGCATCGACAACTATTTTACCGGGCACAAAAGCAATATCCGGCACCTGCTGAAACACCCCAATTTCGAAGTCATAAGGCACGACATAATCTACCCCTACATGGCGGAGGTCGAAGAGATCTACAACCTTGCCTGTCCTGCTTCGCCCATCTACTACCAGCACGACCCGATCAAGACGACGCAAACTTCGGTTATCGGCGCGATGAACATGCTCGGCATGGCGCGCTACAACCGCGCCAAGGTGTTGCAGGCTTCGACTTCGGAAGTATACGGCGACCCGCTGGTACATCCGCAGACCGAGGATTACTGGGGACACGTGAATCCGCTGGGGCTGCGCTCGTGCTACGACGAGGGCAAACGCTGTGCCGAGTCGCTCTTCATGAGCTACTACCGCGAACATGGCATCCCGGTGAAAATCGTCCGGATTTTCAACACCTATGGCCCGAAGATGGACATCAACGACGGCCGCGTAGTCTCGAATTTCATCGTCCAGGCATTGCGCAACGAACCGATCACGATCTACGGCGACGGTGAACAAACCCGCTCGTTCCAGTATATCGACGACCTGGTCGAAGGGATGATCCGCCTGATGGACGATACGCCCGACGATTTCACGGGCCCGGTCAACATAGGCAACCCCAATGAATTCACCATCAACGAACTGGCAGCCATCGTCCTGGAACTCACGGGTTCGAAGTCGAAGATCATGCACATGCCCCTGCCGTCGGACGACCCGCAGCAGCGCAAGCCCGACATCTCGCTGGCCCGCAAGATGCTCAACGACTGGGAACCCACGATCCAGCTGCGCGACGGACTGGTAAAGACCATCGCCTATTTCGAGGATATCCTGTCGCGGGGGAGCGTCCGGCACTGATCCGCCCCTGAAATCGGCCCGCCCTTCTTTGAACACCGTCAGCCTGTTGAGCACCGCCCGCCTGTTTGAGTACAGCCCGGCACAATTCCCAATGCAGCCCCAACCCTATTTTTCCAGGTAGTCCCGCAATACGGAGCCAACCAGCCGTATCAGCGTGCGCGTCGGATGCAATGCGGCGAACCCGTTGAGCATTCCCCAATCGTGTACCACGCCGTTGAAGCGCACGGTCGTCACTTCGACGCCCGCCTCGTCCAGACGACGCCCCATCGCCTCGCCCTCGTCGCGCAGGATGTCGTTCTCGGCAACGACGATCAGCGTCGCAGGCAATCCCCGCAGCCGTTCGGCAGAAGCACGCACGGGCGACATGAGGTCGTTGCCGCGCTGAGCCGGGTCTGAAACGTACTTGCCGAACATCCATTTCATCAACGGCGCGGTCAGGAACCGCTGGCGGCCGTATTTCACATACGAATCCCAGTCGTACCCCGCATCGGTCACGGGCCACATCAGCACGAGCGTGCGCAGCCGCGGCCCGCCGTGGTCCTCGGCCACGAGCGCCGCCGCAAGCGACATGTTACCGCCGACGCTGTTGCCCGCCAGCGCCAGCCGGC